>AR_comb_assmDRAFT_10294705_pt1 | contig 33802 bp, 24 predicted proteins | sample ArasoioldDNA_FD_10543 | JGI IMG/M metagenome (IMG submission 10543) | reverse complement strand
CTCACCGGCGCTTCGCGCCGGGGGGCGGACGAAGGCGTCCGCCCCTACACAAAAACCTGGGTAACTCTAAGGGGTCGCCTGAGTGTTGAGTTTACTTCTTCCTTAGTTGACTGCTTACTGCGTTCTACATCTTCCAATTGATAGTTGAGAGCGGTTGCTCGGGCCAAGATAGCAGGTAGGCTCGGATCAGCCGGATCCGGGGTATTTCGATGGCTCCGCCGGAAAAGGGGAAACAAATCATGAAATCACTGAGTAGCTTACTGATAGGTATGGCACTTGCCATTACTCTTGGCTGTACGAATACAAAAGCTCCCGATGTTACCGACAACATACGTCATGCGCTGGACAGTGCTGGACTGTCGGATGTGCACGTGAGTCAAGATCGCGACAAGAACGTGGTGACGTTGACGGGCGACGTTGCGACGGATGACGAGAAGGCGCGTGCGGAATCGATTGCTAAGTCACAGGCTGGATCGGCAGTCGTGGCGGACGAGATCGGAGTACGTCCGAAGGGGGACGAAGGCACTGCCAAGAAAGTTGACTCTGAATTGGATTCCGGCATCGACAAGAACCTTGAGGCGATGCTCGTGGAACACAGGATGAATCGGGCTGTTCGCTACGATGTGAATAACGGAGTCGTGACGTTGAAGGGCAACGTTCCTTCGCAGGGGCAACGCGCGAGTGTGGAGAAACTCGCGCAGCAGGTGCCTAACGTGAAGCAAGTCGTGAATGAGCTCGAAGTGAAGAACCAGAGGGCGACTTCGACGAAGTAGGGGCCGCTAATAATCTGAAAAAATCCCCACTTCTGGCAAAGGCGGCCAGAAGTGGGGCACCTGTTTTCGTTCATGTTTTCACAAAAGGCCGCAGCGGACGACGGCGTCCGCCCTACAAAGAAAAGCGACTATTTTGCGGGAATTAAATCGAACTTGCCTGAAGACTCTTCATAAAAAACGGCCCCTTCCTTCTTATCCCCGCCGCTCCAGTGTTTGTGCCCTCCGGGCACCCGTAAGAAGTCGCCTGGGCCGATACGCTTCTCGCCCGCTTCGTCTTTGTATAGATACGCACCCTTGACTCCGACAATCCAGACATCGTTGGTGTGGGTGTGCATGCCCGCATCGTATCCAGGCGCAAACTTGCTGAATGTTCCGTGCGCGCCGGCGTTGGCGTCGCCCCAAACCGCCGCTGCGGTAACAGCCGGGTTACCGGGTTGCATTGCAGTGTAGGTTGCGTGACTTGAGGAAACGAAGATGATTTTGTCACCTTGCGTCTGTCCCTGAAGCCGTCCGATGGACCAAGCCGCGATCATCCCCACAACGACCGCAACCATCAACAGTGAACGTTTCATCAATTCTCCTTTGTGCCAGTTTGCCCCTTGCGAATGGAGCCGACGCATTCTACATGGCAAACGGGGAGGAGCCAAGGAGGATCGAAATGCTGGCTCTGCGATTGGCGCGGGCTGAAATACTCTTGCATGCGCTCGACGTGGCCCGGTGACAGGAGAGGCGTACGCGACGGGGCGGCAAGAGTGTCGATGCTGCCGACCGGCGTTTCGCGCCGGGGGCGGACGAAGGCGTCCGCCCCTACACGAGGCTATTGGATCAATGTGCCGCCGTTTCCATTCGGCTCTGCTTCTGGGGCGATTACTACGGCTGCGGCTACCCGGTCGCCGGGCTCCATCTGCAACAGGCGGACGCCCTGGGCGTTGCGGCCGGATTCCCGGATCGTCTTTGAATCCATGCGAATGATTTTGCCGTAGTGGCTGATCAGCATGACTTCGGAGGTTTCATCGACCTGGGCGATGGCGACAACTTTGCCTACGCGTTCGGTGGTCTTGACGTTGATTACTCCTTTGCCGCCGCGGTTGATTAGGCGGTATTCGTCGGCGGGAGTGCGCTTGCCGAAGCCGTTCTCGGTGACGGAAAGGATCAGGTCGCCCTTCACGGCGGCGTCGATGGCTTCGGGCTCGGGCACTGCAGTGCCCGGGACAGCCGAGGTGGCTGTCTCCACATTTTTCGTGGCGGCTTCCGCGCCGGGCTTCACCGTGGTCGCCATTCCGACCACGTAATCCCCTTTTGCCAAGTCGATGCCGCGTACGCCGTAAGCCGAACGGCCCATGGGGCGGACGTGGCTCTCGTCGAAGCGGACGGCCATGCCTTCGTGGCTGGCGAGGAAGATGATCTGGTTGCCGTCGGTGATGCGTGCGGCAACGAGTTCGTCTCCGTGATCGATGCCGATGGCGTTGATGCCATTGGAGCGAACGTGCATGAACTCGCGTACTTCGGATTTCTTCACCGTTCCGTTGCGGGTCGCGAAGAAGACGTACTTGTTTTCTTCTTCGAGATTGCGGACCGCGACCAACGTCTTTACGGTCTCGCCGGGTTGCAGGCCAACCAGGTTGCCGATGTGCTTGCCTTTGCCAGCGGCGCTGACGTCGGGGACCTCGTACACCTTCAGCCAGTAGACGCGACCGGTGTTGGTGAAGATCAGGATGTAGGCATGGGTGCTGGCGATGAAGAGATGCTCGACGAAATCCTCGTCGCGGGTCTTCATGCCGGTGCGGCCCGTGCCTCCGCGACGCTGCATGCGGTAGGTGGAGATGGGCGTGCGCTTCAGGTAGCCGGAGTGGCTGACTGTCACGGCCACCTGCTCGTCGGCGATAAGATCTTCGAGGACGATCTCGGCGGCTTCGTCTTCGATGCGGGTGCGGCGGTCGTCGCCGTAGAGATTCTTCACTTCTTCGAGCTCTTTGATGATGACGCCGCGCAGCTTCTTCTCGGAGCCGAGGATGGATTCGTATTCCGCGATGTTGTCGCGGACTTCCTTCAACTCGTTCGAGATTTCGTCGATCGAGAGCTTGGTCAGGCGATGCAGTTGGAGTTCGAGGATGGCATCAGCCTGCTTGGCGGTGAAGGGCTTTTCGGGATCGACTCTGGGGGCGCGCCCGCTGGTATTGATGTCGATCTTCTTGCCGCCGAAATAGAGGATCAAGTTTTCGCGGGCGTCGGCACGATTGGCGCTTCCGCGAATGATGATGATGACGTTGTCGAGATGATCGAGCGCCTTTAGATATCCTTCGAGGATGTGCTCGCGGTCTTTGGCTTTGGCGAGCAGGTAGGCGGTGCGTCGGCGGACGACATCGACGCGGTGCTCGATGAAATACTTGATGGCCTGGATCAGGCCCATCTCGCGCGGCTGCGCATTGACAACCGCGAGCAGGATCATCGAGAAGCTTTCCTGCATCTGCGTGTGCTTGAAGAGCTGGTTGAGGACGATCTGAGGCTCAACGCCACGCTTGAGTTCGACAACGATGCGCATGCCGTCGCGATCAGACTCGTCGCGCACGTCGGAGATGTCTTCGATGTCCTTGTCGTTGACCAGTTGCGCGATGCGCTTGATGAGGACGGATTTGTTGACCTGATACGGAATCTCGGTGACGATGATGGCCTGGCGATCTTTGTTGATGTTCTCGATTGCGGCCTTGGCGCGCATCATGAAGCGTCCGCGGCCGGTGCGGTAGGCTTCGAAAATTCCTGAGCGGCCGTGAATGATGCCAGCGGTCGGGAAGTCCGGGCCCTGGACGAATTTCAAGATTTCTGCGAGCTGAGCGTTCGGGTTGTTGACCAGGGTGATGGTGGCGTCGACGATTTCCGTCAGATTGTGGGGGGGGATTTTCGTGGCCATGCCGACGGCGATACCGTCGGATCCGTTGATCAGCAAGTTCGGAATACGCGCCGGGAGAACGTCGGGCTCAACTTCGCTGCCATCGTAGTTGGGATGGAAGTCGACGGTTTCTTTGTCGAGATCTTCGAGCAGCGCCGTAGAAACTTGCGCCAGCTTGGCCTCGGTGTAACGGTCGGCTGCCGGAGGATCTCCGTCGACGGAGCCGAAGTTTCCCTGTCCGAAGATGGGCGGGTACCGCATCGACCAATCCTGCGCGAGGCGAACGAGAGCGTCATACACGGCGAGGTTGCCGTGCGGGTGGTACTTACCCATAACGTCTCCGACGATGCGGGCGCATTTGCGCGTGGCGCGATTCGGATACAGGCCCATCTGCTGCATCGTGTAGAGAATGCGGCGGTGGACGGGCTTGAGTCCGTCGCGAACGTCGGGGAGCGCGCGGCCGATGATGACCGACATCGAGTAGTCGAGATACGACCGGCGCATCTCCTCTTCGATGTTCACGGGTTGAATGTTCAACGCGCCGGGGCCGGTACCGTCGCCGCCGGGCGGAGGAGTCAAGGGGAGTTCTGGATTCTGATCGTCAGGCATATGAGCGAGCTTTGAGCAGTGAGCTTTGAGCTAAACCAAGTTCCGTTCGAGGGGGCATCTCCAATCACTCTCCGAGTTGCGTAACTGGTGTGTTTACAGGATGTTATGTGCCCTGGGAACTGTTTAGATTATACCACGAAATTGGGGTTAAAAGAGGGGTGATCAGGCGGATGCGAGAAGACCCGGATTCGAATCTGCCGAGGAAAGCCTTCGCGCAAAAAGCGCGAGAGAGGCATGCGCCTCGGGGGCTGAAACCCAGGAGATGAGCAACGCTTGACACGGCGCTTAAGCGCCGCTCTCTTCCACCTTCGCTGGTTCCGAGATGGGAAATCCGTAGAAAAATTTTGCGATTTGCGACATCCGTCACAGAGAGCTCATGGGTGCGACTGCTAGGCTGCGCTCAGGATGAATCGAATTCCATCACTGGATGGAGCAAGGGCGATCGCGATTGCGATGGTGGTGTGGGGGCACTGGGCGGAGGTGCGGTTTCAATCGCCGATTGCAGGGGCATACGCGAGCCTGGGAAGAAGAATCTTTTTTGTTTTGTCCGGATATCTGATCACGATACTGCTCATGAAGGAATACGACCGGACGTCGACGATCGCGCTGCGGAGATTCTATGTGCGGCGGGCCTACCGGATTTTACCGGTGGCGATTCTATTCATGGTGCCGGTTTTCGCGATCTTCTGGCATGAACTGCGCTGGTATCACATGGTGGCCGCGGCGCTGTATCTGGTGAATTACGATTTTTCGCATCCGTGGTTCCTGGGACATTTGTGGTCGCTCAGTGTACAGGAGCAGTTCTACTTTTTGTGGCCGGGCGTACTGAGGAAGTGGCATCGGCACAGAGTGTGGATCGCAGTGGGAGCGATTGCAGTTGCGCCGCTGTTTCGTGTGGGCTGTCACCTTCTGGGACTGCATGGTCGCGCGGACGAAACTTTTCCCGCAGTGGCGGACATCCTGGCCATTGGATGTCTGCTGGCGTTCTTCTCGAAGCGGATGCCAAAGATAAAAGCGGGATGGGCTGCGGTGATGGTGTTGCCCGTCGTTCTGGTTCCTTTCTATATGGGCTTGCTACGGTTTCACCTCACGGTGATTGTGCTGTTTGTGCTGTGGCCGGTCATGCACTTTTCTATTGCGGGATTGCTGTTGCACGTGGTGCAGCGGCCATACTGGATTCTTAATTTCGGACCTGTCGTGTGGCTGGGGAAGATCAGCTACGGACTTTATCTGTGGCAGCAATTGTTTGCGTATGGTGAGCATCCGAGGCCGTGGTATTTCCCGTTGCTGGCGGTGGTCGCGGCGAGTGCTTCGTATTACCTGGTGGAGCAACCGATGATCCGGATGCGGGAACGCTGGGCGCAACAGCGGAAGGTGGTGACGCTGGCGGCGGCCGCGTGAGGGCTTTCACAATACAGACCGGGAGATGGGTAACGTTTCGCTCGGAGCAACGAAGGCAGTAGAAGAGGGTCATGCCGTGGAAAGAGAGCGGAGTGGTGGGGCGCGCTTGGCTTCGCCTTGGCGGGACGGACGAAGGCGTCCGTCCCTACACGAGGCTTGCCCTACACGAGAGATGTGGCGTTACTTTCGTTTGGGGTGGTTACCTGAGATTGGCGGGGGCGGGGGTGATGTTTATTAATATCAGCGAAGCTGTCGGAACTGAGGCGGACGTGCGGGCCTCAGAGAGGGGCGTTCCGAATGAAAGTTTCGCGAGGTCTCTGGTGTCTTTTGCTTGCCTGCCTGGTATTGGGTTGCGCAGGCTTCTGGTTGGGTGATGGCGGGGCGCCAGCCAATCCGCCGAGTTTTGCAACCGCAAATCAAATCACGCATGACGGTTTAGCCAAGACGGCGGTGCTCTCCGATGGGTCCGTGCTGTATGTGGCGGAGGAGAAGGAAGGGCACCAGATTATCTCAAAGATCGTTCCGGGCACGGGGGAGCAGTCGACGATCACCACGCCGTTCGCAGATGTGCGGGCACTGGACGTGTCGCCGGATCACAGCAGCTTGTTGGCGTCACCGTCGCGTGCTGGGGCGCGCAATCGCGAGCTGTGGACGATTCCATTGAACCGGGTGGCGTCGGCGCGGCTGGGCGAACTAGCGGCAGACGATGCGGCTTGGTCGCCGAATGGAGAGGAACTGGTCTCGGTGAAAGGTAAAGAGATCTGGATTACTTCGGCAAAAGGAACGAACGAGAAGAAATTGGCGGCGGTGAGGGGGCGTCCGTTTAGCCCGCGGTTTTCGCCGGATGGAAAACAGATTCGGTTCAGCGTGAGCGATGTGGAGATGAACACTACGGCGCTTTGGGAAGTGGGGAGGGATGGATCGAATCTCCACGAAATGCTGGCAGGTTGGACGAAGGAGCACGCGGTGTGCTGCGGGGTGTGGAGCAGGGATGGGAAGTCGTACATCTTCCAGGCGACGCAGAACTCGCCGACAACGATCACAACGTTGTGGGCTCTGCCGGAGAGCGGTAGCGAACCGAAGCAGCTGACGTCTGGGCCGATGTCGTTTGGGAGTCCGTGGCCTTCTGGAGAGAGCGACAAAATCTGGGCGCTGGGCGTGAAGCCGACGGCGGAACTAGTGAAGTACGATGCCGCGCAACAGAACTATGAGAAGGTTCTTTCCGGGATTTCGGCGACGGACGTGGATTTCTCACCGGACGGAAAGTGGGTAAGTTATGTAGCGATTCCTGACGGAACGCTGTGGAGGAGCCGGTCGGACGGAAGCGAGCGGATGCAAATGACGTTTGCGCCAGAGCGAGCGGCGCTGCCGCGATGGGCTCCGGACAGCAAGCAGATTGCCTATGTGAGCATCAAGACGGGTCAGCCGCTGCAGATCATGCTGATTAGACCGGAGGGTGGCAAGGCTGCTCCGGTGTACGGCGAAAATCACGGGCAGGTCGATGCGAACTGGTCGGCCGACGGAAAGCGGATGATCTACGGGTACGTGTTTGGAACGCCGGACATGAGCATCAACATGCTCGACCTGAAGGCGCACAAGATCACGAAGATTCCCGGCTCAGAGGGACTGTTCAGTCCGCGGTGGTCGCCCGATGGACGCTATCTTGTGGCGCTGTCGGTGGACTTCACAAAGGTGATGCTATTCGATTTCCAGACCCAGAAGTGGTCGACGTGGTTTACGGAGCCGGCGGGATCGGTGAGTTATCCGCAGTGGTCGAGCGACAGCAAGTATCTGTCCTTCGACGATATGGTGACCGATGAGGAAACGATCCGGCGGGTGAAGGTGGGCGAGGATCACGCGGAACGCGTGTACACTCTTCGCCACATCGATCGGTATTTGGGGCTATGGGGATACTGGGTGGGCCAGACGCCGGATGGTTCATGGATGTTTGTGCGGGATCGCAGCACGCAAGAGGTCTACAGCCTCAACATAGGGATATCCCAATGAGCCATCTAGGAAAGTGGTTCACGGGAAGTGCCCGGAGGGTGGCGCGAACGGGCTTGCTGGTGTGCCTCTTCGGTTCGGTTGCGAGTGTGCCACTGATTTCGCAGAGTGACGACGGCGCGGGCGAGAGAAAAGTGATTACGCGTGTGGAGCCGAAGTATCCCCCAACGCTGGAGCGGTTGTATATCGGTGGGGTGGTGAAGCTGCAGGTAGACGTCGCGGCGAATGGTACCGTGGAGAGCGCGCAGTTGCTCGGGGGGAATCCGATCCTGGGGCAGTCGGCGATCGCGGCGGTGAAGCAGTGGAAATACGCGCCGGGAAGCCGCAAGACGCGGCAAACGGAGCGGCTGGAGTTTGATCCGCACAGGTAGAAGTGCGGTCACGTGATTGGGACCGATTATCGATTGGGCTAAAAGCCCGGCTTCGCGCCGGCTCTTTTCCTTGGGGTAGGGGAATTTTGGGGGCTGAAGAGACTGCGTGAGAAACCAGGGAGGGAAGCAAACTCAGTCACAAACCGGCTTCGGTGGGAACGAGTACCACTCCCCACTTGTGACTTTGGTCATCTGATCTTCCCCGGGGCATCCCGATAGCATGACTTTGGGCCCACCTGTTCTGGTGAGCCCTTTGGAGCCGGTTTCATAGCCTGGGAAGCGTTGCGGGGAATAGAACGCACCCGCGATAGCAGGCGCGAAGCGGCGGCGCGTGAAAAAAGAGCTGCGATACCAGTCATACAGGGTTTGCCATGAAACTAAAAATCGACCGCATCATCAGCATCGCGACTCTTATTGCCGCCCTAGTCGCCATCATCCTGGTTCTGAAGAAGCCTGCGCCCGTGGCCCAGCCCCAGGCTCCTGCGGCCATCGTCGAACACGCGCAGTCTTTCGACCAGAAGATGGCCGATTTCCAGCAAGCCGCCCAACAAACGCAACCGACTGCCCCGCAGCCCTCCGCATCAGCCGACGCGGCCCAGCCAGCATCTCTTGCCTCGAAGCCCGAGGTTCACATCAATTCCGACGAAGTGAGCGCGGTGCTCGCGCAAGCCTTGGGGGCGGGAGCTTCAGGACTCACTCCGAACTCCAACGTCGGTAGCGGTGCCCCGGTCATTAAGGATCAGCAGGTCAGCATGGATGGCGACCAGGTCCACGGCCAGTTCCTGACTGAAATCGGCGGCAAAGATGTCTGGATCACCATCTCCGGCCACATTGGCGAGAAAGATGGTTATGCCACCTTCGATCCCACGGAGTTCAAAGTCGGAGATCTGAATGTTCCCGTCTCACTGGTGAACCCGGCGCTTCAGAAAAAACTCGCCGAGCAGCGCGACCGCCTGAAACTCCCCGACAACGTCGGCAACATGAAGGTGGAAAACGGCGAACTGGTGATGCAAGGGAAATAAGGGACCCATTTCAGATGGAAGATTTCAGATTGCAGATTCACATTCGCGCAAAATCAACCTGCAATCTGAAAATCAAAACCTTTAAATTCCAACGATAGCGCACCTCATCAGTTGTGCTTGATGAACTTCCCGTTCTTCTGCCCGGTCAAAGAGTTATAGATCGTCTCCAGAAACGCATCCGCGTTGATCATGTCTCCCGCATACTTCTTCCACGGATCCAGCAGCTTCGCCTGTTTCATCTGATCAAGCGTCTTGCCGTCTTTGATCGCCTTCGCGACAACATCGCGGGTGCCCTTCAACATCTCCAGATAAGCACGAACATCGGAAACACTGGAAACCGGTCCATGCCCCGGAATGATCTTCACATCCGCCGGCACCTGCGCAATGACCTTCTCCACTCCATCGACCATGCCATCAATACTCCCGCCAGAGTCGACGTCGATGAACGGAAATCCGTAGGTTACAAAGTCGTCGCCCATGTGCACGACGTTGGACTTGGGAAAGAAGATCACAGAATCGCCGTCGGTATGCCCGGCAGGGAAATAAAGCGCGCGAATGTCTTCGCCGTTCAGGTGCACGGTCACATCGTGATCAAACGTGATGATCGGCAGTGCCTCCTTGGGCGCAGGCTTCGCGTCAAAGTGCACAGATCCCCCATTCCCCGCAGCGCCGCCCGACTCCAGTCGCTTGCGCACATTGTCATGCGCGATGATCGGCGCCTGCTTCTGGAAATACGCATTCCCGCCCGTGTGATCTTCGTGATAGTGCGTATTGATGATGAACCGCACCGGCTGGGCGGTGATCCCTTTCAGCGCGGCCTGGATCTTGTCCGCGAGCGGCGCATACTGATCGTCCACCACCACAATCCCATCTTCGCCAATCGACGCGCCGATGTTTCCACCCGCGCCCTCCAGCATATAGACGTTCCCGGCTACCTTCGTGACCTTGATCTGGACTTTGCTGAAATCATGATCCTGGGCCGATGCCCAGCTGAATGCGAACAACAGAGCAGTGAGGGAAAGTGAGATTTTGCGCATGCCCGTCCTTTGAGCTTGTTTGTCGATACGGGCGCTATTCTACACAGGATGACCCTTGATGAATCGCCTGCAAGGCATCTGAGCAGGGCAGCAGATTCCTCCTTGGCGCTGCGCGCCTAGTCGGAATGACACGGATTCGGCGGTTGGTTCCGCCTCGCTTTGCTTCGGCGGGACGGACGAATGCGTCCGTCGCTACATGGTTCGTTGTAGGGGCTAAAGCCGGACTGACTTGTGGAACCCAGCGGCGCGGCTTGAAGCCGCGCCACGTTCAAAACGGATTACAAACTGCATTTTTCTGGCGCTCCTATTGCGGGCTCAAACTGTCGTACAACTTCCACAACTTGTCTGCCGTCGCACGATAAATCACCCATCCTGCGCCTTGATCCGACGTCTCCTTAAACAGCAAATCGCCGCGCCCATCCCCATCTGCATCGACAGCGTCAATTAATTCCAGCCGGGGCCTCAAATCCAGATGGAACTTATCCGTAATCCCCACATGCAGCTTGCGCAAATTGCCGTAGATGTCCGGAAAAGCCACCAGCAGCACCGAGTATTGCATTTCCGACTCAACCTCGGAATGAGCCGTTCCAGGCTTGGGCGCAGGCATGTGCCCCTCCGCAGTCAGAATCATTACCGGTTGATTCGAGAGCCACAGATCATACGCAACCATATGCACGTTCTCGAGAATCGGTTCCTTCGTCGCGCTTTTGGGGGACCCCGGACGCCCCGTCTTGGCCGACGTATCAGCCTTCGCTCTCGCCGCGACGTATGCGCGAAGCTGTTCCTTGGCAAGATCCGTCATCTGCTTCCGCCGATCGTCCTCCTCGCCCTTCAGCCATTGAAAAACAAACGAACGAATCTCCGGACCGCCCGCATCCGAAATCGCTGGAATCAGTTGCACGTCTCCCTGCGTAGCGACGGCGGTCTTGCTCAAATCAGCAGTCGAGGTCGATTTGGCGCCAGGCTTGCTGTACCCCGGCACATCCTCATCTGCAAACGATTCCGCCGGCTTCCCGCGGCGCAGTCGCGGACGGGTCCCTCCGCTCGCGCCGCTGTCCGATGAAGGCACCTTCGCGCCATCGTCCGCCTTAGAGTCATGCGCTTTCGGATCGTCCGGCTTGGATTCACCCGCCGACCCGGACGGAGTTGCACTCGGCGTCGAATTAGGCGGCGGCTCCGGGGACGAAGCCGGCTTGCTCAAGCGCGGCGGCCCGTCGCCGGAAGCAGGAGGCGCGCCTTCTTTCGGAGGACTAGAAGGCGAACTCGATCCGGAAGGTGAATTTGTGGGAGACGAAGTTCCGTTTCCCGCCGGCTTATCCTTCGCCGTGGTGTCGCGTGTCAGCCGCGGTGGCCCCTCGCTCGTATCGATTCCCAGCGGCACCGGTTCCGCCTTGGCGGCCTTCGTATCGGGCTCCGACCCATTTGCACGCCACGTCCCTGTCCCGATCCACGGGGCTGTAGCTCCCGGCGCAGAGCTGTTTCGATGCAGCGCGGCCCCCAACGTGAACAGTCCCAGTGAATTGCCCGCGCGCTCCGCCTCGTACACGGTGCCCGGGTCGAGCGCCATGGGCACCGGATCCGCCTTGTACGCACTCGCGTCCCAGAACCTCCCATTGATCAAGATTGCGACTGGCACCAGAGACGCCTTGCCGTTCGTCGCCATCTGCAGCACTCCCAAGGCTCGCGGCCCGACATCTTTCTTCCTCTGGGCTTTTCTCTCTCCCGGGGTAATCTGCGGCCGCTCTTCCTGCGCGAATGCGATGGTCGCGCTGCACGCAACCATCGCAATCAGCAGAACAATGGATGTCATCTGTACGCGATCATCCGGAACCAGGGTTGCACTCCAGCGGACAACGCAGCGGTGTAGAATCTTCCAGAATTGGCCATTAGGTATTTGCATGAAAGTTAATGATAAAGCCCCTGAGTTCACTCTGCCGGATGAGAACGGCAAAGATGTATCGCTCGAAGACCTGCGCGGCAAGACCGTTATTCTGTTCTTCTACCCCCGGGCCAGCACGCCCGGTTGAACGGTGGAAGCTCGCGGGTTCCGCGACTCATATAGACAGATTCAAAAGACCGGCGCCGTGCTGCTTGGCATATCCCCGGATAAGCCCTCGGCGCAAAGAAAATTCGCCGACAAAGAAGCCTTACCGTTCACTCTGTTAGCCGATGCCGACAGGAAAGTCGCCATCGCTTTCGGTGTCCTGCAGGAAAAGAACATGTACGGCAAGAAAGTCATGGGCATTGCCCGCACCACGTTCATCATCGGGCCCGACGGCAAGATCCAGCACATCTTCGAAAAGGTAAAGCCCGCCGGCCATGCCGAAGAGGTTCTGGCGTACCTGAAAGAATCGGCGCAAGCGGCCAGGAATTAGTGCCTAAAGATTTCCCTTAGTGCACCTTCTTGTCCTTCATGGCTAAGGGTTTTCCCGCTTGCGCGGATGAACTTTCCCGGCAAATTCTGCGTATCACAACCCGGAGCACTTTCTGTTCACCCGGTTGTCAGGGAGGATCTCATGCGTAGCCTGATCCGCTTCACCGCGATTCCCGCTCTCCTAATCCTCGCCGCAGTTCCGAGCGCCATCGCTTCTCCCATTGACGAGCACGACCCAGTGGTCATCGTTTACAAAGACGGTCACCGTCAGACCCTGGCTGCAGGCGAAGTAGCGCGCATCGATCTGACAGCCCCTGCCACGATCGTCTACAAAGACGGTCATCGCGAAAAACTTCGTGAGGGGATCGACCACATCGAATTCTCAGAGGCGGCCGCCAGTGTCGCCACCCCCAGCCGCTCCCACTTCATCGGCAAATGGCAAGTCGGCGAAGGCAATGGGGGCCATTTCTTCATCACCCTGAATGCGGACGGTAGTGCCAAAAAGTCGATTGGCTCCTCGCACGGAACATGGACCTTAGTAGACGGCGAGGCTCGCATCGCATGGGACGACGGCTGGCACGACGCCATCCGCAAGCGAGGCTCGAAGCACGAAAAAGTCGCCTTCGAACCCGGCAAAACCTTCGACGACCAACCCTCCAACATAACCGAAGCCCGCAACACCCAACCAAAACCAATCTAGCCGATTGTTAAGGTTAGGCGCCACTGCGATGGCGCGCTCGGCTTCGCCTTCGTTGGACGGACGAAGGCGTCCGTCCCTACACGGAAGGTAACGAGCGGCATCGCAACGAGAGCGACCGGGCTCCGACCTCTACTAATTCCCCCTGCTTCCGCATTACACTGTTAGGTTGCAATCCATCGCGTCATCCTGCAAGGAAGGCCATCATGTCGCTGAACAGTTTCAACAGCCGCGCGTCCCTCAAAGTTGGCAATAAAGACTACGAAATCTATCGCCTCGACGCGCTCGATAAAGCAGGCATCTCTACCCAGCACTTGCCTTTTTCTCTTCGTATCCTGCTGGAGAACCTGCTGCGCACCGAAGATGGCCGCAACGTCACCAAAGAAGAAGTCCGCGCGCTCGCCAACTGGAACAGCCAATCCAAGCCCGACAAAGAAATCGCTTTTACTCCCAGCCGGGTCCTCCTGCAGGACTTCACGGGAGTTCCCTGCATAGTCGATCTGGCCGCTATGCGTGACGCTATGAAGGAGCTGGGCGGCGATCCGTCGCTGATCAATCCACTTCAGCCGGTGGAATTAGTGATCGACCACTCGGTCCAGGTCGACGAGTTTGGCACCGCGAACGCGTTCGACATGAACGCCCTTTTGGAATTCCAGCGCAACAAAGAGCGCTACTCATTCCTCCGCTGGGGCCAAACCGGATTCCGCAACCTAGCCATCGTTCCTCCCGACACGGGCATCGTCCACCAGGTCAACCTCGAATATCTCGCGAGAGTTGTCTTCGTCCACGAGTCTCCCGGAAAACGCGTCGCCTACCCCGATACCTTAGTCGGTACAGACAGCCATACCACCATGGTGAACGGTTTGGGCGTGCTGGGGTGGGGTGTGGGTGGGATCGAGGCCGAGGCTGCGATGTTGGGTCAGCCTGTTTCGATGCTGATTCCCCTTGTTGTGGGCGTGAAGCTGACCGGACGGCTGCGCGAAGGAGCGACGGCAACCGATCTCGTGCTGACGATTACCGAGATGCTGCGGAAGCACGGCGTCGTGGGCAAGTTCGTTGAGTACTTCGGGCCCGGGCTTCGCGATCTTCCTCTCGCCGATCGCGCGACTATCGCCAACATGTCTCCCGAGTACGGAGCGACTTGCGGAATTTTTCCCATCGACAAAGAGACTTTGAAGTACCTGCGGCTGACTGGAAGAAGCGAAGAACAGATCGCGCTGGTCGAAGCCTACAGCCGCGAGCAGGGCCTGTTCCACGACGAGAAGACTCCCGAGGCGCAATACTCAGAACTGCTCTCGCTAGATCTCGCGACGGTTGAGCCCTCGCTGGCTGGTCCGAAGCGCCCGCAGGATCGGGTCGTGCTCACTCAAGCCGGCGAATCGTTCAGCAAAGCACTGCCGTCGCTGATCAAGCCGAAAGCCGCCGCCAAAACCGTGGGTGCCGCGGTTCTGCCTGATGTTGGCAGAAGTGGGTCTGCTGCCGCTACGACCGCCAACAGCGGACGCTGGGAAGGTGAAGGTGGCAATCCCGCGGCCGTCGGAGTCGAAGATCCCGAGGTCCACGAACACGTCCCGGCTTCGGTGAAAGACTCGCTGCGGCACGGCAGCGTAGTCATCGCTGCAATCACGTCCTGCACCAACACGTCGAATCCTTCGGTTCTGATCGGTGCCGGCCTGCTGGCCAAGAAAGCCGTCGAGAAAGGTCTGCAAGTTCCGCTCTGGGTCAAGACTTCGCTCGCTCCGGGATCGAAAGTCGTTCGGGACTATCTGGAGCAGGCGGGCCTCATGCCCTATCTCGAGAAGCTGAAGTTTCATCTGGTTGGCTACGGATGCACCACTTGCATAGGCAACTCGGGCCCGCTACCCGAAGAAGTTTCGAAGGCGATTGATGAGAAAGAACTTGTTGTCGCTTCCGTGCTCTCGGGAAACCGCAACTTTGAGGGACGAATCAACTCCGAAGTCCGCGCCAACTACCTGATGTCGCCGCCGCTCGTCGTTGCCTTCGCGCTCGCTGGCCGAATCGATATCGACATGCGCAAAGATCCACTGGGCAAGGGTCGCGACGGCCAGCCGGTATATCTTGCCGACATCTGGCCAACGTCGCGCGAAGTGGAAGATGCGATTCAGCACTCGATTACCTCGGAAATGTTTTCGAAGTCCTACGCCGAAGTTTTTCAGGGCGACGAGCGATGGCGCGGGCTCAGCGTTCCCAAGGGCCAGACCTACGCCTGGGAAAGAGATTCCACCTATATCCGGCGCGCGCCTTACTTCGACGACATGGCCGTGAAACCCGTGCCTGTCCTGGAAATCAAGGGGGCTCGTGTGCTTGCCGTTCTCGGTGACAGCGTCACCACCGACCACATCTCTCCCGCGGGCTCGATCAAGAAAGACAGTCCCGCTGGGAAGTATCTGCAGGAACATGGCGTGAAGCCTGCGGATTTCAACTCGTACGGCTCGCGCCGAGGCAATCACGAAGTGATGGTCCGCGGCACCTTCGCCAACGTCCGCCTGCGCAACAAGCTGGTCGCGACCGAAGGGGGATTCACCCGCCATCTTCCGACCAATAGCGAGATGTCCATTTTCGACGCGAGCGAAAAATACCGTGCGGACAGCACGCCACTCATCATTCTCGCGGGAAAAGAGTATGGCTCCGGATCGTCCCGCGACTGGGCCGCCAAAGGCCCCGCGCTTCTCGGTGTCCGCGCAGTGATCGCCGAGAGCTACGAGCGCATCCACCGCTCGAACCTGGTCGGCATGGGCATCCTGCCACTACAATTCTCCGCGGGACAGAACTCCGACTCGCTCAAGCTGACGGGCGAAGAAACATTTGAGATCACCGGCATCCGCGACGTGGTCGACCACTTCGCCGCCGGACGCACGGTAAAGGTGAAAGCCACGCAAAAAGGCAAGGACCCGGTGGAGTTCGACGCCCTGGTGCGCATCGACACTCCGCAGGAAGCGCTCTACTATGCAAACGGCGGGATCTTGCAGTACGTGTTGCGGCAGTTGCTGGCGACAAAACCGCAGCCGGTAGGAGCGTAAGATGTGGACTCGTCTTGTTGAGAGAATCCCCACTTCTGGCAAACCCGGCCAGAAGTGGGGCACCCAGAACTCGGCGGGCATATAGCGGGGCTATGTAAATACAGCGCAGCCCTCTACGCCACGTTTTTGGGCGCGGAAGGTGGAACCGGTTCAGTGGCGGCCTCGGTCGGCACTGTGGGCGAGAGAGGCGCGGCCGGGTCCGGGTCCGGGGCGACGACCGGTAGCGGAATAATCTCCAAGGCTGCACTCTGATCGGACGGCGGCTCCGGATTGAGTAGTTGACGAATTGCCGGCACCAAAAGGCTGCTGTCTGTCTTAGAGAGCACCTTCTGGACTCCCGACTTCAGTGCCTCTGCTTCTACGAGGGGAGACATGTGCATAGTGCACATCAGGATCGGGGTGGCGGGAAGCAATGCGGAGATATCCCGGGCAGCCGCCAAGCCGTCTTTGTCGGGCATGGCAAGGTCCAGGATGATGACGTTGGGTCGAGTCTCGACCGATTTCGCGACGGCCTCTTCGCCGCCTTTGGCCTCGACAATCTCCCAGTGGTCCGTCCCTTCGAGCAGTTGCCGGAGAACCTTGCGGAATATGGCGTTATCGTCGGCGATCAGGATCCGGGGGGGCATGAAAAAAGTTGATACGGACTTAAGGAGCGCACCGCAGCGCCCCTGAAACGGATTGTAGGGCTCCCGACAAACTAATAGACGCGGTCTTGTGAACGGAATAAAGGAAACCCTGTATTTCCCTCAGAGACGGACAGGGGCGTAAGTAGTGGATTTCCAGCAACTTCCTGCCCCCTCCAATTGGCATCTCAACGTGGAATTCGAAGTGGCACGGAGTCTACTTTGGGAAAGATCAGTCGAGAAGTCGCAAAGTCCAATGAATCTCAATTTTTGCACCCAGGCGAGCGGACGAATTTCGAAGGCAAGCCGATAGGGAACGGCATTTTGCTGGGGATACCCGATGAGGAATTCGCCGTGATCCGGGAGGGTTTGCACTACGTTGATCTACCGCACTACGCAGTGTTGCACGAGCCGCCCAAGAAACTGGAGTATGCCTACTTTCTTAATTCCGGCCTGGCGTCGCTGGTGTTCAATACGAACCACCATGAGAGCGTCGAGGTAGGCGTGATTGGGAACGAAGGTTTTGCGCCGATTCCGGTCGCGGCAGGCATCCGCCATAGTCCGCATGAGGCGGTCATGCAGGTCAGCGGAAACGGATTCCGGCTGGCCGTCGACGACTTGCAGGCCGCGCTGAAGACGAGCCCCCAACTGCAGAACCTGCTGAACCGGTATGCCACGGTTCATGGATTGCAGGCAGCGCAGACCGCGGGCTGCAATCGCCTACACGACCTGGAGCAGCGGCTGGCGCGCTGGCTGCTTCTGATTCAGGACCGTGTCGGCTCTGGCTTGCTGAAGATCACGCACGATTTTCTGGCGATGATGCTGGGCACGGATCGTCCCAGCGTGAGCCTAGCCGCAGGCGGATTACGCAAGAAGAACATCATCGAGTACTCGCACGGGTCCGTCAGGGTCCTGAACCGCAAAAAGTTGGAGAGCTCCGCTTGCGAGTGCTACGGCCTGATTCAGCAGTTTAACGGTGAGATGGCAAAGTAATTGTGCGTGCCCTCTCGTAGGCCGGAGACCTGCCTTCGTCACTAGTCTAGTCTCACCGAGCCTCAAGCATGAACCGCAACTCCAACCTTGTCGTCTCGCAACACCGCAGGGATAACCACTTCGACGACAGTCCCGGGGTTGGCGTTCGCCAGTCGCAGACTGCCCCCGAGTTCGGTGACGCGTTGTCGCATGCCCCCGATACCAACGCCGACACTCTCCGGACGCAACTGAATGACCTGCTCCCCGATGCCCTTCCCGTCGTCACGGACGGTGACCGTAATATTTCCGTCCTTTTGAATCAGGGTTACGCTGCCGTTGCGGGCTCCGGAGTGACGGAACATGTTGGTGAGCGCCTCCTGGACAATGCGGAAGATCGGAGTCTCCAGTTCCGACCTGAGACGGCCCAGATCCGGGGGATCGACCTCTAACACCGTACGGATGCCGCTCCGTTCGGACAGACCCTCCAGAAACCAACGAAGTGCGGAGACCAGCCCAACTTCATCGAGCAGGGGCGGATGCAACAGATGAGAGATAGTCCGAACCTGCGAGATCGCCCTGTCGATCAATTGGCTCGCGTCCAGAGAAGCCTGCCGGAAGAACGGCGAAGAATCCTTGGCCAGAATGCCGTCGAGAATCATCTTCGCAGCGGCGAGCTCCTGACCGAGGCCATCATGGATCTCCCGGGCGATGCGGCGACGCTCCTCGTCTTGCATGGTCATCATGCGATTTGAGAGGCGTCGAAGGGCGGCAGTCCTATTTTCAACCATTCTTTCCAGCTCGATCGCGTTTTCGCGGATCGATTGTTCCAGCAGTTTGCTGTCGTGAATGTCAGAACAGGTTCCGTACCACTTCACTATGGCTCCGTGGCCATCACGGAGAGGCACCGCCCGCGCGCGGAACCAGCGATATTGCGAATCCGAGCCGCGCAGCCGGTAGTCACATTCATAGGCTTCGCCAGACTGCACGGAATGCATCCACCTTTCGTGAGTCTGTTCCTTGTCGTCGGCATGCACGTATTCCATCCAGCCGAAGCCTATAGCGGTGTCGGGTGGGGCTCCGGTGTATTCATAAAAGCGACTGCTGATGTAGTCCCGGCTGCCGTCAGGATTGCGGCTGAAGATAATATCGGGGGCGGTCTGCACAATGGCGTCCAGTTCCTGATTCCGCTGGGCCAACTCTCGGTTCAATGTGTGCAGGGCGACGGCTTTTTGTTGCAACTCGGCGGTGCGTTCGGCGACCCGTTGTTCGAGCTCGCTGTTCAGCCGCTCGAGTTGCCGATTCTTGCGGTGGAGCTCGGTGAAAACCTTCACCTTCGCGCGCAAGACTTCCGGAACGATGGGAACTGAGAGATAGTCCACGGCTCCGTGTTGATAGCCTTTGAGGCGATCCAGATCAGTGAGATGTACAGCAGAGATGAAGATGATCGCGGTCTTTTGGAAGCGCGGATGCTGGCGGATGATCTCGGCGAGCTCAAAGCCGTCGATCTCGGGCATGCTCACGTCCATCAGCACAACGGCGACGTCGGTCTTGAGTAGCTTCTCGAGGGCCTCCTTGGCAGACGTAGCTTTGATCAGGTTTTCGCCCAAGTCGGAGAGGATCGCTTCGTAGGTCAGCAATTTACCCGGCTGGTCGTCGACCATCAAGATGTTCACGCGTTCTTGAGTGCCGGGTTTCTCGGACGGCTCGCGAATCGGATTGGACGTAATTCCGGTGCTCGGACTTATGCTCATCGGTGCAGCCACATGCGCAATGCAGAGAGTAATTGTTCCGTATTGACAGGCTTGGCAAGATACTCTGAAGCGCCCGCTTCCAGACATTTCTCGCGATCACCCTTCATAGCCTTGGCTGTCAGGGCGATGATGGGCAACCGGCGGAACGACGGGTTCTGCCGGATCACCTGCATGGTCGCGTATCCATCCATTTCAGGCATCATGATGTCCATGAGGACGATGGCGACATCCGGCGTGGACTCCAGCATAGAAATGGCTTCCCGCCCGGTTCCAGCGGTCAGCACTGCCATGCCGCGACGTTCGAGCACGCTGCTGAGGGCAAAAATGTTGCGCATATCGTCGTCGACCACAAGGACCTTTTTGCCAACCAGCGCCTCATCCGATCGATGGAGGCGATCGAGCATCCTCTGCTTTTCCTGCGGAAGATCAGCCACCACGCGATGCAGAAACAGTGCCGTCTCATCGAGCAGCCTCTCAGGAGACTCCACTCCTTTCACGACCACACTGCGGGCAAGAGTGTGCAGCCTCGCGTCTTCGTCAGGCGACAACTCCTTGCCGGTGAAGACAACGACGGGCAGCTCCCGGACGCTGGGCATGTCGCGCATGCGTTCCAGGATGTCGAAGCCGGTCATATCAGGCAGCCGCAAGTCGAGTACTGCGCAGTCGAAGGACTTGTCCTCGACCAGATTCAACGCCTCGGATCCAGTGGCAGCAACAACTACGTCAATGTCGTCCGAACCTAGAAGTTCGCGGATGCTGAGCTGTTCGGCGGGATTGTCTTCTACAATCAACAAGCGCTTGCGGCGAGGAGCAGCATATTCTTTGATCCGCGCTAACGCTGATTCGAGATCGTTCGCGTTGGTGGGCTTGGTTACGAACGCGAACGCGCCCCGAGCGAGGCCGTGCTGCCGATCTTCATCCAAGGTGAGCATCTGCACTGGTATATGCCGCGTCGCCGGATCCTGCTTCAGATGGTTGAGTACAGTCCAGCCCAGCATGTCGGGCAGGAAGACGTCCAACGAAACGGCGCTGGGATGAAATTCGCGGGCAAGCGAAAGGGCCTCCGTGCCGCGCAAAGCCACCAGCACTTTGAAGCCTTTGTCGCGCGCGAGGTCGTAGAGCACGCGGGCATAGTGCGGATCATCCTCGACGACGAGAAGCACAGCGTCGTCTGGCTGCAAGTTGGCGCGGTCGTCCTCGATTGTCTCCACTGGATGCTCGGTGACGACCATATTCGAAAGCTTTAGCGGAGTAGCGGGTGCCTTCCAGTCGCTGGGAGTCAGCTTCGAGTTCGACGGACCGACATAGGTGAGCGGCAAATAAAGAGTGAAGGTGCTGCCTTCACCCGGCGTACTACGAAGCTGAATTTCACCACCCAGCAGGCTGGCCAACTCGCGGCTAATGGCCAGGCCGAGTCCGGTTCCGCCATACTTGCGGCTAGTGCCGGCGTCGGCCTGTTGGAACGCTTCGAAGATGATGCGCTGCTTGTCCGGAGCGATTCCTATGCCGGAGTCAGCAACCTCAAACGCCACCACGGATGCGGCGCCGCTCAGAATCGGATGATCTTCGCTCCAACGCTTGTCAGCGACAGAGACCGACAGCCGGACCGAACCGTGCTCCGTAAATTTGAATGCATTGGATAGCAGGTTCTTGAGCACCTGTTGCAGGCGCTTGGAGTCGGTCACCAGACTGCGCGGAAGACGCGGATCGGCGGCCACCTCGAAGGCAAGCTTGCGGTTCTCCGCCTCGTGCCGGAATGGCCGAGCGACCATCTCCATCAGATTCGTAAAGAAGACTTCCTCGGCCTCAACGGAAACCGTCCCGGATTCGATCTTGGAGAGGTCGAGAATATCGCTGATGAGATTGAGCAAGTCTGTTCCGGCAGCATGGATCGTGCGAGCAAACTCTACCTGCTTCGCTGTCAGGTTGTGATCGGGGTTTTCGCTGAGTTGCTGCCCCAGCACCAGGATCGAGTTCAGCGGTGTGCGCAACTCGTGCGACATGTTGGCAAGGAACTCGGATTTATATTTGGAAGTCAGGGCGAGTTCTTTCGCCTTCTCTTCCAAAGCACGACGGGCCTGCTCGATCTCCTGATTCTTGCGTTCGACCTCCACGTTCTGTTCGGCAAGCTGTTGCGCCTTTTGAGCGAGCTGCTCGTTGGTCTGCTGCAATTCTTTCTGCTGTGTTTGCAGCTCAGCCGCCAACTGCTGCGACTGCTTCAGCAGGCCTTCGGTCTGCATCGTGGCTTCGATACTGTTCAACACGATGCCGATGCTGGCGGTCAGTTGCTCGAGAAATGCCAGATGAGAGGCCGTGAACGAGCTCAGTGATGCCAGTTCGATGACTGCTTTGACACGGTCCTCGAACAACACCGGCAATACGATGACATTTTTTGGGACCGACGCAAAAAGACCAGAGCGAATCGGAACTGTCTTGTCGGGAAGATTTGTGATCAACATGCGCCGTTTTTCTGACGCAACTTGGCCGACCAAGCCCTCCCCAATTTTCAGCTGACGCAGATGACCGTTTTCGCCATCGTCGGCAAACGCAGATAGCAGCACCAGACCAGCCGTCTCCTCGGTTTCCATCTGATAGATCACGCCCTGCTGTGCATTCACCAACGGGGCAAGCTCCGAGAGCAACATGCGGCCCACGGTACCCAGATCGCGCTGTCCCTGAAGCATGCCGGTAAAGCGAGCCAGGTTCGTCTTGAGCCAGTCTTGCTCGGTGTTGCGATCGGTCGTGAGTCGCAGGTTATCGATCATCGTATTGATGTTGTCTTTCAACTCTGCGACTTCGCCGCTTGCTTCAACCTGAATGGAGCGAGTCAAATCGCCTTTGGTGACGGCCGTTGCGACTTCTGCGATGGCTCGTACCTGGTTCGTCAGGTTGTCAGCTAGCAGGTTGACGTTTCCGGTGAGATCCTTCCAAGTGCCGGCTGCGCCGGGGACGTTGGCCTGACCGCCGAGTCTTCCTTCCACACCGACTTCGCGGGCGACAGTGGTCACCTGATCGGCAAATGTGGCAAGCGTGCCGGTCATGTTGTTGATGGTTTCCGCGAGGGCCGCAACTTCACCCTTTGCATTCACTGCAAGCTTCTGGGTCAGATCCCCATTGGCCACGGCAGTTACGACTTTGACAATTCCGCGGACCTGCTCAGTGAGGTTGACCGCCATGACGTTCACGTTGTCGGTTAGATCTTTCCACGTGCCAGCGACTCCGGGCACCTGAGCCTGTCCACCGAGTTTGCCTTCTGTTCCCACTTCGCGGGCCACGCGAGTCACTTCAGCGGCGAATGCATTCAGTTGGTCCACCATGGTGTTGATGGTGTTCTTGAGTTCGAGAATTTCGCCCTTGACGTCGACCGTGATTTTGCGCGACAGGTCGCCACGGGCCACGGCCGTCGTGACTTCGGCGATGTTTCGCACCTGGCCCGTCAAGTTGCCGGCCATCGAGTTCACCGAGTCGGTGAGGTCTTTCCAGGTTCCTGCGACTCCGGGCACTTGGGCTTGTCCGCCGAGCTTTCCTTCCGTACCGACTTCGCGGGCCACGCGGGTTACTTCGGCAGCGAACGCGTTCAACTGGTCCACCATGGTGTTGATGGTTTCCTTCAGCAGCAGGATTTCGCCGCTGACATTGACCGTGATCTTCTTCGACAAGTCACCGCTGGCGATGGCCGTCGAAACCTCAGCAATATTTCTGACCTGGCCAGTCAGGTTGCTGGCCATGGAGTTGACGGAATCGGTCAGATCCTTCCACGTTCCTCCGACACCGGGCACGAGCGCCTGTCCGCCGAGCTTTCCGTCGGTGCCAACTTCGCGGGCAACGCGCGTCACTTCGGATGCGAAGGAACGGAGCTGGTCCACCATCGTGTTGATGGTGTCTTTGAGTTCGAGAATTTCGCCTTTCACGTCAACCGTAATCTTGCGCGACAAGTCACCGCGAGCGACGGCCGTTGCGACTTCGGCGATGTTTCGCACCTGGCCGGTCAGGTTGCTGGCCATGAAGTTCACGTTGTCGGTGAGATCCTTCCATGTGCCAGCGACGCCGGGTACCTGCGCCTGGCCGCCGAGTTTTCCTTCGGTGCCGACTTCGCGGGCCACACGGGTCACTTCGCCGGCGAACGCGTTGAGCTGGTCCACCATCGTGTTGATGGTGTTCTTGAGTTCGAGAATCTCGCCCTTCACGTCGACCGTGATCTTGCGTGACAGATCGCCACGAGCCACAGCCGTGGTTACTTCGGCGATGTTTCGTACCTGGCCGGTGAGGTTTCCGGCCATCGAATTGACCGAGTCAGTGAGATCTTTCCAGGTACCGGCGACACCGGGCACGTTCGCCTGGCCGCCCAATCGGCCTTCCGTACCAACTTCGCGGGCCACGCGCGTTACTTCACCGGCGAACCGGTTGAGCTGGTCCACCATGGTGTTGAGCGTTTCTTTGAGCTGCAGGATTTCACCGCGGACGTCGACGGTGATTTTGCGGGACAAGTCGCCGCTGGCGATGGCTGTTGCGACTTCGGCGATGTTACGAACCTGGCCCGTCAGGTTGCTGGCCATGAAGTTCACGTTATCGGTGAGATCTTTCCAGGTACCACCGACGCCAAACACCTGCGCCTGGCCACCGAGCTTGCCTTCGGTCCCGACTTCGCGGGCGACGCGCGTCACTTCGCCGGCAAATGCGTTGAGCTGAACCACCATCGTGTTGATGGTGTCCTTGAGTTCAAGAATTTCTCCTTTTACATCGACCGTGATCTTGCGGGACAAGTCGCCGCGGGCAACTGCGGTCGTAACTTCAGCGATGTTTCGGACCTGAGCGGTGAGGTTTCCAGCCATCGCGTTGACGGAGTCGGTCAAATCCTTCCACGTACCGGCCACGCCGGGCACGACTGCCTGTCCGCCGAGCTTTCCATCGGTTCCGACTTCGCGCGCCACGCGGGTTACTTCCGATGCGAAGGAGCGGAGCTGATCCACCATGGTGTTAATGGCTTCTTTGAGCTGCAGAATTTCGCCACGGACGTCGACGGTGATTTTGCGGGACAAATCGCCGCTGGCGACGGCGGTGGCGACTTCCGCGATGTTACGAACCTGGCCGGTAAGATTGCTGGCCATCAGGTTGACGTTGTCGGTTAGATCTTTCCACGTACCGGCGACGTCGGGAACCTGTGCCTGGCCGCCGAGTTTTCCTTCCGTTCCCACTTCGCGCGCGACGCGCGTCACCTCGGCGGTGAACACGCCGAGCTGCTGAATCATGGTGTTGACGAGATTGGCGGAACGCAGAAATTCGCCTTCCAGCGGACGGCCATCGACGTCCAGTCGAACGGTTTGAGTCAAGTCCCCCTGCGCGACGGCTGCAATGGCACGCGTAACCTCGGCCGTTGGGCGCAGCAGATCCTCTACCAGCGTGTTGACCGACCCCTCCATCTCGCCCCACGCGCCCCTGGATTCGTGAAAGCGGGTTCTTTCGCGAGTCTTGCCCTGCTTTCCCACCACGTGCCCGACACGCTTGAACTCCTGGGCCATGTGTTGGTTCGCGGCAACGATATCGTTGAAGGTATCCGCAATCTTCCCTGACAGTCCGACCCATGTGCCCGGTAGGCGCACGGTGAAATCTCCATTTCTCATGTTCTGCAGAGCAGCGAGAATCACATTGAGGTCAAGGGACTCGTCGTGGGACTTGGACCTTCCATTGTTTTTCGGGAGCGATGCAATTGGTTCGTTGGGGGCCGGTGCGGTTTCGTTGAGGGTCGACCTCTTCATCTTTGAATCTCCCCACGGCTGAAAGGACGCGATGGGACCTCATTCCCATTCGGTCGGAACAAAGCCCGGCCGTCGCCAAAAACGGAAGAAATTGGACGTGATGGGGAAATTGGCCCTTTGCGCAACTTGAGCGCGCAGTGCTACCCGCGCTCAAGTGGGATTGGACCATGTTCAGGGACGGGAATCCCTAAGGTAATTCCTGTATATGACTGGCCAGGAAATCAGGCGTCAAGCTACCTAAATCGAAGGGGTTGGAGGGCCGTTCACACGGCCCTTCCGCCCATAACCATCGGGGGACCGTTTCACACGGCCCTTCTGCCCATAACGAAATGCAAGATAAGGGATATGACCGCGAATATTAACAGAAGGTGGATCATTCCCGAGGCGACGTGAAACACAGTGAACCCGCCAAGCCATGCGATCAGCAAAATGATGAATAACACTGTCCAGATGCTCATGATCTCTCCTTCAACGCTCTGACTCTGTGAACTCAACGGCGCACGTTTGCCTCGATCGGATAACGGGCCCGGCAAATTCTGTCATTAACGCTAGTCTCACGCGTGAGGCGTGTCAGTAACGAGAAATTGGTATCTGGGAGGAATTCTGTCTGTATCGGAGCACGGATCGAACCTGACTAGAACTGCCGCCGAATTCCGCATCTCCAACAACTTGGCCAACCTTGAGTGACTGTTCGCAACTAAATAAGACTGCCTTAACTGACCTTTGGCGGGAGATGAGGAGTATCACAATCGTCGGGGACGCGCGGACAGTTTCTATTGCAAGGTATTCAATCACTTTTTTATGACAAACCTGTCGCAGTGCGTATTGAGGACAGTCGTTGCTCTTGCTCTGCTGGTCGGACTCTCGGCAGGGTGCCGCGCGTACTCGGTCCTGACCCATGAACAGGTTGTCGACCTGCTGTGGAAGGATGACATCGAACCGCTGTTGACGAAGCGATTCCCCGCCGCGACCGCCGATGATCTCAGAAAGGCGCACGCTTTCGCCTACGGGGGATCGCTAGTGCAAGACATGGGTTATTACCCCTTCGGCAATAAGTTCTTCAGCGATCTCACGCATTACGTCCGCAGCGGCGATTTTATTGTCAACCTCATCGACGAATCCAGCGATCTGAATGAGTACGCATTCGCCCTGGGTGCGCTTGCGCACTACTCTTCCGACAACATGGGCCATCCCGCTATCAATCAATCGGTTGGCCTTCTGTTTCCAAAGCTGCGCGCAAAATATGGGGATATGGTGACGTATGAGGACAATCCTAAGGCGCACATACGAACGGAGTTTGGGTTCGACATGACGCAGGTGGCCAAGAATCGCTACACGTCAGACCGATACCACGACTTCATCGGGTTTGAGGTTTCAAAACCGGTGTTGGAACGTGCGTTCCTGGATACGTACGGGGTTCCTCTCAACACGGTGATCTCGAATGAGGACCTGGCGATCGGAACTTTTCGGCGCGCGATCAGCAAGATAGTCCCGGAAATGACCAGAGTGGCCCTAATTGCGAGAAAGAAGGAGTTGGTTGCGGAAACTCCCAATTTTAATTCGCGGAAGTTTCGGTACAATCTCTCTCGCGCCAGTTATCAGAAAGAGTGGGGAAAGGGATACCGGCGGCCGGGATTCGGCACACGCGTACTGGCGTTCTTCCTGAAGTTCATCCCCAAAAGAGGACCTTTCAGAGCGCTCGATTTCAAAATCCCCACCCGCAAGACTGAGGACCTGTATATTGCGAGCGTCAATCGGACTATCGAGAGCTATCGTGTGACGCTCAACGAGGTGAGAAAGAAAGATCTTCACCTGCCGAACACGGACTTTGACACGGGGGAGATGACGCATGCGGGTGAATACAAACTTTCCGACGAAGCATACGCGCGTCTGCTCGACTATCTGGCTCGCGATGACTTCCGCATGCTCACCCCCGATCTGCGGGAGAACGTGCTTGCGTATTACCGCGACGAAAATGCGCCGATTGCTACCAAGAAGAAGGCAGCCGCGTGGGAGAAGACACGCGAACAGTTGGAACGGCTTAAGTCGGTGACTCCCTCGGAAACACCCGCAATTCAGATCTCGGAAACACCCTGAACCCCCAACCCCGGGCCAGCGGTTAGCAACTAAGAGGCAGTGGTATTCAAATCATTGAGTGCGCTACGAAGCGCATCCATAGGAGGGGTACTTATGGCAGACGATATGGAGAAAAACCGTCAGCAAGGTGGCCAGACCGGTCAACAGGGCAACCAGTCCGGTCAGCCTGGACAAAGTCAGACAGGCGGGCAGCAGAGCGGACAGCCCAGCCAGAAGAAGGGCGGACAAGGCTCAGACGAAGACGAGAACGAGAGCCTGAATCGCCAACGCCGGGCATCGTAGTTAGATAACCCGGGGAGGAAAGATGAGAAGTCCCGGCAGTCGATGCCGGGACTTCTTTTTTGCGCTTCGTAAGCTGTAAAGCGCTTTTCTTTATGCGCCTTCCCCGGAATGCAATACTCGGAACGAGTTGCCGCCGTTGGACCATACCAGGACGAGAGCATCTTCCCCTTTGCCCACGTTCGAAAGGGCCTGCTGGACATCACTCGCTGACTGAACCTTATGTCGGTTCACTTCGAGAATGATGTCGCCCTGCTGCAATCCAGCGATATCGGCGGGGCTTCCTGGCTGCACCTGCTCGATCACAGCGCCGTGAATGTCAGTCGGCGCCTGAAGCTGATCGCGCAGATCCGGCGTGAGGGTACCGAGTCGGATTCCCCAGCGCATCTTGCCGCTGCTTTCGCCGGCAGTGCCCTTCTCTTCGGCATTTCGGCTACCCAGTTCCTCGAGAGTTACCGGAAGCGTCATGGTCTTTCCGTCGCGCAGAACGGTAATCTCGATTTTTGTGCCGGGCTGCTTCTGTCCCACCACGACTTGGAGTTCTCCAGCATCAGTCACTTTATGACCGTCGATCTCCGTGATCACGTCTCCAATCTGCAGACCTGCCTTGGCGGCTGGCGAGTCGGCTTCCACCTGGGTGACGACGCCTCCCATGGCAGCTTTGTCGCCGAAGAACTTGGCGTTTTCCGGAGTGACATCGGCGATACCGATGCCCATGCGTCCATGGCGGACTTTGCCATCACGAATCAGCGTTTCCACTGTCGGTCTGACGATCTGGCTGGGAATCGCAAAGCCCATTCCTGAGAATGTGCCCGATGGCGAAATCAGGAACGTGTTGATGCCCACAACTTCACCCCGGGCATTGACTAGCGGTCCGCCGGAGTTGCCCGGATTGATCGCTGCGTCGGTCTGGATGAATTCTCCAGGCTTGCTCGGGTTCGATGGGTCTGGGTTCGCGCGGTTAATAGCACTGACAATGCCGCGCGTGACAGTGAAGCGGAATCCGTACGGATTACCAAATGCAAGCACTGACTGGCCCGGGCGCACTTCCTTCGAATCTCCCCACGGCGCACTCGCCAGATCCGGCGCATTGACCTTCAGTACTGCGAGGTCAGTCAGCGGATCGGTTCCGATGAGCTTGGCCCTGAGGACTCGGCGATTGCTGGTGGTAACGCGGATATCGACGGCTCCATCGACCACGTGATTGTTTGTGACGATATATCCGTCAGGGGAAATCACGACGCCGCTGCCCATTCCATGTTCGATCTGGGGCTGACGGCGCCCGCGCGGTCCAAAGAACTGTCCGAACGGGTTCGACTGCCCGAAGAACTGTTGCATGTCTTCTGGCATTTGCCCATTGGCATTTTCAGACGTGGCCTTGGACGTGACCGTCACATTGACGACTGCTGGCGTCACGCGTGCCGCCAACGTTTCCATGGCTTTGTCCAGAGCTAGGAGCGCGCCGACGCTGTCTACATCAAGCGGCGCTGCTGCCGGGGCGGCTTTGGGAGCACTTGCCGCGGCGGGCTTGACGAATTCATAAGTTGCGAACGACCCGACGAGAGCTAGCGCCAATACAGGCGCCAACAGTCGCGGTGTCCATTTGCTTGCATTTTGTTTACACTTTCCAACATCCATGACTTTCACTCCTCCAAAATGGTTTTCATTACAACTAATTCGTTAGTTACAGGCTGCCGAAAAATACCCTAATAACAAGCCCCATGATTTACGTTTTCCGGGGAATCAGGTTGGTGGGTGCGGCAGCCACGTTTCGAAGAACGGTCACACGCCACATCTGAATTTGATGAACCTGTTGTTGCTCAGGAGTCGTGCTGTCGCTCTCGATTACGATCCAAAACGTCTCGGTCAAAGATACGGTGTTTGGCCTGGGCTTGTATCCGGTCAGGTGAACCAGGGAGTCCTGCGGCGCTTTGGGAGACTTCGGCGGCAAGGCAGCAATTTTCGGTGCATGCGGAGCTTTGCGAATGGGCCGTCTCTCCGTAAACTTCACCGGCGTTACAGCCAAGCCGGCGGTCGGCTGCGCACGCGGTACGGAAGTAGCCGCAGAGAGACTTGCATTCTCGTCGATTCGCGGCTGTGCCTGAGCCTGGGGAGATCTCTCAAAAGCGATCAGCTTAGGGCTTCTTGAGTAGAGACCGGCGCAGGCGACCGCGAGGACAGCTACCAGCGACACTGCCAGCCGCAAGGTATACCGACCCGGCGCCGGTCTGTTGACCTCAAGGATTCGAGCAACTCGATCTGACGTCTGACGAACCTTGCCCAAGACTGACTGTGCGAGCGCAATGCCCCGGCCCACGAGAGTCCTTTCTGCCAAACGCGCCAGGCATTCGGCGTAGGCTCGCGGACTGGCAGTTTCCGCGAGAACCGCATCATCACACGCCATTTCCCTCTCTAAACCGAGTTTCTTCTCGATCCACCAGATGGCTGGATGAAAAAACAGGAGGGCAGTCACGGCTTGTTGAATCAGGTTGGTCCAGTCATCCCATCGGCGAAAGTGCGCGAGCTCGTGAAGAACAACCTGGTTCAATTCGGCGGGCGAGAGCTCGCCCATCAGCGAATGGGGAATGAGGATCGCCGGCTTCACTAGACCGACAGCCGCAGGAACTCGCACTTGCTCTGAAGTGCAGAGCGCAACTCGCCGCCGGCCGCCGTGACGTTGCAGGGTTTGTTGCAGGACTGGATCGAGTTCACGGGGATCAACGGCGATGCAGTTTCTTCGCAAACCATGCAGATGCCAGATGGCCCTGCTCAGCATTAGGGAGAACCAGAGCGCGAGTAGCCCCCAACCAATCAGGAAGTAGATTGCCCATGATCCGGGCAAGGCAATGGCCGCGTGTTTCGATGCGACATTTGCGACTCCGGTGTGCAGCCATGCTCCGCTCACCCAAGGCAAAACTGCGATGGCCACCAAGGCTGAAAACCAAACTGCAAATCGAGTGGCGGCATTCTGGCGCGGAACAATCCGGAGAATCAGCCCAGCACACACATAGATGGCGGTTCCCTCAATCAGGGAATCGAGCAATCGAAGCGCGAGAACTTCAGCCGTCGTGTTGAAACCTACGAACATGGAGGGGCTACTTGCTCCTTTCCAGCAATTCGCGCATTCGCGCCAGTTCTTCAGCGTCAATGCTGCTCTCTTCCAGAATATTCAGCAGCAGGCGTTCGTGGGAGTTTCCGAAAAATCGGCTGACCAGGTGCCGGACCTCAAAGCGGGTCGCGTCCTCCCGGTCGATTTTGGGCATGTAAATGTGGGCACGCTTGTCTTTCACATGCTTCACGTAACCTTTGGTCTCCAGAATCCGAATGATCGTAAGCACCGAGTTGTAAGCCAGATTCGGTTTGGGGGGGAGAGCCTGCAGCACTTCGTGGACGGTCGCCAGTCCCTTGTCCCAGAGCACGTTCATAATGCGCAACTCAGCCTCGGTCAGGGTTGCGGATTTGCTGCGGGCCAAAATGCTCCTCCTGTGCACAGTTGGTTGGACGTGTCGGGTTGCGTAACGTCAACTAATTTATTAGTTGCATGCAAATCTTTTTTCGTTGCCCGCCCGCGAATCGGAGGTCAGAGCCCACCTTTGGGATTAGCCCTACCGATTTCTAATAGATTTGCAATACAGCATTTTCCTTTTGACACTCAGGTGAAGCCTGTATAGAGTGAGCGCCTCCGCTTAACAAGTCCGCACACGTTCCGAGGTTTGTTCCCGGGACGTCGGCGGTTTAGAACGACTGAGGGTATTCCTGCCCGACCGGCGTATCCCTCTGTGCTGTAAAGATTTAGCAGCATTACCGGTCCCAGATCAGAAAATCCCAACCGGAGAGAAATAGTTCAAATGCGGAAGCATGCCCTGATTTCAACGGCCGTTGTCGTCGTTTTCCTTGCCGCCACATCAGCCTTCGCGGGGGTCACCGTGTCTAGCCCCACGACCGGCAGCACGGTGGGTACGAGCGTCAATTTTGTAGCTACAGCGAGCACCTCTTGCTCAAAAGGTGTCGCCTCAATGGGGATTTACCCCGCTCCATACTCGCTGGTGTACACAGTGGGTGGTTCCAAGCTGAACACAAGCATTAACCTGAATCCCGGTACATATAATGCGGTGGTCGTCGCCTGGGATCACTGCGGTGGGTCGTCTACGGCCGGAGTGAAGATCACAGTGCAGTCGGGGTCAGGCGTCCATGTGGTATCGCCGTCTAGCAACAGCACGGTTGGGTCGTCTGTCAATTTCGTTGCCACCGCCACCACCACCTGCTCCAGGGGGGTGGCATCGATGGGGATCTACACAGCTCCTTCTCAGCTGGCCTATGTAGTCGGCGGCGCGAGTTTGAACAAAAGCCTTTCTCTGAGTCCCGGAACCTATCACACAACCGTCCAGGAATGGGACAACTGCGGCGGGGCAGCGACTGCGCCGGTGACTATCACCGTTGGTTCTTCAGGGAAAACCATCTCGAACATCCAAAGCAGCGGGGGATGGAGGTCCTATGCGCAACAGCCTCCTAATTATGGAGACTGCACATCGTGTACGCCAAGCGGCCCGGAGACGACTTGGGCGATGTACCAGGGAATCAAGAATCCGACGATTTCGGGTAATTCAACCCAGTACAACATCGGAGGCACCGAAGCATACACGGACGTGCTCTGGAACAATCACTTAATCGGGGATCTTTCCTCCCAAGGACTTCCGGACACGGCTCGAACATTAGTGCCTACGTTGCACAATTTCACTTACGACGTGTACTTCTACGGCAGCAATCTCGGCGCGTCGCAGGCACTCGAGTTCGATGTGAACCAGTTCTTCGGCGGCATGGGGTTCACCTGGGGCACCGAATGCCGTGCTGGCGCCGGCAATGAATGGGATATCTGGAACAGCGTGAAGTGGATACCGACCGGGATCCCGTGCAATCCCGTCAATAATTCCTGGAACCACCTCATTCTCCAGGTGCAACGGACGTCAGACAACAAGTTGAAGTATCAATCGATCACTCTGAACGGCCAGACCCACGTCTTGAATTGGACCTATCCCCCGTTCTCAGCGCCCGGCTGGTATGGGATCACGGTCAACTACCAGATGGATGGAAACTACAAGCAAACTCCCTACACCGTGTACGTGGACAAACTGAACCTCACTTACCAGTGAGGGTGCTGCACTCTGCCGCGGAAGATGGGCCCGGGCAGTCACCGAACTGCCCCGGGGCTTTTTTGCGCGCAAGCGCTACAAGCTCTTAACTCGCGTCCGAACCTTTTCGAATTCGTAGCTCCCTAATCCACGTGTGGCCGCGAGTTTCAGGTAAGGGAGCGCGTCGACGTCCAGATTCCAGTAAGCCTTGGCGACGTAGGCGTCAACCGCAACTGGATCTGTGGAAGCAACCAGCGTCTTCTTCAACAGGACGTCATCCAGATTTCCTCCCGTCGGGCCGTTGCGCGCCAATATCCTGTAACAGTCAATGACGGTCAGCGTCGGACGAACAAAGTCCGCAAGATCAACCAGGCTTTCGTGAATCTTCTGATGGAGCTGGTTGCGTTGCCCACCGAGCATTCCGTACCAGTTCTTCATGCCGAGAGTCGCGCCCGTGAGGGCGTGGTGCTTCGCGATCGGCACGTTGATGACCTTGTCGACATTCAGGAAGGGATCGAATATCTGCCACTCGCGCAGGACTTCTCCTTTGAGATCGACATCTTTAAAGCGCGAGGCCTCGGGCAAGATGATTTCCGCACCGGCACGCTGCGCAGCTTCGGCGATGCCGGAGCGCTGAAAACAGCGGCGCGCCTCGTTGCAGCTTACGTCGGCCACTATGACGCGCTTCGCTCCTGAACCCAGACATTGGCGGACGATTTCGGCTACGACATCCGGATTCGTGTTCGCCGCCTGCTCCGGAGTTCGGTCCCACCCGATGTTCGGCTTCACCAGGACAACATCGCCGCGGCTGACGAAGCGGCGCATGCCTCCAAGTTCTTCGACTGCCTGACGCACCAGCGACGCGGGATCGTCGCCTTGGATGATTGCCATTTCCGGCAGAGCGGGATCGGCGGGGACTCCATGACCGTGTCTGGCGGTCGTCGCCAGCGAGGTTTCGGGTCGCAAACTGTTCCGGCTT
>AR_comb_assmDRAFT_10130162_pt1 | contig 33974 bp, 32 predicted proteins | sample ArasoioldDNA_FD_10543 | JGI IMG/M metagenome (IMG submission 10543) | reverse complement strand
TACTTTTTAGAAGGATCATTTGCCTTGTTAATAGACAGTATCAGTGCTTTTTCTTTTTCCGATAAACCGAGCAATTCCTGTACCTGATCAAATTTGTTTTGATATTTAGATTGGTCAAGTAAGATCTTGCAATCACTATTATTAATTATTGCTTGTTTAACAACGGGTGAAGAAATAATATCTTCCACTTCTTGCGTAACCACAATCGCTTCACCAAAGAACTTTCTTACCGTTTTGAATAAGTATTTTATATACTCAGCCATGCCCTCCTTTGCAATTGCTTTCCATGCTTCTTCAATTAAGATCATTTTACGGATTCCTTTCAGTTTTCTCATTTTGGAGATGAATACTTCCATAATAATGATAGTAACTACCGGAAAGAGTATTGGGTGATCTTTGATGTTGTCCAATTCAAAAACAATAAACCTTTCTTTTAACAGATCCAGGTTTTCGACAGCGTTTAACAAATAGTCAAACTCCCCACCTTTATAATATGGTCTGAGGACATACAGGAAATTGGTAACGTCGAAATCTTTTTCTTTCACACCATCTTTTTGCAATACCTTGACAAAGTCCGTCTGCAAAAACTCAAAAAAAGAATTGAAACACGGAAATACGTCCTTACGTCTTTCTAAATATTCAAAGTAAAGCTGGAGCGCATTGCTTAAAGCCACATACTCACTGCGATTGAATGTTTCATTATCCTTTTTCCAAAGAGCTAAAAGCAAAGTTTTAATGCTTTCCTTTTTTTCCGTATCAAGCACATCACCTTCACCAATGAAAAAAGGATTAAACTTGATCGGCTTTGTTTCGCTATAAGTGAAATAATATCCCTTCACCAGATCACACAGTCCTTTGTAAGAATGGCCTACGTCCACTAGAACAATGTGCGTCCCTTGTTCATAATAAGAACGAACCATGTGATTGGTGAAAAAGGACTTACCGCTACCGGATGGACCCAGGATAAACTTATTTCGGTTAGTACATATTCCTTTCTGCATTGGTTCATCTGACATATCCACATGTACCGGTCTTCCTGTTAACCGATCGCCCAGGCGTATTCCCGTTGGCGAGAGAGATGAGCGATAATTCGTCTCAAGATTCAAGAAACAGCAGGCTTGTTCTGCAAACGTGTCGAAGCTGTCGTTCATAGGAAAATCAGATTCATTACCGGGAATACCAGCCCAAAAAATCTGCGGAGCGCCTGCTGTCTCCATCTTTGCTACTGCATCCATTTGAGCAAGCCCTGACGAGACAAGATTCTTTAAATCCTTAAGTTCTTCTTTATTATCTGTCCAAACGATTACATTGAAATGAGCTTTTACAGGTAGTCTTTGTTCACTGATAGCTTCGTTTAAAAAATCATTCGTAGCATCACGGCCAATTGAATTCTCCCTTGAGTATGCCGATAAACTTTGCAAGCGAAGTCTTTTGCTCTCCAATTTTTTTATCGTTGCCTGCGCATCCTCTATGAACACATACTGGTTGTAAATATGATTGCATGAAAGCAATTGCCCAAGAGTGGATGCAAAGCCAACAGAAAATTTAGTTTTGTCGGTCGAATACTTATCGTAGTTAATACGGGAGCCGCAAAGTGCAGGTAGATCTTCGGCATTAGATAAACTGAATAACTGAATATGTTTATCTCCAACTTGTATTCCTTCTTTGAAGCCGATGTCACACATCAGATTACTATCCGAAAGCCTCAGATACTTTTCAATTACACCGGTCCGTTTAGTATTGCTTAAAAGATCACCATCCTTAAGTCTTTTCATTTTTACAAAGCCACTATCTTCCAATATTCGCTTGAACTGGCCGGTGCTATCTAAAAAATCCTGCACTAACTGCGGCTTTAATGTTTCTTCGGGTACGATGGTTCTTCTTAGCAAATTCGAAAAAAGAGAACTGGATAATTTTCTTCCTGCCGGCTTCTTAGTAAGAAAAACGTAGCAGCAGTGATCCAAATATGGCCTTTCGTGAAAAAACCGTTCACTGCTTCTTGATAAAAAACTTGTTTCGGCATTCAGGAAGTCAGCCTGGTATCTGCTATCTAAAAACCAGTCTTGTTTATGCAAGACGCTGTGTTTTGGCAATATCTTTATTGCTTTTATCCACGTCTGGTGAAACGCTTCATACTCATCATTCGATAAAGTAAATATTTCTGGTAATTCGCAAATAAAGCCAATCGTAACATCTCCCTGTTTAGATAGTATCAGATCGTGTTGCACATCCATGACTGGTAATATTTCCTCAAGCACTCTTTCCATTACCTACTTTTGAAAAATTTCTTCCTCGAATATGATTTGAGAACTTCTGGTACTCCACGCTTTGCAACTTTCTTCATCATCCCATGCTCACCATACTTATTACTTAGCTTGTACACTTGTATGAATAATCCTGTGCCCAATGCAGCTATTAAACCCACGCAGAAAAAGGTATTTATTCCGATCACATAGAGAATGGCAAACAAGATAAGCAGGATAACAAGCCCACCCCCCAAGTACCAGATGTACTGCGCTTTCAAACCACGAAACTCTACGGGCTTGTTAATCCCCTTATTGATCTTATAAACGCTGCTTGGCATAACTAAATACCGAAGAATGATCTTATAACTGTAGTGACAATTACGAGAAATACACACGAACCAAACCATGCAGCAGCGGTCTTTCCTGTATCATGATCACCTGCATTCCATTTTTGATAGACCTTCACTGCACCGATCAATCCAAGTATTGCACCAACGGCATACATAAGATTGGTTCCTGCAGTAAAATAACTTCGCACTTTAGTATTGGCTTCATTAATGCCGGCATTTCCGTCCTGAGCCATCACGGCAATACTTGCCAGAAATGGATAAAAAGTCAACAACCACTTTTTTATCATAACGCACATTTATTAATTGAAGAATAATTGGCAAAAAATGCTCCGCCATCTTACGGGACCGCGGAGCATCGGCATGCTATGATCCGCTCCAAATCCTGCTTATCTCACTTTCACTCAGAGACACAGCACAATTTATTTCTGCTTCGTTTTTCAATAGATCATCAAGTGAGTCTTTATAGTCTGATACTGCAAGCGAAGAATACTTGCTTACAATTCTTTCAAGGCTTGTTACTAATTCCTCCTTTCCAACTTCATTTTTACCTGCTTCTTCCAGATAAGCCTGAATTTCATCTGTCACGGCTTGTACAATATGAACCCCTTCCCCTTCCTTAGGTTGATAGATTTCGAAAACAGCATCCGGTTGATGATAGTCTGATGCGTGACCATGAAAATTCAGATCCTTTGCACCCGCTATCTTTTTTCCCTTAAGAGTTTGGAAAAGATCGTGCCTGTAATAAATGTATAATACATAGGCATACCAAATCAACGTTGATACTGAAATAAAAGTCAGATATTCTGACCAGGAAACATTACTGAACATAGGATTGCTTTTTTTTCACAAAATCATTTGGCACTTGCAGCCTTGCTATATCCGTTTGAGAGCAACAAACGAGGTTACAAACATAAAATGCGTTTTGGCTATTACAGTGGAATCATGTAGAATAGAGGTCGAATTTTTTTAGTCATAGCTATCTATGTTGCGCATCATCTTTTGTAAAAACCGTTTGACATTATCTTTAGTTTCCGGATCCACTTTGTCACTATATTTAATGACACTTTGTGCACTGAATCCTTTTTGAGTTTTATTTGAAATGGTGGCAACGGTCTTTTCAAGCAGAGATTTGTAACTTTCGTGCGACGCTCCGCCAGCATCAATAAATGCCTTGTGAAGAAGATATATCTCGGCTCCGCGAAAAGGAACGTGAACAAATTCTCTCTCCCTGGGTTGAAATCTGCTATCACAGACGGTTCCGTTTAACAGTTTAATCTCGTCCTGTATGGATTTCAGTAGGCTGATGATAAGATCCCATCTCTCAAGTGTGCTTTGCACGGCTCTCTCAATTTGTGGGAGCTAGTTCAAATTTTGAGCCTTTCTATATACGCAATCTGCAGTATTTCCGTACGTAGAATTATGTATTTTGGCGGCACTTACTTTAACACTAAACTTCAATCTGTACCCCCAATCTTTTGCATAGCTCCATTCTATTACCGACCTTTACTTTTTCAAAAATGTTCTGAACGTGCTTGGCTACAGTTTTTTCTGCGATAAACAAGCATTCAGCAATCCGCTTATTGGGAAGGCCCTGACAAATTAGCCCCGCGATTTCCTTCTCCCTGTTAGTAAGGCCGTATAATTTGCAATTTTTGAAAAGCCGTTCCTCAGCAGTGATTTTTTCCAGCTCCTTGGTCCTTTTAATCACCTCCTGCTGCAATTTTTCATTCCACGTGATCAGATACATCTCCGAGGTTATCAACCTTTGGTGTTCTGCTTTTATTTGTTGCACGTTTCGTTTTACGTGGAGGGCAAGAAGTAACAAAAACCCGGTATTTGTAGTTGCCGCTTCGATTGACTGGCTGAGATCAAAATAGGCGATAAACGGTAATCCTACCCATGGACTTAAACTGAGAAAAACCACGATAATTTCCTCCTTTGATTTTTTGCTATTACTAAACTGATATTTGAAACGTACCGCCTTCCAAACTGAGTAAAGGACCCATAGTGCGTATAGAACAGGTATAAAAAGAACGTTTTTGGCCGCACTTATATTACGGCTCAGAGCAAACACAAGTACGAAAAGACAGTACGGAAATATTAAGAAATAGAAGACGCCCTGGTATGCATGGAACTTCATCTTTTCCAATCCAAACCCGTTTAAAACATAGAATGGAAAGTAACAAGGCGTGATGAAGCCCGTTCCATAAGCGATGCACTCCTGCGTAAAGAACGAACCGGGCAAATTTGGGTCGGGTAATAAACCACCTGTAATATTGTAAACAATCAACAAAATAATTAAAATTATATTGAGAAGGGCACCGTTATCATCGGGTCGGGCTAATCTGTAGATAATTAAATAGGAGAGGATAACCAGCTCTATGCAGATAAAGCCAAATGTAACAAAGTGCATCTGGGTGCCGGGGACAAGCATAGGACAGGTTTAATTACCCGGATTTCTTTTTAGAAAGAAAAGCCTATATCCGAGGTTTAATTCATTATAAATGGTAAATCCGAATTTCTGATACCACGGAAGGTTCCTAGGGGTCGAAGTTTCAAGGCAGATTGTCCTGTTAATGGATTCACTTTCCCGGATGATCTCCTTCAGCAATGCACTTCCGATACCTTCCCCTTGTTGGGCCGGTCGAACACCAATAAACCAGAGGTAGTATATTGGCTCTTTCGGCTGAAGGCCCTTGATCTTAGATTCGCGCTTGATCGCTTTTTTGATATTTGATAAGCCTATAGACGAGACGATTAACTTCGCATCCCACACTATGGAGTGAAGCGTGGTTTTCTTCTTTTCTGGTAGAACTATTAAGGCACATGCATTTTTATCATTCGAAAGAAACACTTGCCCAAAGTGATGGCAAACCTCAAAAGAATACCCCATTAGATGCTTTATTCTTTCTTCCTTTTTTTCATCCTGCTTAACGATGTAGTTTACGCTTTTGTTATCATTAAAAGCCTCGCTCAGAATGCCAACTATCCATTCTTTGTCTGTGTATTCTGCTAAAATCATGACCAAATTTAATTAGGATGTATACTTGATTTTACCTTGTGGCCATCGATCATCGTCCTGCTCAAAGGGCATGCCTTTTTGGGCCCTAAAGTTTTGTCAATAAACTCACAAGTTTTGCGCAAGGGATTTTTAATATAAGAGGCGAGTGGGTTGAATGCTGGTTCCCAAATTCAGGTAAGAAGCTAAGAAATTCGTTGCATCTAAAATTAGATCTTTCCTATTATCTGGATTGATGTCCATCGGGCAGGCGCACTCGTTGAACGTTGAGAATGGCAGATGAGTTCTGTAGTGGCCCACGTTGCAGGTATGCTAGAGAGCACAGTGGAATAGTGGCAACCGGGTCTAAAGCGATTTGCCACCTATCGATCGGTGGTAGTTTCGGTTTACTTAATCTTTTCCCTTTCTTCTGGTTCATCTTTACTCCTATTTTGTAGTTCAGTTAGGAGTTCTGTGCCTCTTTGATTTCTTGGTCGAATGTGAAACCATGTTTCACTATTCACGAATATTCGGTTTTTTCCCTGACCACAATTCGTACCAATGCCTAAATTCCGAAGGTGTTATCATGAAGCGTGCGAAATTTCCTTCATGTAAGGACAGCAACTCGGTTTCGGTATATTCAATAAATTTTTTTCTATCGATTGCCGGAATAGTGTTTGAGTTCTCTTCGATGAATTTGCTAGCTGTTTTTTTATCCATCGTGCTAGATACTATCTGCGCGACCAGTGCTCGAATCGGCTGTCTGTACTTCATTCTGAAGAGATCTGGCTCTCCAAGTGATTGGCGAACCGATGCATACCTGGCTGCGGATCTTTCATATGACCATATAAATACGTCCTTCAGCAGTTCGACGCGGTTCAATTCATAAACCGCAAGCAAGCCACTTATATAAAGATCATCGGGAACATCAATAAACGAAAGTGGTGCGAGGTTTTTGCGGTTTAAAGGAATATTTGCAGCCAGACGAGATACCCGTTTGTTGACATCTTCGAACGGTTGCAAGTAAGGCAACTGGACCATGATGAAGAAAGCCTGTTCAAAGGGATTTTTAATCCGCCGTGCTTTTTCTAGTATAAGTTCGAACATTTCCTCAATGAGCTGCGGGATTGCGAGGGGCGTGTAAACTGATTTACTGATGCCAACCTGAAACGCACGTAATCTTCCCGAGGCTGCCGGGTTCGGCAATAAGTTGTTAGATAACATCGCATGCAAATTCAAAATCGTGTAACGATTTAAGTCGATGTCTTCAGCGGAATTGACAATGAACTCAATCGCATCTTTGTGATTAAGGATCATCTGTGTTTCCATTGCGGATTTGTTATCTGCAAACTCTCCCTCATGTATTAGCCTTTCAGTGTCGAGTAGCGAATAGGTGTTCCCTTCTAACCGGCTTGAATTGTAGGAGAGATCAATGAGCAATCGTTGCAGGATTTCTTTGGCATAAGTTCCGGCGGCGTGATCGTCAACAGCTACTTGCCCCAGTTGAAATAATTTCTGAGCTTCTGCCGGTGTCAGATAGCTTGTAACATTGGGTTCATAGAATTCGAGGAATTCGCGCTGATATCCCACAGGGGTGCGCAGATGGTTCGGTCGCGAAACCAATGTTAAGACATCCTGACTTTCAGCCGTTAGAGGAATTGATGGGCTCTTTTCTTTTTCTTTCGGTTCTTCCTCTTTCTTTGCTTCAGTTTTGACGAGGTGATATCGCCGAGCATGAGAGCCGCCTGTTGCTGTTACCAGACCCAGTTCGCCCTGCATCTCTTTGAGACGCCTTTGGAGAGTACGTTCCGAAATGGAAATTGTGAGTTTATCCTTGATTTGTTCAATGGACGCTCCCGCTTCGCCAAATTTTTGAAGGGCACTCGTGATGGCTTCGACTTGGGCGAGGCCTTTGTCTTTTAATTCTAATGCCATAATCGTATTATCTTCCCGCCAAAGTTAATATACTTTTGGCGTAAAAGTCATATTCGCGCCATTTTTTAAAAATTAGCGCCAAAAAATGAGCTATTTGGCGCTAAAGTCACCAATTTGGCGGGAATAGCCTATCTACTAGCCTGTGCAGGATCGCAGTCTGCCCCGAGTTGAATCTTAACAACACCCGGCTTCTGTGGCGGGTTTTGTCGTTTATGTTTGGTTGTGTAGCGATTTTTAAGAGGATCCTGTTAATAACTGTAGCATAGTTCGGCTAATGAAATCACCTAATTTGCCTGACTCTATAAGTTCCGGAATTAATGAACGACGAAGAATTCAAACTGAAAATAGAAAAGTACAGGGAAGAGCTTATCATGCTTCTCCACAAAAGCCAGGATTCATTTGAAAAACAGTTGAGCTATATCAGTGCTGGATCACTTGCTTTAAGCATGGGATTTATAAAGGATGTGGTCGGCGATATTGAGCTTACAGATTGTACATGGCTGCTCGATGTTGGGTGGATTTTGCTTGCTGCGACACTTTTGATTAATTGTATTTCTCATTTTATTGCTGCAAAGATGCACAACATGACAGTTGCTGAAATTAATGAAGCAAAATATGACCCAGGGCTAGTTGTAAAACGAACAAGGATCATTTCTCGATTTAACTTTTGGACGATTGTAACTATGATTTTGGGCATCGTTTCAATAATTATTTTCGTCATTAAAAACATATAAAAAATGGAAAATTTAGACAGGGACAATAACGATCTCATTTCACCTCAGGTAACTGAGGCTCCCGAACAAAAAGGTCTTTACTCATCTGCGCCGATCCAATTGCCAGAGCCTGTAACAGGAAATACGCCCTCTCCGCCGCCGCCCCCACCGACACCTCCGCCTTCGCAATCGTCTGGTGAGTAAAAGGGAAATTGTTTCTATCTTTGCGTTCTGAATACTCTAATAATTTGCACTGGCCGGGGCATCAGCTCTGGCTTTTTTTACTCTTGAATTTTATTACTTCATGAAAGAATTGTCGCCTTTCGAAAAATTGGATGCCGTATTGAAAGGTCTTGCAGATCGAGAAAGGTCACAGCATTTCCACAAATCAATCGCAGACATAACATTTGTTGTAGATAATATTGTTGACGTTGAAATTATTTTAAAGAAGCTGATTAAAGACGGTTATGCGGACAAAATGGATCGCCCTCCAAGCAACGACGCTCTGCCATGGTTATCAGATCGGATCTATTCTTTGACTTTTGAGGGCGCTCTATTGATTCAACAAGGCGGATATTTCAAAAAAATTTGAGAAAGACGAATATGAAAGATGGTTGAATAAGAAATTAAGAACTACTACCATTGATGTGAATGTTTCTGCACATACTGTCAATAGGTTATTCTGGGCGACCTTTATTGTGGCTGTTGCCGGAGCACTAGCTAGTTGGCTTTCTTTTATAAACGACAATGAAAAAAGCAACTTGCAAGATCAGTTAAGAAATGCGCAGGATTCAATTAGATTTTTACAAGGCACACAAGCTAATACGCCGGCCGATACACTAAAAAAATAAAAAGATGAAATCACAATGTAGCCTACAAAATAATTCTGCCAACTCGAGCCTGACCTAACCGTTAAATTCCGTTTCGAATTTAATCACAATTTAATACCAAAAGATCCAAGGTATGGTAAATAAATTCAACCTTTGATCATTCACTGACAGGTTAAGACCCTATAAACAACCCCTCTATAGAACACTGGAGGGGTTTTAATTTTTCCTATGCTTAATGTCTTGACCAATTCGTTCTGCCAAGCGTTTTGTTACTTTTACTGAGGATGAGCTTTCTATGTTTCTTTTACTTTCCAAAAAATAATTTCTTTAACCGCCTGATCAGCCGGAGTAATCAATTCCGCTTTGTATCTGCCTGAATGTACTTTGAATTCATAAACGTTGTAGTGTAAGTCTAATCCACTTGGCGGATTGAGGTTTGAAAAAGGAAGTTCATGTGCGGGGGAAAAAGATAAGAAGATAATTTGAACCTTTGCTAAGCAGACGGTGAAAAACCGGCACATCTTGGCTATTGGAGCTGAATCGTAGATTTCCTACCTCAAGGGGTTCGCCTTTGCAAATCCATTCTCGTTCGGAGAGGTTTTTATGGGCGATAATATTGCAACTGTCTTTAATTCACATTATCTTGGAGCCTACATTGTTTTCTCGGGATTACGAAACCACCCCTCCTGATCACGCGGAGGGGTTTTTTGATTTTTTTCCAAGTCATTTGTTTTGGCTGCGCTATGAGCCGGATAGGTTGTAATCACCTTACCGGTGAAATCATGCCTTGATGTAATTGTGTCTTTGCCCTTTTTACAATTGTCACTTTGCACCTGCACTATTCTTCCCTTTTCATCATAATAATTTACCGTTTTTAGCCAATTACCCTGTGCAAGATTGGCCGGGTTTTCCAATACTCTTACTCTGTTCCTGTTATCCTTCCTTTTATCAGGCTACTGGCAGTCGAAGGTAAATTTTCAGGGAAAGCATTGTCACCTGCATCGAGTTTATCATTGTTTGCGGTGCTATACGATTTATTGGTAAAGCTATAATCATCGTAATGGGTAATAGTAAGTGCAATGAAATTGGAATTGGAAGGGATAGGATTATTCTGAACTTGTATTTGCTGATTGACAGAGGTCGTATCCAGGAAAGTTTCAAAGGTTGCGCTGTCTTCGCTCTCAAATCCATCATTGAAAATGTGATCGATTGGAAGTGACCGTGATTAATACTTTTCAAAACATAGGTATAATACATGCCAGGGCTGTTGTAGTCCCGCCCAGACTAAAAGTTTTCCACATAATTCCGTTCAATTCTTTCAAATGCTTAAGAATAAACCGTGAGCAGAATTGTCACGTGCCTTTAAGATTCTTTCGTGGAGTTATAAGGACCTTTTTGTTTACCCCTATGTTTACCCCATTAAATTAAATCAGCTTGGCCTATGTGGCAGTTTAGCGCTCATATCTGTCGTGAATGTTAGAGCAGCAGAATACGTACGCAACTTCAAAAAGTCTAGAAATTAATCATCGGCACTTATATGTCAGCCGACATCCACCTTCAACGATCAAAAAAAAAAGAGTCAGGGAGACGCAACAGAGTTAATTGAGGAAAATTTAGGGCTTTCTTCAATCATAACGACAGAAAACTACTTGGCAGATTTTGAAGATGAGGTCAAACTACGATATGCAGAGTTGCTAACTAATTTTTGAATTAATTGACCTCATCTTAATGCTGAGTATCCGTGACTGAATTAAGCTTATCATCTCTGAACTCGCCGAAGAAAATAAAACTGTTGTCTCTAAATTGATTGATGCTTTTTTATTTCAGCAGGAGATGAAACAGAAGCTGGCTCAATAAAAAACCCAGTAGTGCCGGCTTTGTTGTTTACTTTGGAAGATTAATCCGTTCCCACACTTCATTAGCATGGGTAATATATTTTATGATGCCATAATCTTCATGCCAGAAAATTTTCTTAGGTTGCTCTGGTTTAGCTTTTTCATGATAAGTATCAAACTCGTAAACTTTACCTTTCTTCAACTTTTCAATGCCACCTGTTGTAATATTGGGAACGAGAATATCTGAATAGAGATAGTCAATATTTAAGAACGTTTCATTTTTTGGATTCTTTTTAATTATCGATACCAACTGATAACCATCAGGATGATATTTCAGATTTTTATTTTTATACCACACTTTCCCCCATTGGGGTAAATACTTTCCATGTACCTCAACAGGATTATATTCAGGATAATAAATTTCCTTTTAAGGCAAAAATCCATCCGGCCCTTGTTTCCTTATTCCAAACGATCAATCACACCTGACTATTCTTTTAATGATTCGTTAATTGGTTTATATGGGAAACAAAAAAATCAAATATTTTACGGGAAAGGGAATTTTCCGACTTTCGCCATAACCTGCCAAAAATTGATACATAACTCAATACACGATATCGTATTTTGGAAGTTCTACCTTGAATTTAAATTGCGTGTGCACAGAAACGGTAGTGAAGGCCCTGTGAGAGATATTAAAGTGCCAAAAAAGTCAGAGGTGATAGGGACCGGTTGGATTATAGAATATTCGCTTCGCAATGCTTTCGCCGCTTTACGATTTTGTTGACAACCTTGTTAAATTTCTTTTTTCTTCGTCCTTTTCACCCTCTCAAATTTCTCCCTCTCTTTTTGAAGAAGCTTTTCAAACATTTCAATTGTCTTTTCGAGAGGAAAATTATTGAAAGTATGATTGTTGCTTACAGCACTTGTGTTTACGCCACAATTTTCATAAAAATTAATGGTATTATATAGAACAGTTTCTTCGTTGAACTTTTTAAGCCCTTCTTCTGTAACACCCAATGCCTTTGCTATATCTTTTATCCTCACATCGTCCATTTGTTCTGTCTGTTCCATTTTTGAAACAGCTTGCTTTGATATCCCCAATGCATCACCCAATTCTGATTGGGTCATTCCTCTAAGACGACGAACTCTTTCGATCTTTCGCCCAATATGAAGCATGTTGGTATGGTTGGCGGTTTCCATGTTTCTGCAGATTTATATTTATTAACGAAGTCGTTTGCCTTATTCACAATATTATTGTTTGTCTTTTAAAAGCTGAATCTTCTCTCTTTCACTAGTTAGAAGCCGTTCATAAAGTTCAACGATTTTTTCAACGGGATTAAATTGTTGAGCAATTGCTGTCGCTCCTTGCTCTAAGGTATTATCCCTGAAATTATTGATATTATAAACTGCTTTTTCTTCATCAAAATTTCTGATTAATTCTGGTGATACTCCCAATGCCTCAGCTATTTTCCTCAAAGGTTCATCTTCAATTTCATCTTGCTGCTCAATTTTTGAAATAGCTTGCTGCGACATTCCAACATCTCTTGCAAGCGCATCTTGTTTTACTCCCAGGTAAACACGAACCTTTTGTAAATTCCTTCCAATATGTTTTTTACGAGGCGTCTCAACTATTTCAGTCATAGTAACGGTTTTTGTAAAAGTAGTAAAGGTCAACCAAAAATAGGTAAAAGTCAACTTTGGCTTTTTTTCAGTTGTAAAGCTAAAGGTTAGTTTCCCCGCATGACGGGGAGCGGCAACTTATACGGAGAGGAACAGGCCATTGCATTTCAAAACGGCGATGAAGCTGCACTGGCCTTTTTCTTTCGCGAATTTCATCCTGCTCTCTCGCTTTTCGCTTTTCAGTGGATCAAACGCCGCGCATTGGCTCAAGAGATTGCCTCGGAGGCTTTCGTAAAGATCTGGCGAATACACTGGAAGCTAAATAGCTATTCGGGAATCCGGGCATACCTGTACAAAACTGTCCGGCGGGATTGCCAATTGGCCGTAAAGAGGGAAGAACGACGGGTGCAAGTTCATCTTCGTTTCAATCCACCAAAAACTGACAATGAAACCCCGTTTGACCATTTGGTACGAAGTGAAGCCTACCGGCTCATTCACACTGCTCTCCAAGATCTGTCCGCCGGTAACCGAAAGGTGATAACTATGCATTTTTTAGAAGGCAAGACGACAGGCCAAATTGCTAGAGAATTGAGTCTGCATCCCCATACTGTGCAAACCCAAAAAGCAAGGGGACTAAAGGCGCTTCGTAAGATCATTCAGCGGTCAATGTTGCTTTCACTTTCCGCTTTTGTAAAAATTTTCTTGCCATTGTTGTAGGGCTTTTTACTGCGGCGCTACTTTCTTATTAATAGCTTATCCTAACTTAATGCCATGAACGAAAATCCTTACAGCGACATGGATATGGAAGCATATCGCGTCGCCTACCTCATAGCCGGCTATATAAGAAATACCTTGACTGAAGCCGAACACGAGGATCTTGATGATTGGGTAAACGCCAGTGATCACAATATGAAGCTATTTGAAGATTTGACGGACGAAAGGAACATTGAGGCAAATCTTGAATGGATGGACAAGGTACAATCGGAACAATCATTCAAAATGCTCCGGGAAAGGGGTGCGTTCAAAAAAGCAGCAAAGAAATTCAAGATTCATCCCGCATGGATTGCCGCTGCCTCAGTAGTGCTGATAACGGTGATTTATTTTTTATCTCGGAATAGTAATAACAGCGAAGCTAACACCGACAAAATGACAAAACTAGATACGACGGGATTACAACCTGGAGGAAATCGCGCCTTTCTTAGCCTTGGGGACGGATCCATTATAGACTTAACAACGACTAAAAATGGCCTGATGAAAAATGCTAACGGTTCCGACATAATCAAGGTTGGCGACGGCGCCCTGCTTTACGAACCGGATACCACTACTGAACCTCTTTCCGCCATGCATACACTCACTACGCCGATCGGGGGCCAGTACCATCTCAAGCTACCCGATGGCACCAGCGTTTGGCTGAACGCGGCAACTTCGATCAAGTATCCCGCCCGTTTTTCCGGAAATGAACGCCGAGTTGAATTGAACGGGGAAGCCTATTTTGAAGTGACGCACAGCGTCGCTGCGAGTGGAGCGAGACAGTCTTTTGTTGTTGAGTCGAATGGAGTAACGACTGAAGTTTTAGGAACGCATTTTAATGTCATGTCTTATGCAAATGAAGCGGCAAAAGAAATTACCTTATTGGAAGGCATTGTCCGGGTTTCAATTAAGGATAACAGCACAGAACTGTCGCCCGCGATGCAGGCAATTATAAAAGGGGAAACGATTACTAACAAGAGCGAGATTGATACCGGGGAAGTAGTTGGATGGAAAAGCGGATACTTTGTTTTTCATGATGCACCGATCGAATCCATCATGCGCCAGGTTGAGCGATGGTATGGTGCGCATGTAGTGTACCAGGGCGACGTGAATCAATTATTCAATGCCTCGATACTACGTAGTGAACCATTATCTAGACTCCTGCATTTACTGGAATTAAACGGATATGTACATTTCAAAACCGAAAATAAAACCATTTATGTATTACCCTGACGGTTAATAAAGGCGATGGTTAACGCAAACAAAAAACCCCGCAAGCTGCGGGGCAGGCCTCAGTGTTGGAAGCGCTAAGGCCACGCTTGGGTTAACCCAAATATCAACTGAGCAATCAAATGAATTCAGAAACCCAAACTACCCAAAACTATGCAATTAAAAGTTTTCGGATCCAGATTCCAAACCTTATTGACTATGAAACTTTTAATCTTGCTTACTTCAATTGCTTGCCTGCATGCCTCCGCAGAAGGCTTCGGGCAAACGATCACTCTTTCTCTTGAGAATGCCCCGCTTGAAAAGGCCTTCAAAGAAATTAAAAGGCAAACAGGCTATTCATTTGTGTACACACGGACACAATTAAAGAATACGCTGCCGGTAAGCATTCATGTAGCCGGCTCAGAATTAAAAACCGTGCTCGACTTATGCTTTCGAAATCAGCCGCTCTCGTTTGTAATCGAAGACCACTACATTATTGTTCAAACCAAGGTTGTCGCCGCGCACACACCTTCGCCAGAAATGCCACTGATAGACATCAATGGACGGGTGCTAAAAGAAGATTCTGAACCCGTTGAGGGGGCAAGTGTATTAATAAAAGGGACACAAAGGGGAACAACCACAAACAATCAAGGCTATTTTGAGTTAAAGGATGTTGATGAAAATGGAGTTCTTATAATTACAGGTGTGAGTATTGAAACTATCGAAATTAGCATAAGTGGCAAATCGAGTCTAGCCATTAATGTCAAAACAAAAATAGCAGAACAAAAAGAAGTCGTCATCAATGCTGGTTATTATAAAACGACTGACAAGTTGAAAACCGGCAATATTAGTCGTGTTGACGCAGAGATCATCGCAAAACAACCAGTTTCAAACGTCCTCCAGGCCTTACAGGGGCGAGTACCGGGATTACATATAATCCAGCAAACCGGGGTTCCCGGCGGAGGTTTCACCGTGCAACTGCGTGGGCAAAACAGTATCAAAAACGGGAACGATCCCCTATATATCATTGATGGCGTTCCATTCACGTCACAATCCTTAGTAATTAACGGAGGAATAATAAATGCAGGAAGTCCTCTTAACTATATTAATCCATTTGATATTGAGAGCATAGAAATTCTCAAGGACGCCGATGCTACAGCAATTTATGGTTCGCGCGCTGCAAATGGAGTAATTCTAATCAGTACAAAAAAAGGAAAAGCTGGAAAAACAAGAGTCGATATTAATGTATTCGGAGGGATCGGCAAAGTAAGCCACATGATGGAATTGCTAAATACGCAACAATATGTCGAGATGCGTAAAGAGGCTTACAAAAACGATAGGATGGCACCAACCGTACGAGATGGCCCTGATTTATTAGTTTGGGACACAACCCGATATACCAACTGGCAAGAAGAGCTGATTGGAGGCACTGCAAATATATTAGACGCCCAGGTGTCATTCACGGGTGGGAATAACAACACTCAATTTTTGATTGGTGGTGGATACCATGGCGAAGGCAGTGTTTTCCCGGGTGACTTCTTTGATCGAAAAGCGTCTGCTCATTTTAACATTAGCAACGCTTCAACAGATCAAAAATTTAAGGTGTTGCTTTCGGGAATTTACCTTGTCGATGAAAATAATCAATCGACACGCGACTTTACGTCAATGGCTTTGCAGTTAGCCCCCAACGCTCCGCAAGGTTATGATGATCAGGGCAACCTGAACTGGCCAACAGGTTATGATAATCCGTACCACTATCTGCTGATAAAATATCAAGGAAAGGCTAATAACATGATTGGCAATGCTAGGGTCAGCTATAAAATAATGAAGGGCCTGGACATACTGGCAAGCGTGGGTTACAACAATATTCAATTGGATGAAATTAACGTAAATCCAAAGAGCGCATTTAATCCAGCATTTGGAGTTACAACTGGAACCTCCGCGTTTGCAGATACGAAGGTGGAATCATGGATTGCGGAGCCTCAAGCGGAGTACACGACGCCGATAGCAAAGGGAAATCTGACAGCCATTGCAGGTGTGACGTTTCAACAAAGCGTCAGGCAATCTCAATCCTTACTTGCTAAAGGATATACAAATGACGCACTTCTTGAAACTTTGCGCGGGGCCACAAACATTACGCTCGTAAACACCAATTACACAAAATATAATTACAATGCAATTTTTGGCCGCCTGGGTTATGATTGGCAAAAAAAATATTTGATTAATCTCACAGCCCGATGGGATGGCTCAAGCAGATTTGGACCAGGAAAACAATTTGCAAATTTTGGTGCCCTTGGATTGGGCTGGATTTTCTCAAATGAGAAATTTGTTGAGAAAAAAATTAAATTTCTAAGTTACGGTAAGATCCGCGGGAGTTTTGGAACTACCGGAAATGATCAGATCCCCGACTATGGATTTATGGACTTGTATAATTCAACCTCCTACCCATATGGGGGCAGCCAGGGACTTTATGCCAATAATCTATTTAATCCTGATTATGCCTGGGAGGTAAATAAGAAATTGGAGGTGGCTGTTGAATTAGGATTTTTCAAAGACCGGGTTCGTTTGGCGTGCAGCTACTATTTAAACAGCTCGGCTAATCAACTGGTGGGATACTCCGTTCCCGCAATAACCGGATTTTCCTTTGTCCAGGCCAATTTACCGGCAGTGGTTGAAAACAAAGGATGGGAAGTTGAATTAAGCACAATAAATGTAAAGACAGAAAAATTCAACTTTACTACAGCTATTAATCTTTCTGTTCCTAGAAATAAACTTGTCGAATATCCTGGTATTGAGTCCTCATCATATGCCGCCTACTATGAAGTCGGCAAATCGCTATTTATCGCTAAAAGGTTTCACGCAGCAGGAGTTAATCCTCAATCAGGCTTATACCAGTTTCAGGACTTGAAAGGGAATATCACTACTGATCCCATTTATCCAGACGACTTGCAAGCATTAAAAGAAATTGGAACGAAATTTTTTGGGGGTATTCAAAACAGTTTTTATTATAAGGGATGGCAACTGGACATTTTTTTTCAATATGTGAACCAAACTGCGCACAGAAGCCTGGGATTTGATGTACCTGGTTTTTTAACTAATCAACCTGTTTCTGTTCTTGATCGCTGGCGGAATCCCGGTGATTTGAAAAGCGTTCAGCAATTTACGCAAACCTATGACGTTGCATGGTTAACCTATCTATATTACTCGCAGGTAAGTGATGACATAATTGACGCATCTTTTCTTCGGTTAAAGAATACATATCTGTCCTACAATCTACCTGTGGGTAAACTTGCGAGAGTTCACCTGCAGGGTCTTAAACTCTTTATAGAGGCGCAAAATTTATTGACAATTACAAATTATAAAGGCATGGATCCAGAGAATAAAAATACTTCTTCATTACCACCCTTGCGCGTTGTGACTGCAGGAATTCAAATAACGTTCTAAATTCTAAACTATGGTTCAACATAATCTCACATTTGCCAGGTTTGCCCATTTTGTCGGTTGCTCTTGCCTGCTAATTGCGTTACTTGGCTGTAAAAAATTTGTCGAAGCGGATCCTCCAAAAACCCAACTGAGCGGCGCCGTTGTTTTTGAAAATGATGCAACAGCTAAAGCTGCAGTTCTGGGAATTTATAGCCGCATGATGGAAAGTAATTCCAATTTTTCAAGCGGCCCCCAAGGCCTGTCTTTATTAGCCGGATTGTCAGCCGATGAGTTCCAGGCAAATTCTTCGGATAAGCGTGATTTCTACCTGAATTCTTTAAACTCGACAAATAGTTCAATCATGTCAATTTGGACAGAGTTGTATCGCTACATCTATAACGCTAACGATGTCATTGAAAAGCTAAATACCTCCTCAAACGTAAGTGCGGGTTTAAAAGCCCAACTACAGGCAGAAGCAAAATTTATTCGGGGTTTTTGTTATTTGTATCTTGTAAATCTATGGGGTGATGTACCGCTTATCACCACGACTGATTACCGCGCTAATCAACTGGCTCCGCGCACAGATAAATCTCAAATTTATGAGCAAATCGTTACCGATCTCAAAGAGGCAAAAGAAGATTTGCCCGGTGACTACTCTGGTTTCGGGAATGAAAGGACACGGCCAAATAAATGGGCTGCAGCCGCATTACTCGCAAGAGTTTATTTGTACACAGGAAATTGGACAAGTGCTGAAGCGGAGGCTAGTTCCGTAATTAACGCGTCGGCCATGTATGCGTTGGTGAATGAACTGAGTAAAGTGTTTCTAAAGACCAGCAGTGAAGCAATTTGGCAGCTAGCTCCTGTATTATCAAACGGAATTAACACATTTGATGGGGCCACGTTTATACTCACAACATCACCAAACCCTGTTTCCGTGGGTTCCCCGCTGTTCAATGCATTTGAAGCGGGCGATCTGAGGAAACAAAACTGGATCGCGAGCGCCACTATAAGCTCACAAGTTTATTATTATTCTTACAAATACAAAGTGAAGGTGGCCAGTTCATCTCCCGTTACCGAGTACCTGATGGTTATTCGCCTGGCAGAGCTATACCTTATTCGGGCTGAGGCATGGGCAAGGCAAAATGATTTAAGCAGGGCTGTTTCCGACATTAACACAATCCGAACAAGGGCAGGACTCGCTGCCGTGAATTTGGGCACACAGCCTGAGGTACTAGCCGCAATAGATCGAGAAAGAAGAGTAGAATTGTTCGCTGAAATGGGTCATCGCTGGGTTGACCTTAAAAGAACTAATTCTGCAAACACTGTCCTGGGTCCGCTGAAGGGCAACAACTGGCAGCCCTTTGATATTCTGTATCCTATTCCTAAAACGGAAATTGACAAGGATCCCAATTTGACACAAAACCCAGGATATAATTGATTCACAAAAACCATTGCTGGAATTTTTTTTACATGAATCGCAAGCTCGCTCTCTACGCATTAGCCTTCGTCGTGCTACGTGGTGACATTAAAGAAAAAAACCTTCATCATGTGGATTGTACCGTGACTGGATCTTCTTATGCGCCAGTTGTCATAAAAGGTAAAATTCGCGGACAATTATACGACAGTTTGTTGCTTACATTTTGGGACAACTATCTTTACGGTGCAACGAACGGTGGTTCTGTTGAGTTTTATGTCAAGGTGAGTAAGAGAGGAAACTTTACTATCTCTTTGCCGCCCATTGATCATCCCGGCAGAATACGGCTTTGTCCTCCAAACAATTTTAGTTGTCTTATGTTGAATTTTCAACTGGTTGAGCCGGGTGACAACATTTACATGTCGGTTAACATTCGCGATAATAATCCAACCATTCAATGTTCCGGAGTTGGCGCGGCAAAATATCACGTAAGGATTAACTACTATAATTATGACAATAGGAAGGAACCCGCACTCTTGCTTTCTGAAGCAGACTCAATAATACTGTCGGGATTGAGAATACTTGATAAATTTAAGAAGGGAATCTCTCAGAAGGCATATGAAATTTTAAGAGCCGATGTTATAGGCAATGAATACGGCAATCTTTGCAGGGCGATTACTTACAGCGATCTGACTACACGGCAATCCTGGAAGCCTGTAATGAAGGAGATCAACAAGGCTATTGATACGTCGAAGGGCCATTACATTGCCTTGTCATCAGGCTATATAGCGTTTCTGTATGAGAAGGCAAAACTCGATTTGATATTGGAATCAAACCAAAGGCTTTTTGAGGAGGTCTATCGAAAATTGAGAAATCGATACAGCGGCGAATTGCGCGAAAAACTATTGGCATATTCGATCGCAGAGGATTATGATAAAGCTGTTTATTTCCACGGAATTGACGCAGACAGTTTTACTGCTTGTTTAAAAGACGCTTATGAGCTTATAGAATCTCCTTTCCTTAAGCAAGAGGTGATGCGAAAGTTGGAGACTATTGCGAGAGGTGCGATTGCTTTTGACTTTGCTCTTCCCGACACGACAGGAAAAATGACACGCTTGCATGATTTCCGGGGCAAACTCGTTTTCATCGATATCTATGGGCCAAACTGCGGTGGTTGTCTCCAGTTCAAAAATGATTTTGAAAAGAAGGTTTACCCGGTAGTGAAATGCAATCCTGATCTGGTTATTATTTACATATCCACCCACAAAAGCCGTTTAGGATGGTTGAAAGACCTAGATAAATATAGCAATCGAGACTTTGTGAACCTTTACACCGAGGGCGTTGGATTCAACCACCCTTTAATTAACCATTATAATCTTATGGGGGTGCCATTCCATATACTTGTCGACAAGGATGGAAAAATTATTTCAGCAACCATATCTCCAGACGGCGAACAAGTGCTGAACCTTATAGTTAAGTCACTTCTTACGGAATAAATGAATCAGACGGAAGGTTGAAGTAGCCAGAGTGAATGAAATGATCTTCCAAAAAAACAAAATGATTCCTAAAAGCTTTATAGGCCCTAGCCTTTCCTGGTAGGTAAAAGCTAAATAAATATTTCAATTTTCCGATTGAATAGACATCAACTACACTGAATTTCTTAAACTTTTGACTTTCTTCGTTATCTGCCATTAAGGTCGAGTGCACAAAGAGATAGCCGTTGTCTACACAAGCATACTTATTTGTGGGTTGGGCAGGAGCTAATAGCGTTGCCGACCTTTCTGACCGAATTACTCCAACCTTAATTTGTGCAATACTGACAGTATCAATGGTTTTAGCTTTCTCTATAACCTTGAGGTTAGTATCAAGTATGACATACTCATTGCGGTAATAGTAAAGATGTAGCAGATATGGAGAACAGCGATCATTCATCAATAACCCATCTGTTGAAAAAACCCCATCTTGCTGCTTTTCTAAAATACCATAACCCTTTTTTAGTTCCCGCGTATGTAAGTCGAATTTCGCTAGTATCCGCTCATCTATGCTCGCATCATAAATTCTCCATGCAAAAGTGGATGCAGAAAGAGGAATTGCCAGATCAAATTGGAAGGCGGGCGATGGGAGTTGTCTGAAATTTAATTTGGGAAACGTGGCATGAAGAATGGTGGGGGTTATTCCCTCGATCAAAAATATGTTGGGATAGTCGACCACGATCTTTGCAGCTTTCCACGCTATTCTCATCGTATCATCTATGACTAACCGAATTGTCTTGATGTGGGCAAGAGGATAATCAATAATTAATAGTTCTTCCGAGTTGGCGAGGTTTCCGAGAAATACCTGGTCATTTGACAACCCTGCGATGTAGTATGACGAGCTCTTTATGTCGGTTGTGTAAAGTCCGTACAGTAGATCTTTGAAAGATCTACTGAAGCCATTACCCTGTTGTTGTTGTTTTTGTAGAAGAATCAAAATAACTATCACAGCGAAAGCAAAAAGGAAACAACATAAAAGCAATGCGAACTTTTTGCGAATCATCTCGATGAGGATTATGAATATCACAAGAAAAATGGGTTGATGGATAATTCCATCAACCCTTTGCCTTGCCATCGATTAAAAAGGTTCGTATTTGGTTCCTGTGTATTCTGTCGGGCTAACTGATTGGCAATTTGTCAAACCCTGATAGACAGTTCCCGAGAAGCTGCAGCTTTGATTTCCGGTGGATGAACAAATCGCGGTGCAGGTGCCAGCCACCTTCTTGTACAAATCTGCCGAATCAAATTTGGCGGCACGCTTATTTGCGAAAGCACCTGCGATTGCAACGACGAATACGATTGCAAAAATGATTTTTTTCATAAAATCTGTTTTAATTTAGAAATATCACCTACTCTATTCCAGGTTTTCGGTTTCCCCTGATCTTATTCGATAAGAATTTTTCGTTGCTTTCGTTATATAATAAAACCCCAATGAACGCCAAGGCTGTAAAAAGGATATTAAAACTCAGATGTGCACTCCAGCCCATTTTTTCAAGAACTCCTCCGCAAGAGCATGGCATATGGCTGCTAAATTTTATTATAGATATGATGTAGCCGGTAAAAATCAACATTAGCGTAAAGGAGGCGTACAAGGCAGGTAAACGAAATTTATTGCTTAGTAATAGAGCCGCAATAAATATCTCCAACGCCGGTATAACCCACGCTACCCAGCTCGCAAATGCTGTAACCAATGGCGACTGGCCTAGTTGTATTCGGAATTTATCTAAATCTAAAAGCTTACTGGCAGCGGCATATACAAATAGTAGTATTAGCAGTGCAGAGATAATCTCGGTTAACCAAGTTGTAAAAATTGTATTCTTCATAGTATGGCTGAAAGGCTTGCTAAAGGTCTTTTAAAGTTCAATTCACTTTTCACAAAGTTGTTTGCCCGGCCATGCAAAAGTTTTGCGAAAAGGATTATTTACGTCTGAGTGAACCTGGAGTCATACCAAATCGCCTGCGGAAAGCTGTTATGAAATTTGTCGTGAGCGGATAACCAACTAACATCGAGATCTCCTTGATTGGTTTATTGGTCGTTAATATAAGATGCTTGGCATGTTGCATTTTCTGTTCCAATAGCCATTCAAAAATTCCTGCATTGAAAAATTGACGAAACCCATTCTTTAATTTAAATTCATTGATGGCAACCTGCTTAGAAAGAGACTTGATAGACGGAGGTTTTTGTGAAATGAAAGTTTCGAGGATAGTTCGTGCATCATGAATTCTCGCCGTTTCCCACGGAGTAAAAGACCTTTCATTATTTCTTTTTTTGTAAGCATTTTCCAGTATTTGAAAAAGTAGTTCACGAACCTTCAGATCAAAATAAAATTGACGGGTAGCTTCATCATAAGGACAATTTAGAATTTGGTTCGTAATTTCTTTCATCGAAGGGAGTGCCCAGCGAACATTACCTGGCAAAATGGTGCCCGGCAACAATTGCGATATCGTCTTTAATTCGGGGAAAAAAGGAAATAACTCCTCCAGCAGTTTGGGTGAGTAAAAAAAATCCAATGCTCTGAACTCGTTATTCTTCTCAAATGTCGCACTGCAATTCGTAGATTTTGTAAAGAAACAAGCATATTGGTCTTGTCTCAAATGAAATTTCCAATAGAGTCAAGGCGCTTACGCGCCCCATTTTTCAACATGAAATAACTGTAAAGGCCCAATTTATGTATCCAGCCACTTGCGTATATTCTTTTTAAGAATTTGCCGATAATAAGGCGTATTGAATAATTTTCGCCGACCATTTCCTGGAGGACCAACTCAGTCAAATTGGTCTTAGTGGAAAGAGTTATTGCGCCTCTCAGTATTGGGCCCTGATAGTCCGCGGGTAAACCGTGCTGCAAATCCAACGGTTCCTCATGTGCTAAAGTTAATTCCATCGCTATAGTCTCGTTTATATAGTCATCCCTTAACCGGGGATCTCTTTCCTCACACCTGACCTTTGCTTATGCGGAAATCATCAGGGCGCGGCAAATTCAAATTTAGTGTTTCTGTCTGCAACGTCCATTTGCAAGCTCATCAGTTTCGGGTCTCAACAAATCGGTGTCGACCGGAAAGAGGTCAGTGTCTTCGCAAAAAAATCCCGATTTCAAAACTTTTTACATTGAGCGCAATATTACGCGATGAAGCTTACTAATTTTCGATTGCCGGCCCATCACTTTTTTTACGTTTGAAAACTGATCACAGATATTATGAGATTTATATCGAGCAAAATTGACCTAATAGTTGTTTTCTTCTTGTCTGGGATGACAATTAAGGCGGAGCCCCTACTATCGTCGGATAAAAAGACATCGCCAAAAAGATAACAGACATCAAAGGAGTATTCCACTTTTTCAGTCTTGTGGCCCTTTTCTGATCTTGCTTTACAATGTAGTTGACGCTTTTGTTGTCGTCGAATGACTGAGCTAAAATATTTACAATCAAATCTTTTCGGAATATTCAGCCCGGTGCATTGGGAATGTTTTTAAGTATTAAAAAGATTTAAGCTGCAAAAGCCGTTCCCCTTTGGCCTAAAAGAGAGCCAGAATTTCCCGGTATTCTGTGGTGTTTTCACCGAAAAGAGGTGGTGTTTTTCTGCTTTTGCGGGTTATCCAAACCACACTGTCAATGCCTGCGATAAGGATTTGCGAGACTAGTCAAGAACTTATTTATCGGTTTAACTGAAAAATGGTTATTGGCTGTATTGCTCTGAGATAATTACGCCAAAGATTATTGACTGTCCTGGTCAGAGGAGTATAATGGAAGATCATTTAAAGCAGCGTTCAAGATTCCTGATCAATCAAGTAACGAAACTGAGTATAAAAATTCCCTTCCAACGTTCCAAAATCCACCACCGCCGCCGCCGCAAATCACACCATCAACGGAGGATAGTAAAGGAAGTTCGGAGTCAGAAAGCTGATTGTGATTATCCTTTTTTTCTGTTGTACGGACTACGATTTGTTGGTTTCAGACTAATGCTATTGTCTGAGGCTATCTTATATATAGAGTTTGCTGTCCTTCCAACTTTTAATCCTATAACCCTCGTTGGTGTGTTCTGACCAGCCAACTTTTTTATTTGTTGAACTGTGCCTTTGCTTATTGGCTTGCCGGTATTTCTCGTGCTTTTCATCTTTATATTTTTTAGTTTATAAACCTACTAATAAATATAGTAAATTACTAATATTTTTATCCACGAAATTGCCCTTTATGTTAATAAAAATTTCCTCGAACTTATCCTAGGCCTCCCCTCAAAAGTAAAACTCTGTCAAAGTCAATGCTGACAAGGGTTTGGAAATTTTAGAGTGCTCGGGACTTGCAAAATAATTTTTGGATATTTTTTGTTACCAGCTTAGAATCTTTTGGCACCGTCCGTTGCGACGCTCCGTTTATCGTTTTGTTCGTTTTCGGCAATTCCTCAGATTTCCGGTGTACAATCCCTCATGCTTCGGGTAGAACACCTCTAAGGTTACATTGGTATTCAACTTTCCGCTTCTTTCTTCATTGAAGCAATGCCGCTTCCATGCGCTGTTCCATTATTGTTTCGCTATGGCATTCCGCTTTTATTTCAATGAATCAATAAAATGATGAAAGCGGAATCGCACATAGCTTCAGATATATTCAGCGCATTTCACCGGCGGCTGCATTCAGTCATCCGCTTCAAGTAGAATACGAGATTGAATAAATGGATGGAAGACGAGACCCTTGCAGAAACTTTCTTTTGACTATGCCGTAATTCCTTTCTCCTTTAATTTTTCGATGCCATTTGCAGTAATAGAAATCACAAGAGTGTCCAATTGTTTTGTTGTTACTAATTCTTCCTCCTTAAGCAACTCAAGATGCTGCTGGATAATACCCCAATCTTCAAACTGCCGAAGAATAATTTCCCTTGGTCTGCATAAATAACTGATCGGCTCGGGGTCATTTTTTACAATTTCATAGATGGTGTGAAGAGTGCGGTAGCGAGGTTCCATGCTGGTAAATATAGAGGAAAATGTTTTCACAGAAAGTATTACTTACTAAGATGGAATCTGGAGAAACTTTTCATATTCATAAGATTTTAGTAGGTCTTTTTTGAACCGATGTTTTGCAAGAAAATGGGCAAATGCGAAAGCGAAGCTATGCGGCTGCGATGAAGATCTTTTAAGGTGCAAAAAGACTTCGGCATAAAGAAACGCTTTCCTTCATTACTTCAGATACTATTTATTCCGATTCCTTTTTGCTTCTCCATGCAGCCGCCTGAGATCAAGGCTTTCTTTTTTTCCATTTTTTCTTTTACAAAACAATTTTTTTTCATCATTAAACTCAAAAGTTATGGAACTCGTAGGAAGATTAACAGCAGATGCTAAAGTGAGCACCTTAAAAGACGAACGAAAAGTTGTAAACTTTTCTATTGCCATCAATGACAGTTACAAACCCAAAAGCAGCGAAATGGCAACTAAGATTACCACGTTTGTTAATTGTTCTTTTTGGATTAATCCTGCAATTGCGGGACATCTTACAAAAAGTACATTGGTTCAGTTATCCGGTCGCATTGGTGTAAACACGTGGATAAATACCGAAGGAGAAGCAAAAGCCAGCCTCACTTTCCATGTGAACACCATCAAACTTCACGGTAAAGGCAACGCAGCTTCTAAGGAATCTATTCCGGCTGCAGCCAACATTGCCGAACCGATTGAAGATTTACCCTTCTGAGCTTGTCGAAGAATAAGTTTATTATTAACCAAACCGCAGCAGTACCGCCTGCGGGATATAAATTACCTGCCTGCCGTAGCTGGCGTAGGCAGGAAGCTGGGTAACAAATTATGGCACATAATATCAATTTTAACGAGCAAACAGGAAAACACAGTTTCTTTTCAGTGAAAGAAAAAGCCTGGCATGGATTGGGGCAGATTGTCCAAGATTATCCAACCAGCCCTGAAGCACTCAAATTTGCAGGTTTGGATTATGAGGTAACAAAGGAGGACATTTATACAACGAGCTATAATTGCGACGGTCAACCAATGGATTTTACAAAACGAATTAGAACTCATTTTGCAACAATGCGAAAAGATACAGGTGATGTTCTCGGAGTTGTCGGAAAAGATTATGAAATCGTACAAAATAAAGACGCCTTTACTTTCTTTGATTCCATCGTCGGTGGTGATGGTATCCAGTATGAAACCGCCGGAGCGTTAGGCAAAGGAGAAAGGATTTTTATTACTGCAAAATTGCCGGACTATATCAAAGTCGGTAATAATGATCTGATTGAGCAGTATTTATTTTTAACTACATCTCATGACGGATTCGGCAGTATTACTGCAGCGTTTACACCGATAAGAATTGTTTGCAATAATACCTTAAATGCGGCTTTCAGGAATTGCAGTAATTCAATAAAGATCCGTCATACTTCCAATGTAAAAGAAAGGCTTGAACAGGCACAAAAAGTGATGGGGATTTCATCCAAATTATCTGAGTATTTGGAAAGGTCTTTTAACCAATGGTCAAAAGTTCGCATTACTGATAAGCACGTTTTGAAATTAATACAGCTTGCAATGGTTCCGAACAAGGAAGTATTGCAGGACTTACAAGCCGGCTTGATGGATGAACTTTCGACTTGTTATAAAAATATGTGCGATTCCGTTTTTGAATATGCAATGAGCAGCCCAACACAACAGACAGAAACTACTAAAGGAACTGTTTTCGGCGCTTACAATTGCGTAACCGGATATTTTCAAAATATACGGAATTATAAAAATGATGAAGCCAAAGTAAAATCGCTTTTATTTGGCGGCACAGCGCAGCAAAGGACACAGAAAGCATTTAATTTGTGTGAGGACTTTGTAACGGGTAAGATTTCGTTCAATTAATCGTGATGCAAAGACTAACAGACAACGGCTTAAAAGGCCGTTGTCTGTTCCAAAAAAGCTGCCGCCCCACATGGCGGCAGATGTTGAAAAATGGGGCGGCAGCTTGGGTTTATTGTCAATGAAGTTATTTAGGTCAAGGAGCCTACGTTACGAGTGGGATCTCAATAAAATAATAAGGCCGGATAGAAATCCAGTCCGTTTTTAAATCCAATATCCTATGAAAAACCGTTACCAAAATGTAAAAAAAAAAAGCGGGAGTTACTAATTTATAGAGTAGGAAATGTACTATTCTCTCATCATTTTTTCAAGTGGTCAATGTCATTGCCCAAAAGTTCAGCGATATATTGACTTTTTTTTGACGTCGAGTTCCATTTACCATTTTCCTTCGAGAAGGTTATTTCCATAATGGGATTTGCTGAAGAAGATGAGGTTAATTGAGCTTTATACCGTTCCTGTGTGAGTTTAAATTGATAAACGTTGTAGTGAGACTGTTCGCCATCCCAAATAACGGTTGCAGGGAAAAGAAACTTCATTGTGTGGTTTGCTTGCTCCATTAAGATACCAAATTATTATAATATTTACTAGTTTTCGTTTAACCGCTTATTATGGTACTTCTCTAACCGAAATAATCGTTATGTATACAATATAAAAATCTCTCACAGTCAGCTTACCACTATTTTTTACCGGAGCACTGATTATGAAATCGTGCCATTTTCTCAGCTTACAACTCTACGAAGAGAAATTTCCTCATGCAAAAATTCGGAAAAGTACTGGCCGGAGTGATCCGGTAAAAAACGACCTATCTGAAATTGGGCACGATCTAAAAGTTTAAATGCCGAAAATAAAGTCTCAGATACCTAAAAGTATTTTCTATTTCCTTCATTAATTCCTACACAAAGTTAGCCTTTGGGCTCGTCCCGACTTAATACGTCGGGACTTCTGAAGCGGCAAAGAAATTCCGGCATAAAGAAAAGGATTCCACCATCGAAGCTGATACTATTTATTCCGTTGCTTCTTTGCCTTGATCGCCCAAAGGCAGGCAGGGTTCCATAATTAATTTTTTAACTTCTAAAATGATTGGTTATGGAAGCAAAGATCATCGCAAATGGAATGTACCAGGTTGCTGAAATTGAACTTATCTACAAATCAAAAGTTAAACCATCCGAAAGGCCACAGATTAATACCTCAAGAGATGGATACCACGTATTTCTGAAATCGTGGGATGAAAATAAAATTGAATTGGTGGAAGAATTCAAAATCTTGCTGCTAAACCGGAATAACAAAGTTCTTGCTATTTACGAATTATCAACCGGCGGAATCAGCGGAACGATTGCGGATCCAAGATTAGTTTTCACTGCCGCTTTAAAAGCGAATGCGGTCTCGATTGTCCTTTGTCATAATCATCCGTCCGGAAGCTTAAAGCCGAGCAGACAAGATGAGGAGCTAACACAGAAAATGAAATCCGCTGGCCAGTTCCTGGACATCAAAGTGCTCGACCACATTATCATAACTGCAGAAAGCTATTATTCATTCGCAGACGAGGGGTTGCTTTAGCCCTTTTTTTATTCAGTCAGATGATCTTGGTTCACATTTTTCTTTCGTGAAAGAATTTCTTAAGCAGATCAGAAAGCGTTTCATTAATCAAAGTGTAAAAGGGAGAATCGGTAAACATAAAATCGAGTGGCCGACGTTGGATAATCATTACTTGATATCGCTTTCCTTCAATCACACAAGTGAAATCCTTGTCTTCGTAATATTTTTTTCGGTCAATCGGGCAGTTTGGTTCATTAGCTCGGAATGCTAAAACTCTTCCATCTTCAGGCAGTTCAGGACGGAGATGGTAGATCTCCATATGAGGAGGGTAACTCATTGTAGAGTCGGAATAAAAAACATGAACAGTGGTTGTTTCTTTGGAGTCTAAAATTTGAAGATACTGCTGAATATTAAAAAAGTGGGTCCGGATATATTCTTGATATAGTCTATAAAATTGAGAATAAAAGAACTGAACATTTTGCCATAATACTTCTGGATTCCATGTTTTCCATAATGGGACGTTGTACATTTTTTCGTCCCGCATGTCTGTTATATATAGTCTTTTTGCTGTAGCAAAGCCTTTTGATTCCAGCAAACCGATATAAAAATGAATTAACTCAATGTTATACCTCTGTGATACAACGGTAACTGACACTTTGGGTTCATAGCCTTCATGAATTTTTTTTATTGCCTCAGCCATTTGTTTTCTGTGACCTTCGTTGGCTCGATATCTGTCATAGGAATCTATATTGTGGTCATATTTGACCACCCAATCTGCATAGTTAACCGTAGTGGCAGCAAGCATCGGAATGACCCGGTATAATAAGTATTTCAGCTCCCTCAGAGAATAGGTGTCCTGGTGTTTTTCAAGATTCAAATATTGTTGATATTTGTCGATGAAACTAATGAGGTATTCGTTGGCAACAACTATATCCCAAAGTGGAAAATTGTATGTACCGGCAACCCCCATAATCTGATCTTCTGCTAGGTTATAGGAATAAGCCACTCGGTTCACCGTAAGGTCTGCATTGTCTTCTTTGCCGGCCCACAATAACACATTGCCATCACGCATTTCAGTCATAAAGTCATATCCATCTTCAACTTCTTTGATTAATAACTGGGATTTGTCATATTCGACGGGGAATAGGATAAAGCTTATATTGCCAAATCCGTATCGGATGACTCCCATGCCGATTTTCCAGTAATCGGGGTAAATAATCTGCTTAACAGATCCAAATTCTTTATCCAAAATGTAATTAAACTCGTCGAGAAAGTCATGGATTTCTCTTAGTGCATGAGCAGGCAAGTTTACTGGATTTTGAAGCTTTAGATGAAGCACTGAAAGTTTCTGCTCCAACTCTTGTTTTTTCTTTGTCTCAGAATCAAAGTTCCAAACTTTACTTGATGCTTCCTTTGCTCTTTTTCTCCATTCATCAACATACCGTTGATCAGTCCCATCGAGACAATTTTCAATAGGAATAGATAAGAGGTAGCTTTCGCCCTTTATGTTTTGTTTTACTTCTTGGAGTGTTACTGCATCAATATGTCGCCAGTACGCTTTTTCATTTTGCTTATCAACTATCACAAGTAAAACAGGCAACGCTGCTGTAAGGCAGTAACTAAAAAATGACTGATCACATTGTTGCTTCGGATTGTCGATAAATTCTGACCGGAGTGTTTTAAGTTGCACTTCGATTTTTCCAACCGCGCTATTTTGTTCGTCCAGCAATTCTAGAATACCGTCCCAGTTGGGAGTCTTGTCCATTACATTGATGTCACCCTTCACAAACTGTCGGTTCAGCAAACGGTGAAATATGTCCCTGCTTTCAATTTCTGAAGCAGATGTTTTGGGATAAGGAGTCGGTTTACTATCGAAGTAATTTTCGTTTTGTTCTGGCATAACTAACTTTGATCAGGGTTTTATAGCAAAGATTAGGTCTTTCAATTTGGGATGAAGTTTAAGTTACTATATAAACTGAAATGCCGCCTAAATTAAAGCGGCCCTTCTATTAAATTTCTTTCAATCTTTGGTAGAAATCTATTAGTTCCCCTTTCCGTAAAATTTCCTGATGAATGGTTTTAAACTCTTCCAAAGATTCTTTCGGTAATGCTGCGATTATTTCATCATCAAATATCTGCTGATCTGTCAGCAGACCGGCTTCTATTAACCGGCTTAACAGGAGAACGTTTTGACGACTCATAACTAAATTAATTTTGCATTTCTGACTCATGCCGGGACTACTTAAAACAGTCTCAAAAATCTTCGATTTTTCTTTGCTCACTGCAGTACTCATACATCACATTTTTAAAAATTAATAAAAGAGAAATTTTACTAGGACAAATCTATTTGGGAAAGATCATATTCACCCCTTCAGAATTTGAACAGGTATTTTTTTAAATTCTTACACAGGCTACTTTTATAAAAGTTCTCAGGTTGCTAAATCTGCAACCGGCAAGATGTACAAACGTGGCACGTTTGAGGCATCTTGCCCTTCACTCCGGAGTCGTTTCGGGGTAATGAAACAGAAGATTTGTAGGACTATTTGGTCAAATGTGAAAATGAAAATGTGATGAAAGAGGCAAAAAAGGTCCGTTCAAAATGGCTTACCATTCGCTTAAATGAAGATGAAGAAAAAACGCTAAACAATCTTTATCGCAGGACCACCTCAAGCGGCCTTAGTGAATATGCGAGAGATGTTTTATTGAAGCAGCCTGTGAATGTCATTCACCGGAACCAAACCGCAGATGAATTTTTGGCAGAAATGATCCTGCTGAAAAACGAGTTAAATGCCATTGGAAAAAACTTCAACCAGGTAGTTCATAAACTTCATACGCTTGACCGTGTTCCCGAAATTAGAGCCTGGGCAATCTTGAATGAATCAGCCAAAAAAATCTTTATGAAAAAGGTCGAGGAGATAAACGATAAGGCAACCCAAATTTATCAGCAATGGTCGCGAAAATAACCATACCGAATAGCATCAAAAGGGCTCTCAATTACAATGAGCAAAAGATGAAAGAAGGCGCTGCCGAATGCATCTATGCTCATAATTTTTTAAAAGAAGTTGAGCAACTGAACTTTTATGAAAAACTGAAACGTTTTGAAGGGCTTATTGCACTTAATAAAAGGGCGACAACTAACACTGTTCATATCTCACTCAATTTCGGATTAAATGAAAGGATCGAAAAGGAAAAACTGACTGAGATCGCATCTGTTTATATGGAGAAAATTGGATTCGGGGATCAGCCATATCTTGTTTATCAGCATCTGGATGCCGGACACCCGCATATTCACATTGTAACGACCAATATTCAAAAGGATGGTAAAAGAATTTCGCTGCACAATCTTGGAAGAAATGAATCCACCAGGGCAAGAAAAGAAATCGAGACAGCTTATAGACTGACAAAAGCCGAGGATCAAAAGAAGCAAAACCCAGGTGAAATAACACCGGTAAATGTACAAAGAGTGAACTATGGAAAGTCTCCTACAAAACGAGGAATTACGAATGTCCTTGACGCTGTGCTTCCACATTACAAATATGCTTCTCTGTCCGAATTGAATGCTGTTCTTAAACTATACAATCTTACTGCTGACCGGGGAAAAGAAGACGGTATAATTTTTAAGAAAGGAGGACTTGTTTACAGGGTACTTGATGGAAATGGAAACAAGATCGGTGTCCCGATTAAGGCCAGTTCTATTTACAGTAAACCAACTCTCATTTACCTGGGAAAAAAATTTAAAGAAAATGAAATTGCAAAACAGCAGTACAAAAAGAATGTGAAGACCTCCATTGACTGGATATTAGTGAGATCACCCAAAAGTTTGCAAGATTTTAAAGCAGCCTTAGAAAAGGAGAAAATTAACCTCGTTATCAGGCAAAACGACAATGGAGTTATTTATGGCCTCACTTATATTGATCGCAACACCAAATCTGTATTTAATGGCAGCGATATTGGTAAGGAATACAGCGCAAAAGCAATCCAGGAAAAATGCGGCATTCGCCAAATACCTTCCACTCAAGAGGAGAGTAAACAAAAGGAATTATTGTATCCTGATAATTCACAATTAACTGACGATTCAAATAAGCCAAAGTATCCCGATCTCTCTAAAATAACCGACGTGATTATTAATCCATCTGAAGAGATTCATTACTTGCCATACGAGCTAAAAAAACGAAAGAGAAAAAGAAGAAAAAATAATTAATCGATAAATCAAACAAAAGATGCCAACCGGGGAGAATGAACAGGGTTTGAGAAAGATCCTTGACCTGACTAGATTGATAAGTATTGCAATCTTGCTTATTCACTTTTATTACTACTGTTACACGGGATTTAAACATTGGGAATTACGATCAGATTTAACCGATAGATTGCTACAAAACGTTTATAATACTGGCTTATTTACCAGTTTCAATAAGTCGAAGTTAATTTCCCTGGTTGTGCTCGTCATTTCTTTATTCGGTGCCAGGGGGAGGAAGGATGAAAAGCTTGGTCATAAAACAGCTTTGATCTATGTGGCAATTGGATTATTCTTATACTTTATCAGCTATGTTATTCTTGGTTTCAAATTAGACTTTGAAACCACAGCAATAAGTTACATGGGAGTAACTGTTACCGGATTCATTTTGGTCCTTACGGGTGGTACTTTACTGTCACGAATAATCTGGCTTAAACTAAATAACAGTGTATTCAATTCGCTTAATGAAACTTTCCCGCAGGAAGAACGATTGCTGAGCAACGAGTATTCAATAAATCTGCCAGCAAG
>AR_comb_assmDRAFT_10129844_pt1 | contig 33974 bp, 33 predicted proteins | sample ArasoioldDNA_FD_10543 | JGI IMG/M metagenome (IMG submission 10543) | reverse complement strand
ATGAGTAATGAGTAATGAGTAATGAGTAATGAGTAATGAGTAATGAGTAATAACTACCGGCAACCAACAACGAACGACCATAACCATTAACCATAAACTAACAACCAGCACATCAACTGTGACGAACGAAGGGAATGTCCATTTTCAACAAAAAAGGGGCGGCGAAACTACCAACCCAGATTAAAATTATTATGATTTTTCCGAACCACGAGAGATCCTGCACAATCGTCCTTTGCAAAAGATTTTCAATGGCAGTTATCACTTTGTCTTCGTTTGCTGAGTATTCATAGGGCGGAGCGGGATTTATATTCTTCAGGGTAGGATAATTGTTTTCAATCAAAAGGTTTCGAATGCGCCAATATTCCTCATCGGTGATTTCGTCATAAGTTTTTTCCAGGTTAATGCCGCGTGATTCAATTGCTTTTGTAAGTTTCTCATTTTTGTCTTCGGTTACCAAACGTACGAGCATCATGGCAGGAAAAAGGAGAAGTACATAAAAGTAGGAGTTTGTCATCCCAAGCCTTACTAAAAAATATCCAAGCGCGAGCGCAGAAAGAAGAACGAAAATTTTCCCGATGAAATTAGTATCATCCAAAAACAGCCGGTTCACCAATTGCCCTCCATCGAGTGGATATACGGGTAATAGATTCAGAACATTTAAGAAGATCAGTAAGGTTGCTGTTATTTGCAAGAGCCCGAAAGCCTGGTACGGTAAATCCGCAAACCGGTCATTGGTTAGGAAATATAAAATGATTCCCAAAATGATTCCAGGCATTGGTCCCGCCATTAAAATAATGGCTGATTGCTTTTGTGACACTTCCCTCTTAGTGCCGCTGGCATATGCGCCGAGTAAAGGAATGAAAAAGATGCCAAGTTCCTTGTAATCGTAGATCTTCATGGCAAGAAAGTGTCCCAATTCATGAAAGAGCACGATGCCGGTTAAAATGAGTACCAGGATCCAGTTTGCATTAAAAAAATAGTACCCTATCAGCAAGTACAAAGCCAGACTCGTAATAGATCGAATCCATACGTTTCCTTTTTTCTCTTCCTGTTCTGGCTTAGGTGGATAAACAAATGCAGGTTGCAGAGAAGATTCGTTATCGTGCCGCTCTGAGTTCTTATCACCAGGCTGTGGGGAAAAAAGTTGTTCATTGTCCATCCGCTAAAATTAATGAGTAATGAGTAATCAGTAATGAGTGATTCACTTTCCGATGAATCGGTCGACACTGATCTGTCCCGGCCCCGTGAAGATGAGGGTAAAGAAAATCGTAAAGAACAAGAGTGACAATTCTCCTCCAGTTGGAGGTGGACCATAGTTCATATGATGCGCCTGGACGAAGGCAAAGCACATTTCCACAACCAATGGCAGACATACCCACCGGGTGAAAAGACCCAGAATAAGCAAAGCGCTACAGAAGACTTCCGCGAAGATTACAACTGCCAGCGTCGCCGAAGATCCGATGTGGAACGGGTTCATGAATTTTTCGGACATCTGTCCAAAGTGGCTCAGCTTCATCAAACCGTGGTTGAGTAACATCAGCGATCCTCCGCCGAGACGTAAAATAAGTGTGCCGAAATTGAATGCCGCATCTGAGTAGCGAGTAGAGGCAATTTTCATACGCATGAATTTGAGATGCAATGTTACGAAATTGGTCGGTGGTTGCAGGTCTCTGGTTGTTGGTTTCTGGTTTTTCGTTCTTCGTTTACAACTCCCGTTCTTGGTTATTGGTCGCTCATATTTCAACTTCGAATTTCATCGAATCAAAAATATTTTAGGAAAATTTTCATTAAGTGTGGTGCAACTAAAAACCAGAGATAAGAGACTAAGAAACTAGCACAAGAATGAATGAATTGTTAAAAGATTAACGAAGCGCGCAGTTATCCACAGTTGTTTGGAATGATGTTTGGTCAGCCCTGAAATAATTCGAATATTGCGACGTTAATCCAATCGGTATAAAGGACCCCCAAAAATGAAGAATCAATACATCCTGATCCCCGCCATCTTTCTTAGTATTTCCGTCAGTGCACAGCAATCCCGTTTTTATTCCGACCCGGAAGAGAAATTCAAAGAGGCAAAAGAATACTATCAGAAAGAGCAATATAGTCTTGCATATCCCATATTGAAAGAGTTGCAGCAATCTGTGCAAGAGACGGACAGGTCAAACAATCCTATTTCTGTCCAGGAGATCAACTATTATACGATTGCGTGTGCCCTCAAGCAAAACGAGGGTCGTGCTATAGAAATGGCGACGACCTACATTGACAATGAAAAAAACAATGCAAGGGTTCAGCAGTTGAACTTCCATTTAGGCGAATATTATTATCGGCATGAGCAGTTTGCCGAGGCAGGGGAGGCATACGAGAAGTCGAATATTGCCAACCTTAGCAACCGCGAAATTGCCGACATGAAGTTTCACCAGGGGTATGCGTATTTCACCCTTGGAAGATTTGACGAAGCAAAGCCCTTGTTCAATAGTATTCGCCAAATCAAAGACGATCCAAATTACATGGACGCTAATTATTACTATGGATACCTGGCTTTTAGAGATAAGAACTATAACGAGGCTTTGGCAAGTTTCAAGATTGTAGAGAATGAAAAAAACTACGAGACGATCGTGCCTTATTATATTGCTCAGATCTACTACATCCAAGGTAAAAAAGAACAAGCGATGGCCTATGCGGATCAGAAGCTAAAGAAGGGCGGCAATTATTATGACGTTGAAATGAATCAATTGTTGGGTCACGCGCACTTCGAACGCGGTGAATACGATGCAGCGCTCCCATATCTTGAGGCGTACGTAAACAAAACCCAGAAAGTTCGACGCGAAGATCTGTATGAGCTCTCATATTGCTACTACCAGTCAAAGAAATATCCAAAAGCCATCGAAGGATTCAAGCAGTTAAGCGGAAAGGAAGATACGTTGAGCCAGCATGCCATGTACATGTTAGGAGATGCCTATCTAAAAACCGGCCAAAAGGCAAATGCAAGAAATGCATATTTATTCTGCGCGTCTAATAGCAGCAGTCCGACGTTGAAAGAAGTTTCAAAATACAATTACGCCAAACTATCTTATGAGTTGGGATACCAGGATGAAGCACTCAACAGCCTTCAGTCGTTTTTGACTGAATATCCAAACTCAACATACAACAAAGAAGCGAAGGAGTTGCTTGTGTCTGTTCTGGCGAACACAAGCAACTATGCGGATGCATTAAATCTGCTGGATTCGCTGGATAAACCCTCAGAGAACGCAAAGAAATTATATGCGAGAATTCTATTCGGGCGCGCTACCGAATTTATCAATGATGGCAGACTGGCAGAAGCCGATGCTTTACTTGACAAGGCGCTCAAAGATCCGGCTAATGCCTCGATACTTCCTTACATAAATTTCTGGAAGGGAGAGATTGCGTACCGCAATAATAAGTTGGATGATGCTATTCGCTACTACAATGGTTATTTAAATGGCGGCGCGCCTCCAAGTGGGGAAGCAAATATTACCAATGTCAAATACAATTTGGGCTACAGCTATTTGCGCAAAGAAAATTATCCTGCAGCATTGAGTTTCTTTGAGCCGGTCGGAAAAAATCCTTCCTTAAGTTCCGATGTCATTACTCAAGATGCTTATCTCCGCACGGCTGATTGTTATTTCATGAACCGGGAGTATAGCAAAGCCGATGCGATGTACAGCAATGTGATCAAGTTTTCCTGGCCAGCCGAGGATTACGCTACTTTCCAGCAAGCGATGATCCAGGGAATAAAAAGTCCTAATCAAAAGATCAATTTGCTAAACACTATGACGAGAAAGTTTCCAACGTCATCGTTGATCACTGATGCAAATATGGAGATCGCCAAAACATACATGGCAGATGAGCGCTTTAAAGATGCGATACCTTACCTCAACAATATTATCAAAGCCCAGGATAACAATTCTCAGAAACCGCAAGCTTATTTACGACTCGGCATATGTTACTACAACTTGAATAATACAGGCGAGGCGTTGAATCAGTACAAGACACTGATCGATAAATATCCGAATTCAGATGAAGCGGACGCCGCCATGGATGACGTAAAGACAATTTCAGTTGAGTCGGGCAGACCAAATGACTATGCTGACTTTATGCGAAAGGCCGGCAAGCCTTTGTCCACGGATGCAGAAGATTCACTTACCTTCTCTGCTGCTGAGGCTCAATACCAGAATGGGAATACGACTGCCGCATTAAAGTCTTTGAATGATTACGTACAAAAGTTTCCGGAGGGCGTCTACACTGTTGACGCCAATTTTTATAGGGGCGAAATCTACAATAACAAGAGCGACTGGAATAACGCACTGAGCGGCTATGAGGCTGTTGCAGCACAGGCCCCCAATAAGTATGCAGAAAAAGCGGTGCTCGGAGCTGCGCGCATTTGCTTTTTTGAGTTGAAAGATTATGCTAAAGCGGAAACTTACTACGGCCAGTTAAAACAGATCACTTCCAACCAAGAGAACAAGCTCGAAGCGATGCGCGGGTTGTTGCGTAGTCAATATCAGCAACAAAAATGGACGGATGCGATGAACAACGCTAAGGATCTGCTTAATCAAAAAGGTAGCAGCAGTGACGATAAAGCTTTAGCCAATATGGCAATCGCAAAGTCGTACCAGGTAGGTGGACAATATGATTTGGCAATTGCCAACTACAAAACTGTAGTAGCAATCAACAAGTCGGCATTGGCTGCTGAGGCTCGTTATGAAATTGCCAATTCCTGGTTTGCGGTTGACCACTTGAGTGAGGCTGAGAAAGCGGCGTTTGAAACGATCAACAAATCGGGGTCTTATGAGTACTGGGTCACGAAGAGTTATATTCTTTTGGGAGATATTTATTATAAGCAGAAAGATTATTTTAATGCGAAGGCCACTTTCCAGAGTGTGGTTGATCATAGTATCAATATGGAATTAAAAACCGAAGCACAAACGAAGTTGAGCAAGGTCATAGACGAAGAGGGGAAGAATAGTAAGGTGGGGCAGTAGTTCAGAGTCGATAGTCAATAGACAATTAGCAATGGACAAAAGCAAGGTCGCAAGGTTCCCGTACGACCAAATTTTGGTAGCGGGGCGACACCCACAAAAAACCGAACCCGTAAGGGTTCAACACCTAGAAGAGTAGGATTACCGAACGCACAAGTGTGCGACGCAACGGATGTTGAAAAGAATTACAGGCGCTGACAACATAAAACAAAAAACAACGATGATAAAACGCCAGCAATACACATTTTTATCTTTCGCAATCTTTGCCTTATTTTTTGCAATTCGTGCGCATGCGCAGGTGGACACATCAAAAGCGCGGACGGTGCAAGTGACTTCCACCTTTAAACCGGCGCTTCATGAAACGGCAAAGATCAACATGAATGCTACGCCTCCCGCGGCCGATACCTCGAAGCCAAAACTGCAATATGAGCTTCCGGATCAGAACCTATTGTTTGGCTACACGCCCGGAAGTTTGAAGCCGCTCGCGATGAATATTGACTCAGGTGGAAGATGGGACAATAATAGCTACATCAAGGCAGGCTTTGGAAGCCTGCGCACTCCTTTTTTGCAAGCGGGAATTTCATTTGGCGACGGAAAAACGGCGGGCGTAAACATTTATGCAAAACATGTGGCTTCTCAGGGAAAAAAGGATTTCCAGGACTTTAGTCACACTGATGTCGGTCTTACTGGTTTCTTTCAATCAACAAAGAATCTTGAATGGGACGCCACGATAGGGATGAAAGGTGACCAGACTTATAAATATGGTTATTTGCCGGAGTACTTGTCATTCCCTACAGATTCATTGAAGCAGCGGTTTACAACGTGGTATGGGCGCGCCGCTATGCATAACCTCCAACCTACCAGCTACGGATTGAGTTACGCTCCAGAAGTGAAAATACATGTGTTCGGCGATAATCATAACAACACGGAGAGCAATACGGTCGTCAATTTGCCATTGGAGAAAACGGTCAATAAAAATTTTGCCATTGACCTCGCGCTTGGTTTTGATTTAACCAGGTATACACCGCATGATAAGGTAGCCATCAACAACACGGCTTATTACATTGCGCCGGCGGTACTATACAGGACGCCAAACATTAATTTACACGCAGGTCTTCGACCCACCTGGGACAACAAGAGCCCTAAGATTTACCCTGATATCACCGCAGAGGTGGGCACGCCAGATAAGAGATTTTATTTTATCGCCGGTTGGTTCGGCTATCTGCGCAAAACAAATTATGAGTATCTCGCCTCAATCAATCCATGGATTTGGGCGCCATTCACGACAAAGAATACTGGAATCATAGAACGCTACCTGGGGTTCAAAGGATCGCTGGGTGATCATTTTTCTTACAGTACAAAAGTGGGTTACAATACGCTAAGCAATCAACCTCTTTTTATCAATGATACGGCCGATGGCAAATCGTTTTTGGTGATCAACGAATCACACATGAATGTCCTTCGCTATGACGCACAAATTGGTTATACCCAGCAGGAGAAATTTAGTTTAAAAGCGGGCTTTAGTGTGAATGATTACATGGATTTAAGGGACAACCATAAAGCGTACGGTTTGTTGCCGGCCGAGCTAAATGCAGACATGCGCGTGCAGATCTTAAAAGATCTGTACCTCACAACTGATTTATTTGGGTGGAGCGGTAGTCAGTATCGCAAACCGAACGGAGACAACGCTAAACTTAACGGTGCGCTCGATCTTAACGCTGGGCTCGATTTCCAAATTACAAAGAATTTGAAGGTGTGGTCACAATTCAACAATATTTTTAACAAGCAATATCAACGTTGGAACCAATATCCTGTGTATGGTTTTAACTTCGTGGCGGGTGTTATCTTTGCGTTCGATCAAAAGAACTGATGATGTATGAACTCCTTTACAAGTTCCTGGTTAAATACAAAACCATAGATCTTCCGGGAGTAGGCAATTTTACATTGAGAATTCAGCCGGCGCAGTCCCGCTTTGTGGATCAAAGTTTTTTACCTCCAAAATATCGTATCGCGTTTGTGCAGGATCGTGTCGTTGCGGATGTGCGCGCCGAAGACGAGGCCACTGTGGCACAGAAAAGAATTGCTCCTTCCCGAAAGGTGTTTTCATGGATTGCAGTAAGTTATGGTCTTACAGAAAGAGAGGCGGTTGCTCGTTTCAATGACTTTTTGTTTGAACTACGAGAACAACTGAATGCAGGGAAAAAATTAATTTGGAGTGGGATAGGCACTTTAGAAAAAGACGCTGATGGTGAGGTAAAATTTAACGGAGACAATAACGAACTACCATGGCTTCGACAAACAGTCGCGAAAAAAGTGATCAGAGAAAACGCAGAACATACGATGCTTGTTGGAGAAACGGAAAAAACATCCGCTCAAATGAGCGAGATATTATTAAATCCCAAGTCTGTTAAAGATAAACACGCTTACTGGTGGGTATGGCCGCTCGCGGTCATTATTGCCATTTTCATATTCTTGGGTTGGTATTTCTCTGAGCATGGCATTTCCGCCAATGCGGCGGGGAATAACCAGAGAATATCTTCGCATTAATGAGTGACAAAAAAAATCCGAAGTCCGAATGTCGAAATCCGAAAAGCCTCAGAGAAAAGAATGGCGATAAAGTCGTGAAGAGCTATTGGGCATTGTCATTTGGATTCCGAAATTCGCTTCAAAGCTGAACTTGAATATCGAACAAAAAGAAATATGATCTGGAGGACTGAACCGAAAAGTTCTTTTTGAGCGTGCGAGATATCAAGCAACTCCTAAAAGCGGCGGGCTTTGTTCCGGGAAATATATTGAAGCCAATGAGAGCCGTGATCAAGATCAGATAACGCACATCAAGATACAGTCCCATGAACTAGAAAGGATTTTCGGCTCCGATCTATCAAAGACTCGAGATGTCCCCAAAAACATTAGCCTATTTCGAATTTCGTCTTCGGCTCATTGATGAGAACGCAGTTTTTAGTTTACGCCTTTCCGATTTCGATATTCGGATTTCGGATTTTCCTTCTTCCCCTTTTCATATTACTTTGCCAACTTAATGGATTCAACCGTTCATCATACTCATTGTCCCGTTTGTGGTTCGGCATCCATCAAGCCCAAATTAGCCGCCAAAGATTACACCGTATCGGGTGAAAAATTTTCCATCTGGGAGTGTAGCGATTGCACGTTACGGTTTACGCAGGACGCGCCACGTTTAGATGCAATCGGGCGGTACTACAAGTCCGAAGATTACATCTCTCATACAAATACTTCACGAGGACTAATCAACAAGTTATACCAAGCGGTCCGAAAAAAAACGTTGAAACAAAAGCGCCAACTCGTTTGCAAAACAACTAGGAAGAAACAAGGATCGCTTCTGGACGTGGGAAGTGGAACGGGTTCGTTTGTAAAAGAAATGAAAGACCATGGCTGGCAAATGACCGGCCTTGAGCCCGACTCAGATGCGCGAAAGGTTGCGAAAGAACATTTCGACTGCGAACTACAAGATTCTGGCGAATTGTTTTCACTTGCGCCGGATTCTTTTGATGCTATCACTCTCTGGCATGTTCTTGAACATGTTCATGACTTGACCGGTTATATTCAACAATTGAAACTCTTGCTGAAAAGCGACGGCCGCTTAATGGTTGCAGTTCCAAATTATAGTTCGCTAGATGCTTCTTACTACAAAGAATATTGGGCGGCTTATGATGTACCGCGACATCTGTACCATTTTTCACCCCAAGCCATGCGGATTTTGATGGAAAACATGGGAATGCAAATCCTGGAGTGCAAGCCTATGTGGTTCGACAGCTTTTATGTGAGTCTATTGAGCAGTAAATACAAATATCAGAGGACGAAATGGATTTCTGCTCTATGGACTGGTTTTCGTTCTAATTTGAAAGCACTAGGTGATAGAAAAAAGTGCAGCTCGGTGATCTACATTATTTCTCCGGAGAAATCGTAGAAAACCTATTAAGACATTAAGGAAGTTAAGGTCTTAATGTATCTTAATTCCTTAATGGTTCAATGAATTGCTTCTGCACGGGGTAACTGGGAATTCAGGTCATTTTGTGAATTGCACTTCGTACAACTCAGGCCACCACTTACCCGTGACATAAATCTTCTTCGTAGCCGCATCATAGGCGATACCATTTAGGACTTCAGCGTGTGGGTCCTTTTGTTTGATGCCATTCCAAACATCAGTCAGATCAATCTTTCCAACCACTTGGCCGGTTGAAGGATCAATTTTCAAAATATAGGGGAGCTGCCATTGGTTAGCATAAAGATACCCGTCAATATATTCGAGCTCATTGACGTTATAACTGAGCGTGCCTGCATCGGTAACCGTTATTTTCCTGACTACTTTGAATGTCGAAGGATCAAAATAGTAAATATTACTCGTTCCGTCAGTAGCGATCAGGTACGTTCCGTCTGTGGTCATTCCCCAACCTTCACCGCTTTCCGTTGAAAATGAATCCTGTTTTATCTTCTTGAAGTCTTTCAAGGTGTACACAAACGCAACGCCGGTTTTATAAGTTAATTGGTAAACGGTATCTCGTAAAATTGCGATTCCCTCACCGAAATAGATTGAATCCAGCTTGACTTCTTTTTCGGGCTTGCCGGTATTCAAATTCACCTTTAAAAGCTTTGAATGACCATTATTGCCGGTGCTTTCGTACAATGAGCCGTCATAGATTAACAGACCTTCCGTAAAGGAGGAAGTGTCGTGGGGATACGATTTTTGGATCACGCAATTCAAAGTTTCGGGCTCGGGCGGCCGCGTTGAAGTGGCCTCAGAATTGCCGTTGCTGCTGTTGTTGCAACCAAGGACCAACACCGTATAGCCTAGAACAAGAACTCTTCTCATTTTGAAATATTGAATCGTGCAAAAATAAGGTTTGAATTCAATTGCTGCTGTTAAAGCGTCGATGCCGAAATCACTACGGGAATTTTCTGTGCGTCAGAGCTTTGATCCTAAATTAAAAGGACATATATTTGAGTTCAACCGTACCCCCCGAATTTTTTCCCGAATAATCGTATCCCTGAAATCCCTCTCTTTTTCCCAATATTCATTTGTGATTGTTTCCAATACCTGCATGAAGGCTCGTGTAGATAAAAATGTCTGCGCGAAGTTTTGAGCATTTCAACAGGTGGTATGAGAAGATTTTTATTATGGGTGGGATTGAGTTCAGTCAATTTTCTTTTTGCTCAGCCGAAGTGTGGATCGTTTGAATATCAAAAACAATTAATCCAGGCACTTCCTTCCCTGGAAGTACGAAGCAAAGCAATTGAGAATTTTGTATTCGAACGGGAATCGTTGAGATCATTCAGCTCGTCGAGGTTGGAGGAGGAAAATGTGATTACAATTCCGGTCGTTGTGCATATTCTGTATCATTATTCCGGTGAAAATATTTCTGATGACGTCGTGCATAGCCAGATATTTGCGTTGAACCGGGATTATCGGAAAATGAATTCAGACACGATTAAGATACCCGGTGCCTTTAAGCCGCTTGCTGCCGATTGTGAAATTGAATTTAAGCTGGCCACTGTTGATGCGTCCGGCAGAGCTACGACCGGCATTATTCGCAAGTACACCCCCGTCACAAAATGGACAGCGGATGATAAAATAAAATCTGTGTCAGAGGCGGGAGACGATCCATGGGATGCTGCAAGCTATTTGAATATCTGGGTAGGCACTATGGACCGAGTTCTCGGGTATTCAAGCACGCCCGGCGGCCCGGCCAGCAAGGATGGCGTAGTGATCAGCAACACCGTTTTTGGAATTACCAATTCAGGAATCTATGACCAAGGCAGGACGGCTGTTCACGAAGTCGGTCATTGGCTCGGTCTGCGTCATTTGTGGGGTGATATTAACTGCGGTGACGACGGAGTCGCCGACACTCCACCACAGCAAACCTTTACAAACGGCTGCCCATCGACGGTTCGCATTAGTTGCAACAATGGACCAAGTGGGGACATGTACATGGACTATATGGACTTCACAAATGACGATTGCCTGGTCATGTTTACACATGGTCAAAAACAAAAAATGCGCACGTTGTTTGAAATTGGCGGACCCCGCCATTCGATCCTTCTCTCAAAAGGTTTGGATGTTCCGGCCATCGCCGAACTACCATTGCCTGACAGTCCTCCACAATGGTTACAAATAAAGATATTTCCCAACCCGGCCACTAGCCAGCTCACCATAAATATGGAATACGATGAACGATGGGTGGGTAAACAATTGCAAGTGATCGATATCACAGGCAAGATCCAGATCGTAAAAACCATCACGTCAAAAGTTCAAAAACTGGACATAAGTCAACTAGCACCCGGCGTTTATTTCTTGAAGTCCGAGAAAACTGGCGAAAAAATGATGCAAAAGTTTATTAAACTTTAGTAATCCTCCTTAGTATTTTTATTTTCATTGCTATTTAACGGCGTTTTAAGTTTGAGCGCACTATTTTTGGTCGTTAGCACGTTAATCAAGACCAAATGGAAATTGTGTAATTAGACACGCCCATGGTAGGCACACTAAAAATACCCAGATGAAGAAGATAATTATTTTGTCCGCAGCCCTTGTCGTGTTTTTTAGCTCCGACGCGCAGCTTAAGCGCCTTTTCAAGAAAGATTCTACTGGCAAGAGCGAAATCGATAAAATCATTCAAAAAACTCCCAAGACTTCCGGATTAACCAATGATGAAGTTGTCAATGGTTTGAAAGAGGCTCTACAAGTGGGAACAAATAAGGGAACGGAAAGGCTTTCCGCTGTTGATGGGTTTTTTAAAGATGCGGTGATCAAGATTTTAATGCCGCCGGAAGCGGAAAAAGTTGAGAAAAAGTTGAGAAGCCTAGGAATGGGCAAGCAAGTTGACGATGCTATTTTATCCATGAACCGTGCTGCGGAGGATGCAGCAAAAAGTGCAGCGCCGATTTTTATAAATGCTATCAAACAAATGAGCATCCACGACGCTTTTGGAATACTGAAGGGAGGTGATTATGCTGCAACTAGTTACCTGAAAGATAAAACGACTACGTCGCTCACAGAAGCATTTCGACCCGTGATCGAGAGCTCACTCAAAAAAGTAAATGCGACTAAGTACTGGAATACCGTCTTCACAACCTACAATAAGTTCACGACTGAAAAAGTGAACCCCGACCTGCCGGCTTATGTAACAGAGAAAGCCATGGCCGGTATCTTTTACCAGGTTGGACAGGAGGAACAGAAAATAAGAAAAGATCCGGTGGCGAGAACGACAGATCTGCTCAAGAAAGTTTTCGCGAATCAGAACCAGGAAACGGCTCAAAAGAAAACAAGTCGATAGCCGCGTATGCTAAAAGGCAATACCGACCGAAACTCCGCATCTTATTCCCACTAACGGTCCCTGGAAGTCGGCCATGACTGTCCTATTTGTCTTATCGACATTGACGTCTACTGTGTTTTTTATGAAAGGGAATTGGTCAAGAAAATCCTTTATATCCTGTTCCGCTTCGTCGGCTTGTATGTTGGTCCAGGCTGCATAATTGTAGCGATCAATAGCCCTAAAATTATTAGTTGAGGTGGTCAGCTGCGGTCCCAAAAAGAAGAGATCGATTACCAGGCGCCTGGCAATTATAAATTGCGCGCCAAACTGGATGCCGACGCCAACGCCGTTGTAATTGTTAGAAAAATCCATCGTCACCTGTTGACCACCAAGGGTACCTTGGCCTGTTCCGTCGGCTGTGTGGTGCACATAGGTGAAGAAAGGCTCAATATAAAAACCCTTTAGAATCTGTTTCGACAAATATTTGCGATATCCGGCAAGAAACGAAAAAGCTCTCATGTGCATATCCACGTCATGGCCGTCAAACGTCGCGTCAAAACCACGGCTAAAAGGCACACCAATCTTAGCCGTGAGAGAGGACTTTTTTATGAATCCGTATTCGGCGTGCAGGCTCATCCCTCCCAATAGCAAACCAGTAGGCGCCCACTTGATTGCAATCTTCGGCTGAAAGAGAGTATCCTGCGCGTGGAGGTTAACAAATAAGCAGGTAGAAATGATAAGGTAAAAGGCGCTTTTCACAACTAAGTAGTTCGCTCGTTTTCTATAACGAAGCACGCTGGGAATTATTCTGCCTCAATCTCCGAGGCATGAATACCAAGGGATGAATACCAACATCAAAAGTGAGGCCTGGCGAAATGAAATTTGCTGTGGCCGGCGATGGAATTAAAGATGTATAGCCTCGCCGTAGGCGACCTCAATTGCGTCCTTCACGCTTTCGCTGATTGTGGGATGCGGGTGAATGCTATCTAATACTTCCTGGTAAGTTGTCTCTAATTTTCTTGCAGTTACAGTTTGAATAATAATTTCAGTCACATTATCGCCAATCATATGGGTGCCCAACCATTCTCCATATTTGGCATCGAAAATTACTTTGATGAATCCCTCCAGGTGCCCGGCTGCCGAGGCTTTTCCGCTCGCACTTAGCGGAAACTTGCCCACTTTGATTTCAAACCCAGCATCTCTGGCCTGTTTTTCCGTGTAACCAACTGAAGCAATCTCGGGAGTACAATAGGTGCAACCAGGGACATTGTTATAGTCTAGTGGCTCTGGCTTGTGGTTATATTTCTTTTCATTGAATCCGATGTTTTCCACACAAATAATTCCTTCCTTAGATGCCACATGGGCCAGCGCTTGTCCAGGCACGCAATCACCTATCGCATAAACGCCGGGAATATTGGTTTGATAGAATTTGTCAACGAGAATTTTTCCTTTATCTGTTTTGATACCGAGTTCTTCAAGACCAAGCCCTTCGATATTCGATGAGATGCCTACGGCACTAAGTAATATATCCGCCTCCAGAGTTTTTTCCCCATCCGGAGTTTTTACTTTCGCCTTAACGCCATTCCCTGAAGTGTCAACCGAAGTCACCTCGCTGCTTGTCATGATCTGGATGCCTTGCTTTTTGAAATTCTTCTCGAGCTCTTTTGAAATTTCTTCGTCTTCTACAGGTACTAGTCTCGGCAAGAATTCGACAATCGTGACTTTCGTGCCGAGGCAATTATAGAAATAACCGAATTCAACTCCAATTGCGCCACTGCCAACCACGATCATAGATTGTGGTTGCTGGGCCAGGTTCATGGCCTCCCGATAACCAATCACTTTTTTCCCGTCAATCTTCAAATTAGGTAATTCCCGACTCCGCGCTCCAGTGGCAAGAATGATGTGTTTGGCTTCGACAGTTTGTTTCTTATTATCGGGGCCCGTCACTTCAATTTTTCCCTTTGCTACCAGTTTGCCAAAACCATTGATGACATCAATCTTGTTTTTCTTCATGAGGAATTGAACACCTCTGCTCATTTTGTCGGCAACGCCGCGGCTTCGCTTGATAATTGCATCGAACTTTGGCTTCCCGCTCGCTTCAATACCATATGATTCCGCATGCTTGATGTATTCGACTACCTGTGCGCTCTTTAGTAGAGCTTTTGTGGGAATACATCCCCAATTCAAACAAATTCCGCCCAAACTCTCTCTTTCAATGATTGCTGTCTTAAAACCTAATTGGGCAGCCCTAATTGCGGCTACATAACCACCGGGGCCGCTGCCAATCACAACTACGTCGTATGCCATGATGATTTCAGATTTGAGATTTTATCTTTCCGTTTTGGAAGAACAGTCATTCGTATAGATCACAGATCATCTATAGACCGTGGATTCATTGACGACTGTCACACAGACTTCGAAACGAGGTGCGAAGCTACTGAAAAAAATTACTTTGTCTAAAGCGGGAATCATTACTTTGGTAGCCATTACCAAATGGAACAGCAGACAAGATATAAGAGTCTTGACTTTCTGCGAGGAATTGCGGTGTTGATGGTAATCGTTCAACACTTCTTTCACGGCTATGTTCAGACGCATTTTTTTTGGACCGGTGTAGATCTGTTCTTTGTGCTGAGCGGGTTTTTCGTTTCCGGCATATTGTTTCGAGAGTATTTCCAAAATCGGACAATGCATGGAGGCCGCTTTTTTGTCCGCCGAGTATTCAAGATTTGGCCCTTGTTCTATATGGCTTTCCTCATTCAGATTGTTTATTTCAATTTAAAACATTCGCCTCCCTCCACACCCCAATCGCTCGCTGAACTGTTCTTCGTACAAAATTATTTTCAAGGCTTTATGCAGGTAACCTGGTCCCTCGGCATCGAGGAGCAATTCTATTTACTCGTGGCAGTCCTTTTGCCCTTTCTCGCGCGATTTAGGAAAGTCAATTGGATTGTGCCGGCGTGCATACTTTTAATGATCACCACCATTTCTTTGCGCATTGTCAATTATTTTTCATTTCCACAGTATCTATCAAATCCTCATCATGATGCCTTGCAATTCAGGGCTGACTCACTCGCAGCTGGAGTCATGGTCTCATGGTACTACCATTTCCACCACGAAAAATTCAAGAGTTGGGTGACAAATCACAGAACCTTACTATTTTTTCTATCGATTATTTTCTTGCTTCCATCGTTCATATTTCATTACTCGGACCCCCGGATCTTTACTGTTAGCTTTACAAGTGTGTGGTTCGCTTACAGCGGAATCGTATCACTTCTTATCTTTCTTCCAGGTACCAAACCGTTTTGGTGGTCCTTTTTCAATAAGAACAAGTTAATCTTAGCCATAGCCTGGATCGGCTTCTATTCGTATGCCATTTACCTGTTCCACGTTTTTATCGGCTTCGGGGCTGTCAGCAACTTCGAGCGTCATATCTGGCCAAATCCGCCAATCTATCTTCGGTTTTTGATTTTTGTCTCAGCGGATATCGTATTTGGCTTTTTGATGTCCAAGCTGATTGAGCAACCCGTGTTAAGGTGGAGAAACAGGGTCTTTCCGCCCAAGGAAAAGAAGCTGGTCGAAGTATGAAACTTGCGAAATGCCTGACATCAATTTTTCCTAAAAAGTTCAAAACTGCCTGATTATTTGATCGATGTTCCCTACCTTTGCCGTCCTCCGAAGCGACCTTCAATGGCGCCGGAATTAAATACTGAATTGTCATGGCGAGAGTATGTCAGGTTACAGGTAAAGTTCCAATGGGTGGCCATAAGGTTTCTCACTCAAACATTAAGACAAAGCGTCGTTTTCTGCCCAACTTGCAGACAAAGCGCTATTATCTGGCCGAAGAAGATAAGTGGATTGTACTGAAAATTTCGGCACAAGCAATTCGCACCATTAACAAAAGGGGCCTTTACAATGTGGTAAAGGAGATGAGAGCAAACGGTCAACATATTTAACTCTTTTAAATCTGAGCAAAAATGGCAAAGAAGGGAAATCGTGTCCAAGTGATCCTGGAGTGTACTGAACATAAGAACAGTGGTCGGCCGGGCACCAGCCGTTATATTACGACAAAGAACAAGAAGAACAACCCGGAGAGATTAGAGCTAAAGAAATACAATCCAATTTTAAAGAAGTACACCGTGCATAAAGAAATAAAGTAATTAGCGTATGGCAAAAGCAGCAAAAACCGCGATAAAGACAAAGGATGCAAAGGCAGCCGCCGAAGCGAAAAACTGGACAAAAGTTATCAAGGCCGTTCGCAGCCCAAAGACGGGAGCCTACACATTTAAGGAGCAGATCGTTCACAAGGATAAGGTCAAACAGTTTTTAGCGCAGAAATAACGTACCGCAACCCCTTAAGGGGGAGTAATGTTTTTAGCTGTCCCTTTATGGACAGCTTTTCTTTTTGACGGCGGTGAAACTTTAAAACAAACGACGCGTAACTCTCAGGCATTAAAACTAATCATATGGGAATATTTGCGGGCCTAGGAATACTATTTGCGATTTTCTTTTTTCTGTTAGTCAGTTTCCTTTGGATCATTGCTTTGGTTGATATACTTCGAAGCGAGTTTCGCGGAAACGATAAAGTGATTTGGGTTATCGTGGTAATCTTTTTCCCATTTCTTGGATCAATACTTTATTTCATTTTTGGATCGTCCAGAAAAATCAGGTGATATGGGTTTCTTTGATAAAATATTCGGTAAAAAGGAAAAGGAAAGCCTGGACCAGGGGTTGCAAAAGACTAAGGAAAATTTCTTTTCAAAGATTACAAAAGCGATCGCTGGAAAAAGTACAGTTGACGAGGAGGTGCTCGACAATTTAGAGGAAGCGCTCGTCGGCGCCGACGTTGGCATTGAAACCACAGTAAAGATCATTGAGCGCATTGAAGCTCGCGTGGCAAAGGACAAATACTTGAATACGGCGGAACTCAATGGTCTTTTGCAGCAGGAAATTGAAAATATACTGGTTGATGCTCCCTCGTCAAACAGCTATGATTTTCACACGGAGCTTCCTTCGCAGCCTTATATCATTTTAATCGTGGGAGTAAATGGCGTTGGAAAAACCACTACAATAGGCAAACTTGCCTACAATTTTAAGAAAGCGGGCAAGTCTGTTTTGCTAGGAGCGGCCGACACGTTTCGCGCGGCAGCTGTTGATCAATTGACAATTTGGAGTGAAAGAGCAGGAGTGCCCATTGTGAAACAACCCATGGGGTCGGATCCCGCTGCGGTGGCTTTTGATACTGTTCAAAGTGCGATATCAAAAAATGTCGATGTTGTCCTCATAGATACGGCGGGTCGCTTGCATAACAAGGCTCATCTAATGGAAGAGCTTTCAAAGATCAAAAGGGTAATACAAAAAGTAATACCCGAGGCCCCGCATGAAGTGTTATTAGTGCTTGACGGCTCGACTGGCCAGAATGCGTTGGAACAGGCTAAACATTTCACTGCAGCAACAGATGTGACTGCATTAACCATTACAAAGCTGGATGGAACAGCGAAGGGCGGAGTAGTCTTAGCCATCGCCAATCAGTTTAAGATTCCGGTAAAGTTTATTGGAGTTGGAGAGAAGATCGAGGACTTGCTTGTTTTTGACAAACATGAATTCGTTGACAGCTTATTCAGCCTGGAACACAAATCCACTTAGTGCCGATATGAAAACAAGGACGTTAAAAAAAGATAAGGTCAATATTATTACCCTTGGTTGCAGCAAGAACATGGTTGACAGCGAGGTTTTGAGCGGTCAGCTACAAGCGAATGAAATTGACGTTGTACACGACAACAGGAAGAAGGATCACAACATTGTCATCGTGAATACTTGCGGATTCATCGAAAGGGCAAAAGAAGAATCTATTAACACTATCCTTGAACAAGTCGAGTTAAAGCAAAGAGGCAGCCTTGATAAAGTTTATGTTACTGGTTGCTTGAGTCATCGTTACCGAAACGATCTCGAAAAGGAGATCCCTGAAGTTGATGCCTGGTTTGGCACAATGGAGCTACCACTGATTTTAAAAAAATTCGAGGCTGACTATAAATCCGAGTTAGTTGGTGAAAGATTATTGTCTACTCCTCAACATTATGCCTATTTAAAAATTTCAGAAGGTTGCAATCGTACTTGCGCGTTTTGCGCGATACCGTTGATGAGAGGAGGCCATGTGAGCAAGAGAATGGAGCAAATTGTCAAAGAAGCACAAACCCTCGTAAGCAAAGGGGTAAAAGAAATTTTGCTGATTGCGCAGGAACTTACCTATTATGGTTTGGATCTGTATAAAAAGAGAATGCTTGCGGACCTGCTAAAACATTTGAGTGACATACAAGGTTTGGAGTGGATCAGACTTCACTATGCTTATCCTCATAAATTTCCTCTTGAAGTGTTGGACGTGATGCGTGATAGAGAAAATATTTGCAACTATCTGGACATTCCACTGCAGCATGCCTCTGACAATATGCTGAGCGCAATGAAACGGCAGATTACAAAAGAAGAAATGCATGTCCTGCTCGACAGCATCAGGCTAAGAGTCCCGAGCATTTGTATTCGCACGACGTTAATTGCGGGCTTCCCAGGTGAAACACTCGACGATGTTGAAGAATTGAAGACGTTCCTCGAGCACCAGCGATTTGATCGGGTTGGCATCTTCACGTACTCTCATGAAGAAGCAACTTCGGCCTATGATCTTGCGGACAATATCCCATCAAACGAAAAGGAGCGGCGGGCGCAAGAGATCATGGAAGTGCAACAACAAATCTCTTACGAAAAGAATCTTGAAAAAGTGGATAAGAGTTTCAAAGTGCTGGTCGATAAAAAAGAAGCAGGCCGTTACCTTGGTCGTACAGAATTCGATAGCGTAGAAGTGGACAACGAAGTAATTATTCACTCCAATAAAAAAATTCCGCTTGGCGAATTTGTCAATGTGCGAATTACAAAAGCGTACGATTACGATCTCGAAGGACAGGTAATCGATTAACGTAGAGAAAAGATAAGTGAGATGAGCCTTTCTCTGGCAATAAAGAAACAGTTAAAGAAAGAACGAAGAGGAGACAATTGAGACAACTATTTCTTATTTTTACAGTTCACCAAACAAAAGGAGGTATTCATGATATCTACAGATATGACATGGGCACCTTCGGTAACTTTTTAGTTTGCCGGATCCCCCTTAAATAATCTGTCCCGACTAAATCGGGAGAGCCATTCGTCGCAATCGAATGGCTTTTTTATTCAAACGTTGTTAAATACCCGCGTCCAGCGGCGTTCTTAACGGAAACTGGCCTGATATTTCTTACCTTTTCTTTAAAATGAAATTATTTACTTTAAAAAAGACAAATATGAAAAGCCTTTTAACTGTACTCGCTATTCCAATTATCATTCTAAGTTCATGTGGCACCAACAATGTCCAGGAACCCGAATACCGTGACATACGAAACATTCGCCTGATCAGCTTGGGTCCGCTTGAGTCTACCGCCGGCGTGGACCTGGTTTATTATAACCCCAATGATTTCGGTGTACAGGTTGCAACGGCAAGAGGTGACATTTACGTTGACAATAACTATTTCGGAAAATTTGAATTGAACGACAAGGTGAGCGTGAAAAAGAGATCGGAATTTATTTTGCCCGCGATTGTTAGGGTCGATATGGTCGGTGCCATAAAAAATCAACGGGATCTTTACAAAAAGAAAGAAGCTCTTGTAAAAATTGAAGGCATGGCTACTGTAAAGAAATCTGGATTTTCAAAAGACATACCCATCCGGTTTGAACAAATGGAAGACCTTGGAAAGTTCAGAACACTGGTCTCCGCAAAAGAGCAATAACAAAAACGTTTTCAAGAATAATTACGAAAAAAGCCGTCCCATCCTTCGACAAGCTCAGATGGGCGGCTTCATTCAACCAATAATCAAAGTTAAGCAGCTTGCTTTTCAACCTTGACCTGTTTTACGAATTCAGTATTGGCACTGATAGTAACATCGTCTCCAAGTAAAACGCCCCCAGTCTCTGTAACCATGCCGAAGCTTACACCAAAATCTTTGCGATTGATTTTTCCAGATACGGAGATACCCATTCTCGTAAGGCCCCATGGATCTTGAGTGGCACCACCATATTCAACATTGAACACCATCTTTTTGCTGGCACCGCGCATAGTCAATGTACCATAGACTTTGTACGTGTCTTCATCGATCTTTTCAAGCCTTTCACTTTCGAAGATGATCTGGGGATGATTTTCTGCATCGAAAAAGTCGCCCGTTTTAAGATGCGCATCGCGCTGTTCATTATTTGTCGAAATAGAATTTACTTCTGCAGTGAACCGAACTTTAGCCGTGGACAAGTTGTCGTCTTCTGTTTCAACTGTTGCATTGAACTCTTTAAAACTCCCGGTTACCCAGGAGACCATGAGATGTTTTACTTTAAAATGTATTTCTGAATGTGTTGGATCAATATTCCATTTTGTGATTGCCATAGCATTAATTTTATTGGTTAAATAATTTCCACAAAGCTACCGTAAGGTAATGCCGGGCTCCAATGAGATTAGACAAGAAATAGTATTGACGTTTGCTAAGAGGAAGTATTGATGTATATCAAGAGGATTGTTAAAGAAAACCAAAGGAGTTAACGCGTTGCCCTGGACAAATTTTCAATTTTCAATGTTCATCGGGCAACTAACTTAAAGATTCTGAATTGAGAATTGAACATTGAAAATTTCTTGCCTCTTCCATCAAATAAGGGCTCTACTTTGTGCTTTGCGCCTTCAACGTGAGTTGCTTCCGAATGCGGCTAAGCGTCTCCGGAGTGATGCCCAGGAATGAAGCCAACATGTGCTGCGGAATTCGCCGAGGAAGAGTGCCAGGGCAGCTTGCCATCATCTCACTATATCTCTCCTCTGCTGTTTGGCTAAATGAGCTTACTAACCTTTTCTGCGTTGCTATCAAATTATTTTGAAGAAGGATACGAAAATATCGTTCCAACTTTGGGATGCGTTCCAGCATTTCGTCTTCGGCTGGTTTGGTGAGCAAAAGCAATTCGCAATCCTCTAGCGCGTCAATATTATAGCCTGAAGGTTCACCAGTGAGAAAGCTGACTTGATCAGAGATCCACCAACCTTCATAGGCAAACTGCGAAATGTGTTCCTGGCCTTTGTCACCAACCGTATAACATCGGAGCAATCCCTTTTCTACAAACGCGACGTACTTACAAACATCTCCTTCCTGCAAAAGATATTGTCTTCTGCGAAGCTTTTTTGGCGTAAAATAGGTTCGACTCAGCTCCTTTTCTTCTTGGGTTAACTCTATTTTTTCTTCAAACTTTTGAAATAATAGCTCAAACATGGCTACGGTTTAGAAAGCAAAAATAAGTGTTGTTCCAGTCTTCCGTAAAGTTTAGGTCAGAGTCAATATCCAGAGTGATTCCCGTCATTTGAAAAGTCTCGTTTTTTCGCGTCCTTGCGGCCAAAACAGGAAGTTTTATGAACAAGATCATCACTGAATTTATAGAGAAACAAAAATGTGCCTCAGTTTGTTGCCTGGATGAAAACAATGATCCATATTGCTTCAACATATTCTACGCGTTTGATAAAATTGAACGCAGGCTCTACTTTAAATCATCTCACAATTCCAACCACGCTCAATACCTACTGAAGAACAAAACAATTGCAGGAACGATCCTACCTGATAAACTAAACCTGTTTGCCATTCGTGGGGTGCAGTTTACCGGTCATGTTACCGATAATCCCGACCTCGTACATCATCACTCTGCCGAGGAGTATCATAAGAAATTTCCCTTTGCTATGGCAATGCCCGGCGAAGTGTGGACAATTCAACTGGAGTCAATCAAAATGACAGATAACACCATTGGCATTGGAAAAAAAATCTGCTGGCAGAGAGAAAATTTGTACGAGGAGATTTGCTGACAAAAATTGACTGATTATTGACGCACAGATAAGACAGTTTTTCCTGGATGTAATAGGTAACGTTTATCTTTCCACAATAAGTATCCTGGCGTATTCGGTGGCAATGTCGTTGAAATCTGCCAATCGCCCTTTGTCTTTTCATAACTCACGTAAATATTTCCGTTCGGATGGGGCACCGTTCCGCTTGCCCGGGTGAGTGTTCCAAGATGGGGGGCGATCTTTACTGTTTTGAATCCCGGCGAGTCGCTGTCGATGCCGAGCACGATCCGATACAGTTCTATATTTGGACTCGCACCCCATGCGTGGCAGTCCGAACGTGTGTTGTTAATATCAGAAATTTCCGCCCATGTTGTCATGCCCATGGCAATATTTTGTTTCCAAATGCCCAACCAGTTTAAATAACCGTCACCAAGTCCCGCTTTAGTCAGTGCCTGGTAAACGTAAAACTTAAAGTAGATCGTCGCCTGGGTTAGGGTCGTATCGCTAACTATTTTTTTAGCCACCGTACTTGCTTCAACTGCGTTTGCAACTCCCGTCAGGATTGCTAAAGAATTCGTATGTTGAGAAAAGACATCCTTTTCAGGCGTATCTGCAAATAGCATTCGGAGGTCGTCCCAATATTTTTTTCGAATGGTTGTTTTGAGTTTTACCGCCGCGGCTTCATACTGGTGCGCATACTCCTGCATGCCCAAATTTCTTTCCAATTCGGCAGCTAGCTGATAGGCCCAGAGCAATTGAAGGTCGAGGACGGCCGAAGATCCGTCTTCTCCAAATGGCGCCATACCGTCTTTCCAACCTTTTGTTCCACACCAATCGGTAAAATTCCAATACGGTAAGTTCTGGAGTGAACCATCGGCTTGCTGAAATTTATTAAAAAACCAGAGTACTTGTCGCATCCCCGGCAACTTACTTTTTATGAATGACTTGTCATTTCGATACATCCAATAATCGTGTAACATTCCAATCCACCAGAGGGAAAAAGGTGGAATCTCCTGCGCGTTCGCCGTGGGATACCGGCTCAATGTTGCTCCTTCTGCCATCCGGGAATCGTCGAGCAAAGTGATCGCATTCCGCATTAACCTATCATCGCCGCTGTTGTAGAGTGATACCAGGCATTGAATGCGCGTATCGCCCACATATTGCAGTTGCTCATAGTAAGGGCAGTCCATGTAAGTTTCCATGGCGCACGACCGAGCCGTTCGCCAGCCTATTTCGAGAATTTTGTTCAGCGTATCATTGCCTGCGTCGAAATGAGCATTCATTGAAAAAGGGTAACCTGTAAATATTCCATAGAGGTCATTTATAACAAGTGGCTCATCTTTCGTTCTTACTTGCAGTTGAACATACCGAAATGTTCGCCACCACAGCGAAGTGAATTCCTGCAAGTCACTACCATCTGAGGTCAAACTGTCTTTCACGCCAATGAAACGTTTTCCTTCAACGTCATTTCGATTTCCTTTTTGATGAAATGTGCGCCAATTTTGCACGTTCGGCTCCTCCACATACAAACCCTCGGCGTAGCTCAAAGTAATCGCAGCATTTTTTCCTTTGCTGAATTGAATAACTGGATAGGCATCGGTTAAAAAACCCTGGTCTAGCAAAATGGAGATGGATGTATTTGCGGGCACTGTAAAAGATTGTTTTTGTTCGGGAAAGCCCCTAGGTAATTGAATGTTGTCGGCTTGTCGAACACTTTGCAATCGTTGAGGCTTCAATTCCATCTGGGGAATAGTCCTTGGAACAAGCATCCATCCCAAACCATATCCGAACACTCCCTTGGGCAGGCCTTGGGTGATTTGAGTTGCGTTGGGCCAGTTTGCATCATTGAGTGAATCATTCTTCCATTCCTTCAAAGCCATGTTGTAGTTTATGTTTTCGCCGGGTCCTGCCACATAATAGGAATAAATCAACGCGGGCTCTTTGACGATGTAACTACGATCGAGCCTGCATTTCCACGTCCAGTTAGTATTGATTACTTTTTCATTCTCACCGTCGGCCTGCAGGATGAAACCCGTTTGATAAGAGATTTGTGCTTCCGGCCTGTAATCTCCATAATTCCACACAATAGCTGCGATCACATTTTTTCCCGACTGGAGATATGCAGCCAGGTCAACCGTTTCAAAATTCCAATGAAAAACGTCGCCACGCGCTGGGCCCAACGAAACAAATTGCCCATTTACGAATAATTTATACCGGTTATCTGCCGACACGTGAACAACACACGAGGCAGGTTTTGTAGTGAGCGTGAATGTTTTCCTGAATTGATATACACCATAATCATGCAGGGGTTGACCTGGAACCGCAATCCACCACGCATTCCACGGTTTTGATGGCAGTTTTGAGGTTTGTGAGCATAAAGCGGATGAGAGAAAAGTCAAATAGAAAACAAGAAAAGTCTTTAAGCAATTCCTGGATGACATAGCAATTGTTTTGTTGCAGTAAATGTAAATAAGAAATCTATTGTCACCCCTGATCAATCTTAACTAATACGCTTCCATGTCAGTGTGCGAGTGATGGGTTCTCCTTGAGTAGTTGTTGTTTCCAGCTGGATAGTCAATTTGTTCTCATCCGCCCGTAAGTTACGCAATACAGTCATTCCAACATTTGCGGGAATGGCAGACCCAAGAATGGTGTGTGACACCTGACCGGTTTCTTCATCCACGGCGTAGCTTCCGAAGTAAGCATCATAACCACTCATGGCCACTGTATTATTTTGTCCCGCTGTAAATATTTCATTAGCGCTGTCGATTGTCCTGTCCCGCTTCATAAACTGAGCGGTAAATTTATTTTTTGCATAAGCCAGGATGCCGATGGGATCAGCGCCCAGCACAGGGTCAATTCTTCGTTCGCCCGAAGCTGTCCAATCTTCACGGGACAACAACCACCACACACCTCGAATATCTGTACCCAATTTGTTCGAAGGGGCGGGAAGAACAGGACTACTCATTTTTCATATTCTTTGAGCAAAGGTACCCGACATGTTTAGTAATTGAGAAATTGAACATTGAGCGTTGGGCATTGAACATTCATCTTTTGTAATCGGAAATTTTCAATTTTTAATGTTCATTGACTAGGCGTACTCACAAGATCTTTCAGGTAAGCTGACGTAATCTCGTTTTCCGTAATCTCTGACAAGCCCTCATAGTTTTGCAGTTTCATCGCTAAATTTTTCATTGATTTAATGGCAATCTTCAGAAATGAGGGTCCCAAACTTAGCCGAGCAACTCCGATTTCATTAAGCACGGCCAGTTCGGGAAGACCAGACATTGTCACAACATTTACCGGCATTTCAAGTTGCTCAATTAGTTTCTTTATGTAATCCCTACTGGTCAACGTAATTGGATAAAAGCAATCCGCGCCGGCGGCTTTGTAAGCCAATCCTCTTTTCAGCGTTTCTTTATATTTAGCATCATCCGTATCAAGTTTTCCACGAATGTAGACATCTGTCCTCGCATTTATAAACAATGGAATGTCCATCTCTTTGGCAACCTCTCTTATCGCTTTAATTCTTTCACATTGAACTTCGAGAGCTAATAAAGAGCTTGTTTTCTTTTCAGTATCTTCTATATTGATACCCACAATTCCCGTTTCAATTAGCTGTATCATATTTTTTTTCAACACAACTTCATCGGTCGCGAATCCGCTTTCGACGTCGGCAGATACTGGGATGTTGACCTTGGCAGTAATCCGTTTCAAGAGCGTGAGCAAAGTGTTGAATGGAATTTTTTCTCCATCATCATACCCGTTTGAGAAGGCGACCGAGGCGCTTGCTGTAGCAACAGCAGGAAACTCCAAATTCTCCAGCAGCAATGCTCCTAAAGGATCCCAAATATTCGGTAAAATTAAAAGTCTGCCGGAATGATGGAGGTCGCGAAACTGTTTTGCTTTTTGCTGTTGGTTTAAAACGATCAGTTGTTGTGTCATTTTATCGATTGTATCATCAAAGTTATTCCATCGCAGTTTGACCCAGCGTTCAATTGTTTGTGCCGTAGTTTTTTTGCATTAATCCTACCTTCATAACCCTAAAACTGTTTTATGAGAACGATTTGCTCTTTAATTATCTGCAATTTGTTTTTAGTCGTAATCACAACAGCGAATGCACAGAACGCTGACGGAAAGGTTCGCATTATAATGATCGGCGCGCACCCTGACGATTGTGATGAAGATGGCGGCGGTACTGCGGCACTTTTTGCGCAGATGGGGTATTCAGTGAAATTTGTTTCCGTCACAAATGGCGATGCAGGTCATCAAACATTGAAGGGTGCTGAGCTTGCCAAGCGAAGATTTGCTGAAACGCAGGAGGCCGGCAGACGCTTGGGCGTTGTCTACGATGTGCTCGATAATCACGACGGTTTGCTGATGCCGACATTGGATGTAAGGCTGGCAATCATAAGAAAAATTCGGGAATGGAACGCAGATGTGGTTATCGCACCTCGTCCGAATGACTATCATCCCGATCATCGGTATACCGGTGTGCTTGTGCAAGACGCAGCGTACATGGTGGCGGTGCCCAATATCGCACCGGATGTTCCTGCCCTAAAGAAAAACCCCGTGTTTTTGTATTACCAGGACCATTTTCAAAGGCCCAACCCATTCAGGCCCGACATTGTAGTTGACATTACGTCGGTATATGATAAGAAAGTTTCGGGGTTGGATGCCCATGAGTCGCAGATGTATGAGTGGCTGCCCTGGATCGGCCATTACCTTGACCAGGTTCCGAAGGATAAAAGTGAGCGTATTAAATGGCTCGCCAAACAAAGAGCAGGTACTATCAACACGGAGATGCGAACATCGTTGGAAAAGTGGTATGGTAAAGAGAAGGCCTCGGATGTAAAATATGCTGAGGCCTTCGAAATCTGCGAATACGGTACACAACCCAATGATGCCGACATCAAAAAAATGTTTCCTATGCTGGGCAAATAGACACCCTCTGCTGTCTCTATCTGGTGTTGTTTTGGAAGGTGAGTGTGTCAAAAAATATGGTAAGTGCGTCAAGCTTGCCGCCTTTCACCTTCCAAATTTCTGCGACATCACCACTGATCGCCATTCCATTCGGGAACACATAGTCATAGTTTGCAATCACACAGGCATTGTCTTGCTCAACGATCATCTGCTTTACTCTCATCGTACCGAACAGCCGTGAAAACCGATTTATAATGGCGATATAATTGTCTTTACCGACAATGGCCGTTGTCTTTGTCATATCGCCGCCTACGAATTTAAAATCATCGGAAATCACGGCCTCCCATCCTTCCTTGCGTACCAGGCCGCTGTAATAAATTTCAAGAAGTTCTTTCGCTGTCATGATGATTTCGTTTTTATAAAGAGGCAATTGTGTCTGGAATAAAACTAATTCACGCTCACAGCATGTTGTCCAGGCTGGTAGCTGCCGGCCTCAATGCGAAAAGCTATATTAATACGATTATAACAATTGATCGTAATAACTCCCATCGTTAGGTCGATCAATTCTTGCTCCGACAAATGCTCCCGTGCCTCGGAATAAACATCATCGGGAACATGACCATCGGTAATTTTTGTAACAGCCTCAGCCCAGGCAAGAGCAGCGCGTTCGCGGTCCGAATACACCGGTGACTCCCGCCACGCGTCGAGCATATAAAGGCGTTGTTCGCTTTCACCTGCTGCGCGTAGATCTTTTGAGTGCATGTCGAGACAATAGGCACAACCATTGATCTGCGATACTCTGAAAGAAATCAGGTTCAATAACGATTGCTCAATTGTGCAATTCGTTAAATAGCCGTTCAAGCCATACATGGCTTTTAAAGCTCGTTGCCCTTTTTCATATGAATTTAATCTGTGTTCCATAGTGTTCAGTTTAAAAAGTGAATCTTAAGTTTTGTCCATAATACAATGTCGAATGAGATTGGATTGATCGGACATTTTATGAAAAACTTTTTTGCAATGAGAATTCTCCCACAAAATCACGTCCAGAATATTTCTTTTTCTATATAAGAAGAACGTAAGTTGTAACTCATTGCAGTTATTTCCCATTAAACTTTAGCAGAATGGCCAACACATTTTCTCAAATCTACTTGCAGTTCGTCTTTGCTGTAAATGGAAGACGGAGCTTGGTTGCAAAAGAAAATAAGACGAATGCACAAATACATCACAGGATTGGTGCAAAACAAGAAGGCGAAAATGCTTGCCATCTGTCCCCTCATCTTAATTGCGTCACGATCTGTTTGCTCAGCGCGTTCACATCGCCATCATAATGATGACCGCCGGGCATTTTGATGACCTGCTTGTTTTTTATTGTGAGCTGGGAGAACGGAAATTCTTTTTCGTCGTCACCGACGATAAAAATTATGGGTTTGGAGATCTTATTGATCTCGGCTGGAACACTTTCGCCGGAACTCTTGCCCCAACCTAACATTTGCATAACGTGAATCTCAAAATCGGTTTTTGATGAAGGAGACAATAAAATGAGGCGAGTTACTTTCGCCGCCAGCGCAGGAGAGAAATTTGTAAGCATGAATGGCGCTACATCGGCTCCAAAAGAATATCCAATCATCACAATACTGTTTCTCTTCCATTGTTTGGTTGATTCAACTATCGCCGCTTCCATTGCACTGGCGGCTTCTTTAGGTTTTTTCTGAGTCCAGAAATAATCCTTTGCATTTAACCCGATCACAGGATAGCCTTCCTTATTTAACGTTTGCATGAATGAAGTGGAAAACTTATTAAAGCCGCCATCTCCAGAAATATAAAATAAGATCGGTTTTGTTGTGTCTGCACTGCTATATAGTGAAAGGGGAAGGCTTGGGTTTTGAGCTAATAAAATATTAAAGAGACTAAATACCAAAGCGAACAAAATGCTGATCAGTTTTTTCATCGCGATGAGAGCTGCATGGCTTTATTCAATGCAGCGGGTAACTGGAGTAGGTCAAAATCATTTTCGTACACAAGATATTTATTCACCCAAATTGTGGCGTACTTTTCCTTAAATTCCCGAAGGCCAGCGTACTGCTTGAAGCGTTTAATTTTTTCGTATGCGTAACGGATTAAGCGCTCAGCGGTATTTTCCGGTTGTTCAATTCCTGCCATGGGCACAAGCCCGAGGTTGAGATATTTTAATTTCTTTTCTCTTGCATATTTCACGAGCTCAATGATCAATGCGTCCATGCAACCACCGGGAGCATCACCTGTTTTGCGGATGAGATCATAGGTGCACTCCTCAGGTGCAAAATCAGGAATGATATTTAAAAACGCCTTCAGATTTTCCAGCTCATCCCGAATAATGACCACGTCCTGTTGAGCAATTTCTTTTTCATCGAATATACCCTGCGAGAAAACGATTTCTTTCTTGGCATAATAGTTCAGCCACTGGTCAGAAACTGATTTCAATTCTGCAACCAGTTCTTTCGACAAAGGTGCTCTGCAGATGACTGTGCTGAATCCTTTCTTGTTTAAGCTGTTCAAACCGTTGCGTAAAGATTTTTTATCTCTTCCTTCAAGGGTGAATTTATCCAACTCGAGAACAGCCTCCTGGCCAATCAATAACTTTCTTTTCTTAAGATAACTGAAGTAAGACATTCCCGTTTCATCCACGCGATAAAATGCCGTCTTCAAACCCATTTTGTGACAATGCTTGTCAAACTCTTTTAATACAAGCACCTTGCAGTCATCCGCACAAACCGGCTCTTCCAGTACGATCGCGAATCCATTAGCAATTCGATATGCAATAAACGCGTCAAACTTGTCAGAAAAATAGAACAACTTATCTCTGTATGTCTTAAAATGGTCGACCGGCGAATCACCGAAACGCTCGACCAACTCGTGAGCTCTTTCCTTGGATGTAGGCACGTGATGCCTACGATTAAAATAAGGCTTCAGCAAAGTGAATACTAAAAAGCTCCAGGCAATGAAACCCAGGAAATGCGCCATCCAGATAAATTCATGACCGAAACGAGTGATGGGGGTTATGCCGTCATCATTCATCAACAAAAAATTTCTGCATGCAAACAACAGCGATTGTTTCCAGCTAAAGTCAATACCGAAATGGCGTTTGTCAACGAAATAAAAACCAATAAATCCAAAAACGATCACAGCAAAGAAAATGAGCAATGTTGTTTTGACACCCCACTGGAGTAATTGCGTGCTTGTTTTGAGTCGATATTGTTTCACACTTAGCAGCAAAACAACGATGACGGAGGCCGCTAGGATTGCCTCTTCATAATCCAATGCTTTAAACAAGTGGCCAAGGAAAGACAAAACGGCGAGAACCATTGCAAGCATCCAGGCATTTCGCTGACCACGGATTAAGAAGGCGGCTGTGCCCAGGAGTATCATTCCAATTAACAACACCATCACATTGGTGGCGTAAATGGAATTCAGCGGAATGAATTCATGAAGCAATCTTAGTCGTTCGGCAATTGGTGGAGTGATGACTGATAAAATGTTAATGATTCCCAACGCAAACACCAAAAAGGCCGGAAACACCCGTGCAAAAATGTGTCGACCATGCCACAAGTAGGAAAAAAAACCAGCCACCAATGGCAACCAAAACTCAAACAAGCGATACAAGATCGTTATGGCAAGCGCATTTACAGGGGTGTAACCAAACATGCTGAGCACGTACACCATTGAAAGTTCCACAGCGCCAAGTCCTCTTAGGAACGGTGATACTATCATGAGCAGCACTGAAACAATGTAAGCGACGGCACTTGCAGCCAATGATGCTGGCAACCCGAGTGCTTTAGCTGCGATGAATATGTGAAGTATTCCACAACATTCCACGCCCAAAGAAAACAAGACGGTAAAAACAAATGGCGGCGTGGATACATCGGCCGAAAAAAGTTCATCGACTGAAGGAATCAATTTTGGAAATCTTTCCTGTACCCATTGATATAATTTTCCTTTTCGCTGAAATGAGCGAAAAACCAGGTACACTCCCACGAGGAGCAAAAAAAGTATGGCAAGACTTTGTCCCGTGTGCAAAAAATTACCCGGCTTAAAAAACGAATAGACGAGAATGGGCACTCCAACAATAAATACCGTGAGCAGCCCGACGAAAGCATATATGCCTGATGCCTGGTGAACCTGCATTTTTGTTAATCCTTCTCTGCGGATGCTTGTAGGCGAGTACGCCAGGGAACTAATCCCACCTGCCGGAAGAAATACGCTAAGAAAATTTCTCTTTAAGAAAAGCTCGATTGCATGTACCCATGGCAGTCGGCTTGAGATTGCGGAAAAAGAAGTGACATACATGCCGCTTTGTAATAAAATATAAATAACCGTAACGCCTACTCCTAACCACACCCAACCGGCACTAGCGGCAGCAATATGTTGTTCCAGGGAATGCAGTTCTCTTCGCTCCGATCGAAAAAAAAATATCCCGACAAGCAGAAACAGAAAAGCCAGGATCTCTCGCCAGTAGGTTTTACCCGTCTTTTGGAATTGGTGAAGAAGTTTGGAAGCCATAAAAGCAAATTCAAAGCTATTTAATTCATGGAAGAAGAGCTGTTGAAATAGCTTCTTTAACCAAAAATTTATAATGAGCAATACGTCAGTGACGCGCATGTCATAAATAATTATTGTGCATTGTCTTCAACCTCAGGCAATCCACATGCGCTTAATTCCAGGAACTAAGGAATTCCCATAGTGATGCAACAAAAAATAACGGAATAATTAAACTATACGTGAGAACCACGTCTCTTAAAGCCCCTATTGGATACCCGAGATAGCGTTTGTCATTGTTGTATTCAGGATATTTTTTGAAATAACTCAGCCCTAGTTTAACCCCGATTCCACCTGCAAGCGAGTAAGGAATTAATTGAAGCAAAAGTGTAATGAAATAATAAAGCGCATGTTTTGTACTAGCAAGCCTGCTTTTATGTTCCTTGTCAACTGACACGATGCCACCTATCCAACCACGAAATCCTGCGAACCCGTATGGGGACACGATTGTCAAGCCGATTATTGTTTGAGGAATGGATCCTATTACAAGATTCTCGGCGAAGTCAATAGTTGCAGCTTTCAGATAATGCCCCTGCTGATAGGCAATAGCAGCACGGTCGCTAGCGTGAGCCTTTGACACCACTTTGTCTCGGTAGCGCAATGCAAATCCGTTTTTTGAATGTGCCATAAGTATACCAACCGAAACAGAAATGACATATACAAGGGCTATGCTCAGGATTTGATATTTGGCGTTAAAAAGAGCCAACCAAAGTTTTCCCCAAAATGACAATTCTTTATACGACATTCCCTTGCTTGTTTAGTGATGCGATTCGAAACTGGACAAGACCTCTAATTCATCACGAGAACGATCTTACCGACGACGCCTCCTTTTTCAAGCATCTCATGCGCTTGCCGAGCCTCGGCGAGAGGGAACCGACGCGCAATTATGGGTTTGATTTTTTTCTGTTGAAGCAGACTTAGGAGGATATTCAAATCCTCCCGGAACCGCGTTGGATTCAGTCGTTTGAAGGTCTGGATGCTATAAGGAATTACACGTTTCCGGCCCGGAAGTAACCATCCGCCAGCGATGTACAATGCGAACATGCCTGTTCCACGATAGCGTTGTCGACGCCCGGGTCGACTAGAAGCTAATCCTTCACCACGCAGTGACGTAATGAGACCATAGCCGATTACTTTTCCGCCGCGACGAAGGGCCTTTCGTGAATGCCACAAGTGAGAGCCACCAATGGGATCAAAAACCGCGTCCACGCCTTCTGTGGTAAGGCGGTAAATTTCTTTCACATAGTCCTCTCCGCGATAATCTATTGGCATGCCGCCCAACTCGAACACGGCCGGTGCGCTTTTCATCGAACAAGTGCCATACATGTCAAGCCCGGCGAGACGGCCAAGCTGTAAGAGCGCGGTGCCTACACCACCCGAGGCGCCATGAATCAGCACGCGCTGCCCCGATTTCACTTTAGCCGAGTGGTGCATCATCTGGTAGGCGGTAATATAATTCAGGACAACACTCACCGCCTCGGCAGGTTCCACGCCCATTGGCACATTGACTAATTCTTGTTGTGGCAGGCAGATGAACTCTGTATATGCACCGTGAATGGGCATTGCCGCGACTAGTTGGCCCGGCACGAATCCGGAAACGCCTTCACCGACGCGTTCAATAGTACCAACTAAATCCCATCCCGGTGTGAAAGGCACCTTTGGTGTTTCCGGATGGACACCTTCGCGAGCCATTACGTCGGGCAAACACACACCGGCAGCCAGCACTTTCACTCGAACTTCACCTTGGTGTGGCTGCCGGCATTCTTCTTCCAATAATTGAAGTGCCACAGGGCCGCCGTAGTGGTTTACGATTATGCGTTTATGTTTCGTAAAGTTTGGTCTTTCCTTGTAAGGTAAGGGAAGAGCGCGGTGTTTATTTATGATATTGCTCAATCGGCAGCTATTGCACCTGATGATGATGATGATTTTTTGCGGGGCCCTTTGTCGGGTCCACCACTTGGAAATGTGACATCATTCCGGCCTCATGATGTTCTAAAATGTGACAGTGATACATCCATTGCCCGGGTCGATTATCAGGCCTCCATGCAATCTTGATTGTACTTTTTGGCTTCAGGTTGTAGCTATCTTTCCATGCGCTGTAATCAGGCGTGTTGCCATTTTCTTCGATTACCTGGAAAAAGAAGCCATGTAAATGAAACGGGTGGTCCATGAGGCTTGTATTGGAAATTTCCCACACTTGCAACTCGCCAACATTTACCGGCTGGTCATCGTCGTGTATGCGACCATTTACGAGGAAATCAATTCCATGCTTCCAGCTAAGGCCCACAGAAAAATTTACTTTACGGGTTACCTGTGCATCTTGCG
>AR_comb_assmDRAFT_10577349_pt1 | contig 34557 bp, 49 predicted proteins | sample ArasoioldDNA_FD_10543 | JGI IMG/M metagenome (IMG submission 10543) | reverse complement strand
GCAGCCGCGGCGATCGCGGCTTGCTGGCGCGGGTCTTTGCCGTCGAGAACCATCTGCCGATATCCCATGACGCGCCGGCGCGCCTCGTTGATGTTCATCTCGTCGATGCGGCCCATGCGCAGGATCGCGCCTTTGCCGTTGAACGTGAAACGGTAGTTGTACGTCCGGGTCGGGCCGGCCTTGCCAGGCTCGACAACGACCACCAGGCCGCGTCCGTCGCTGTGCGTCGTGGCCTTGCCTTCAGGCGAGAGCGGCAGCGTCGCGAGCTTGTCGGCCTTCAGATCACCGTGGAACTTCATGATGGGCTCCTGTTGCGTTTCCGGCGCGACCACCGCGCCGTCACCGTGACGGTTATCAGAGCCCTCCCTGCGGGTCAACCCTACGGATTTCCTGCGGTACGGTTAGCTGCTCGATATGCTGCGTGCAGCTGCTAATAGTCTCGGAAGTGCCTGCGCTGCATGCATAACTAGCAGCTAAACGCAGACTAGGAGCAGCTATGTTCCGGCCCGGAAAGGGTGCCGATGACGGTTACGCTACGCTCAGTAACCGCTGTCCTGCAGGGCTTTCTGGAATAGTGGGTCAACTTCCCCTGCGGCTTCCCTGCGGTGCACCTCCGGGAGCCGCGCAAGGTATGCGTCCAGGTCGGCCCTGGTGATGAGCAGTCGGCGACCGCCGCGCCGACGCGCCACCAGGGCGCCGTTGTGGATCAGTTTGTAGACCGTGCCCTGGTGCATGTTGGTCAGTGCGCACACCTCCGCGACCGTCAGCAGCACGCGATCGCGGAGCTCCACGGTGGGGATCTTGAGCGAGCCTGGCATGGCGACCTCAGTTTAGCTTGAAGAACTCGGTTATCAGCGGGTGAGGGCCGAGGACTTTCACGAGAGTGTCGGCGAGCTCGCGCGTGAGGAACATGCGGTAACCGCCGGTGATAGGGCTGCCGGGTTCGCTCATGTAGAGGACCAGGCGCGGCGCGCCGTCGATGTCCTCCTGCACCAGGTCTTCGATCGTGAGCGCGATCGGCGCCTCGAGCGGCGTTTCGGGCCCGATCGTTTTTACGACCGGTGGCCCGGTCGGCTTGAGTGTTCTCATTACCGGTCCCGGAGCTCTGAGCGGATATCTTGCAGCGAGGCGTTGATGGTCTTGAGCGTGCGGCCAATGTCGGCGAGCACAAGCTCGAGCTTGTCGTTGGCAACGAGGATCGACTCGGCGAGGTCGCGGATCTGACGCTCGAGCTCTACGCTTTCGATCATGGCTCAACCCCCTGACAGGATCGTAGTCTTATCGGGCAGTATCTCGCCGCGCTCCTGGCGCCTGGCGGTGTCGGCCTGGTCCTCTTTCATCGCGCCACGAAGCATCAAGGTGACGTAGTCCTCTGCGATCGCGCGCATCAGGTCGAGCCGTCGATCGGCAACGTTGCGCGACATCGGGCCCACCTGAACCAGCCGGTCGTAGAGCGTGGCAAGCACTGGGGTCACACGCTTGACCTCATCGAACTTCTCGCGTGCGGTGAAGGCGTAGCTCATGGTTTCCTCTCGTATCGTTGGCGCAGCTGCTCGATCAGCCGCTCGACCTCGTCGGGGCGCTCGCCTTTGTGCAGCATCGCGCTCAGGAACGTCTCGAGGCGCTGCTGCGTGTAGGCGTCGTTGACGCTGATGCGCTTGCCGCGGCCGATCTCACGCAGGCGGGTGTTACGTTGGCGTTCCGGGTGCGTCATTGCACCTCTCCCTAGGGGGTGGCTTGCATGGTTTCACGGCGGACTGAGATCACGTCAGCTGTTCCCCGGACACCGAACCATGCCTTGTATTGCGCCTCGCACGCACGCCCGTTGCCACCACGGCTGCGGGAAGGACTGCTACCCAGGGACAGCTAGCGCTTGCGGCCATTAGGACGGCTACCGTCTTTGAGTTTCTTGGCTGCCAGGCGCACGGCGCGATCGTCCCAGGACATGGGATTGAACGCGACCGGGCGAGGCAGCAGCTTGGCTGCGACCAGGCGCATCACGGTGCGACGCGAGCGGCGCACTAGGACTGCGACCTCGTCGAGGGTCATAGCTGCGGGGTCTTTCGCAGGAGCTCGGTGCGGCGCACCGTGATCCAGTCGACCATCTGCTTGTACAACGCGGGCTCATGCTCCTTGAAGACCTGGAGCAAGTCGATGTTCACCTCGTTCCACTTGTCGATTTCCTCAGCCGTATGCGCTGCGCGCACCAGCTTGCCGTAGTTGCCGGCCCAGGTGTGCCATTGCGCGTTGTCGTGAATGTCGGCCGGCGAATCGACAGCGAAGGGATCCTGGCGCGGTGTCGCCGGCGCTTCGATCGGGTCGCGGTTCAGATCGCGGCGCGTGTTGGCTGCATAGTTTGCCGCGTAGCGCTGCTTGCTGGCCTCACGCTCGTCCTTGGGCGTCGCCTGCTCGGCACCCTGGGCGTCATCGTCCTGCTCGGCGACCAGGCCGAGCGCGGCCTTGAGCGTGTATCTCTCGAGGTACGTCACGACGCTGCCGAGCGCTTGTATCGGGTTCTTGCCGCCCGAGATGTCGAACGCACCGGACAGGCTGTTCTCTTCGCTGTAGCCACCGCGATGCGACACGATGCAGGTCACGGTGACGCCGGTGGTGTCGGATAGGGTGCGCCAACGATAGCTGAGCCCGTGCTTGTGCAGCGCTGTGTCGATCGCCTCAGCGACGCCCGCGAGCTCCTCGTGCTTGTAGCGCGTGCGCTGGCCGGCACGGTTGATGAAGTCGACCTGCTTGGTCTTAACGATCGGGCCAAACTCAGCCTTGGCGTCCGCGATCGCGGCAGCGTAGGCGCGCTTGGCCTTGCTGGCCTCCCAGCGCTCATGCAGGTCCATGAACTTGTCGAGCACGACAGGGTCGGCGTTCTGCTCGAGGGCGCGCTGCACCAGGTCCATCGGCACGATGTCCTGGCCCACGATGAGCTCGCCTTGGAACGTGCGCGCCGGCGGTTCGCTTATTGTCTGGTTCATGTCACTTCGCCTTCGTCGTTGCGGCCTTGACGGCCCACATTGCGGCTTCCTCGTAGGCGGTCTGCGCCAGGGCGGCGAGCCGGGGCTCGAGGGGCTTGAGCTCCTGCTCGCACAGGTCGATCAGGGCGGCGGTGTAGCCTTTCAGCCTGGCGACGAGGTCGTCACCGGACGGATTGAAGTCTTGGCGGACGCGGTCTGCTCCGATGCTCATGATGGCCTCACGATTAGGGTTTCTTCTGCGTTCGATAGGGTAGCGCCAGGAACGACGCTGCCGTCTTTGATGTAGGCTTTGATGGCTTCCTTGTTGGGTGTGACGGTCACGCGCACGCAGTCCATCGGCAATGCGCTCTCGTCGGTGATGATGACTTTCGTTGGGGCCGTGCCGATCGAGAGCGTGGCCCTGGGGAGCTCGAGCTTGCGGAGCTCGGCGATCTGCATCGCCTTGAAGGCGAGCTCGCGCAGCGCTTCGTGGCGCCGCTCATAGCGGGCGTGGCGCGCCTTGAGATCCCTGAGCTCGGCGGCCTGGCTCTTCGCCAGGTTGCTGGCGCGCAGCATGCGAGCGGTGATGCGTGTCATGAGCTCGTTGAAGCTGGTCACGCCCTCGAGCATGTCGGCGAGCACGCGCTCGTCTTCGTCTTCCCAGAGCTCGGGGTGAGCGGCGCGCAGACCATCGACCTGACGTGTGATCTCGTTGAGGTCGAAGCGATCGGACATAGCTGCGCCTCCCGCGGGGCGGACTTCATATGCGTGGACGATTACGGGGTCGGGCCTGTTAAAACGCGGGCCTTGAGCTAGCCCTAATACACTGGAGGCCTTGACCGGCCTTTCGTCGGTACGCGGGTGAACCTGCTACTGGGGCCCGCGGCGTCTGTCAGATAACGTGAACCATTCTAGCTTTGTTCACTGCGCTGTCAAATTGACTTGACAGCAGCGAAGTACCTGCGGCGCTAGCGCTTGTACCCCCCTTGACCGCGCCCATCAGGGCTATGTAGTCGCGCGTTGATGGGCATAACTTGCAAGGCAAGATTGTGGCACAACAAGTTGTCGCGGAGATGGAACCGATTCGGTGTCCACCGATATGACGGTACGGTTCCGTACTGCGGCGCAGCGGCTTTCTTGACAGCTGAATTTTTTTTCGGGCGAGAGCTCGGACTCGCTGTCCACGCTTTTGTTTGAAAATAAAGCTGTTGCGAGCGCCCATTTTTCTTACCTTTATGCCGTACCCATGCAGGCAGTGCTGGGCGATCCCGATTTCACGCTGTTGAGCTCGTTCGAGGACGTCATCGACGCGCTCGGCGGTATCACGGCAGTCAGTGTGCGGCTCGGACGCTCGCGCACAGCGGTGTGCAACTGGCGCGCCGATGGCCTGTTCCCCTCGAGCCAGTACCGCAAGATCCAGAAAGCGCTCGCCAAGCTCGAGCTCACAGCGAGCCTGAACCTATTCACATTTGAGGACGAAGAGCCAGAGCCCGTGCGCGATCGGACGCTGTGTGCATGAGGCAGATCGACCTGTTCACCAAGCGCGCGCGCCGGCCGACCTCGCCGAAAGAGTTCGCGCTGCACTGCGCCCTGGTCGACACGCTCAAGGTATCGATGCAGCCAGGCTGGCACTACACGCACATACCCAATGGCGAGGAGCGCACAGCTGCAGCCGGCGCCAGGCTCAAGCGCATGGGGACGAAGCCGGGTTACCCGGACTTCCTGTTCACCGGCCCGTACCGCGGCGTGTTCTGGCTCGAGCTCAAGCGCGAGGGCGGCACGCTGTCGCGCGCACAGCTGGACGTGCGCCAGCATCTGCTGTGCTGCGGCTTCAACTACATGGTCGCGATGGACCTGGCCGACGCGATCGGCGCGCTCAAGGATCTCGGCATTGTCCGAGCTCAGGTGAGCGTATGACGCCGACCCCGCAATTGATTGCACTGATACGGGAGCAGGATCGCAGGGATCTGCGCATGCTTGAGAAGCTGGTGCCAGATGGCCCCATGGACCGGGACCGTATCAACCAGGCGATTGCTGCAATCTACGAGCGGCTCGAGAGGGTGAGCGCATGAGCAGCGCGACCAACGATTTCGAAAACGAGCTCGTGCGCCTGGAGGAAGCGCTGCTGCACCAGGCGGCAGACGATCGCACCGCTCTGCACCAGGGCAACGCGTCGACCTGCAAGCTGCACGACAAATACGATGAGCAGGGTATTGCCGGCGAGCACGCGTTCTCACAGCGCTACAAGCTGTTTCATGACATGAGCCGCAAGCCGCGCGGTGATGGCGGCATCGATTTCCTGCGCGTGCCGCTGCTGTTCGATGTCGATGTGAAGTGCTCGGAGAACGCCTACCAGCTGATCGTCGAGGTGGGCACAGTCGATGCCGACATCTACGTGCTGGCGCAGTATCGCGGCAAGATGACCAACGCCAAGCTGCTCAAATGGTGCTGGCGCGCTGACGTGCTGGCAGCGCCGCACAAGCAGTACTCGAGCGGCAAGATCAACCACTACATCGACCGCGATGATCCCGTGCTGCGGAAGATATCCAAGCTCGACATGATGATCCTGAGAAAGGTGGTCGACGATGACGACATTGATAGCAGTGTACAACAGTGAGGGCTGCATCGGTCGCTGCGATGCGACCTGCTACGAGGCGAAGCGCGCGAAGTGCCATTGCATCTGCGGTGGGCGCAATCACAGCGCCGGCAGACTGCGCGGTGAGGAGAACGTGCGCGCACGCGTCGGGCTCGAGCTCGAGGACGTGAAGAGGTTTGCGGAGCATCGGGGCTTCAAGTGCGAGGAGCTCAAGGCGATCGATCGTGTGGCGATACCGGACGCGCAGAACGCGCGCATGGCCGCACACATAGCGCTGACCCAGTACGACCTATTCGATGAACCTAGTCGACCTGCTGCTTGAGGAGAGCGAAGCGAGGCGCGCCGCGCGCAGATATGAACCGGTGAGCTTTATCCCCCGCCGACCCGGACGGCGTGTGCACCTGTCCTTGGTGTGTACGTGCTGGGCATGTCTCCACGTTAGCTCCGATCAGCAGCTAGAAGCAGCTAATGCTTCACATGAAACATCGGGAGCGGACGATGGACAGCGAGAATGTGGTGCCGCTCGACCTGCACTGGCAGAACCGGTGCATGAAGAACGACAAGAAGCGGATCATAGCGAACCATGCGAACGTGATGATCGCGCTCCGTTCTGATCCTGCGGTGCGCGACGTGTTTGCCTATGACGAGATGCTGCGCGCCACGGTCATGACGCACAAGATCGGGCTGATTGATACGCTCGACCGGTGGGTGACTGAGGCGGACGTGGGCGAGTTATTGCAGTGGCTGCAGCAGAACGGCTTTCCAAGTGTCAGGCTGGAGGTTGTGAGGTTTGCGATGAACGCGCGCGCGCATGAGAACGCGTTTCACCCGGTGTATGATTATCTCGATGGCCTGGTGTGGGACGGCGTGCCGAGGCTGGCAACATGGCTCGCGGTGTATCTGGGGGCCGAGCTCGGCCAATACACAGAGAACATCGGGCGCATGTTCTTGACGTCCATGGTGGCGCGCATCGCGGAGCCTGGCTGCCAAGCCGATCATATGCCGGTGCTCGAGGGCCCGCAGGGGATCCTGAAGAGCTCAGCCTGCAGGGTTTTAGGTGGTCGATGGTTTTCGGACGGGCTCCCGGACATCACGGCCGGCAAGGAGGCCTCGCAGCATCTGCGGGACAAGTGGGTGGTCGAGGTGAGCGAGATGCACGCGATGAACCGCGCCGAGGCCGCGCTGTTGAAGAGTTTCATTTCGCGGACTGTGGAACGCTATAGGCCGAGCTATGGGCGGCTGGAGGTGCATGAGCCCAGGCAATGCGTGTTCGTCGGCACGACCAACATGGAAACGTACCTGCGCGACCCGACCGGTGGGCGGCGCTTCTGGCCGGTGCGGACAGGCGTGAGCGGACGCATTGAGCTCGACGCACTCGAGCGCGATCGCGACCTGCTGTTCGCCGAGGCGGTCGTGAACTATCGCGAGACAGGACGATGGTGGCCCGACCACCAGGTGGAGCAGGAGCTCATCAAGCCCGAGCAGGCCGCGCGCTACGCCGGCGACGTGCTGTGGGAGGACAAGGTCGAGCAGTACTGCTCCCCGCTGACCAGGATCACGGTGTCCGAGCTCGCAACGCACTGCCTGGGTTTTGTGGCGAAGGACATGCGCCAGGAGCACGCACTGCGGATCACAGCAATCCTACGCAGCATGGGGTGGGAACCGAAACGAGCAGCCGGAACGGGAGCTAGATATTGGGTAAGGGCCTAAAAGACCGTCACACACCGTCACACCGTCACAGAGGTGACGCGGCTAAGACCGTCACAGACCGTCACAAGTGTGACGGTGTGACGGTCCGTGACAGTCTCGCCCTTATGACTACTCTCTCTCTCTTGTTAAAATTAGCTAGGAAAGAGAAGACCGTCACACACCGTCACACCGTCACACCATGAACAGAGGATCAGGAAACGCAGCTTGGAGAGCCTCTCGAGCTCGGAGCGGGTTCAAGAAGGGTCGACCAGGGAGGAAGCTGTGCACGGCCACCGCTCGGCATAGCGGACAGCGCTGCGGCCAGGTCGCGACCAGGTGGGGCGTCTGTTGGTGGCATGGAGGCGCAATGCTCTTGGCGAGGGCAAGGGCGCGTCGGAGACAGCGGAGGCGGCATCGTGCCTGGACGGAGAAATAACGCACCAGCGACCGTACTAGAGCCAACCCTTCGCGAGAAGATGAGGGAGGCTATGGTCAATATCGCCCTCAACGAGAGCGAGAGCGGAGCGGCGCGAGTAGCCGCTGCGCGCCTGGCGACCGAGCTCGACGATGGGGCCACAGTCGCCGGCCCGCCGGCCGACCAAGCGACGTTGCCCGAGCTCGACGCCGAGATCGCCCGCCTCCAGGCCGCCGTAGGGAAGGCGTAGGGAGATGCGGCCACACCTCGAGGATAACGCTGTGCCGCAGGCACTTCTCGTCGCACCGTCACGGTTAGTGGAACCGTCGCGCTCGAGCTCGAGCTCGGCAACGGTAGCCAACCACCACCTGACCCAACGCAAGCTGACGATACGGAATGTGGGGGCCTGGCGTAACGGAAACCGCCCCCTGGCGGCCCCCGCGCGGCCCGAGCGTGCAGCCGCAACCCCTCCCGACAAAATTTTCACTCTCCGACCTCTGGTGCCATATGGCACCGCACCCTCCACCCCTTACGCCGGCAGTATTCGCGCACGCGATCCCGGCTCCATCTGCGCATGTAGCTCACGATCGGCGCCGTCTCGACGACGTGATCGTCCCGCAGCACGATGCCGGCGCAGAAGTGCGGTGCGGTGATCTGTGCCAGGATCTCGCCCATGATCAGCCTTTCCGCCATGGACACCCTTTCCGCCCTCGATGAGGGCCGCCTGTTCAACGCGACGCATCGTTTTGCCCGCGAGCTCATCGTGGCCGGCCTGGCCTATGAGGACGCCGGCCGCCTGCGCATCTCCGAGCTCGGCCGGCAGCTGGTACGCCGCGCCCACCCCACCGCGGACGAGCATCACGCCAACCTGGATCGTTTCGCCACGCCTGCTGTCTCGCACGAGGCCACCGAGGATTGGCCTCCGATCGATCGCACGCCGAACACCTGGTGGAGCAATTATCCAGAGCTCCCGCCCGAGCCCCCACCCGCCCCCGAGGTGCTGCCTCCCGCGACCGGCCCGCTCGCCTGGGACCGCGCCCGCGCGATCCGTGCCGCTGGTATTGCCAATGCCAAGGCGGACATCTGGGTCGATCCGACCTGGGTTGCGGCGTTCATGGACGCCTATGAGGGGAGGTGATGCCAGTGGACGAGCCTGATGAGGCCGACATAATGCGGTGGGGGGAGCTCACAAGCCGTGTGGGTTCCCCCCATGGTCGAGATCCTGGCGCAGTGTGAGCGCGACGTGCTCGAGGAGCTCGGCGACATCGAGGTGGCCGAGCAGGGCGTGTGCATCGCCCTGCATACTGAAGCCGCTGCCCTGTTTGCCATTGATGATGACGACCAAGGCGACCTCTGCGCCGGCCATCTGGCGCGCTGTGGTGCAGACGTCGTCATATTTGCCTGGGCCGAGCATGCTATCCTCCCCCTGTTTGACCAACCGTATCAAGACTTAGCCGCCGGCTCCCCCGGCGGCTTTTTCCATTGGGATCCACGGCAGCCACACGCGTATTGTCCGCCCGCGGTGGCGCCTGCGCGATCGTCGCGTGCGCTTCTCTGGTGGCGCCTGCGCATACACTCGCCCGTAGCGGATACGCCCGCGGGCGTAGTCGGCCTGGAAGCACAGGACGTCACCCGATTTGAAGAACATGGTTCACACCATCAGGATCGGCGGCATCGGGAATGAGCCGTCGGTGAGGCGCCACAGATGCAGGCAGTGCGGGTGGATATTGACGTGCCGTGATTTCGGCGGGTGATACTGCACGACGCACTCGGTATCCTCGAAGAATAGATCTTTTACCATGCACATTTCGGCCCAGTTAGGCGGCCGGTGATCGAGCGACACGGAGACGTGCTCCCAGGCGGTGCCATCGTTGCCGTTGCTTATAATCCTGAGCATTGCGCCTTTGGGCCCGATGATGTGGAAACAGCCGGTATGGCCGTCGTTGTCGGTCGACCTCATCTCGCCCACGCGCACCCGGCCGGCTTTAAGCTTGTCGTGGACGATCTTTCTCATGCTTCACCACATAATCATGCAGGACAAATCCCAGGCTGGCATCGCCCGCCTGGTGCTCGGTGATCCACATTTTCCGCCCCTGGCAACGACTGCACTGCATCAGGTGCGTGCCTTCGATCGGCTCCCAGCTGTGCTCGCACAGCGCCTGCGCCGGATAGCGCCAGTCCTTGCGCCAGTGGCCGCGCACCATGTGAGCGCGCCGGCGCGTGGCGCGCAGCACTTTTTTCGCCAACGTTGCGCTGGTCATCTTGTGCGGGATATTCAGCGTGATGACGCTGTGTTCGGAGAACCGCTTGTAGTTTCTGCCGACCATGTGCCCCTTGCTCGGCTTCACCACCCTGGTGCCGATCGGCGTGTCGTTGAGCGAGGCGAGGAAGGACCACAAGAACCGCAAGCTGCCGGCGTGCTCCATGATGCTCTTGGTCAGCCGGGGATCCTCCATGAAGGTCGCCCGCACGTCCCGGCTGGAGAGCCAGGGCGCGGGGGTGAGGCCCAGCTGCGGGCAGTCATAGTGCGCGACGCAGGTCAGCACGGTGCCGAGCGTCGGGACACCGTCGAGCATTTCGTAGTGCGGGAATTTCGGGTTGATCACCGGGTAGGGCGGCGGCTCGTCGTTGCAGGTCCACACCTCGCCGACGCTGTCGATCACCGGCTTGGGCACCAGGTCGGTGCCATTAGGCCCCAGGCTGTGGCTTTCGCAGGCGAGCGACAGGAACGCGGTTTCGACCTGCGGGTGCTGCAGGATCAGCCAGCCGCTCTTTCCTGGCATGAGCTCGGGCACCTGGGTTTCCGCCTGCTTGAGGCCATTCTTCGCCCAGAAATCATAAGCACGCCGCGCCCGCGCCTGCATGTCGTATTCGATGAACGTGCACGGGTGCGGCGCGCGCGAGAGCATGCGGTAGCCGTTGAGCATGTCGAACATGCGTGCGGCGTTCTTGGTGGACCCGACGATCCAGGAGTAGCCGAGGTCGGCCAGGTAGGTTGACATGTCCTTGTCGAGCACGAACTTGCGCGCGCTCGCGATCGTGTGCGCGACCCAGTTGGTCGGGTCGATTCGGCGGAATTTCGGCTTGCTCCATTCGCGGATCAGTGCGTCGGCCAGCGTGGGTGGCTCGGTCATATCGACACCTCGAGGCGGACGTTGTCCTCGTGCGCCGTGATGGTGATGTCTTTCCGGTTGCCGCCGAGCTTGATCAGCGCGAGGATCTTCTCGCCGTCATCTCGCGACACGGCGAGCTCTTTGCTGGCGTGTTCAAACGTGAAGCGATAGATCTTCTGCCCCTCTTCGAACGGCGGCCCGAGCGGCGTCACCAGCACGGACAAGCGGGGCTTACGAGAACGGTGTCTTCCGTCGGTGCCTTCCATCTCCCTTTCCCTCCTCCATGTGATCCATGTGATCGCGGCCGACCGCGGCATAGCGCTTCGCGTGCTCGCAGTATTCTTCACGCCGGCTCTTGCTCATGCTCGACATGAGCAGCCCGAAGAACATGCAGGCGCCGGCCGAGAAGCAGCTGCCGTCCGGGTCGCTCTTTTTGAACTCCTCCTGCAGCGCCACGGCAAAATCCATCAGCCGGCCGGTTATCTCGGTGGTGATCTCCTTGTCGGGTGGACGAAAGCCGGTGCGCTTGAGCTCATCGGCCATGTTGCGGGTGGTGAACGGCAGGATATCGCTGTGATTGGCGAAGAACTTTTCGCCGTAGCGCTCGTGCGTTGCGCGCCAGCGCTTGTCGGGCGGCGCATCGACGTCCTCGCCGATTTCCCACCCGCTGGTCGTGTTGCTGAAGTGTTTGTAGGTCATATGCCCTTCCACGGCAGGAGGTTTTCCAGGGTCGGGTCCATCTGGTAGCTCTCCAGGTTGGTGAGGATATTGCGGTAGGCGCCGCGCTCGCGTTTCCAATCCGCGGCATCTTCCGGTGTGATGGTCCCGTCGTTCAGCAGCATGTTGCACTCTTCGTCGACTGCCTCGATGTAGTCGCGCAGCGCGTCGATCAGCGCGATGGTTTCCCGCATTGAACCTAGTTCACGCTCGCTCATTGCAGTACCGGATTGCATGGGTAGGTGACCGATCGCGGATCGTCTGGCCGGCCGGCGGTCGTGACGCCGGTGGTCGAGCCGCAGGTCCGACAGGTGATGACGTACAGGCCGATGCGCTTTGCCGGGTAGGGGAGCTCCACGCGGCAGCTGGGCTTGGCGCCAGCTGTGACATCGATGTCGCGACCGTCCGGGAAGTTTGGATTAGGCGCGACCCTGGGCTCGCGCCCGCGATCGATCCACTCGATGTGTTTGTCTTTCATAGCATGCTGATCCCGATCACGATGATGGTGATGCCGATCACGGCGGCAGCCGCGGCCCAGACGAGCAGCATGGGATCGGGTTTCATGCGAACCACAGCCAGGTGAGCCACGCGACGGTTGCGACCGTGAGCCCGAGCGCGAAGGCCACAACCAACCGGACGATGTCTTGCGGTGCGATCATGGTTGCAATGCCTTCAGCCGGTCGGCGCGCAGCCGCTCGATCTCGGCGAATAATGAGCGCATGACCTCAGCGTCTTGCGAGACAATGGCTTGCAGCCGCTCGATCTCAGCACACAAGGCAATGCCGTTGTTGAACTCCTTGTCGAGCGCATCATTGGTACGCTTTAGCTGCGCCCGCAGTCGCCTGTTCTCGTCGTTAGTCATGTCACCACCCGTCGAGGTGGTGGGCGTCGGGGTTGTGTCGCGGCACCTCTTCCTCAGGTTCGTCGCGCCCACAGTGAGCCGTCATCGGATTGCAGTCCGCGTTGCAGTTCAGGTGCAGGCACGACGGCTCGGCACGCCAGAACGCCTTGATGAAGTTCAAGAAGTTCAACTCGTTCACTGCAACAGGAGCCGCCTCCAGCCGCTCGATTTTGTCGGCGGCCTCGCGGAAGATGTGATGGTTTTCGGGCCCGAGCCGACCGCTAGTCGAGTAGTGGTCTTGGAGGTCGCGCAGCCGCTTTACGAGGGTCATCGTCTACACCTCCATCTCCTTCCGTATGTTACCTTGCGCATGCCGTGCCGCGCGCAGACGTCTGTGCGTAGCGCTGCGCGACGCACCAGGCGGGCCGGTGGAGGGGCTTTCCCAGCTGTTTGCGGTGACGCTGCAGCTGCCTCCACCGGCACCTCGTGGATCACGGTTGCCGGCGCCAGGTCGACCACCGGGCGCCACCGAGCTCGGAACGTGCCTACGTCACTACGTCGCGCAGTGATGTTTTCGATCGGCACGGGCTTCATGAATACTGGCTCGGGGGCGACCGGCTTGTTCGACAGGAACAGGACGAGCGCGGTGACGAAGGCGAGCACGATGCAGGCCCAGACGACACCGCGATCGGTCATCACGCCACCTTGCGCTTCCTGATGTTCACAACGTTGCTGCCGTCTTTCTTGACGAAGCCGGCCTCGTAGCCGAGCGCGCCGGCGACAGCTGCGATGGTGGCGTATTGCGGGCGCCTGGTCTCGCCTTCGATCCACGCCGAGATGCAGCTTGCGCTCACCCCGCTCATCTGCGCGGCCTTATGATAGGAGACGCCGGCATCGTCGAGCATGGTGTGGATCTTGTGGATCACCGGATCCTTCTCGGTCTGCTTGAACGAATAGGCGCGGTACAGCTGCAAGCGTTTTGCCATGTCACGCCTCCGCCACGCGGTAGTGACCAGGCGACGGCCTGGTGACGATCTTGCGCCGCATCAGCGAGGTGAGCCCAGGCGAGACGCCGTTGGTACCGACCGCCTTCTTGATCTCGCGGATATGCACGCCCTCGCCGGATCCGTTCTGCTTGCCGCGCAGGAACGCGACGATGCGATCGGGCGTGGTCAGGCCTGGCACGCGCTTCTTGCCCTTGCCGCCGGTGGGTTGGTGCTTGTTCTTGCCCTTCACGACGGTGGCGGCTTTCGCGAGCGCCTTGGCGCCTTTCACCGCGTAGTGACCGACGCCGGTGCGCTTCAGCGCGCCCTCTTTCACCAGCGTATGGATTGCGGTGTAGATGGTCTGCTTGTGCAGGCCGAGCTCGGCAGCGGCATGTTGGGCATCGCGTGCGCGGAAGGCGGAATACTTAGCGAGGTAGGTGAGCATGAACTCGCGACCTGAGGGCATACTCTTCAGCTTGCCGTCCTCGCTCTCGCCTGCGTGCTTCACGGTTTGAAACTGGACCGTGCCTGCGACTGCCTTGCCCTCGAGGATCTCGAGGAGCTCGTAAAAGATTGAGGCGTCGCAGATTGCAGAAAATCGAACTAGCTTGCGTCCCATGTTGGGCTCCTTTGGTAGTGGCGACCCTGTCAGATTATCTGAACTTGCGGGCCCCCGCAAAGCGGCATAGGGGGTTATTCGCTTGCAACGCCGCCGGCACGGCCTCCCTCGCGCCAGGGCTAGACAATAGGCGCCGCCTCCAGACAGATGGCGAACCTGCGCCGACCGACGCGCGACTTTTCATTCTCAGAACATCAGCGGCGCTCGCCGACCCAACCGCCGCCTGGCAACGAGCTCGACGGCGCGTTCGCGGAACTGCGCGAGGTGGTCATCGGCATGCAGGAGGCGCTCGCCGAGATCCGCCGCGACGACGGGCAGCTGCGCAACCAGCTGGTCGGGCCGGAACAACTGAAGCCTGGCCTGGTCACGACTATTACAGGCGATGTAACAAAGATCACGGACCTGCTGCATAGCTCGGTGCAATCAGCAATTTCGTCGCACACCGTTACCGCGCAGGACATCTCGCTGCTCGCCAAGGACGCCGAGGCGGCGGCCACGAGCGCGATGCAGTGGCACTCCCAGATCAAGCAGATTGAGAGCCGGCTGCTCGCCGTGACGCGTGCGGCCGAGACGACCGCGGCCAGCCTGGACACCCAGGCGACCGATGCGGAGAACTGGTCGAACAATGCGCAGGCCTGGGCGAGCAATGCAGAGAAGTCCCGGGACGATGCGTTAGCCTGGGCTGAGTACCTGGCGGGGCCTGTCGTCTCGGGCCCCGACGCGCCAGCCTTCATCAGGCAGAGCCCGTACCCGCGCGGCCTGTTCTATCAGCCGATCGACGGCATGGGCGGCATGGGCGGCCTCTGGTCCGCCAAGTGGTGGGCTATCTACGTCCAGCAATTGGTTGGCTGGATGAGCACATTCTATCTGGGCGCCTGGGATCATCACCCCAGTCCAGGTGAAGTTAATCCTGACACCGGCGTCATGGTGCCCAACCCGATCCCGGTCGGGTCGTTCTACTTCAATACCATCAAGAAGACGTTGTTCTTCTGGACCGGCGACATGTGGGTGGCGCCGTTCTCGCTCACCGGCGGCGTTCTGAGCCGGTATAACTACAAGGCGATCGCCGGCCAGACGACGTTCTCCGGTCCCGACATGTTTGGCGTCGTGCCTGGCGACTTCGACGATGACACCGAGCATGACGTCCACCTGAACGGAGTGAAACTCACCAGGGACGACGGCACCGGCAAAGGCGACTACACCATCGACGCGACTGCGGACAGCATGACACTGCTGTTCCCGGTGACCGCGGACTCGATCGTGCAATGGGACTTGCTGGTCAGCGCGGACGACCTGCGGCCTGGCGCGGCCATCATCTTCAAGATCGATCCGATTGCGCCTGACGGCATCAAGACGGTGTTCACGCTCACCTACATGAGCGGCACCATGTCGCCCTACATCACCAAGCCCGAGGAGCTCTGGGTCACGCTCGACGGCGTCAACCAGGAGCCGCGCGTCGACTTCACGGCAGAAACCAACCTGCTCACGTTCTATGCCCCGCCGAGCGCGACCAGCCGCATCTGGGCGGTCTATTTCCGCTCGGGCAACATCACCGCGCTGCTTGACGCGCCGCCGCCGGCGCCGGTGATCCAGCTGTCGGAGAACCGGGTGCTCGAGAACAGCCTGCTCGGGACGGTGGTCGGCACCCTCTCGGTGGTCAATCCGTACACCGGCACGCCGACCTTCCTGCTCAGCGACGACGCCGGCGGAAAGTTTGCCCTGGTCGGCGACACGATAGTGGTGGCCGGCCCGCTCGACTACGAGACAGCCGTCTCGCACAACATCGTGGTCGAGGTGATGGGCATCACGCCGCCGGCCGCGCACCGCACGCTCACGATCGTCGTGAAGGACGTCTTCGAGCTCGTCGAGGGCGGTATCGAGCTCGACGGCAACGTCGTATCCGAGGACGCGATCATCGGCGCGACGATCGGCACGTTCCGCACCGTCGACACGATCGGCGACACCCCGGTGTTCTCGCTGCTCGACAATGCCGGCGGCAAATTCTTTGTCAGCGGCAACAGCCTGCGCGTTGCGGCGCCGCTCGACTACGCGACAGCTGCAACCTACTTCATCACGGCTGCGGTCTCGGGCGTGCTGCCGCCGACCGACCCCGAGACGTTCCTCATCATCGTCACGCCGCACACCATCTCGAGCCAGATCATTCTCACCGGCTCGAGCGTCTACGAGAACGCCGCGGCCGGGACGGTGGTTGGCACCCTCTCGGTCACAAGCGGCACCACTGGCACGCCGCTGTTCGCCCTGGTGGAAAGTGCCGGCGGCAAGTTTGTGCTCGAGGGCAACGTCATCAAGACGACCGTGCCGTTCGATTACGAGACGGTCGCCTCCTACAACATCACGGTCGCGGTCACCCAGGTGTCGCCGGCAACGCCGGCCAAGACGTTCACCATTGCGGTGCTCGACGTGTTTGAAAACCAGCCGCCGGTCATCACCTCGAGCGCGAGCGTCGTCAACGTCGAGAACACGGTCCTGGCGCACACACTGACCGGCACGGACGAGCAGGGCATCACCTGGTCGCGCGTCGGCGGCGCCGACATGGCGCACTTCGAGATTGCCGGCTCGACCCTGCGCTGGACCGGCAACGGAACCAAGGACTACGAAACGCCTGGCTCGAGCCTGGGCAGCAACGCCTACGTGGTGCGGGTGCGTGCGACCGATCCTGGCGCGCTGTTCGTCGAGCAGACTATCACCGTCAACGTCACGGACGCGGCCGAGGGCGTGACGTTCCTTGGTGGCACCATAACCGGCCCGGTCACTCTGTCGGACGCCAACCTTGGCATCAACACAAGCGGCGCCGCCGGTATGGCGATTGTTGCGAACGGCTGGAAAAACAGCGGCAAATACTATTTTGAGGCAACGCGCGTCGCCGGCAACACCAACGACTCGTTTGGGGTTGTCATTGAAGGCGCGACAATGGCGAAGGTTCAAGATTTTACCTATGGCATGAACTGGTTTGGTATCGTCCACAACGGCAATGTCAACGGGCGTGGGTTTTCCTCTAATACCCTTTATAATCTTGGCACGATTGCGCTTGGCAGCTATGCCTGCTTCGCGGTCGACTTGGACAACTGGAAGTTCTGGGTTCGCAATGCGGCGGGGATTTGGAATAACAACGCATCAGCCAATCCAGCGACCAATGTCGGAGGTCTTGGTATCGAGTATCTGACGCAGACGCGCGTCGCTCCGATGGCATCGGTGACTACCACCTCAAAGCAGGTGTTCAATTTCGGGCAGAGCGCTTTCAATGGCGCAGTGCCGGCCGGCTTCACACCGGGCTGGCTAAGCGGCTCGCATACTGCGATCGGTCACCCGACCTATGCCCGCCTGGCTGCTCAGTTCGACACCAACGCTGGGCAGATCGAAAAGGGCGAGCGGTTGGCTCATTTTGGCAGATCGCCCTTTACGGACGTGACGCACGCCGGCCTACCCGACTTTAAGAATACCGGCAAATATTATGTCGAGATCACACCGGCAAATGCGCAAGGTAACGGCGTTTCTGGGTTTATGGCGCACAACGCGATCAATGGTGATCTTGGCAACGGCTTCGCCAACAACATGGCGATTGTGTTCAACAGCGGCGCAATTTGGAGCCACGGCGTCAGTTCTGGTCGGTCGATTGGCACGGTACCGGACGAGGGTTGCATTGGTGCGGCGATCGATTTGACCAACGCGAAGGTCTGGTTCCGCAATGGGGCGTCCGGTCTATGGAACGGCCAGGCGATCGGTCTGCAAGATCCGGTGACCAATACCGGCGGCGTGAGCATCAGCAACTACGTGGGCGTCGACAAGGCCATGGGGCCGATGATCGGACTGTCGGTCATCAGTACCTGGCGCGGCGTCATCAACTGGGGGCAACAGGCGTTTATCGGTGCGCTGCCTTCTGGCTTCACGGCAGGCTGGCCGCACAATCCGGCAGACACGACGGCGCCGACCATCACCTCGAGCTCGAGCGTCAGCATCAATGAGCTCGCGCAGCTGGCGCACGCTCTGACGGCGAACGAACCTGTCGTTTGGTCGATCGTCGGCGGCGCCGATGCGGCGCGGTTTGAGCTCACTCCAACCAGCCGTCAGTCGTTGCGTTGGCTCAACGACGACGTGAAGATTTTCGGGACACCCAACGACGCCGATCTGAACAACCAGTACATCGTCACGGTGCGCGCGACCGACCTTTCCGGCAACCAGACCAACCAGACCATCACGGTGACGGTGCTCGACACCATCTACGACGTGTCGTTCACCGGCGGCACCAACACCAATGCGACGCTGACGCTTGGCGGCCTTCGCGTAGAGAAGACCACCGGCACCATGCTGACGATCGCCTCGACTGCTTTCAAAAACACCGGAAAGTTTTATTTCGAGGCGAAGATCACCATCTCGGGCAACACCGATGAGTGCGTCGGCGTTGCCGCCGAAGGCGCCACGACTGCTCAGATTTTCAACTCGTGGCCGGTTGGCGCTGCAGCGGTCAACACAGCCGCAGGCGCGATCAGGGCGCGCGGGTTCACCGGCGTACCAGGTGCAAACCTTGGCGCCGGGACTGCGGTCGGTTCTGTGTTCTGCTTTGCGGTCGACCTCGACAACTGGCGCTTCTGGGCGCGCAAGAACGGCGGCAACTGGAATAATAACGCATCAGCTAATCCGGCGACCAATGTCGGCGGCATCGACATCGGCTACTGGTCGCAGACGCGCATCGCTCCGATGTGCATGTTGACCACCGGTCAGTGGCTGTACAATTTCGGCGCCGGTGCCTTTGCCTTTACGGTGCCCGCCGGCTTTACACCGGGTTGGGGGCCGTCCGGGAGCCAGACCGCGATCGGTCACCCGACCTACGCTTATCTGACGTATTCCACCGACGTGGCAAACGCCAAGATCGAGAAGGGCGAGCGGCTCTACTACACTCCATCGGACGCCTTCGCGTCTGTTGGCACAGCCAACATGAAGAGCGCTGGGAAGTTCTATTTCGAGTGCGAGTTCCCATCGATCAACTCGTTTGCCAACGAGGGCTGCGGGTTGGTGACGAACGATGCGACGTGGGCAAATGTGGGGGGTGGCTTAAATAGCTCGTATGTAAATAACCGCGGCGGGATCCAAAGCAACGATGTCAATAGCGGGCGCTCGCTCGGCGTCCTCGCCGTCGAGAGCGTTGTCGGCGTGGCGGTCGACCTGGACAATGAGAAAGTCTGGTTCCGTGTTGCGCCGTCAGGCAACTGGAACGGCCAGGCGATCGGTAGCCAGGATCCCGCCAACAACATCGGCGGCGTGAGCATCAGCCTGTACAGCGCCAAGACCATGGGGCCTGCGGTCATGGGTTTCTTCGCCGGCTCGCAGACCAGCAGAAACGTTCTCAACCTTGGACAGCGCACGTTTGTCGGCGCAGTGCCTTCCGGCTTCACCGGCGGGTGGCGGCTTGGGAGCACATGATGACGACGCAGGCCGCACGCGTGGCGCTCTGGGTGCCGACAACGACGCCGGCTATCAACCAGGTGATCGCTGCGACTAACGCGCCGGCGGGCGCCCAGGCGCCGATCGCGACGCACTTCGCAAGCAATATCGCCCTGGCGGCGACAGCAGCAGGAGAAACAGATGGCGATGCACCACGTTCCGGCCGGCATGGAGATCCGGGTCGTCGGCCCCGCTAAAGCGGACATCACCGGCGACCTCGAGGAGTACATGAAGGTCAAGCCGTTTAGCCTGGCGCGTCCGCCGGCGTTGAACAGCCTCAATCCGAGCTCGGCGGAGATAGGCGGCCCGCAGATCACGCTCGAGTGCATCGGTGCGTTCTTCATGCCGGAAAGCGTCATCGTTTTTAATGGTGGGGTCGAACCCACGACGTTTGTCGATGCCACCAAGCTGACGACGCTGGTGACGCCGACGACCGCCGGCACGCCTGGCAGCTATCCGGTTCTGGTGCGGACGTTCACCCATGAAACCGCCCCGCAGCAATTTACTTTCACTGAGGCGGCACCCGAAGGAACGCGCCGCAAGAGGTGAGCCATGGCGAAAGTGAAAAAGCGAACCGTGCTGAAGAAGATCAAGGAGCGGGCCGCGGCGGCCCGCCCCAAGGTGAGAGAGAAGATCCTCGAGAGGGTCGATGAGCGCAGAGCGCAGAGGAGGGCGAAGATGTCGACTAAGCCGAAGCATGACGACGACGACGAGGAGCATACGCGGCATCACAAGCGACACGATGAGCCGCAGCCGGCGGCCGAGCCGGCGAAGCCTGACCCGATGAGCACACCGCCGGATCCGCCACCGGCACCGAAGGAGGACGCTGCGTGATGGCAGAGCGCCCCTGGCTGCCAGGGTCATACCCCGAACCTGGCTATCCGGCACACCTCAGAAAACCAACCGCTGCGGCGTTGTTGGTGCCGGGGGCGCGCGCAATTGTTCCCGAGGGTTCTCCCGAGGGCACCTACACGATCGGCTTGCCGAATAACGTCGTGCAGTCGCTCTACAGCTGCATCGATGGTGAGAACAAGCGCGACCAGGTGCGCGAGGAATACTACCGGATCAATACGCCGGTGCCGACACCGACACCGACACCGACGCCGGTCATCACGACGTTGACGCCGCCCGATGCCGTAGCGAGCGGCACCGCACCGATCATGCTTACCGTGGCCGGCGCGGAGTTTCAGGACAACAGCAAGGTGCTGTTCAACGGCGTCGTGCAGCCGACCATGTACTACTCGAGCTCCAAGCTGGTCGGAGAGGTGGCGAAGCTTGCGATCGGCTACTACCCGGTCGTCGTGAAGACCGGCGACAAGACGAGCAACACCCTCCAGTTCAGGTTCAGGTGACATGGGCTCGACCGTCCGCCACATAGGTACAGCCGACCCGCTGGTCGGTTTTTCTCACCTCGAGCGTCGCAGTCTGGCGGTTAACACCGCAACCCGGCAGCTGGCGGTCGGCGACGAGGCGCCAGGCGGCGCGACCGGACAGCCGCTCGAGCTCATTGCGATCCGCTATTTCGCGACGACCGCACAGTACGTCAGCGGCGACTTCGTCACATTCAACGGACAGATCTGGAAGGCGAAGGCCGGCGTTGCGCCTGGCCCGTTCGACCCGTCCGACTGGGTCGGCATGACTGATGGCGGGCAATTTGTCCTGCTCGACGGCACGCGCAACATGTACGGCAACCTGGAGATCGACAAGACCGGCGCCAGCCTGGTGCTCAATGCGCTCGGCGCCAGCCAGGCGGATATCTGGCTGCGGCGCGACGGCCTGACCCGCTGGCTGCTACGCTCGGACGAGCTCGCCCCGGTCGACCTCCACATATATCGTTTTGACGATGCCGGCTTTGTCATCGACGCGCCGCTGACGATCAGCCGCTCGACCGGGCGCATCAGTATCCTGGGCAACCCGGTGGGGGCGCTCGAGCTCGTGCCGAAGCAGTATGTCGACGGGCAGATTGCTTATGTGAGCACGCTGGCGAACGATCGGGTGCTGCGCGCCGGCGACACGATGACCGGCGGTCTGGTCGTGCCGGTGCTGACGATCCAGAACTCGGGCTACTCCGATCTGTATTTCACCGAGGCAAGCGGCGCCGCACGCTGGCTTATCCGCGGCAACGATCCGACTACCGCGAACCTCGAGTTTCATCACTACGATGCCGGCGGCGGCTATCTCGGCGCAGCGCTCGTGCTCGACAATGCGAGCGGCCTCGCGACGTTTCAGAACGTCATCAGGGTGCCTGGCCTGCAATTTGGCGGCAACGCGGGGGTCGGGTTCTATGACGACGCGACGAACATTGCGCTGCGCACCCACAACGGCAACGGCATCTATTTCCAGAGCGAGAACGGCGGCGCGACCTACGGATTGATCAACGCCGGCGGGCTGACAGTATACGGCGCGATCACGTCGACCGCGCAGGACGGGCTGCGCGTCACGGTGCCGGCCGGCTACTACGCGCGCACGCTTTACACCGTGTCAGGTGTGCGTGCCTGGACCGCCGGCGTCTACGCCGATGGTCGCTATGCGATCGGCGACGAGAGCGCCGGCGCCGCGCGACTGATCATCGATCTGAACGGCAAGGTCTGGTTTGCCAACGACGCAAATATTCCAGGGACGATCGACACCAACACCATCAATGCGGCCACCGGCAATATCGGTACGGTGAACGCAAGTGCGGTGAACACCGGCTCGCTACACGTCACCGGCAATAGCCAGATGGACGGCAACCTGGTGGTCAACGGCACGCTCACGGCGACCGGCACCACCACCGGCGGAACGCCGATCACGCAGTCTGCGTCGGGCTATCAAATGCGCGAGGGTACGCCGGGGCCGTTTTATATGGGGCCCTGGGAAAATCTGGATTATGGCCCCGGTTACAGTGGGCCTTATTATTTCAACGTCACGCCGATGTCGCAATTGGGGAATGTGCGCGCCGCCGCCCTGTGGATTAACCACAAAGCGCAATACTATATGCCGGGCAGCGCTCAAGTCCTGTCTACTGCGATCCAGGATAATCCAGACGCATATGCTGCCATTAAAGCGCTGGAGGAACCGCGAGCAGGCTTCAAGGACGGAAGGCCGGTTAATTTTGGTCAAGAGGTGGTCGTCCCGTTGCTGTCTGAGAATGTCATGCACGTAGTGCTCAAGGCATTGAAGCAGGCCATGGCGCGCATCGAGGTGCTCGAGAACAAGGTAAGGAGACTGACCGATGCCCGGTCTGGGTGACATGCTGTACGAAATGTTCGCGGGAGGGCAGCCAGGCGCGCCGCCGCAGCCCGATCCGGCCGCGGGGGCGCAATACCCGCAGCCGGTGCCCGACCCCGCGCAGGATTTGGCAGGGACGCAATACGCTGGAGGCGGGGTGAGTCCCGCCTTGAAGCAGCATTTTGAGCGATCCGGGAGAGGATTACTCCAGGGAATGGAGAAAGCTTTTTCCGATATGGGGCCGATCACGCCGGGGCCTGGAGCGGCACAGACGCTGAGGGACGCGCGAGGGGCGACGTTGGAGGGTCAAGCTGGGCTCAACGATATCGGGAACGAGAAGACGGACGAGTGGATCTTTCCGGCGGCTATACCGCCCGACCCGCGCATGCTCGCGTACCAGAACCAGCGGAGCGGACAGCTGGCACAGGAAGCTTGGAACCGACAACCGCAGCAGCCTCAGATGGCGCAGCCGGCGCCGCAGGGCACGACAGCAAGCTTTGCCGACGCGCTCTACAGGCTTCTGTCACCAGCGCTGCAGACAGGCAGCGCTGGTGGTCGTCGTTACTAGAGGAGGGAGCAATGTCGTTTGGTTTGCTGTTCTGGATCCTCATGCTGCTGTGGCTCGTGTTTGGTCTGTGGAGTAACTGGGGCGGCATTGTCGGAGGTCAGTGGCACCCGTTTGGCAACAGCCTGCTGTTGTTCATTCTGTTGTTGTTGCTCGGCTGGCAGGTTTTCGGGCCGCCGATCAGGTGAGGCTACGCAATATGATGGTCGTCGACACAAGCGGGAAGGTTGCCATCGGTGTGGTGGACAGCCTCAAGACAAACCCTTTGGCGCTTAGCCTCGTGGTGATGAACCTAAGCTTGATCGGTTTTGTCTACATGCAGTCAAGCCAGTTTAATTATTCCAGGCGTGAGAACGTGCAGCTGACCGTGGAGCTCCAGAAGGAAGTGCAGAAGCTACTCGCGAAATGCGTCGTGCCGGCACCGCAGAGGGACTGACATGGCGGGAGAAGAGCTCGGCACAAGCATGGTCGCGGGCCTGCAGAATATGCCGCCCGACTACCTGCGCTATCTGCAATGGCTGCAGTCGCAGCAGGGAGCCCAACCACAAGCTCCGAACGCCTACGCGCTACCACAGCAGCCGGCGCCCCCACCCGCGTTCAGCAGCGCTCCTAATGTCAGCGGGAGGGTCGACCTCAACGTGCGGCCGGTTGGCATCAGCCCTGAGGCGGAAGCGAAGACGCCGCTATTCCAGCGAGCTCAGCCGGCGCCGCTGCCTGACGATGGGCAGCCGAGCCTGACCAACGCGCCCGACACCGCGCGCTCGCGGCTGCGCTCTCTGATCCTGGGCAACGAGCGTTCGTCGATGCGCCAGGGGCTCGCCGACAGGGTCGACACGATCGCGGATTTCACCCCGCTCGGGAACGTGATGGCGCTGCAGGAGGCGCGCTCGCCGACCGATGTCGCCCTGGCGACAGTGCCGCCGGTCGCCGGCAAGGTCGGCAAGGCTGCCCAGAGGTGGGTGCCAAAGCCGCAGGCTGACGCTCGGCTCGGCTCTGGCCCGATACTCCCGCGGCAAAGGATAGAGTTGGGCGCGCCGCAACCGCCGCCGACCACCGGCGACGTCATCTCGAGCTCAATCCTCGAGCCGCGCACGGCGAGCTCTCCCCGCGCGATGACGCCGCAGGAGCTCGAGCGCGGCGCGCTCTGGTCGCACACCGAGCAGAAGGCGCCGGTGCAGCCGATCGAGCCTGGCGATACCAGGGTGTCGACCAGGTTCCCGACCGGAGCGGGCGCGACGGAGGATCCGCTCAGGCAACACCTATCGATCGGCAGCGATGAGATGCGGCTGGTCACCCCCAACAAGAAGGGGACCGGCGGCTTCGAGCACAACGTCAATTTGCTCCGGGGCTATCCAGGGTTCGAACGACTGAAGAACATGGACGACCTGCAGGCGGTGCAGGAATATCTCAAGCAGACCAGCGAGAACCTGGCCTATCTGCACGAGCGTTCGCCCCAGGTGATGAAGGACCGTTCGCCGCTCTGGTATGAGGGCGCGAACCAGATCGCCGACGCCCTGGCGCAGCGCTGGGGTATTCCGCGCCGCTCGGCGTCCGCGATGCTCGCGTCGCTCTCACCGCAGATGGATTGGTTCAAGAACGCCAGCCTGGGCGAGCGCCTGGGCGACATCATGACCAGCGCCGCGGCCGGCCGGCCGATGACGCAAGATATGATCGACTATGCGCACTCACGCATGGGAACGAAGGACTGGCAGTATCTCAAGCCTGGCAGCGAGAACCTCGATATCTTCCGCGCTATCCGCGGCAAGACGCTCGACGAGCTCACCGACCCGCTCGAGAAGGCAATGTGGATCCGCATGTACGACGAGGCGCACAACCCGCGGCCTTATCGCTCAGTTACGCCCGAGGGCGCTTTCGGCGAGTACATGACGAAGGGCACCAAGGGTGAACTGCGAAACGTCGGGTGGGGGTCGTTCAACGAGATTGAAAAAGCCGTGCGCGCCATGGAGAGCGGCGGCAACATGGACCTCATCTCGGAGCTCCTGGGCAACAAGCACAAGGTCCGCTCGTTCTACAACAACATCGAGCGGCCGAACGACCCGAGGTTTGGCGACATCACCGCAGACACGCATGCGGTCGCCGCGGCGCAGATGCGACCACTGTCAGGCAAGTCTGCCGCGGTGTCGCACAACCTGGCGTCAGGCAGCACGAAGGGGCAGGCGAACACGAGTAGCTCGGACATCAGCGGCGTGCAGGGCACGTATGGCTGGACGGCTGACGCAACGCGGCGGTTTGCCGATGAGGCCGGCATGCTGCCGCGCGCTGCTCAATCTGCTACATGGGAGCCGGTACGCACCCTGTTCACGGACACCTGGAAGCGAGGAAAGCAACCAGGCGGGCAGACCAACCCCGCAGCCGTGGACGCAATTTGGAGACAATTCGATGCCGGCGAAATCACAGCCCAGCAAGCGCGCGATCGCATCTACGACCTTGCTGGAGGAATTAAAGAGCCTGAGTGGGCAAGACGCGGTCTTGAGACGACTCCTGCGAACAAGGGCTCAACCTACCGCTAAAATGTACATCGAGACGAACTGGTGGGACGGCCCGCCCGACGAGATGGACGAAGAAGAGGCGCACATTGTCGAGCTCTTGAGAGCACTGGAGAAGACCTATGGCAAACGAACCACCGACCCCGACCCCGACCCCGACGCAGGAGCCGACGCCGGCGATCGCGCCGGTGCCTCAGGCGGCGAAGATCAAGCCGGCCCGCGAGATCACCGGCACGATCCGTAATTTCGCGCTGCCTGATCATGTCACCAAGCACGCGAACTATGTGGGTCGACCGAAGATCCATCGGGGCAAGTAATGTCCGACGCCGAGCGTCGCCTGCTGCTGCTGAAGCGCAAGCGCGCTGTCCTCCGCGCGCGCCAGGAGCTCGTGCCGTTCACCGAGCTCATGATGGCCGACCCGGAGGCGCCCGAGGATCCTGATCGCACGCTCTATGACGCGCAAAAGTTTCACAAGGTCATTGGCGCCGGCCTCGAGGAGGTGGAGGCCGAGCGCATCAGAAGGCTGATGATTAACTTAGGCCCGCGTTTCGGGAAGACGACGCTCGCGAGCGCCATGTTCCCCGCCTGGTACATCGGCAAACACCCGGACAGAAGCATCATCGTCGCGACCTACAATCAGCACTACAGCTGGGATCTTGGTCGCAAAATTCGCGACATCATGCAGCTGCCGCAGTACGCGCAGGTTTTCCCCGAGCTCGCGATCAAGCAGCGCGCTGCCGCGGTCGACCGCATCGAGACGACGGCCGGCGGCGTGATCTTCATGGTGGGGCGCGGCTCGAGCATCACCGGCCGCGGTGGGCACATAATTTTATTGGACGACCCCATCAAAGATCGGCGCGAGGCCGACAGTCAGCTGATCCGTGACGGGCTGTGGACCTGGTACACCCAGGTGCTGCGATCGCGGCTGATGAACAAGCGCGGCGCGATCGTGATCATTCAGACCAGGTGGACCGAGGACGACCTGGTCGGCCGGCTGATCGATCCCATGTCGCCCTACTACACAGCCGCGGAGGCCAAGCTCTGGCGCAAGATCGACCTGCCGGCGATCGCAGAGGAAAACGATATCCTGGGCCGAGCTCCTGGTGAGGCGCTCTGGCCGGCGCGGTTCGACGAGGCGTATCTCGAGGAGGTGCGGGTCACCGATCCCCGGGGGTTCGCTGCGCTCTACCAGGGCCGTCCGGCGCCACGCGAGGGCGCGTTCTTCCAGGGCGCCGACCTGGTCACCTACAACGCAATGAGCCAGGCGCCGCACAAGGACGACATGCGGTTCTACGGATCGTGCGACATGGCGGTGTCGCTCGACCAGAAGGCCGACAAGACCTGCTTGATGATCGTAGGCGTCGACGAGCAGGACCACCTCTGGATCATGCCCGACATTGTCTGGGCGCGCCTGGACAGCGTGCAGGCGATCGAGGGCATGGTCGCGCTGATGGGCAAATACAAGCCGCACATGTGGTGGGGCGAGAAGGGGCAGATAGAGCGCTCGCTCGGGCCGTTCCTCAAGAAGCGCATGAACGAGCGCCGCGTCTATTGTGCGGTCGACCAGATCAATCCGAACCAGGACAAGCAGGCTCGAGCTCAGGCTATCCAGGCGCGCTCGGCGATGCAGATGGTGCACTTCCCGGCGTTCACCAGGTGGTGGCCCGAGGCGCACGACCAGCTGCTCAAATTTCCGCACGGCACGCGCGATGATTTCTGCGACGCGCTCGCGCTGATCGGGCTCGGGCTCGCCAAGATGAGGCCGCGGCAAAGGCAAAAGCCGGTCGAGCCGCCGGCCGCCGGGACGTTCGCCGAGATGTTTGCGGAGACGCGCCGGAAAAACGGTCGCGACGAGATCGATCGCGTCAGACGGGAGTGGCTGTAAATGTCGATGATGGACGACCCCGGCATGGCAGCCGATGGTGACGAGGGCCTGGGCCTGCCAGGCCTCGACCAGCTGATGGGCGCCGACCGGCCCGACGCGATCCCGCGCGATGCTCCCGAGGTGGCCGATCGCCGCAAGGCGCTGATCAGCGCTTGGACCCGGCGCATCAAGAACGCCAAGGGGCACTGGAAAAAAGCCTTCGATCGCATGCGTGATGACGAGGAGTTCACGTTTGGCAAGCAGTGGAACAAAAGCGACGAGCAGGGAAAGTATGTCGCGAACCTGACGCTGCGCCTGGTGAGCCAGAAGACAGCGTTCCTGTATGCGAAAAATCCCAAGGCGATCGCGCGGCGCCGGGAGAGGATCAACAACACCTCGTGGGACGGCAAGCAGTCGACGCTCGATGCGTTGATGAAATCCGGCATGATGATGATGCAGCAGATGCCAGGCCTGATGCCTGGCGGAATGCCGCCAGGCGGTGCTGGTCCTCCCGGCATGCTGCCTGGCGGTATGCCCCCAGGTGGCCCTGGCGGCCCCATGGGTGGGCCTCCCGGCATGGTGCCCCCTGGCACCGGCGGGCCCGTTCCGCCTCCAGGCGCGGCCGGCGCGCTCACTACGGGGGTGCTCAGCGCGATGGGACCATTGCTCGGCGGCGGCGGCGCGCTGCCTGGTGCCAGCAACCCCGCGACACAGATGCCGGCCGGCTTCCCTGGTCAGGACGCCGGGATCCCGGGCATGCCGCCTGGTGGCGACCTGCCGGCCACGATGGGGGCAATAGGCCAGCAGATGGGCATGCCTATTAACCCCATGATGGCGACCGCAGTCTCGAGCGGCATCGATATCGCGACCGACGCCGCGCGCGTGAAGCGCGAGAACGAGATGCTCGACAAGATGGGGCGCACGCTCGAGCTCCTGTACGCCTACCAGGTGTCAGAACAGGTGCACCCGTTCAAAAGCATGATGAAAAAGGTGGTGCGTCGCGCGGTGACGTGCGGCATCGGCTATGTGAAGCTTGGTTTCGAGCGGGTCATGCAGATGCGGCCCGACATGGAGCGCGGCATTGCCGATGCGTCCGAGCGGCTCGCGACCCTCGAGCGCCTGGCGGCTGACCAGGCGGACGAGCTCACCGATGACAACGACAAGGAAGCCGAGCAGCTGCGCCTGCTGATCGAGGACATGGCGAAGACCACCGAGGTGATCGCGCGTGAGGGCCTCACGTTCGACTACCCGCTGAGCACGAGCATTATCCCGGACATCAAGACGATCGACCTCAAGCACTTTCTCGGCAGCGACTGGGTCGCCGAGGAGTTTATCCTGAGCGTGCACGAGATTGAGGAGATCTACGGCGTCGACGTGCGCAACAACTACACGGAATATAATCGCGACGACATCAAGGGACCGGACCCGATCGCGATGGCGCGGCAGTGGAGCTCAGATGGCAGCCACGACTGGGACGATCGCGATGAGGCGTTCGCTCTGGTGTGGCAAGTGTACTGTCGTAAGGACGGGCTCGTTTACGAGATCTGCGACGGCTACGACGACTTCCTGCGCGAACCGGCGAGCCCCGAGATATTCAACGAGCGCTTTTATCCCTGGTACGGTCTGGTGCTCAACGAGGTGGAAAACGAAAAGGAGCTCTTCCCGCCGAGCGACGTGCGCCTGATCCGCGACATGCAGCTGGAGTACAACAAGTGCCGCCAGGGGCTGACTGAACACCGTTTTGCGTCGCGGCCATTTATCGCCACGGTCGGCGGCTCGATGGAAGATGACGACATGCGCAAGCTCGAGACGCGCAAGGCGAACGACATTATTTCGCTGAACGCGTTGCAGCCGAACCAACAGGTGAAAGACGTACTGCAGCCGTTCGCCGGCGCCGGCATCGACCCAAATCTTTACGAGGTGAACCCGGTCTACGAGGACATTTTGCGCACGACCGGTATCCAGGAGGCGAACCTGGGGGGCACCAGCGACGCGACCGCGACGCAGGCAAACATCGCCGAGGGCTCGAGGCAGACTGCGATGGGGTCGAACATCGACGACCTCAACGACGTCCTCACCAGCTTGGCGCGCAACGGCGGCCAAATCCTCATGCGCGAGATGAGCTTGCAGCAGGTCCAGAAGATCGTCGGCGTCGGTGCCGTTTGGCCCGAGCTCAGCCGCGATGACATCGCGCAAGAGGTGCTGCTCGAGATCGAGGCCGGCAGCATGGGCCGGCCGAACCAGGCGCAAGAGGTTGCCAACGCACAGCGGCTCTATCCGCTGCTGATCCAGTTGCCAGGCATCAACCCGGAGTTTCTCGCGACCGAGCTCCTGCGCCGGCTCGACGATCGGCTCGACCTCACCCAGGCGTTCATGACGCAAATGCCATCGATCGTCGCCATGAACAGCATGTCGCAGGCCTCCGCGCCTGGTGCGGGAGCTCCCGCCGGCGCCGGCCAGGGTCCGCAAGGCCCGAACAATGGCGCCAAGCCCGAGCAACCGCCACCTGGAGGGCCTCCCGATCAAACCGGGCAGCTGACCGGCGCGCCGCCTCCAGGCGCATCACCGGCGCCGCAGATGTTGCAGTGACATGGACGACGGGCTCGGTGATATCCTGATGCAAGCGCTCGCGCCGCAGCAGCCGAGCTCGAGCCCTTATGCGCAGCCAGGCGCGCAGCCGACCGAGCTAGGTCCGCTCGACGAAATGGCTTTCCGTCAATGGGTTGCGCAAAACCAGGTACCGTTTAACCCCGACAGGTCCGGTCAGGACTATGACATGCGCGGCTTCTATCGCGGCATGCAGCAGCAACACCCGCGCGCACAGTCCGCGATCAATCCGAACGATCAACAGATGCACTACCCGGACTACTGGAAAATGCCGACGCACCAGACGTTCAGCCAGGACAGCCAGTGGGCGCTGCCGGTGGCGCCGCGGTGGAACGAGCAGGATCAGCTGGTGTCGCCAGGCGGCAGGATCCTGTTCGACGAGCGCCGTTAATCGTCAACTAATCTGACGCGCTAATCGTCAAATAATCTGACCTATCCGTAGTCCCTTTTCGGGTGTATGGCCCGAAATATAGGGAGACACGCGGGTAATGTCGGACGACGCAACGACATCAGTATCGGCTGACGCGGCCCCAGCGCCTGCGCCAGAAACGGCACCCGCAGCCGCTCCCTCACCCCCGGCGGAAAGTGCGCCCTCGCCAAGCGCGGCAGAACCAGGCGAAACCCGTCAATCACTCCTCGAGGCTGTGCAGTCGGCCGTTCCCGCGCTGCAGAAACCAGACCAGAAGGACGATGACGGTTCAGGTGCCTCGCCAGCACTCAGCACGGAAACGGATCAGCCCGAGGGCGCGGACTCTGAAGGCAAGTTGCCCGACGAGATCACGCCTGAGGAGCTAGCTAAATATTCGCAGAGCGCGAAGAAGCGTATCCACGAGCTCTCAAAACAGAAGCACGCTCTGCGTGCCGAGAATGAGAAGCTCCGTGCTCTCGAACCGCATGCGCAAGCGGCTGACAGCGTCTCAACGTATCTGCGTGAGAACGACATCGGCCGCGATGACTTCCTGATGTTGCTGGAGCTCGGCTCGGCGATACGAAACGGCCAATGGGAAAAATTCATTGCCGGCGTCGAGCCCTACTACAACCTGGCTAACCAAGCCCTTGGACGTCAGCTAGCCCCCGACATGGTGAGAGCCGTGCAGGCGGGTCAGATGACGACCGAGGCTGCAGTGCATTTCACCAAGGAGCGCCTACAACGGCAACTCTTGGAGAACCGGCACCAGCGCACCCAACACGTCGCTGAACAGCAGCAGCAATACTATCAGCAACAGCAGCAGATGCATGAGCGCATGCAGCTGGCCGAAGCCGTCAAGAACCAGGTCAACGCCTGGGAGAAGGTGGTTGAAGCACGCGATCCCGACTACGCGCTGAAGCGCAACGCTGTTCAGAACGCGATGTGGGCTGTGATACGTGAGAAGGGCGTACCGCAGCAACCGGAGCACGGGGTCGCCATCGCTCGCGAGGCGTACAGACGTGCAAACGAGCAGTATCGCTCGTGGGTGCCCCCCAAGCGCCCGACATCGCGCAGTCCGAGCAGCACAGGCAGAACCACAGGCGCCGCGCCGGAAGCTAAATCCCTCGCCGAGGCAATCGCGAGAGCCAAGGAAAGCGCGCGCGCCTAATCCTGTGAAGGCGCACTTCAATGCCCACCTACACCGCGCCACTCTTGGCGCATGTGACCACAGCCGCGTTGGACTGGTGGTTTAACAAAGGCACTGCCTTTCAAGAAGCAATCCAGGAAAAACCCCTGCTTGCGATGTTTGAAGGCAAGGCCAAATCCTTCCCTGGCGGGAAGGGCGACCTGGTGATTAGCGTTAAAGGGGACTATGGGAATACTGCGGCACCAGGCACCAACGATAAAATGGTCGGGTACGAGCTCAGTGACACGGTCAACTATTATACCCCGGCCAATCTGTCCCAGGCGCGCTTCCCCTGGAAAGAACACCACATCGGTATCACGCTCACGCACTCCGAGCTCAAGACCGATGGGATTAGCGTCGTCGATACCAACGGCGAGGACACGTCCGAGCACAGCGGTCGCGATGACACGGTCCTGGTGGGACTGCTCGAGGACGCGCTGCAGGATCTGTCCGAACGGTACGCAATCTCGCTCAACGAGCTCTTGTGGACTAACGGCACGGCGGATCCAAAAGCGCTCGCCGGCATGGCGGCGCTCGTCACCGACGCACCGGGCACCGGCACTGTCGCCGGCATCGACCGGGCACTTAAGCCCTGGTGGCGTAATCGCGCATACACGAGTGCCATGGGGACCGCCGTAGGCGGCACTCCTGCGTTGGCGGCGTGGGGCGGCGGGCCGATCACATCGGCTGCCGCCAACGGTGGTGCTCTCATCACGTTGCTCCAGAAGGAATACCGACAGCTGACCAGGTACGGCGGCAAGCCGAACACTGGTTTTTGCGGATCCGACTGGCTCGGCGCGGTCGAGAGCGAGCTCCGTGCAAACGGCAATTACTCCATGACGGGATTTGCTGACGGCAAAAATGTTGCGGTCGGTCAGATTTCCTACATGGGCACGGACTTCACTTACGACCCGACCCTCGACACGCTCGGTAAATCAAAGCGGTGTTATTGGTTCGACAACCGCGATATTTACCTCGTTAAAATGCAGGACGAGTGGCGTCACCAACACTCGCCGGCCCGACCCCCCGACAAATACGTGATCTACCGGGGTATTACGTCGACGGGACAGTTGTGCGCCCGCCGGCTCAACTCGGCCGTCGTGATCGACATCGCCTGACGCGATCACTCGATATCCGACGACCACGCCGCCGGGAGGGCCCTCAATCCCTCTCCCGGCGGCACCAACCTGAGAGGATTAAAATGGACATGCACTTTTGCACCTGCAGGATAAACCTCGCAGGGCAAGGCTTTCATATCTTCGAGGTACTGGCGACCGAGCCAATGTCGTGGCCCGAGGTCCAGATCATGCAGGCGCTGCACCACGAGGAGAACATCTACGACATCAAGCCGGTTGCGATCGGCAACAGCGACCCGGCGGCCGAGAAGCGCCGCCTGGCGGCAAAGTATCGGTCGACGATGGTCGTCGAGCAGGTCTTCCCTGGGCGCGTTCCCAATATGGACCTGCTGATGCCTGGCGAGCCGACCGACCAACCGCGCGCGGACGAGTACGGTGTTCCGCTGCCGCCGGTGTTTCACGAGGCTGATGGGGAACAGGAGGTGCCCGGTCATTTGCTCGGCCGCGACCCACCGACCGGTCCCGCGGTATTCAAGCCTGGCCTGCATCGTCGGTTGCTCCCCGATACCCCGATCGGGGCGTCGTAATGCCGATCGGCGTCACGCTCGATCGCTTGCGTGTGGAGCTCCGCGCCGAGACGGGACAAAGTATCCAGTACACCGTGCACGGCGTGGAGAGCCAAAAGACCCAGGACTTGATCCTGGACCGCCAGCAGCGCGAGCTCTGGGACGCCTACGCGTGGCAACACTTGCGCATCTATCGAGACGTGCCGCTGAGCTCGGGCCAGGCGGACTACAGCTACCCGCTCGACATGCCGTTCGACCAAATCAGCCGCATCAACGTGGCGATGAGCTCGAGCTCAGCCTGGCAGACGCTGTGCTACGGGATCAATGCCACCGATATCCCGCCTGCCGGCGCGCCGCGGGGCACGCCGCGGCAATGGGCGAACAAGGTCACGGTGAACAGCGGCGTGACCGACCCGATCGGACAGATCACGCTGCTCCCGGTGCCCAACGTCGAGGGCATGGTGATGCGCCTGGACGGCCAGGCGCCGTGCACGACGCTCGATCAATCGACCTCGAAATGCATCATCGACAGCAAGGCAATCGTTTTGTTCGCAGCTGCTGAGATCATGGCTGTGCAGAAGAGCGAGGCCGCAGCGCTCAAACTGACCAAGGCACAAAACTATTTGCGCAAATTGTTGATCAACAGCGGCGCCGACAAGCGCGGCAACTACAACATGGGTGGCGCCGGCAGCAGGAGCATCGATCACCTGGCTGTGCGGCCCTACGCGAACGTACCCGGCATCGGCTACATCTCATGAGGTAGCCGGTGGCATATTTCACGATCACCGATTTCGCCGCCGGCCTGGACCTGAGGCGCGGCCCCCTGACCGCGCCGCCAGGCTCACTGCGCCGCCTGGTCAATTGCCATATCAGCCCGGGCGGGGAGATTGAGAAGCGCTACACGTTCACCAAGGTCGGCACAGTTGCCCCCGACACGCGCGGCATCGTCGAGGTCGGCGGACAGCTGTTCACGTTCAAGCTCGACCTGACCGGCAACTATTATCCGAGCACGACTGCGCCGACCAATACGGCGCCGCCGACCACCACGCCGGCAGGGTGGGGCATCGGCGTCATCAATCTGCAGGCAATGAGCGCAAGCGACAGTCCGATCACCGAGGTGTTCGATCACGACCTTTACGGCGGCAGCGTGTTTGCAATCACGTACCACGCA
>AR_comb_assmDRAFT_10153861_pt1 | contig 34559 bp, 18 predicted proteins | sample ArasoioldDNA_FD_10543 | JGI IMG/M metagenome (IMG submission 10543) | reverse complement strand
TGCTATGATTTCAACAGCTTCCTTGATCTCAATGTTAAGGGGCTCCCACCAGGTAAATGCTCCCTGCTTTAATTTTACAAAGGCTGTCTTATAACCAACTTCGCCAACAATTCTTGCTCCTAACGTATTCTGTGCAATTTTTACGTTTGTCAATATGTTTTGAGGGTCATAGACTTTCTGGACGATAGCGTGAGTAAATTGTAGCCGGAGTAGGCTTCCCCTCGCATAAAATTCTTTTAGTGTCGCCGAATCTTGCCGACTGCCCCGCCATATAATTTTTACCGAGTACTGCTCCGACGGCTCACAAAGGATTTCAATTATTGGTCCTTCGATTGCACTATCAACGTTTTTCCAGTTCGCGTTCTTGCCATTTACGGTAATTCTTCCAATAGATGTGGTTTTGACATTTAGCAGCAATTTCAACCGTATCAATTTATCAAAAGCAGGAGTAATGGTGTAACTGTCGATGTTATGCTCGCTTGTAAATTCAAACTGAATATCAGGTGTAGACAATGATGCGAAAGCCCAGGATGAAGGGAAACCAGGTCGAATGACAATTTGCTTATTTAACAGATCAGGTAAAATTCCAAACAAGCCTTCAACAAGGCTCCTCGCGGCCATCCCAATAGGGTCCGCAAAATCGCGATACAACTCACCGCGCACAGCATCATAAAAAGAAAGCTGTTGAAAATTTCCCGGGCTGCCGCCCATGTACATGCTCTCTACCAATGAAGACTTCCATAGTTGATAAGCTTCATTCGGCCTTCCGCCCTGCCAGTACGCAAGTGACGTATGAAGGTTTTCAGCAAGAGCGACATTGTTGAGAGACCATTGATAGGGTTGCCAATTGGTCGTTGATAAGATATAAAGAGTGGTATCGGACAATTCTCTCGCGCGGATTGGAATGTGAGGGATTTCGTTATCGACGTAGCGCAGACACTGATAGCTTTGAAATGCATCAGGAAGCCGCGAATCAATTGCGTGATAAATTGTCCATAAGCCAGCTGAGGGATGTATGAATTGATGACCAAACAAATCTTTATATTCTGCGTACCAGCCCCTCTTTGGCATCCATAACTGATGATTGACTGCTAACATGATTTTGTCAGCTTCTCTTTCATACGGTTTCGAATTTTCCCCTATCATTTTTGCGAGTGCACCCATCGTTGCATTAGTGCGATAGTTATAGCAGGACGAATGAGTGACGCCGCCGCCGCTGTATTGCAAGGCATCACTTGCCCAAATTGCTGCATAAGCATCGTACAGCCCGTCGCCATCCGGATCAAAATTTCTTTTTTCCCACGCTAAATGTCTTTGGAGCAAAGGCCACATCTTTTTGACGTATGCCGTATCACCAGTCCAGTTAAAATGATTTAACAGCTGATCAACAAAAACAAGATTCATGTCATAGTGATGCGGACGAAAATCTCCGCCTGGACTCCGACATATATATCCCCTGCTGAATAGTGAAGTACCCATTTTCTCCAGTTGTCTTGCGAGGTGCAGTGCAGTATCTGCAACAATCGGCCCTGAAGGAGGGTTGGTCACCTGCGAAAGAGCGTAGCTGCTAAAATGTTTCTTAGCACGGTCATGCCAGCCCAGGACATCCGCCGCGTATGCTCCACGCCAGCCGGGCAATCGCATGCGCCAGGCAACCGCTCCGTGCATGTACGATATGCTGTCCCAAATAGCGTCTGCGGCGATACTCAACGCACCACCAAGTGTATTAATAAACTCATCGGGAGTATGCACTTTAATTCTTTCTGATACTGTCCTCCTTGTTTGCTCTGCTCTTTCAAACAAGATTAAAAGATTTCCCTTCAAAAAGTCTGTAGAAACATTTCCAATTAGTAAATACGATGCGCTTTTTTCGTCGACGCTAAATGTGCCGACGATTAAGGGAGTTGATGATTCATTCGAATTTACAAGAGCCAATGGAGAGCTTTGAATTGCCGCATCAGCTATCTTCAACTGTGAAGAAAAGGGAAAAACACCAGATAACTTTTTTGATTGAGACTGTACGAAAGACGAATCGCTTGAGACAGACTTTTGTCCGCTATAAGAAACGGAAAAAATGTTCCCATCTATTTTGAAAGAATTGTTCTTGCAATACTCAGGTTTCAGATAAAACGAAGATTCAGGGTCTGCACCGATGTCACCGTCGCGGGAAAAGCGTTGTCCCGTGACTCCACCGTATCCACAAAGCATCTGAAGATCCTTTGGAACATCCTCGACTTCAATTTTTATAACCATTCCTTCCTGCTCGTACAGTGCCAACACCGCTATTGTGATAGAACCATTCTGAAGTAAAGAATCTTTTATTTGGTAAATCATTGAACCCGGCCGGTAGATTGCCTTGATATATTTCGAGTCAATTAGCCATTTGCTTTGATTACCGCGAGCCAACCCGAATTTCAGATTGCCTCCCATGCCGGGCAAATACATCGCAAATTCAGGAAGGTCACCGGCCTCGACACGAAACGCACTATTACCACCGTATAACGCGCGATTAAATCTCAACTTGCCGTTCACGCAAGTAAAGTCCCCGCCTTCCGGAAGATAATGCAAGGTTCTTTCTTTGTTGTGCCATAGTAATTGCTGGGCCGCGGCGCGATTGAAGCAAACCAAAATCACCATTACGATGTGGGAGAACAAATATGAGAACAACCTAATCATATCCTAAATCCGAAAGATTACAGGTTCAAGGGAGGAAGCAAGAAATAAATGACGCGTAAAACTTTGAACACGTTATAGATTCTTAATTTTTTCCCAAACCACTTCATTAACCGGAATGCCATCATCCAAATTTTTCTTCCTTGTTGCCAAGACTCTTTCACCAGGATACAGAACATGTTTTGATTGATCAACAGGAATGGATTCGTGATAATCTTCAATGATTCTATCAACGACGAGTTTAATCGCTGTAAGGTCTAGTTTACTGATGTCAATCGCAATAAAAACTTGTGACAATCCATGCTCGACTTCATGCTTGCTGATCTCATGAACTGATTTGCCTGAAGATAATATCGTCGCAACAAGATCAAGTAAAAGTGACAACCCTGCGCCCTTCCAATAACCGATAGGTAACATACGTTTTGATTCCAAAATAGCAGTTGCATCTTTTGAGAGCTCGCCAGTACTATTGTAGCCACCGTAAACATCCAATGTTTCCTTTGCCGCAGCTGCTTTCTCCAAAGCACCATACGACAGTTGAGACATTGCCATATCAAGAACGATTGCTTCGTTTTTAAAAGGCAGGGCTATCACCAGCGGGTTGTTTCCGAGCCGCAAGTCCATTGCATTCCAGGCAGGCATGTTGGCAACAGTATTCGACCAACCTATGAATATAAAACCAGCTTTAGCAGCTTTCCACCCATAACTGCCACCACGCATCCAATGATTAGTATTGGCTAAAGCAACACACCCTATCCCATGTTCGTTTGCCAAGTCCATGGCTCTACCTGTCGCATGCAGGGCGTTGAGGATTCCTGGCCCAAGATGGCCATCCCATTGCTCCAGGCCGCCGATCGCTTTTTTTAAAGAAGGCTCGGCCCTGGGATTTATAAATTTCTTTTCAACCAGTTCAATAAATACAGAAAATCGATTAACGCCATGTGTATAAACACCATCAACGCTCGTCTCGGTGAAAATTTCAGCACATGTTCTGGCTTTGCGATCATCAAAATGATGCTTTAACAAAACTTCATAAAAGGTCCGGTCCATTTCTTCCGCACTGATCAGGATAGTTTCGCTCATACTTAGAACAATTCGTTTGTTGCCGGCATTGTAAAATTCTTTTTGCCTGCCTTTGGCAATCCAAAATAGAAATACAATGTTCGCTTAAAACTTCCATTTAAATGGTTGGGCTCACTTTGGGGACCGAGCGCCGACGTATTACTGCTGATGTTTAGCGCGAGTTTAGTTCCTATTGGTGGGATACAGTCAAGAAAGGAAAGATTACCTCCCGGCAAATCAGGAAAAGGTTTTACTCCTGACAAACCATAAAAATCAAATCGGCGAACAAACAATCCAGTATCCGCTGTAGCCACCAGGAATTTTCCTTCCACCGTATTTAATTCCATCCAGACAACATCAGGAAAATATCCTTTGAATTCCGGATACGTCCATGGCGCGGCTCCAGTGTAGGTATTGTTGTACGCATTTTGCCACACATTGAATGTTGATCCCTGGAGTCGGTTTTTCCAAACTCTGTATGGACCTCCACCAAGCCATTTCGCTCCGAGGACAAAATTTTCCGGGTAAGTGAAACTGATCCCCGCAAAAGAGTAATCTCCCTGCAATTGATATTCATAATCTAACTGCAGCCAGCCGGATCCATACATTTTCCATTTTGCATATTTTAGGTTGCCCGTATAATTTACTTCGACTACCTGCGCCTGCCCTTCGTTATAGTTCCTGACCTGGGATGCCACGGACGTAACGTTTTGCGATCCTACAAACAACGGACCTTTTGAAAATGAAATCGGATCGCTCATTGCATTTCTTACGCCTGAGATTTGCCCATCTTTTTTCCCAACAACAATGGACACGTCGCCCCCTTTTAATTGAAAGGTGCTGTCTGTTTCAATCGCCGAGGCCGAAAGCGTATCGCTTAGTGAAACAATTTCTTTCAACAGTTCTTCATTGCTCTTTATTTTCCAGGTCCATTTATAAATTAAATTCTTAAAAGGATCGTATGCCGACAAACTCAAAGCGTCATAATTTTTCCAATTGGTTGGCAAACTGAGATGAAACCTGCCTGCTCGCCCTCCGGGTTTTATATCAGGAGATGACACCGCAGCTTGTTGTATTACGTCATATCCTGGGAATAAATCGCCTGGTCTACGATAATTTATCAGGCTCCACTGAAAATTACATTGAGACAGATTTGTAAAGTGAAAGCGGTTTTCAACCGGAATATCCCCTTGAAAATCGGACGTGAGTTGCTTCATGAAAATTTTTACCGGCGAATAAATTTCTTTTATAGCATAAAAACTGGCCTCCTTTTCCCGGTGTGGTCCCAAAATTCCGTCCGGTGCGTTTACACCATTGACATCAATGATATTGTTTTCATCGGTGCGAACAATACCTTCATCAAGCAGGGCCCAGATAAATCCGCCACCTGATCTTTTTGCATGCCAGTGCACTTCCCAAAATTCATTCAGCCCTGCAGCCGCCCCGCCATCATCCTGCGCATGTAAAAACTCTGTTGGCATATAAATTAGTGAATCGTCCAGGATTTTCTTTGTGCTGTAATAATCTTCATAATGGTTGCAATCAATGCCATTGAAGGCATTGCCCGGGCGATGATGACAGTGAATCACTGTTCTGTTAGAAAAATCATACATACCATAATCATCATCCAGCTCTTTGTTGTGACCACCTTCATTACCATTGCTCCAGAAAATAATCGACGGGTGGTTGGCATCCCTGATGACCATTTCTTTTACTAACGGCGTGCCCGCGGCGGTGCTATAATACTTTTGCCAACCAGCTAATTCGTCCAGCACATATAATCCAAGTGAATCACAGATATCTAAAAAGGTTTGATCGGGAGGATAGTGTGAACAACGAACAGCGTTCATGTTCATTTCCTTGATGAGCTTTACATCCATCAAATCAATTTGGGGATTTATGCAGCGACCTGTTTCCGGCCACCAAACATGACGGTTCACCCCTTTCATTTTGATCTGGACACCATTTAAATAGATGCCATCTCCTCTCCGTATTTCGATGGTACGAAAGCCAAACTTGCCAGACGCCTGGTAAACAGTCTTGCCGCCTATCTTTAACGAGAAGTTTGCCGAGTAAAGGTTTGGAGTTTCAGCTGTCCATAACCTGGGATTCGCAAGCTTTGTTGATAGCACAACAATTGAGTCGTTCGCGTTAGCAGTGGCGCTGGCCGTCGCAATCGGTTTGCTATTTGCGTCTCTTATTTCTGCAATTACCTCCGCCGCTTGTGTTAGCCCTGTTAAAAAAGTTTTTACAGCAAAATTTCCATTTGCCTGCGCGTTAATAGAAAAATGATCGATGAATTGTTTTGGAACAGCTTCCAGGTAAACTGGCCGGAAGATTCCGCCAAAAATCCAGTAGTCGGCAAGCCGCTCCGCATTATTTACCGACTCATCCGCGGACATCTTGCTCACCGTCACCTCTAAAAGATTCTTACTGCCGACATTGATTTTGTCGGTGATATTGTATTTGAAACGATAGAAAGCTCCCTGGTGTTTTCGGCCGGCCAATTTTCCATTAATCTTTACTTCGGTGTCAGTCATTGAACCTTCAAACACAATGAAGATTTCCTTTCCTTTCCAATTACCTGGCACCGCGAAGGAGTACTTGTACAAGCCCTGTTCATCGGCAAAAGAAAAGTTTTTGCCATAGGTTTTATAATCGCGACCATAATTATAACTTCCAAAACCTTGTTGCTCCCAGTGGGATGGGACCTGGATGGTTGACCATTTACCGCTATTTCTTCCGCCCGTACAAAAAAAATCCCAGGTAATCGTATGATTGTTGTCTTTTCCGGACAAATATTGAATCTGTTTTTGCTGTCCATATGCACGGGCAACCGAGATCAAAATAGCGAGCAGCAAGAAAGCAGGTTTCAATTTTTTGGCCATAGTCAGCGTTTCATTTAACGAATTTATAGACCACCAATTCATCCCTGTCACAAACAATTTCACCACTGGCATATTTCAGTTCGGCAACCTGGATCACACTTCGTTTACCTTCAAAGCTTCCCTTCGCGGCCGGTTTGTCTTTCCTTCTGCCCGGATGAGTAAAATAGAAAATAAAGGCTCTGTTATTATTTACCACTACGTCACAATGCCCACCGATGGCCTGGTCATCTTTGCCAATCCCGGGACTCTCCAGGATTCGTGTTGACTGTTTTGTCCAGTTCAGCAAATCGTCAGAAGAATAAATCTCCATGCCCTTCCACACATCCACGACCATAAAATATTTTCCCTGCCATGCTAGAATCTTTGGTCCCTCTCCCCTTGCCGCGATCGCTTTGCCTTTATCCTCCCATTTATATAAATCTTTACTATCGGCATACCAGATGGACTTGCCATCTTTTTCGTTATTGTACCAAAGCCGCCATGTTCCATCCGACAATTGAAATATACTGGCATCAATTACCTTATCATTCACAAGGTTTAATGTTGATTCATACTGCCAATTCAAGAGATCGTTGCTGGTGAGATGCACGATATTTCGCGGATGATCCCAATTGTCAAATACGCCAGGCACATAGGTGAGGTACATATGATAAAGGCCTTTGTGCTCAATGATGTCTGGGGCCCAGAAAGTATAACCGATGTCTGGCCGGTAATTAATATTCGCGGTATCCTTATACCTCCAGGTCACCCCATCCTTTGATTCTGCAATGCCGATCCTTGTGCCATGCACCCATTTCACTCCTGTGCTGTCATTCAAGGTTGCCCTGCGATTCGTATAAAACATCCACCATGTTCTCGCTTTGTTATTATAGATTATAACCGGATCAGCAGCACCATGATACACTGGATCATCATATAGAGGTTTTGTCGCAGCGTTTTGTGCTGAAACATCTATGAAACATTGCAGCAGAACAAGACAGAGGCACGTACAGCATTGTTTCATTTGTTGAGATTTACCGGGGTTAACGCTATTGGCCCTAATAGCCCTGACGGCAATGGTTTCCATGCCGACGCATCAAACAAACCATTCTTTAAATTTTCCCTTTTTCGTGCAGGCATATTTGTATTGTAAAAGATTTTCCACGGCAAATTATTTCTGTCCATGTGGGCAATTCGGTTTGCCATTAGGTTGCTGACTACAATTTCCAGCGTATTCGTCTCTTTAAAAGATGAGGCCGGAATGATCAGCTGAAACGTCGGGCCGATCATTGTAGCGATATTTTTTCCATTCAAAATCACCTCTGCTGTTTCGTGCACCTGACCCAAATCCAATAGCCAGCCCGATGTACTGGAAACAGGTTTTTGAAATGTGATCGAATATTTTGCCGAGCCAGAAAAATTCTTGACCTCATCTCCTGCCAGTTCCGTCCATGAGCCCAATGTATTAGTTTCAACTTTCCCCGGCAGCACGGGCCCTCCATTCAAAAATTCAATTGTCCATTTACCGGTTACCTGCTGTGGTTGCGCCGTTGGTTCAAAATAAGGATATACTGTACCAGTTTTCTTTGAGTTGTATGTTTGAACTATGGCAGATTCGAACGGTTGTAGTTGCAGCAGTACGTCAATCTTGTCTTGCCCATTCTTTTTCCATTTAGCCATACCGGCTTTGGCAAACATCGGGTTATAAATTGCGACTGCTTCGGCTCCTGTGTTCAATGTTACCCAATCCTTCAGCATTTCGCTACCACGATTATTAATAAAATAAACGCGACCATCGCTATTTTTTCGACGCACAAAAGACAATCCCTTCCCCAGGACTTCATTTTTTACTCCGCCTGCCCGCAGCAGGTCGCTGATATCAACAGCCCGGATGAACTGTCCTTTTCCAATCGCCGCCTTTTCTATGCTTTCTTTGCCTGAAAAATTCAACTGCTTTATCAATCGCTCAAATTCTGTCCTTCGTTTGTCCAACTGACCCCAACCCGGTACATCCGCAGGGAGATCTTTATAAACAAGAATAGTTACTCCTCCTGTCGCTAAATCAATTAGTTTCTGTAATGATTTTTCAGGAATCAACTTGTTGGCCGGCAACAAAATGACCTGGTATGAATTTCCGCCTGTAGTTATTTTATTTCCTGACACGATAAAGTTTTGCAATTGCCTGTCAGAAAAGAAATCGAAACTGTATCCATTCTCCAGCATCCATTTCGCGACATGTTCAAACTCTGTGTTCTCGAAGTTTCTTTCCATTCCATCAAAATGCTGCAACATGACGTTGCCAGGGTCAGAATAACGGTCAGCAATCGGATAGTACAACAACACGTTATTGTCTGGCTTTGCCGTTTGCAAAAAAGATTGAACTCTTGCTACATATTCATTCAGCGAGTGAAAATCCCTCCACTGCGGATTGGTAGGCTGGAAGTGAACAGCCGCGTAAAACAACCATCCGGGCCACGGTGCGTCTTTTGGCGAATATTCGGTACCATGGTAGAATATGTGATTCACCCCTCCCAAAAAGTACAGGTCAATTGCTTTTTTGACGTCTCCCCAGGAAGAAAGAAAGTGCTCATTTAACCAGGTCGCAGATTCTGATGAGACAAGTTTTTTCCCAGTCACATTCGCGGCCGACGTCGCAAATTTGAATCGAAGTATATCATTCCCTTCCGTTTCCGGTATATCCACCACGCTGTAAAGGTCAAGAGTATTGGCTGGCGACCCGTGTGATTGGTTTCGCAAGATCTTTCCTTTCGACAAGCCCCATTTTTTCCATTCTTTAGTAAAATTTTCCAGTATCAACTCATCAATCACCGAGCGGTAATCAAAAATCACCCTGGTATTTTTATCAACACTGTCTTTTCCAAACAAAGCCGGCAGATGTTCTCTCAAATCATATTGCTTACGTTTCTTAAATTCCGAAAAGAAACCCGACGTCCAGTTGGCCTCGCCTCTTGCGTCATCCACTTCGTAGGAGTCATTAAAGAATGCACGCAAATAAGAAAGATCGTGGCCTTTAAATGCCTGGTCGAATTTCTTGAAATAGTCCCTTGCAGCGGTGGCAGAAAAATGATCTATTGCATAGCCTTCGCCACCAGGCGCAGCACGTTCCACCATTTTGCCGTGTAATCCTTCAAAAAGAGCATACAATGTCCATTGGCCCGCAGGAACTGTCCACTTGAGCTTCCCATTTGAATCCACATGACCTGTCAAATCGATCGCCCGGTTAGAATTGTATGCCATCAGGCATTTCAATGGAAGCCTGCCTGGAAACTGTATTTGATCTAAAGCCAGCGCCTGGAGATTCTTATTTTTTCCAACAGGACTGAGAATCGAATCGATGCCTGCAGGTTTGTTATTCGCAGTTCTGACCAGCGCTTCACGATTAAATTCAATCGCTTCCTTCAGTTGCTCACCGCTGCTGATGGTGTACGTCTTATAGTAAATGGTTTTGCTTGCGTCATCATCGCTCACCCATGGTCCACCAAATGGCCAGCCAGTGGCATTGGCCAGGTCGATGCCCAATCCTAGCTTTTTTCCTTCAGCAAGAGTATGATCAAGCATCTCCATCCACTTCGGAGATAGAAAATCAATAAACTGATTTTCATAACCATGTACGCCATAGATCGGTGTAATTTCAACACCTCCCAGGCCGGCTTTCGCATACTGTTCAAGGTTCCAGGTTAAATCGTTTTTGTTTACAGCGCTGCCTTCCCACCACCATCTTGTCCATGGCTTCATGGTTTTCGTTATTGAAGGCCACTTTATTTGTGCGGGAAGTGATAAGCCAATGAGACAAACAAAGAATAGCAGGCCAATTTTTTTCAATATCTTTTATTTTATGCTGGCAAGGCGTGATCGCGACTCGCATCCAGCCACATCACGCTTCATCATTATTCAATCCTCATGCCGGCGCTGCGGTCGGCATCCCGACCAGCTTCGCTGCGTCGGGATTCATTATTCATTATTCGCCACCATTCTCTTCTCGCTTTTCTTCACCTCAACCGCATACACATCTGTATGACCTTCGAAATTCGCGCGAAAGATGATCCATTGGCCGTCTGGTGAGAAATGAACATTAGGTTCAAGTTTATAATTGTGATGTTTCATGCTCACGAGTCTTTCCGATTTGAATTTATTGCCGTCGGGCGTAAATAAATATATCCACTCGCCATCTTTTGCTTTGGCTACCTGGCCCGGGTCACCGCCATCACCGCAAAATATTTTCTGATCTGGAGAAATATTGAAATGGATACTCCACTCGTCGCGGCTAAGCGCATATTTAAATTCTTTGCCTGTTTTTACATTAGTACCTCCCACAAAAAAGGTGACGCTGCGGGGTTGCTGCAGATCAAACCAAATCGTCTGGCCATCAGGAGCAAACCATTCATGGCCTGCGATTTCCATGTCCATGGTTCGCTTATGCATTAACTTAACTTCCCTTGTGCTCGTGTTAATTGTCCATATTCTGTCTACCTTATGCCACGGACCTTCATGACAAAACATTAGCAAATTGGGATCTGTCGTAGAAAACTGTACATGATTTAGCCACGCGCTATCGGTAAATATTTTTTTTAATTCCCCAGTGTTGACATTTATTGTAAAAAGGGTCCGTGGTTCTTTAGCCTCGTAAATAAGATTAAAATAACTTGACTTGTTGGGATTGTTCTTTAGAATTTCTTTTTCCTTGTCACTACTCCACGCGCCGGCAAGCAAGGTACCATTGCTATTTACAGTGGTGATGGATGCCTTGAAACCAGCGGGAAAAACATACACAAGCTTCGTTGCTTTCGTATCAATATTTGTTGAAAAAACGCTTTCTTTAATTTGATAGTATACAAGCCTGCTGTCGGGCGCCACTATTTCACCGTTCATTGGGGACGACTGAAAACTGAGCTGCTCTACCTTTAGCGTCTTCAAGTCTACGCTGTACAACTGCTTGTTGTTGGCCGGGATATTTCCAGTTTCCTGTTTTACAGAATCGTTTTGACTGGTATTTAAATAATCGGTTCCATAAAAGATCATTTTGTTTCCCACAAAAGGATCATTGTGAAAATAGAAACTCATGTTATTTCCGGGCCGTCTTGTTAATCTTATCAGCTTATGACCTGTTGATTTGTCAATCCATTCGTCTGGCATTTTTTTTCCGCCCGTTTCCATCACCGGTTGAGCGAAGACGGGAAGCGAAAAATATGAAACAAAAAAAGTGAAAATTAAACACAGAAAAAAAAATTGGATTTGCAGTTTTTTCATATCGACAATCTTAAGGACGTAAAGTAAAGTCTTCGATTTGTTTTTTTCATCCTGAACTGTGCTGAGACTTCATTCTTGTTCACTCCCATTTAATATCAAATGCATCACCTATAAGTTCGTTTAAGCCAGGCGTCCGGCACCGGGATAATGCAAATGTTCATTGTGCGATTATCCTGCGACAGCATTGCTGACTGTATCTCTATCTTTTTACTATCAGCGCTAAAGCTTGGATGGGGATGATCAGCAGCTGTTCGTTTGTGACCTGCCGAGAGCAATATCATTTCACGAGTGTGCCGGTCGATGAGGTAAATGTTGCGATCAAAGTCATCTCCTACCGCCCATCGTCCGTCGGGTGAACCGTTAACGTGCCAAAGCCCGCTGCCAGCTGGTGTTTGAGCAATAATTATCATTTCTCTTGTCCTGAGATTCACAATTCCAAGACCGGTTGGTTTCTCTCGTGTGCCGGAAAGTCCCCATGATATTTCCTGGCCAGGGTTTGTTGGGTCGGCTACCGACTTCTTAGTGGTGTCATTTGTCGCTTTGGTTATATCAATCTTTCGGTGGCCCATAGTAGCGATAGCCACTTCATCTTTGGTAATGACTGCCTCGTGTGTTACCCACTCATAATCTGATTCAGGATACAATGGCCTCAAGCCGCTTCCATCAGCCATCACGATCCAGGTGCGTTGCGGAGACTTGCCACCGGTTTCCCAACAAAAAACAATTTCCCCCGGTACCCATGGATTGGTTTGCACATGCCCGATTTGAAAAGGCACTGAAAGGATGTATTTCAATTCACCGGTTTTCACATTCATACTCATCAGGCCCGCTGGTCCTGCTCCCATATTCCTGGGACCAAAGGTTCCCTCGATTTTTGTACTTGGTGCCAAATGTTTAGCAGCTTCCGTTTTCCCGACGCGGAAATAAACAAATCCTTCGTCTGCATCCAGCGCCATGTCGCCTCCTGCACCAAGTTCAGCAGGTATCACCCCGCAGATACGTTGGTATTGTGAGGCTGCCTTTATTGCACCGGCTTTGCTATCAGCCAGTAATTTGTCAAGAGTAACTTCAATGATCTGTAATGCCACACTTCTTCTTTGTGAAGTGTCTCCCGGTGCATTGCGCATACAGTATAATTTCATCGATTTTCTAGCAACGCAAAGCATTCCTGTAAAACCTCCTTCGGTGACCTGGACAATATCCCCGGTTTTTTCATTCACTGCCATCGCTTCACCTCTTACGCGATTAGACCGAAAGATTACCCACTCACCATCGGATGTCCATTGGGCATGCGTCTGGTAAATCTTTGCGTCTGCGGTTTGCTTCGTGGTCAAAAACGTAAGCATCGCCCCTGTAACTGGATCTTTAACTTCCTTGCGTTCCGATGGAAATCTCTTGCCGATTTGGGAATGGGCCGCAGACCATATCACCAACAGGCAAGTGACAAACGATGATAGATAAAATTTACCTCGCATAATGCACGATATATTTATTTAGTTGCCATCAGGTTTTATAGTGTTAGTGGACACGCTGGCTGGCAAATTCCATTTTTCAAAAGGATCAGGATGTGCAGGATCAAATGGGGACAGATCTTTTTTCAAAAATTTTACCAACGGAAGTTTGACCTTTTTTATTCCTTCGACAACACACCGAGCCAATTCATATGCGCCGTACGAACTAAAATGTGTGTTATCCCTGAGCGCTGAATCCTGCCCCGGAAAACTATGCGCGGGGTAATGAACAAAACCTTTCATGGATTTCTCCGGTCCCCATGCTTCAAACAACGTCTTACTAGCTGCATTTAAATCAATCAAAGGCACATGTTCCTCGCTCGCAGTTTCTCTCATTGCTTGTGGGTAATCGCCCAGAGTATTAACGACGTGTCCTGTTGAATCAAAATTTCTTCGGTGCATTGATGTAACTAAGACTGGCCTCACTTTCCTACGCCTGCACTCTTCAATCCATTCCTTCAATGTTGATTTGTAGGTTGTGAATGCATCTAAATGATTGCTACCGGGCTTCTGATCATTGTGTGTAAATTCAATAAACAAATAATCGCCTGGCTTCACCATACTCCATATCTTTTCCAGTCGTCTTTCGTTCTTAAATGCCTTCAAACTCTCGCCCGACTCAGCGTGATTAGCGATAGCTATTTTTTCGGGTTGAAAAAACGCAGGAATCATTTGTCCCCAGGCAGCCCAGGGTTCGTCAGCCTGATCGACAACTGTAGAATTGCCCGCAAGAAACAAAGTGATCGCATCGACAGCCGGAGTAATCTCAACAGCGCAAACCCTAGCTGATGTATTGCTAAATTCTAACGTCAGCTTATCATCCCAGTGTTTGTATTCTCGCTCTCTTGGCTTCAATCTTACTTTATTATCCGTGCCCGTTATTAGGCTATCGCGTATGTGAACAGTAAATTTAACTGTGGCAAATTTTCCGCTTGCCGTGTGTAGTCTTTCAACCATCAATCTCCGGTTTTCTGCTTTTATTGTTGTAACTGACTCACCGTTTTTATCACCTAATATCACTTTTACGTTATAATTTCCCTCATGCACCTTCACTGAAAAATAAAACGGTTGAGTACCTGTGATGTAATCATCCCGCAGAGCATCATCGCCAGGATAATCTTTGGCAGTGACACTAGAACCAAAATCAAATCCGTATCCTCGCTGCGATGTATAAGTTGTGCCGGGTGTAATCTTAACGTAGCCGCGCTGCGTTTTCCCAGAGCCAAAATCAAATTTGTAGGAGGTGGTGATGACGTTAGCCTGTGCAAATGAAAACAGGGGTGAAAACGACATCGCCATAGCGAAAAGATTTTCCTTGAACAGTTTCATCACCATTAAAAAGTAACGAAAAGGCAGGTACTAAATTTCCCTGCCCTTTTCTGATTGGAACGATTGCTTATCGAGAAATCAGTACCCTGGGTTTTGATATGCTTTTCGTGCTGCGTCGTCCAGCACTTTACCAGATTCATCGGTAAGTTGCACCAGGTAAGCGTTTGGCCACGGGCGGAATGTATAAATCTTTTTCATTTGTCCCTTTCCGTTTCCATCCTGGCCATTGCCGCTTTCTGTATTGGATGCAATCGGCCATAAACCTGTTTTATCAGAACCCATTTGATTCAAGTATTCTATGCGATCATAAAGAATTCCGGCATTGTGCTGATCTTCCCACGCCAGTCCTTCTGATAAAAATTCACGGGCCTTTTCATTATAAATAAACTGTATGAACATATCGGTCTTTGAAATTGCCGTCGGAATATACCCTTCGCGCAAAGCCTCAGGCGTACCTGGCGTAAAATAATTTTCGGTGACGGTAATCTTGCTGTAAGAAGTACCAGCTGCGCTATAGGGTGGAAGCTTTTCTGCGGCTGTCAATGTTGAAGCCTGCGGTTCCCACTCTACTAATACTTTAGGACGCGCTTCGCCGGATTTGTAGGCGGCACGTTGACGCACCACATTTATGTCGGCTACAGCTTGAGCATACATTCCCTTGCGACCGTATGCTTCTGCCCTGATGAGGTAGGTTTCGGCAAGGCGCATTAAGATCGCATCTCTCGTCCCGTTCTCACTGTTGAAATTGGCTTCATCAGCGCTTCCACCACGCAGCGGATCAACTAATTTTTTTGATGAGAGATAAAGACCCCGTGTTCCAGTTGACAATCCGATTGAAGCGCCATTCACCGGGTTCAACCTGTAATAATATTTACCTGTCGTTTCTGATATTAGCCAACGAACAAAAAACTGGTATGGCTGACTCATTGCCTTAAGCGAATCAACAGCTTCGTTCTTTTGATTTTCCAGGTAAATAATTGCACGCGCCCCGTTCAGAATGCGCTTGCTCCCTGACGTTACGGTTGGTTCGCTCGCCGGTTTATTGGCATTCCACCAGTTAGCTGTAGGGACAGTCCATGCATAGGAGGTGCTGGTACTCGCCGGCATGTTGCTGATGTACTCATACTGGAATGTTTTGTAGTAACGCGAGTCATTTACTTTGTCGCGGAAGTTATCATAGGCCCAGTCAGTTGGTTTGAATGTAGCAAATGGACGTCCATATGCCATAGCCCTTGTAACTCCCGAGCTTGCCGTATAATCTCCGATATGATAATTGCATGAACGGTTACCTCCAAAACGACCGTCAAGTGTAATGTTGATATCAAATTGCGCGGCCCAAATTATTTCTGAATGCTGTGCACCAGTTTCTGACACTGCAGGGTTGAATAATGTCCAGTAATCTGGCGCCAGTGCACCGGCGCCACCTTTGCCATTAATTACTTCTGTGCTTAGTGTAATCACTGAATCCAGGTCGGTCGCAACATTCCCCTTGTACAACATTTTCAAATGCTGCTCGCTGCTATTTTGAAACCCTGCTGCCTGCGCTCGGTTTAAGTAGAGTTTCGCGAGAAAATGACCGGCTGCCCATTTGGTGAGACGTCCCCTGTCTCCCGTCAGTGGCAGGTTATCATATGCGTAGCGAACATCCCCGATGATTTGCTTATAGATATCTTCCAACTTAGCCTTTGGATAAAAATAGATACTGTTATCCTCGCGTTTAGGTGTAAGCAATAATGGCACATCACCCAGCTGATTCGATATTAAGTAATAGGCCCACGAACGCAGAAAAAGTATTTCGGCGCGACGCTGTTTTCTAAATGTTTCATCAGTTCCAAACCTGCCAGGCTTTACGTTGTCTATAATGTCGAGCGCGATGTTACAATTATTGATGTGAGGATAATTACCCATTGGAGCATAGTTGGAATTAGCTGACCCTAAGAAATTATTTACGTTGGCCGCCGCGATAAGACTTACATCCGTACCAACGGCTGACGCCTGCTCCCTTGGATAGGCGGTTTGGCCGTCTGATGCGCCGCCAACAGTCATATAAGCATCCGTCTCTGGTTCGATCAACCGGGCACCGTTCTGCTCCCACTCGTGTTTTACCCTCGCAATCACATAAAGACCATTGATCAAAGATTCAAGGCCAGCCGGATTATTGTAATAATCTTGCGTAAGGTTTGAAACCTGCTTTTCAGTAAGAAACTTTTTGCAGGAGGTAAAAATATTCAGCGCACCGAAAAGGAAGGACCAAACTAAAACATATTTTATAAAGCTCTTTTTCATACAAATGATTTTATTAGTGAGACAGGGTAGCCACTTAAAACCCTGCCCTAATACCAAATACAAAACTCTGTGGAAGAATCGTGTTATTATTTGTTCCTCCTAAGGGATTAGTATTGCTGGAAACGATACTCCAGTTTGTGTCGTCATCAGGATTGAGCCCCCACCTGACCACTTGTTTTCCAAACAAGAATGGATTAAGTACCTGCACATTTAGCACGAGGTCGTTCATGAAAGCTTTTCTGATTAAACTCTTCGCAAAGGTATACGACAGAGAAATGTTTCTCACTACCCAAAAAGAACCTTCATTATATTGCATGGCTGAAGTAAGATTCGTAACAGCCCCACTCGAAGTTGGCATTGGGTAACGTGCATCCCAGTAATCCCAGGACCAAACATCATTTTCAACACGCCCATTTGGGTTTGCTCCCCCAAAAGAATTGGGATATCCACCGAAATAAGTCTGGCCCCACCGAAAATATATAAATGAGCTCAATGACCAGTTCGCATAGCGAAATGTATTAGTCATTCCCCCGCTCCATTTAGGCCGCGGCGATCCATGAATTACCCAATCGGCCGCATCCAGTTTGTAGTCCCCATTCTGATCAACCACTTTAATTGTGCCGGGATAGAAATTGAAACCGTTTTGTCGGAACTTAGCCATCTCTGTGGCGTCTTTTGATGAACCGCTCCAAATTCCATCGTATACATATCCATTCGTATAAAACACCTGCGAGGGTTGGCCGATAAACAGCGCATTCGCTACCATGTCCTGTTTACCATTTATCAGTTCAACAATCTCTTCGTTGTTTTTTGACCAGTTTAGGTCGGTGCTCCAGGTAAACTTTCCACGTTGAACATTGATTGTAGAAAGAGTTATTTCAATTCCAGTGTTTCTTGTCTTGCCGATATTCTCAATTTTTTGAACATATCCAGATACCGCAGGAAGGGTCTTAAGGAAAATCAGATCTGAAGTATTTTGCTGGTATACCTCAATTGAACCATTTACGCGGTTCTTAAACAACCCGAAGTCAAGTCCAATATTTGTTTGCGCTGTCTGTTCCCATTTCAATAATGGATTTTGAACCAATTGAGGCAGGTATCCAATTCCGGCTGCACTGCCAAAGACATATGGATTCCTGCTAAGAGGTCCCGACGTACTGTAAGGATTCACGGCTGAATTTCCGGTTATGCCATAGCTTGCTCTTAGTTTGAGTTCGTTGATCCAATAAAGCGATTCCAGGAATTTCTCCTCCTGAACTTTCCACGCGACTGCAACAGACGGGAAGAAATCCCATTTATGATCTGGGGCGAGTACAGACGACCCATCATATCGACCTGATAGTGTAACCAGGTATTTGTTCATCAGTGTGTAATTGACGCGGCCCATAAACGAGCTCAGGCTATTTTCAGTAAATCCCGTTCCATAGCCAGGGTTGCCCGCGGTGTTTGATGCCAGATCGTACCACAGACTCAGTGGATTGACAACACCAGTTACGCTTGTCGATGTGCTTTCCTTCCGGGACTTTTGCGAAGACTGAAGCAAAGTCACGCCAAGCGTGTGAACCTTATTAAATGTTTTGTCGAGGTAAAGCAAATTCTCGACGACCCATGAAAAGTTTTCTTCAACTGCATAACCCGCAGTATTTGGCCTGTTGGTAAGATGACTTGTCGCATCAGGACCAGTCCAGGATCCGGACCGGTAGTGGCGATATTGAGGGCCAAAATTTACATGATACTTTAACCACGGAGTAAATTTTATCTCGGCGAAAGCACTTGCTAAAATAGCAAACGTGCGTCGCTCATTTTTAACCTGGTCAATGTCTATTAGCGGATTCCATAAATTGACATTCCCTCCCGCGTTCTTAATCCAGCTTCCGTTAGCATCCTTAGGCAAAGCGTAAGGGAATTGATCAGTAGCCCTGGAGTAAAGATCTTTTGATCCAGTATTTGATGTGTTCGGTCCCAGGATTCCATAGTTCTGCAGCGAAAATGAAGTGATAATAGAAGTACCGATAGTGAACCACTTATTTCCCGTAATATCACCCGTGACGTTTGCGGTATATCGTTTATAATCCTGATCTGCCTGAACACCTTTCTGGTTATAGTAACCAAGCGAAACAGAGATACGAGATACATCCGTACCGGAGCTTACAGAAATCTGATGGTTTTGAGTCAAACCTTGTTGTGTGGCAGCGTCCAGCCAGTCGTAGTTCCCGATGTTTTCCGAATTATAAACCGGAACCTGCGCGGGCCAGCCAAGAGCTTGCTCCGCTGAAGTTGTAGGTCGCATCTTAACTGTTCCATCGGCATTCCATTCATACCCTCTCATGACAGACGCCACCGACGTGGGATCAGCAAAGCCGACCATCGTAGAGTCATCTTTGGGATTCGGATACCAGCTTTTGGCGGGAAGACTAAGGTTGCCATTGTTTGCAATGTTGTGGTATGTCCTTCCATTGATTTGGGCCAGGCGCCAGCGGTCAACATATTCTCCGCCATCCATCCAATCTGTGAGCGACTTGTACCAATCGAGAGAGACGGTCGCGTTATAGTTTACAGCCACTTTTCCTTTTTGACCTTTTTTTGTGGTAATGAGCACTACACCATTCGAGCCGCGAGAACCGTAGATAGCCGTAGCTGAAGCATCCTTTAAGACTTCAATAGAAGCCACGTCCATTTCGTTCAAATCAGCCATGGTAAAAGAGTTCACTCCGAGGCTGTTCACGAGTGGAATTCCATCTAATACATAGAGGGGGTCATTGGAAAAATTAATTGAACGATTCCCACGCACTCTTACTACAGGTAATTCTCCAGGCTTAGTGTTTGATGATACTTGCACGCCGGCAGCATGGCCCTGGAGTGCCTGCAAAACATTTTGCGTCGGCCTCTCCTGGATAACCTTATCGGTAATACGTGAAAGTGACCCTGTTACATCGCTTTTCTTTTGGGTACCATAGCCTACTACTACTACGTCCTGCATAGTTGTGGCTGTCGTAACAAGTGATAAGGTCAACTCACTCTTGCCATTGATCGGCATTTCCTGGTCGCGAAAGCCTACAGAACTAATCACCAAAACCGAATTGGCCGAAGGAGCTACGATCGAAAATGATCCATCACGCTTAGTGACGCTGAAGTTGTTTGTTCCCTTCACCTGCACGGTCGCACCCTCCACCGGCTTATTAGCTTCATCTGTTACTTTGCCGGTAACTCTGAATTCACCAGCCGGAGGTTTTGAAGGAATGTCTTGTGAAAATGAAAATTGCGCAGTTAAAAAGAAAAATGTAAGAACAATACTACTACGCCGCAGTGCAATTTTTTTCATATAGCAGCAATTGAATTTTCACCCAATTTATCCCAGTTCTTTTTATCAATCATCCTGCACCATCCTGATAAAATTGGAGCGCTTAATTGTCAGTTATACAATATAAAAAAGTTGGAAGAGGGAGTTAGGTCTTTGCCCTAATTTACAGCAACTGAAGAGAGTTTAAATTCAATAATATGGTCCGCACAAAAATATTTATTCCAGGCAGCATGAATTGAAGGAGGCGCCACTCTTGCAGATGAATCCGTTTAGAAATTATTGTTGCAGTCTGGATGCAATAACAATCTCAAAGAACTAATGGAGAGTGCTCATTTATGACATGGTGCTCAGTACCCTGGATTCTGAAGATATAATCCCGGTGCTGCATCAATTTGCGATTGAGGCACAGGATAGATAATGGAGTTTGCAACGATTGGGCCGATCTTATGAAGTGCTGCATCTTCAACATTTTTCCATGCGTTCATGATCGTTAACAGATCACCGCTTCTCTGCAGATCAAACCAACGAGTCCCTTCAGCAGCAAATTCTTTCCTGCGTTCAATAAATAGTTGTTGCAATGTAACATTTGTAATGGCTGGTTGTCCCGCTCTTGCTCTAACCTGGTTTACGATTGCGTCCACATCAGCTTGTGTTCCTCCGGTTGCACCGTGCAAAATACATTCGGCTTTGCGCATCAATATATCAGTATATCTTATCGCGATAAAATTGATTCCCCAATCAAACCGACTGACGGGAATTCTTGTCGAGTCCATGTATTTTCGAAAGAATGCATGGAGATCTGTTGTACCTAAGTTGTTGTAAGGAGTCGTATGTAAGAACAGTGCCCTACGTGTGTCAACCGGAGCAACGGTGGAATAGCTGGTGAGCAAATCATTTGAAACCGAAGGCGTACCCAATGCTCCGCCCAACGATGGATTGCCCGCCGGCAATGCGTTGAAATAGGCTTGGGGCACAAGTTGCCATGGATGTGTTGCGCCCAACACAGGATTTTGTCCCGTGAGATACATCACATCAAACACAGCTTCTTTATTTGTTGAGGGACTTTGATTGTTGTATGAAAAAATCAAGTTTGCGTTACTTCCAGTATCGGGGAAAGAATACTTCGCCGTCCTGAAAACAAAGCCACCATTGGTGATGACGTCTTGCAACAAAGTCAAAGCCTGGCCCCATTCATTCAATCCCATACCCGGTCCTTCAATTGAATAAGTTGGGCCCGAGCGAGCCATATATACCTGGGCAAGCAATGATTCAGCGGCAAATTTTGTTGCGCGGCCAACGTCGGTTGCGGTGTAGTTGGGAAATGGACCACTGAAGTTGACAGGCAAATTTGCAACTGCATACTGAAGATCAGAAATGATGAATGCGTACACATCGGCAATCGGGCTGCGAGCAATCTTCACCGCTTCGCTGGCTGATACGGGATGATCAAGCACGGGAACTTTTCCAAAATATTTTACCAGGTCGAAATAGAAGAATGCACGTAGAAATTTTGCTTCTGCATTTAACCTTGATGCCAGTGCGGCAGAGCCAACATTACTTCCATTCTTCGCAATTTGATCAATCACCGTATTTGCTTTAAATATTCCACTGAAGTTGGCTGTCCATGCTTCATCAACAAGTGGATTTGTAGCGATCGCTACTGAAAAATTATTGATCGGGTCCGGATCACGACCCACGTCATTTGTCGGATAGATATTGTCAGAACGCACTTCAGACAGGAACAGAGCCCTGTCTGGAAAACCTCTCAGTGAATTATAGGCTGCATTTACGGCCTGTATGAAATCGCTGGGTTGTTTATAAAAGGTTTCAGTAGTTGCAGTAGAGATTGGAACCTGCTCCAATTTCTTTTCACATGAATGGAGAGTAACTGCAGCAAACAATATGATGAATATCTTTTTCATTTCTTAGTTGATTAGAGCGATTAAAAAGTAATGTTTATTCCGAAGATCAATGACTTTGGCAATGGCATTGCACCATAGTCACCTGCCTCGGGATAAGAATTATTCGTACTCACTGCAGTGTTCGCTGCTTCAGGGTTCAGACCACCATAATATTTGTCGTGACCAAAAAAGTTTTCTAAAGTCAAATAAACTCTTGCATTTTGCACGTATTTCTTTTTAAACACGTTCGACAAATTATATCCTGCCGTGATGTTTCGCACCCTTATGTAATCAGACGAGTAAAGCCAATCCGTCGCTGAAGTAATCGGAGAGTTATAAGTTGAATAAGCCTTGCTCCATCTTCCGCTGCCGGGATTTGACTCCGAATACCATCGATCCACGAAGTCGGCAATGTGATTGTCTGATCTTCCCTGTCCCGGACGGACAAGCGCTCTTCCTAATTGAGAATAGATTGAACCACCCGATTGGCCCTGGATCAAAAAACTTAAATCAAAATCACCGTAATGGAACGTATTCGTCATTCCATATGTCCAATCGGGATTTGGATGACCCACGATTTGCTTGTCAGCCTCGGTGATCACGCCGTCGCCATTAATATCTTCGAATTTGAAATCTCCTGCTTGTTGTGTCGTTCCATTGTACCGTGGTACATTGTTGCTGATATCTTTCTGAGTAAGCAATCCAATCACTTTCAAAACATAGATGCTATTGATGGGATAACCGACACGCAGGATTGCATCAGAGACCGTGAAACCGTTTGGAATAATGATCTGCGTTTGTCCTGGCGCCAGGGCTTCGACCTTGTTAGTATTGTGAGTAACATTGAACGAAGTGGTCCATTGCAATTTGCCGATAAGGTTGCGTGTTGTTACTTCCAATTCCTGTCCAATATTTCTTACTGAACCAATGTTGGTGAGATAAGATTGGAAACCGGTTGCTGCCGGCACTTGCACATTCAACAAAAGATCAGTATTGAGTTTATTGTAATAATCAAACGATCCGACGATCCGGTTTTTTAAAACACCAAAATCAAAACCGAAATCATAGGTTTGAGATTTTTCCCATTTCAAATCAGGGTTTGCAAGAACGTTAGGTGCCTGGCCAATTGCTGCTGTAGGTGTCGAACCAAAAACATATCCTGCGGAACCGATGGTTGCGATCGCAGCATAATCGTTCGGGAGATTGTTATTTCCATTTACTCCATAAGATGCCCTCAATTTTAGATCACTGATCACAGCAAGCCCATTCATAAAATTCTCATCGGAAACAATCCATTTCAGGGACGCAGATGGGAAAATACCATACTTGTTATTTTCTCCAAATCTTGACGAACCATCTCTGCGAATACTGGCCGATAGAAAATATTTGTCTCTGAAAGCGTATTGCAAGCGTCCGAATAGAGATGTCAAAACACTTTGTGTCGAAGTGGTGTTACCCGTGACCGCCGCTGCGGCATTCAATGTTTGAATGATCGCACTTGTATAACCGCCATTTGAACTAAGTGCAACCTGGTCGAAGCGATCCCAGTTGTATGAAAAACCAGCAAGTGCATTAATGCTGTGATCTTTACTTATGACAGTGTTGTAGGTGAGCGTATTTTCGTTCACGAAGGTTTGTCTCCTGTAACTTCTGTATGTGCCGGATGTAGCGGAAAGGAGATTATTTGATCCCGTAAATGTTCTTGCTGCTTGCGTACCCGCTGTGATGTAAGGAACATAGGTGGTTGCGATGTTGTCAGTGTTATCCAGATTCGCCGAGCTCCTAAAACTCAATCCCTTCATGATATCAAGTTCACCATAAACAGTTCCCAGCGTACGATAGCGTTTTGTTGTTCCTTTATTGTATGTCAGTTTGCCAAATGGCGAGTTTGTTGTGCTACTCCAGAGATATTGTCCGTTCTTTCCCGTGTTTACCAATAAACCCATTGTATCTTCCTGCACCGGAGCCAAACTCAAAGCCTGGTGAAAAATGTTATCTTTCCCGTCTACTCCCGGATCCTGAGTGATCGAATAAGTCGGAGCGATGTTCACCCCAAATCTCAATCTTTTTGATGCATTGATCTCCACATTTGCTCTTAGCGAATATGCCCTGTAGCTGACGTTCATTATAAAGGCATCATGGTCTGCATAATTTCCGGAAAGAAAATATTTCACTGCGTCACTCCCGCCGCTCGCAGAGATCTCATAATTTTGAATCAATCCCTTTCTTTCGATCTCATCCTGCCAATCGATATATGCTAAGCCCGGATGACCTGGCTGTGTCCATCGCGGATCCGGGATATACTGCGGATCGAGTGTACCCACTCTTGCGAGACGAGTTGCATAATCATCATTTGCTGTTGCACCCTGAGCTCCAAATTTTACCACATATTGAGCATTGATCACTTCAGTTGCTTGTGCGATCCACTGATCTCCATTCATCATTTCCAATTTACTTGCGGCCTGGTTGTAACCTAAATAGGCGTTTAAGTTGAGTTTGACTTTACCTGTCGAGCCGCGTTTCGTGGTGATAATCACAACCCCGTTCGATGCTCTCGATCCATAGATAGCAGCAGCAGCAGCATCTTTCAGCACTTCAATTCTTTCGATGTCATTCGGATTGATGTTATCGAGTGGATTACCTGTCGAAAAGTTTCCATTGGTAACATTGCTTGAATTTACAGAGAGCGGGAAACCATCGATGACATAAAGTGGTTCGTTGCCTCCGCTGATTGATCCTGAGCCACGAATCTGCAGACTAAATCCTCTGCCAGGCAGGCCCGTTGATTGTTTCACCGTAACGCCGGCTAGCTGACCAACCAATGCCTGGTCGACACGCACAACAGGCCTTTCGTTGAGGGTTCTTGCGTCGAATGACGAAACAGCCCCTGTTACATTTTTTTTCTTTTGTGTTCCATAACCTATTACAACAACATCACTCAACACTTTTTGGGAGATACCAAGTGAAAGATTGATAACCGCTTGATTTTTTACTGAGACTTGTTGTTCCTCATAGCCAACGGAAGTGAACGTGAGTACATCAGTGCCTTTCACACCTGTGATTGTGTAGCTGCCGTCTTCTCGAGTTGCCGTTTGATTTGAAGTCCCTTTCACATGTACAGTGACATTAGGAACTCCCTTACCATTTTCATCACTGATCTTTCCAGTGACGGTGAGAGAATTTTGAGCGATTGATTGGAGCGTGCAGAGAGAGAACAAAAAGCAGAGCAATGCAATACTTCGCGCAAGTAGAACTCTTTTTTTCATATAGCAGCAGTTAATATGGGGAATAATGTTGCCAATTTATCTTACTTCTTTTTATCAATCATCCTGCACCATCCTGATAAAACCCCCAGGTTTAATTGTCACTTGTACAATAAATCTATTTGACAAGTAAGAGGTTCGGGTGCTAAGACACTGCCCTCATCACGGGCACGTAAGACTTAAGGGTTATTAGATTGGCGGGGACTGAATTCACATTCCAGGTTTCGTGGATAGCTAATGCCGTACCGATCGCAGTAGCCTGGGCTATTGAAGCGGCGTAAACTGCCATACCAGGAAAGGCTATTGCTAACAGGTTCATGTAAATTTCATTTTTGCTAAAGCCTCCGTCGACAAAGATTTTCCTCACCCGGTTTTTTTCCAGGACAAGGTTGGTTGAGAAGGATTGTTGGAAGACGAGATCAAAAATCAATTGATGGTAGGCGTGTTCAGCTGAAGGAAAAAAAGAAGGATCTCTTTTTTCGAATACACATTCTTTCAATGATGCCGGGTTCTCATTTTTTTGTAACTGTGCCACTATGTCATCACTGAAACGAACCTGTTTAAACTTTGCAACATCTGTGTGAAAATGGTCGGCGATTCGCCGCACTTGTGCGTCATGGACATAGCCCGCAAATAACCTCGCCGCTTTTACCGGTTTACCGTTGTACTGTAAATAACAAAGACAGTCATTTTTCAGCTCTTCTGCTGTCAGCGGCGAATTGTTGGAAGGATTTAATGATATGCACCAGGTACCGGTAGAGATCAGGACAAATGGGTCATGGAAACTCAGCAGGTAGGGAATAAGCGCCGCCGAGCTATCGTGCAAACCAATCCCACCTTTAAAATTCTTTTGCTGGTATGAGACAGGAGTTACACTACTTGAACTGGCAATCGGCAGCAGTTTTTCGAGCACTTCTTCTTTACTAACCCACGCATGGTATCCATTTTTTTGAAAATCCCATAGGTTAGTGTGACAACCAATGCTTGTAATATCGGAATAACGACCTCCCGAAATAATATAGCTCAAAAATTGAGGCAAGTGAAAGGCATACTTTATCTTGTCAAACAGTTGCGGGTTTTCATACTTAATGCGATAAAGCTGCATGCCCGAATTGAGATTACCCAGTACAGGAGATGCTGTTTGATAGGCAAATTCCTCCTTGCCTCCGTATGTATTGTAAAATTGATGAAGCAGGTTTTCCGGATAAGGTTTTAAATAATTGTAGAGAGGCGCAACTGGTTTTCCATTTTCACCAACGAACACGAAGCTTGCACCATACGCGGAGAGGTTCACCGCGCTGATATCAAACTCTCCGGCTTTCACTAACTCGTGAAAAGAATCCTGAACAAATGAGGAAAGTTTGTTCACGTCTTCGCAGGCAAACCCATCTTCATCCTTCGTTTCCTCAAGCACGACGCTTTGTTCAAACACAATTTGATATTCCTCGTCAAACAAGAATAATTTTTTGTTCGTTTTCCCAACATCGAAAATTGCTATGAGGTTTTTTCTGCTCATTGTAACGTGTCAATTGTGAGTTGTCAATGGTCAATTGTATTGTCAATTACTCCCTACATAACTCACGATTCATGATTCAGCATTCACAATTCACCACCTCACAGCCCCGTCGCCACAGTTGTTTGCCCCCTTTCTTTGATAAGATTCTCCCTAATATTTAATTCGCGGTATAGGCGAATCGGGTCGAATGCGCCACCGGCCGCTTGCCGTGCGTGTTCAACAAGTGGGCGCACGTCGGTACGAAAGGCATTTTGCAAAATTTCCTGCGCCCTGGCTACATCATTTTTATTCCTAGCGGCCTCCAGTTCATCCTTGTCAACTAATAATGCCTGGGCATAGGCAATTTTGATGGCTTCTACCGATTGCATTAAATCTTCCAGTGGGTCTTTCAAATTGTGTGACGCGTCAATCATCCAGCCCAAATCTGTTGCATGATTCATTCCTCTCGAATCCATCCCCTCTACTAACTCATAGAATATTAAAAACAATTGATACGGGTTGATACTTCCCACGGTAAGATCATCGTCACCGTATTTTGAATCATTGAAATGAAACCCTCCCAGCTTCCCTTCCATCAGCAACAATGAAACAATTTGCTCAATGTTGGCTGCGGGAAGGTGATGTCCAAGATCAACGAGCGTGTAGGCCTGTTTACCCAATTTACTTGCATATAAATAAGATTGTCCCCAGTCAGCGACAGTCATGGAATAAAAGTTAGGTTCGTATGCTTTGTATTCCACAAACATCTTCCAGCTGCCCGGCAGTTGACTATAGATTTCCTGCAGGCTTTCCAGCGTTCGCTGAAATGCTTTCCTGAAATTTAACTGCCCGGGAAATGAAGAACCATCGGCAAGCCACACAGTAATTGCTTGCGAACCTAACGCCTCGCCATACCTGATTACTTCGATGTTGTGCTCTATAGCTTGTTTACGAACAGCCTTCTCGGCGTGTTGTAACGATCCGAATTTGTAACTGTGTTCCTGGCCAGGTTGATCCTGGAACGTGTTTGAATTCATGGCATCAAAGCGCAAATCAAATTGAGCAGCTAGTGCCTTAATTGCAGATGCATTTTCCGGAATATCCCATGGAATGTGCAGAGAGATGGCGCCGCTTGATTTATTTAGCGAATGAAGCAAGCCGACGTCTTCAATTTTTTCTTCCAAACTGCGCGGATCACCACCGATGGAAAATCTTCCAAACCGCGTGCCCCCGGCACCTAACGCCCAGCTTGGAATCGCGACTTGAAAATTCTGCAGTTTCTGAAGGATTTTATTTACGCCGGGGATACTAGAAGCAAGATGTTCAAACTTGCGCTGTTGGTCAGCAGAGCGCTTTTGATTATGCTCTTCAATTTTGTATTTTTCGATTTGCATGACGCAGGATATTTGATATTGTGTGATTAGATATCGATAATCACCGCAAATAAAATACTTCTTTCAACGGAACCGAAACCGGCGAATTGTCTGGGTTGCTTTCCATAATATCTCTCATGTAGCTCCACCATTTCTGCATTACTGGTGCTAAAGGTAGTTTATCCAGTGCTTGGGCATCGTCAACATTCAAGACACCGAAGAGTGTGCTGGTATCTTCATCAAGAAAAATCGAGTAATCTTCAATTCCATTTTGCTTTAAGAGAGTAACAAGTTCAGGCCAAATTTCATCATGCCGCTTCTTGTATTCAGCTTCATAACCTTTGAACAATTTCATCTTGAAAGCAATCCTTGACATGGTTAACTCGAGGAGGCAAAGTGACAGCAATGAAAATGTTTTCCCATTTAATCCGAAAAAATCATGAAAATCGTAGTTCTATCTTACAAATGCAGCCGCCACTCCTCCATCAACATTTAAAATATTTCCCGTGGATTTATCGAGCAGGCCCCCCACCAATGCAAAGCAGGCATTCGCTATATCGTCGGGCAAGATGACCTCACCCAACAAAGTTCTCTTTGCATAGAATTCGGGCAATTCCTCTACTGTTATTCCATAAGCTTTCGCTCTCCCTGCAGCCCACTCTCCTTCCCAAATCTTACTATCGCTGATCACAGCATCAGGGTTCACGATATTTACTCTTATTTTATCCTTTCCAAGCTCTGCAGCATTTAATCGGCTTAAATGCGTTTGCGCCGCCTTTGCCGATCCATAGCCTGCATTGTTTGGTCCGGAGACCAACGCGTTTTTGCTCACGATGTTTATGATGTCGCCGCCGATATCTTGCTTGCGCATAACCTGCACACTATCCTGAGTCACAAAAAATTGCCCTTTAACGAGTACATCATATAATAAGTCCCAATCCTTTTCTGTATGTGTTTCGATCGGCTTTGAAATGGACAAACCAGCGCAGTTCACGACTATATCCACACCGCCAAAATCAAGAGAGGCCTTATAAAATGCATGATGTATACTTTCTGCATCCGTTACATCAAGTGGTGTCGATGTAAAAATATCCTTGTTGTACTGTTGGCTGAATTCTTTATGCGCGGAGCTCAACCTTCCTTCATCATTATCATTTAAAATAATGCATGCCCCCTCGTCAGCAAATTTTTTCGCGATTGCTTTTCCGATTCCTCCGGCGCTTCCGGTAACCAGGGCGATCTTTCCGGACAATGCCTTTGGTTTCGGCATCCTTTGCAATTTTGCTTCTTCCAGCAACCAGTATTCAATGTCAAATGCCTCTTGTCGGGGAAGGGAAGTATATTCCGATATTGCTTCAGCCCCCCGCATCACATTTATTGCATTTATATAAAACTCCGAAGCAATCCTTGCGGTAGATTTATCCTTGGCAAAAGCAAACATGCCAATGCCGGGATACAAAATGACAACAGGATTCGGATCCCTCATGCAGGGACTATTTTCATGTTTATGCGTGCTGTAGTACTCCCCATACATTTTCCGATAGGACGCAAATTGCATTTCCAATTTCCCTTTTACCAACCCCACATTTCCCAGGTCCTCGTCAACCTTTAAATCGAGCACTAAAGGAGAGATTTTGGTTCGCAAAAAATGATCAGGACAACTTGTTCCCATTGGTGCGAGCCGCTCCAGGTCATTGGAGTTTACAAATTCCAGGACTCTGTCATCATCGTTAAAATGACCAACCATCCTGGTTTGTGATGAGCATAGTCCTCTCAAAATCGGAGCCAGGGCGGCGGCTTGTTGCAGGCGCGTCTCCCTTTTTGGAGATTTAACTTTTGCATCGCCAAACGCGGCTTGATTCTTCGAACTTGCATTCTGAATGTATTCCGCGCAACGTTCAATTATATCCAGTGAATTCAGGTAACATTCATGCGCTGTTGCACCCCAGGTAAATAAACCGTGGGAGCCAAGAATGATGCCGCAGGCGTCGGGATTCTCATCCACCGCCTGCTTTAGCTTTAATCCTAAATCAAAACCCGGGCGCTGCCAATCAACCCATGCAATCTGTCCATTGAACAATTCTTCGGTTATCGTCTTGCCGTCTTTTGCTGCCGCAATCGCAATCACCGCATCAGGATGCAAATGATCAATATGTTTGAAAGGCAGGAAGCCATGGAGAGGTGTGTCGATTGAGGGCGCCTTTGACCTTAGGTCAAAAATGCAATGATTAAAAAGCTCTACCATTTCATCTTCGTAAGCAAGCCCCCGGTAAACATTTTTTAGGTTTTGCAAGCGGTCAAGGTAGAGACCTGCCAGCCCAGCCCGGGTCAATGTTCCCAGGTCTCCGCCTGATCCTTTCACCCATAGTACTTCTGTCCGTTTGCCGGTGAGGGGATCTCTTTCAATTGTTTTGCAGGATGTATTACCACCACCATAATTCGTTAACCGCAGATCCGCTCCCAACAAATTTGAGCGATAAACAAGTAGGGCAACTTCATCATTTCCTAATGAAGCAGCCCTGGTTTCATCCCACAGGTAATTAACATGCTTGAATTTTCTGGTTGCTATTCCAGGCATAACATTTTTTTTAAGGCATTCAATATTTCAACGAGTTACCATAACCTACCAACATCACGGAAAGTATAATAGTAATTATGCCGATTGTAATGGTTCTTTTCGTTTTTGGACTTACTCCCTTCCATTCTCTTAATAAGATTCCCCACATATTGGCGGTAAGTATGATAAAGGCCATATGCAGTATCCACGAACTGGCTCCGTTTCCAAGTTTGCTTTCTCCCATACCATAGAAAAAGAACTGCAAAAACCACGTAGTGCCCGCTATGGCGGAGAACAAATAATTTTTCAATAAGGGACTTTGCTGATTTGTGTAATCATGAAAAGTTTTGTTTTTCGCGTTCAGGATCATCGTCCAGATGAAATTAGTGGTTAATCCGCCCCACAGTAACACTATATAAGTAACGTTATTTTGATACAGCGGATTAAACCCGGCAGCTACGGCGGCTTCCGCCATTGGCTTTCCAGCCTCGATACCAAAGTTAAAACAAGCGCTCATGATCCCCGAAAAGATGGCAACAATCAATCCTTTCACAAGACTGAATTCTGCCACCGACTTTTTCTTTTCCTCCTCAGGCAGTTCCTTTTCCTTCAACATGCCCGCTCTTCCGCAAACATAAATTCCCAACAAACAAAGAACAACACCCCCTAATACTATTCGTCCCCATGAGGTTGTCAACAGGTCGTGAAAGCTTGTCTTCCCTGGTTTTGGATTGAGATCATAGTATATAGAAGGCACAAGAGCTCCGAACGCGGAGCAAAAACCCAGAACGACTGAATTACCAAGGGACATGCCGAGGTAACGAACGCCAAGCCCGTAAGTTAAACCGCCAAATCCCCAAAGAAGACCAAATAGGAAAGTGTATTTTATCGTATCAGTTGGTGTGCCCCGTATGATCTCTGCAAACCCTGGCACAGTTAGCCAGGCCGCAAGCGGCGGCACAATTAGCCAGGAAAACAAACCTCCGATGATCCAATAACTTTCCCAATGCCAACCTCTGACTTTTTTGTAAGGCATGTAGAAACTGCCAGAAGCAAAACCGCCGATGAAATGATAAATAACGCCAAGGATAACTTGCATGACAATTTCTTATGACAAGCAACTAGTAATTAATAAAAGTAAAAGCTCCCGGCAAAACATCTATCATGCACTGTCATGGTTTCGACATAAATAATGTATTTTGAGCAGGACTTTTTACCTGGTTATTAACTAACGATTGCAGTGAAGCCGTCATCGCCCATATGTAAATACATTGACATCGATTTCTATTCCGCCACTCCCAAATATTTGCAACTTGCAAATTGCATCATCAAGGCTATTCAGGAAAAGAAAGCAGTTGCAAACGACGTTCTGCCGTCAATCAATGAACTGAGTTTTGAGTTTGAAATCTCCCGAGACACTGCAGAGAAGGGTTATAAATATCTGAAGAATATTGGCATCCTGGGGTCTGTGCCCGGTAAGGGTTATTTCATAAAGAATGTCGAGATCAACCAGTCAATGAAAATATTTTTGCTCTTTAACAAACTCAGTGCACATAAAAAGATCATCTACGACGCTTTTGTATCATCCCTCGGTGATCTTGCCACAGTTGACTTTTATATCTACAACAACGACTACCTGTTGTTTAAGAAATTACTTTCAAATAAAAAAGATGATTACACCCACTATGTAATCATTCCGCACTTCCTTGAAGGCGGTGAAAATGCTCATGAGATTATCAATACGATTCCAAAGAACAAGCTCATATTAATGGACAAACTGGTGGCTGGAGTAGATGGCTGTTATGCCGCGGTGTATGAAGATTTCGAAAAAGATATTTATCACGCCCTCGAACAGGCATTATCGGTGTTAGGAAAGTATGAAACGCTAAAAATAATTTTCCCTTCATATACCTATTACCCCGAAGAAATATTAAAGGGTTTTTGCACTTTTTGTGATGAATACGCCTTCAGTTATAAAGTGGTAAGCAGTATTAAAAAAGAGGAGATAAAAAAGGGTGAAGCTTACGTTAACCTCATGGAAGACGATCTCGTAACCCTGATTGAAAAAATTATCGCAGACAAATTACAGATTGGAAAGGATGTTGGAATTATTTCTTATAATGAAACGCCGCTAAAGAAACTAATCCTGAATGGCATTACCACCATTTCGACAGATTTTGAAATGATGGGACGAAAAACAGCGGAGTTAGTTCTTAACCAATCAACTGAGCATATCGCCATTCCTTTCTATCTCAAATTACGGCCATCACTTTGACGAATTGATTTCCGATTTTAGATTTCTTAAGAACATTCGTTACTAAATCCGAAATCTGCAATCCGAAATCTAAAATTATCTATCCAAGCTTCTAGAAATCCCAAGTTCCAATCCTCTAAGTTCTGCAAGACCTCGCAAACGACCAATAGCACTGTAGCCCGGGTAAGCCGTCTTTTTCAAATCATCCAGCATTTGGTGACCATGATCGGGACGCATTGGAATGGAAACATTTCTTCGCCTCATCAATAAAACGATTTCTTTTACTACCGAGTACATGTCAACATCACCGTTTAAATGATCAGCCTCATAAAAATTTCCTTCATGGTCTCTTCTTGTGCTGCGTAAATGAATAAAATGAATGGAATCACCAAGCCTCCGTACAATACCAGGTAAATCATTGTCAGCTCTCACGCCGTAAGAACCTGTGCAGTAGCAAAGACCATTCGCAACAGAGGGAGCAGCTTCCAACAATTCTTTTGCATCCTGTTCGGTGCTTACAATCCGCGGAAGACCCAGCAAAGGATAAGGCGGATCATCAGGGTGAATGGCCATCTGTAAGCCACGCTCTTCTGCCACGGGAACGATTTGCTGCAAGAAATAAAAAAGGTGTTGTTTTAATTTTTGGGCGTCGATATGCTCATAGGTTTTTAAAGCAGCAAGAATTTGCGCGGGTGTAAAACGTTCCTCGCTCCCGGGCAAGCCAAGTAATGCGTTTTTATAGAGTATGTTCTTTTCCTCATCGCTCATTGTCTCGAATCTTTTTCTCGCATTCTCGATTTCATCTTTGCTATAATCCTTTTCAGCGCCTGGTCTCTTAAGTAAGAACAGGTCAAAGGCAATAAATGCCGCTTTTTCAAATCTCAATGCCTTGCTCTTGTCAGGCATTTCATAATTGATGTCTGTGCGCATCCAGTCCAGGATGGGCATAAAATTATAGGTGACTACTTTCAAACCACAGGCGGCAACATTTCGAAGGCTTTCTTTATAATTTTCTATGTGCTGAAGATACCTACCCGATTGTTTTTTGATATCCTCACTTACGGGAAGGCTTTCAATTACCGTCCATGTCATACCAGCGGCTTCGACGATCAATCTTCTGTTATTAATTTCATCAATTGTCCAAACCTCTCCAACGGGTACGTGATGCAACGCCGTTACGACGCCGGTGCAACCCGCCTGTCTTATGTCCCATAAGCTAACGGCGTCATTGGGCCCGAACCAGCGCATCGTTTGTTCCATCCTAATCATCATTGCAATCCCTTAATAAATTCATTAAATGCAGTTTTTTTATTGTAGTTCGCATCGAATAAAGTTGGAGCATCCTGTTTGCCACCAACAACGATCCAACTATCTGCGTCGGTAAGATTCCACACCGTCAAGCCATAACGTTGAGCAGCT
>AR_comb_assmDRAFT_10317758_pt1 | contig 34584 bp, 31 predicted proteins | sample ArasoioldDNA_FD_10543 | JGI IMG/M metagenome (IMG submission 10543) | reverse complement strand
GAATCGTTTGCACGGTATTAGCCAACTTGGCTTCAGCTGCCGACTGCGGGTCCGGGCCCGATGGTGTACTGCTGGCCGGACTATCCGACAACATGTCTCCAATACTCTGTCCGGGCTTGATCAAGTCGAGCTTCGCTTTGTCCCCTGCATGCGATCCCAGGCCTCGCACAGGCAAACCAAAGTGAGTCACGCTCGCTCGAAGACGAATATTGTTTCCAGGAGTGTAGTCATCAGGAACAACGGACAATTCGGTCTTGATTCCTGCATCGTCGGTCATGATGTGCAGGTCGAACGGAACATTGTGTTGAGTGCTCAAAGTCGCGACTGCTGGAGCATTCGGGACTTCCACCAGCAGTTTCCAGTCTCCGGGCGGATCCACTGGGGTAGACATTGGCAACGACTGAACAATGGAAATGAATCCCGACGCGCTCTCCCTGACTATGGGTTGCCCGCCTCCGGGCGGGGTCAGGGTCAGGCGCAGCAATCCGAGCTGACTCGGCCACATTAGACTAAGTACGAGGTCATGACTCGTGCTGGATATAGGGAATGTTGCCGAATAAGGACCTTGCGGTGCCGCCGTTTCCGAGATCAAACGAACGGTTTCGTAACTGTTGAAACGCACAAAATTCTGCAACAACTCGACAAAGAAGCCGTGCAGCATCGAGTTGGTGTTCGTTTCGGCATTCAGATAGAAGCCACCCGAAGCGGTTGCCATCTGCTGATTAATGGCGGCGGAAACAGTCGGCCCGATGGTGACTGCGTAGATCGGAACGGGTGGCGTCAAGGTCTCGAGCGGGAGAGCGACCGGTGTGGTTGGCAGGGAAGCGCCGACTGGCAATCCGCAAATGGTAGGGTCGAATTGGCAGTTGGTCTGCACAAGGTTTGAGTTGACGCTCATCATGCGGTCGGTGTTCTGTATGCCGTCGCTCATCAACAAGAACACGCGCCGACCCGAAGCTGTCCCCAACAAACTCGCAGCGCTCAGGAGTCCTTCGCCAATGCTGGTCGAGCCTCCCGCGTTTGTCGCGCTGATTGCGTTCTTAATATTGGTCACATTGGCCGCGGACACGGGTTCCAGTGACGCGATCTGCGCCGCCGACTGGTTGAAAGTGACGATTCCAACCTGATCACTTCCGCTCTTTGGGGCAGAAAGAGCAGCCCAATCGTCCAGAAAGTCGCTTACGGACGAACGCAGAGTTTGCATTCGGCTATTCGTTTCACCCGGATCGGTAGTGTCCATGCTTCCAGACTTGTCGAGCACCATGGCCACACTGACCGGTGGACGGTCGAGATTGCATGCAAAACTCGGCTGCGACAGATTGTCGACCGTCGCTACTTTGTCGCTCCCGACAATTGGGATTGGAATTTCACGCGTCCCAATGCTGCCCACCGAGCAGTTATTGCCCGTAGCGGTGACACCGTCGAAACTTTCCAGACACACTCCAACAAACTTGTATGCGCCCGAAGTGATCTTTACCGTGTAAGAATTTGGATCCGCCTGTTGGGCGTTGGCGCAAGAACTCGTATTCGTCGGCGATCCATGATTCGACTGCAAATGAAAATTGATTTCGTACCGGTTAGTGTCCCCGGGCGTGGAACTGGTGGTAATCACGATCTCATCGTTCCCTGAGGAAGGATTTTCGTTATCCGTAAAGCAAGCGATGTTGCTGGTCGAGCATTCCGCCAACGGCGGGGGTGTGGATGTGGAAAACGGGGTTAAGTGCGGACTGAACACACAATTCGGGGAGCAAGTCGCCGATGTCGAGTTTCCCAATTGATCCGTGAATGAAAAGGTTACCGGCGCTGCCGCTGTGACCGTATCAGAAAGTCCGACAACGGCTTTCACGACACCGATCGGCAACACCGACCCGCTCTTTTTGGGTATCTTGATGTCGAACTGAGTTTTGCCCTGTGCTACAAGCGAAGTGGATGCCAGGATAAGTGCAGTGCCCACTGCAGTAAGAATGAGAACACGCGGGTTGAGCATACTCGTTTCTCTCCCTACGCCAGCCCCCACGGAGCGCGGGTGGCGCTGCAGCTTACTAGAAGGTGTATGACAGTTGCCCCATCGGAATCACTTTGGACCGCAGTCCTGAATCGTTGAGCCTAAAGACTGCGTTCCCGCTGAAGAGCAGGTTCGAAACCAACTTGACCTTCAGGCCCACCGAAGCGTTGAGTGCATTCACGTTTCCGATTGTCTGAATCACGTTTGAATCTTGCTTGGGCGGAGCGACAGTTCCTGGGTCGACGCAATTTGGATAAGCAACAGTGCAGGCCCCGAGTTCGGTGAATTGCGTCGCGGCGAGCCGATGACTCTGAAATATTGTTTGACCGACCAAATCGAAAGCGACGGTCAAACGCTTTGTAAGCCAGGCATCGGCGCCAGCGGAGTAAATCAGCGATCCAGGTAGTTTCTCCTTGGTTCCAGTTGTGATGTCGCCCGCAACCGTTGAGCTCCCGTTCGTTTCAAAGCCTACCCCAAAATGAGGAGCAACCCGGGCGCGGTAGGACCACGCGACAAATGGTTTGAAACCAGCGGCTCCGGCACCCAGAAGATTCAGAGAATCACCTGTGGGGACGCGAACATCAGCGCCAATGGCCAAGGCCGCGCGCTCTCCTCTCCAGGCCGCCGCCTTCATGCGCAGCGTAATATCACCGATTCCGCTTGCGCTTCCACTATTCGTGAAGGTCTGGTTGAGGCAATTTGTTCCCAGATTCACGGAGCCGCAATCGGGCCGAATATCAAATGCGTGAATCTGGCTGTTCGAATTGTTCACAATCGTGGCTGCCGATGTGGCGGTAAGTTTGACGTTTTCGATTGGGATCGCCACCGAGACATCGACTCGCGAGGTGATTCCGAACGTCGCGAAGAAGGTTGCCTGCTGGATCTTCAGGTCCGTTCGGGTGTCAACGGTGACGACGTCGCGGATAAATGCGCAATCAGTCGTGCTGTCGCCATTTACCGAGCACAGCCGGTCGCTGCCCGCATCTAACAGCGTGTCTGGCTGAGTAAATACCTGGGGCAAGTGCTTCAGGCTATTACTGTCCATTGTGTCGTACGACAGATATTGAAAGCTGACACCGAGATAAAGCTTTCCTTTGCCTATCGTTTCTGCACGTTCACCGTAGATCGGCCCAAAGCTGTCCGTAGTGGGGGAGTAAGTATTCAAAGTGCGATCGAAAGCATAGGTGATTCCCGACGACGGAGACGAGAGAGGCAAGAACACAGACTGACGTGCAATTGCCGAGTTCAAAGGCGCCAGGTTGTTTCCGTTGAAGCTGCCTGTCAGAGGGGCGGGTCCGACACCGGCAGGTAAGATCAAACCGTTTGGCCCATAGACTTGGGGGATAACGCAGATCAGACGGTTGGTAACGCCGGCCGGACATAGATTCTGCGCGCGAGATAGAACCGGCGCGACCGCCATGCATACAAGTGCGATTAAGATCTTCTGCTTCATGGGACTTGTTCTTTCCAGCGGGATTGGTAATGTGACCCTAGCCTATCTCCGCCATCACGCAGGTATAGTGCGCGGTCAATGGCCAACGTTTCAGTCTGGGCGCGTGGAAGCCAAATAGTAGTGAATGTCTAGGTGCTTCGAAGTACCGATAGGGAAGGGGCCGTTTCTTGCTGTTGAACGAGGGGTGCCTATTTCTGATCGTTCACGCCAGCAATAACCCAGGAAGTTCCATCGCGTTTGAGCGAGAAAACGATGTCGTCCGTTCGAACCGGCAGAGCGCTCCCAACGCGGGGTGTATAAGCCAATGAGGACTCTCCTCGCACGATCGCACTCTGGCCGTCCGAGGCGACGTCGGGCGCATCCATCTGCAAGTTCATTTTGATTGAGGCAGCACTTTTGAAAGAGCTCTGAAGGTCCAACCTCATCTTGGCGGGTGCACTGGGCCAGACTTTCCAAAGTAAGTTGGGGTCCCTGTAGTTATAAGCCTGCTGGTAAGTGTCGAGTACTTTCCGGATGGCTTCTGCCTCGCTTACGGTATTGGGCAAGCGGTCACGCTCCGACGCGGGGATTACGGTATCTTGAGCCCGATCAACTCCATTCCCGTCGTCGACAGCCTCAATCAACGTGGTCTCGATCGGAGCGGTGAATGCTTGTCCTCCTTTGGAGAAAATGAAGTCTCCGAAGCTTTCACCAGCATTGCCGATTGTCTTGTATTGCGGAGTCTGACCGCCTTGGCCGCCACCTACAACCACAATCGGTTGAACTCGTTGGAAGAGAGCGCTGGCTGTAAACTGGCTTTCTGGCATGCCGTTCAAGCCTTGCAGGATAGCCTTAGCGAATACGGAGTGACCACCACCGCCGCCGTCGGCAACCGGTTCGTTGGCACCGCTCGCCATCAAGCCCCGTGACCGCAGGCTCCACATTCTTGCCACGAACGCCCCGCGGTCCTGGGGATTGATGCCTACCTCCGCATCGCCGCGGGTAATCATGCCCGAGTAACAACTATCGGAGATGATCAGAACGTGGTGTGCCTGAATCGCGCGAACATCACGCGTAATGTCATCTGCGCTGATCCAGTTCTGATTGTTGTCCCGATCCGCGTCGATGGGTAACCAATAGGCGGATTCTGCGACGCGGTCCTCATATCCATGGCCCGCATAGTAAATCAAGAGGTTGGATCGAACAGGAAGAGACTTGCGATACTCGACAAGAGCTGTGAGGATGTCATCTCGAGTCGCATCATATAGGACTTTGACCGAGAATCCATAGGTGTCACGAAGAATCTGTGCGACATCTTTTGCGTCGTTGACTGCCGTCTGCAGTTTAGTCAGGTATTTGTAATTGTTATTCCCGATGACGAGGGCATAGTAAGAGCCAGGCTCAAGAGCGTTTGCTCCCGAAGAGGTCTTTCCGGCGTCGATTACGCCTCGAGTAGTCTTTTGCCCATAGAGAGCATGAGGCGAGTGCAGGCTCAACGCTGCAAACAAGAGATTGATAACGACGATCTGGCGTAGACAGTTGTGCATCGAACGCGACCCCGAAGAAGATTCCGCGTCCTGATTATGGTGATTCTACTGGTTCGATCGTTTCACGACCAGAACTCTTTGCATCGCATTCCATGGACTAAGATCCACCGTACTGCTCCCTAAGGCCGAGACCCCGCGACTTTCGCTGGCTGAATCAGCAAGTAGGGCCGTCAGAGGGTCGGGATTATCCTCACCAATGCTTCGAATCCCCTCCTGTGACAGCGGGCTTAGGTCGATGGGCTTATAACTCGCGAAAACTTTGAGAATATCAGTCACAACACTGCGCCCTTTTGGGACGAAGGTAGTTAGAGTACGAGTGAGTTTCATCCCGGGCTTCAATACTTCCTTTACTCCTTGTTCCGTGGGATAGACGACGGAGATGCTGCCATCGCTGGAAAGATCCAGCATTGCGATGTACACGTCCCGCTCGGAGTTGTTCTTGATCGTGGCATCAATTTTCTCCCCTTCCTTCACGCCCATATCAGGTCGGGCCACGCGGGCCATTGGATCCCGCGTTTGGCTGCCTTGCAGTGTGAATTGCAGGTCAATATCAGAGCGCGAGTTGCGAATGGAGAGTACGTTGAACCACTTTGCCCATGCCTTTACTTGTCCTACGATTCGGTTCACCGCCGAGGGATCGTCTATAGACACGGGAGTCGACAACGTTGTCGAATCCGCGGCGAGGGTCTGAATCTTCCGTCCCGTTTCCTTGAGTTGCATGTTGCAGAGAGAAGCCTTATCGACGATCTCAATGAACGGCAGTGTCTGCAGGATGCCATTGATCGCCTGCAACGTCGGCGAGTTCTCCAGACCGTCGATGAGAAGTCGCATTTGCAGATGGCCGTAACGATGCTCGCGTTCTATGGCCCGTGACGCCGGTAACGGCTTCGCGCCTGATACTAAGGACGCCTCCGATGCGAGCGCATCCACAGAAACCAGTTGCACTCTCGCGACAGGCTTCTCTGGAGCCGTGAATTTCTTGGTCCCGGGCGAATACACATCGTAGAGCGAGCCGACAGTAGCACCTTGCACTTGACCGATCGATAGTGTGACTCGGCGCGCGTCCAGAGCCGAGGGCGACGCCATTGTGTATGTGCGGGAGAGACTACTGCCGTCACCGAACACAAACTGGTCGGCGTCGATTCCCTCAAGAGAAGGATGTTGCGCCGGATAGTTCGCGGTTACATTTCCGGCTACACCATCCATAATGTCGCGATACGTTGCCCCGGCGCCTGCACTGCGAAGTTGCCGAGTCAGGAAATAGGTCAGGGCTCCGTGGTCCTTGCCGTCCGCGAAATGCTCGAAGGCGCTCTCGCGCGAGGTCGCCGCGGAAATGAAAGCGAAGGACGAAGTCTTTTCGTCGCCGACGCTGGATGTTCCACGGGAAAGGCCCGATCCTGCCTGTGGTAGAGGAGGCGGCGTGCGTGTGTCAGCAGGAATGGTACGCACCCGTGCCCCACGGACCAAACTGCCAGAATGACAACTGTCGAGGATGAAAGTGACGTTCCTGGTCTTGGCTGTCAGTTGTACGAGCAACGGGTGCAGCTCAGCCCCGCTGATGTCGAAGATCTTTCCCTCCGGATCCCGGGAGTCGTAGGGCACGATCGTTTCATCGAGTCCGCTGATCTGCTTGCCGGTCACGTCTCGCATCTGTGAACCGTGGCCACTGTAGTGAAAAACGACGATATCCCCTGCTTGCGCCCTTGCGATCAGGTGGTTCTGAATGGCAGCGATTATGCCGGCATGGGTCGCTTCAGAATCTTTGAGGACCAGGACGTTTTCCGGCAGAAACTCAAACTTGGTTGTGAGGAGCTGGCGCATGTCCTCAATATCATTAAGTGACCCTGCAAGGGGAGAAATTCTGTCCTCGTGCAGGTAATGATTAATGCCGACCAGCAGAGCAAACTTCTGCGGGACGCGAGCGTCAGGCGGAACGGCTCCTGAACTGGATGTTGATGTGCCGCGATCTGTGACTCGAGGTGCACTCGCACTTCTTAGAGTGCATATCGAGAAGCAAAGAATCGCTAGCAGCGTTGTTACACCTGGACGCCTCCAAATCGCTCGGCTATGGATCAACTGGCGTTTCACTCGTCGATGCCTTTGTATTGCAGCGGGATGTACTTCACGAAGCGCGACCACGTGGCCGAATGGCAAACGACTCGGCCCTTGCTTCCCGAGGCCTCACAAATATTGATGGTGCCGTCGGGGTTATAGCCGGTGAACAACACAACGTGCGAACCGGGAAGATTCAAGGCGTCCCCTGGCTTCATGTCGGTGTACCAGTTGTATTTTGGTTTTCCGGCAATTTGTCGCAGATTGCTCGTGCTATACGCATGTCCGGCCGGAAGGCCCCAGGCTTGTGTGACAAAACCAGAGCAGTCAATACCGGCCGCGCAGGAGAGAATTCCGTATTGGCTGTGGGCTCCGGCAGCTAATCCCTGTGCCAACTTTTTGTCGAACAGTTCCGGCGTATCGGATCCACCCCAACGGTACGGAATTCCGGTCACCCGCTGTCCCGCCTTCCAATCGCTACGGTATTTCCTCGAACAGGACGCATTCAGATTCGAAGAACTGCAGGTCCAGCCATGGTTTGCGATTGCGTGGGCGCGAGCAACAATCTCAGCCCGCGATGCCCGCGGAAGGCGCGCGATCGTGCTTGCCTGTGGCCAGCTCAATGCAACGCTGCCAAACACAAGACACATCACAAGAATGCGAAATGGTAGCCACATAGTCCAAGTACCCACTTACTCTGAGTCGTGCTGACACTGATCGTTAGTGTTCCAAACGTTGATCTTGACTTCCGAACTTGTCGTCAGAAGTTGATAAACCTTGCCATCGCGCACGCGTAATTCGCCGACCGGTGCGACATAGTAGTCAAGGGGAATATCAGAAACTTCGCGCGACAAGGTCCCGTCGCTGCCGTATCTTCTGATCGACTTGTTGAGCCGGATTTCTTCTCCGGAATCGCCCGCGGTTGTTCCTTCGACCGCGACGAATATGTTTCCTTCCGCATCCTCTGCCAATGCCTGAAGTGAGAGAAGCCTGGATCCCTGGCGATCGTAGTTGATCTCAAGCGTACGAGTTCCGCCTGCCGAAATATGATTGACAATGCCGCTCGAGCCAGACAGAACGCGCGCTTCCCCGTACCTAGGCAATACCGCTGCTTCCTGGGGCTTCGCGACGCCGTCCCGGTCAAACACATGAAGCATGTCTGTTCCCGATTCCTCCACCGCAAGGAGCCCATTTTTCATGACCGTTACGCTGTCGGCTGCGAAACCTGTCTTCCAGGCTTTGCGAAACTTGCCTTGAGGATTGAACAGGCAGATGCGCTTTCTTAATGGATCGACAATGACGAAGCTGCCATCTTCCAGCACATCGAAGCCCGTGGGGCCTTCAGGTAGTTCGTCGACCGCACCCTTAGAGACCAGCAAAGTCGAGATACTCACGTCCCTGGAGTCCGCCTGCTCCGAGGCTCCCGCCGGGCTGACCGGTATTCTTACCGTTTGTGACAGGGGGACGACACAAGCGCCAAGACGAGGGGAAGCGATCGATCGCGGGGCAGCTAACCCCTGAACCAGAGCGAAAAGAACAAAGATGATGGATGCAGTCAGTTGTGGCATCGACAGCCTCGGAAATCACTCCGCAACGACTGAATAGTGATAGAGCCGGCAAAATCGCATCTTTATTTCGTGTCTTCAGGGTTTGGCTTTACCGACAACGAATCGTGAAACACTTTCTGCGCTCAGGTCACCATCCCTTCGAGAGATAAGCCGGTGTAATACCTAGCAGGCGGGATTGGAGGGCAGTCACATAACCGTGTGCTCCCTCCCACCTCTCACTTAGTACCTACAGTCAAATTGATATGCTGAACAGGCGAGATCTCTTATCGTTGCTTCCGTTAGCCGGCTCTGCGGCGCTCACGCTGTTCGGTGGAGTGGCAGAAGGACAAGCACAGGACGACACGCAAGGTCCTCCGGCCGCTGACCAAGATACGTTCGACTTTTGGACACAGAACATTCGCAATCCTGAATCCGCGGACGCCGGGACAAGAGGGATTCGAAGTGCGCCCCGCGCATCCTTTGTTTATTTCGATCCGCACGGTGGATTCCTGGCCGGCAGTGATATAGGCGACGACGGACTCCGCGACACCGGAGACCTGGACGTGATGGTCAATGTTGACCATATCCGCCCTTCATCGGCTGATCAGACTCGTTTCGCGAACCTTGAAGGTGGATCGCTGCGCATAGACGTTCAGCAGGGAACGCCTATGCCGAACCTGGGCGAGAGGCTAGCGTGGACCGCCATTGCTGGATTCCTTCCTGACAACCGTCAACTGCCACCGCTCAAAGAGATGACATTTCAGCCCGGTGAAACCTGGGGCAAGATGCAAACCGTCCCGCTACCGGGTGGTGGTGGGCGATGGACCTGGAACTTCTTTCTTCAGAAACGCAAGAGCCGCTGGATGCAGATGTTCGAAGTGATACGTCGCAATAAAGGGCTGCTGGCGCCGATCTTTGGTCTGGGGCTTCCCGCTATCGCAATTACAGCCCTCGCTACTGTCGATTCGATCGTAGCCGAGATCTCGAAAGATGAGCGGACTCAATGGCTCTTTCAAAGTCCTGACGTCTATTTCTATGACACCAAACAGGCTCGCGACTCCTTTGAAGGCTCCAAACTGCGGCTGAAGAAGGGAATGTATGTCATCATGCCCAGCGATAAGCTCGGGGACTTCGCCAAGCAGCAAAGTGGGCTGACTCTCAAAGATGGACTGATCGTACCCAAAAATACGAGCAGCCTGGAAGTCGAAGCCGCCGCGCACGAATCCATCAAAGACATTACTTACCTGACGGTCGGCGTCTCCTCGCGACTGCGGCCCGCTACCCGATAACATTGCATTCCTTTCCATGTGGCAGCCTACGCGTTCCATTACTGGCGCGAAGCCGCGTGGTTCTGATGTTGGTTCCCCCAACTACTCCCTCTGCGAGGCAATCAAAGCGACGATTGTTACCACTCACCGTGATACGTCTTTGGCACTCTCGTCACCATCACTGTGAAAAGGTTATGCCCTATCTGACTGGGCATCTGCTCTCCGCGGCAGTTTTCGAAAGTTCCTAGACATTTCTCAGAGCGGAAGAAGGGACACACAAACATGATGGTCGTTCGTTTCATTCTGGGATGTCTTCTGGGAGCTGGCGTGGGATTCGGCACCGGCTTCTTGCTCGGCAGCCCGATTCTGCAACTTGACACTACCGCCGCCCTCATTATTGGCGCGGTGATGGGAGTGGTGGCGGGAGTCTACTCAGCCTTTGCCCTCGCCTCCAAGATCTACAAGCTAGGGTTCTTCAGCATTCTCGGATACGTCATCGACGTAACCTGGTCGCTGCTGAATTCCCTCGCCGGCATTGCGGTATGGGCTCCCGCTGCGCTGATCGTGGGCGGAAAGTTTCAAGCACCCGATCCAGACTCGCAGCGGTCCGGCACTTTTGTCTTCGACAAGAATCCCCGAGGCGGCCAGTTCTCCGGCGGCGCGACCACTATCGGTACGGTCATTGCTGGCGGCTGGTCTTCTCACGAAGAAACGCACGTATGGCAGGCACGCATGTATGGTCCGGCTTACCTCGTCCTCTACGGACTGTCCTATGTACTGAACTATCTCTTCCTCTTGCCGTTCCGGCCTGCGGATCGAATGATGGCGGCCTATCAACGAGTCTGTTTCGAGGAGTGGGCGTATTGGGGCGGACATACCAGCGATAACCAATTCAACTGGGGAGGATGGGTTGGCGGCTTCTTTCTGACGCTTCTGTACGCGAGCATCGTCGCGGCAATTCCAATCGGCATTGCGTTACAGCAGATGGTTGTGTGGTTAGCCGGCATCGGCGGACTGGTCCTCTACACGTTGATTCGCGCCGCTTTGCCCGCCACCCACGTTCACTGATTGGAAAGACCAGGTCTCAATATGAAAAAGGAGAATTCAATGACGCACTCAAAATGGATGTTAGCGACGGCGGTTCTATTGATCGCCTTCGCGACCGGCTGCAGCAAGGTTCCCGATCTGAGCGGGATGACGCAGGATCAAGCCAAACAAGCACTGGACAAGAAGAAACTTCAACTGGGAACAGTGACCACTGCCAACCTACCGGGAAGAACGGCAGGGACAGTGATCGATCAGGATCCCAAGGCGGACGCCAAGATTCCCGACAACAAGATCATCGGAATCGTGCTTCAGGCTCAGCCAACCAACACTGGTACGACGGGTTCCACTACTGGCACCACAGGCGGAACGACAACGACGACCGGCAGCACTCAGAATGTGGGTAATACGAACCTCATCCCGGTACCGAGCCTCACCGGTTTATCGCAAAACGATGCCGAAGCGGCGCTCAATCAGATGGGCCTGATTCCGGGCGCTGTGAATATCGTGCTCAACGATAAACCTGCCGGCAAAGTGTTTGAGCAAGATCCACCGGCCGCCACTGCAGTGCCGCCTGGGACGATTGTGAATCTCAGTGTTTCGAGCGATGCAATCGTCGCCGTTCCTCAAGTGACGGGCATGACACAGGCGGCGGCAGAACAGGCCGTTCGGATCGCGAATTTAGTCCCACAGAGCGAGCCTGAAATTCATCCAGGCACTGATCCTGTCGGAAATATTTTCGATCAGAATCCGGCACAAGGCTTGCGAGTCGCCAAAGGTCAGCCGGTCGTGTTGAAGGTGAAGCAAGATGCCGCCGTTGTTCCCCATGTTGTTGGACAGACGATGCAACAGGCTCAGGTCTCGCTCTATCAAGCGAATCTGACTCCGGTTGTGCACTATGTTCTTGATCCAAACAATGTAGGGAAGGTTACTGCGCAAACTGAACCAGATAACAAGAACCTGGCGAAAGGCGCTCCGGTTGGCATTACCGTGGGTCAATTGGATCTCCACCTCATCGGCCGGTACGTCATCATGCAACGTCCGGAAGTAGCGATGACACAGAAGATCCAGATGAACACGATGGTCTCGAAATTCCGGGCCACGGGAAAGTAACAGAGGTTCATTCATAGGGGGCGAGCGAAGAGTTCTACGCCCGCCCCGTTCTTCCAGGTTTGAAAATCATATGCCGAGCTTCTACTCAATTACTCCGCTCAGTGGTCAGATGCTGGTGACGGATAACCACGGTGAAATCACCTTCAACGTGGCCAACACGACGGATAAAGTACTTCAAACCCGATTTGACCTGACGCTTGATGTCCAGTCGCCGGCCAAGAAGGAATGGCTTCAGGTCGATGCAAAACCATGCAATATTCCCCCCAAAGGCACGGTGCAGGTTATCGTGAAACTCAAGGCGCCACCGGGAACCGAAGGCGCCTACCACTTCGGAATCGTCGCTGCCACTGCTCCGCGGACCGATGAGGATTTTACCGTCGGGCCAACCGTAAGCTTCACGATAGCCAAGGGCAACGCACCAACTCCAAAACCATTTCAGATCAAGTGGTGGATGATTCTGATCGGTGTTGCCTTATTGCTTGGCCTCGTCGGCGGGGTTCTCGCGCTCGTTCTTGGAGGTCATGGCGGCGGCGTGCCCGGCGTGACTAATAAGAAGTCCGATGAAGCCGCACAGATACTGCAAAAGGCTGGACTAAAAGCAAAGATCAACGAGACTTACTACCAAGGCAAAGACCCGGGCGTCGTGCAGAAGCAAACACCGAACGGCGGTGAAGCCGCGCCGGCTGACGGCGTGGTCGCGCTGGAAGTATCTTCCACGCTGGCAACCGTTCCCTGCGTCGAGGGACTAGCTGTTTTCGATGCGATGACCAAGCTGAAAGCAGCTGGCCTGCAGGTCGGTGATCAGACCTACACGACGGAAGGAACTGCTCCGAACAATGCGGTGGTATTGCAAAATCCTCGAAACGAGGTTTGCACTGCTCATGCGGCCGGGCTTAAAGTGGCGCCTGGGGCGAAGGTGAATTTGCAGATCAAGAGATAGTGCAATGAAGCGCCTCATTCTGATCCTGATTGTGGTACTCATCCTGTTCGGGATCATGCTGGCGCGCGGGCTCACCATGGACCATAGCGGGGCGAGAGTGTCCAGTGAGCCCGCATGGATGGGCCTGTTAGAGCCTCTCGCCAAGAAATCACCCGTCGCGACCAACGATATCCTCGCAACTTCTTGTTTCGGGCAGGGAGACCTGATTGCGAGGCCAGGCGTCCCCTGCACAATTCACATTCGAACGACGGACGAGTCCGGTGTTCGGGTCATGAAACTTAACATGGTGTCCGGGCATTCGTCGAAGATCGATTTGAAGACCCAAGGGGCGACCGGCATGCAGATCCAAATGCCACTGCGCTCGCAAGCACCCAAGTCGCCGGAGATGCAAGTCCCGAAAGAGGGCGCTGACATCAGAATAGTTTGTGAAGAACCAGGGCCTGATCTGATCTCCGGAGGCATGCCTGGTCAAATTCAACTGTGTCGCTTGCGGATGTCAAATTAGGCGTTCTCATCACGCTGAGATCATCTTTGCCGACCAACTCTTCACAAATTCTCCGAAGCGCTCGAGGGCTTTCGGGAAATTGTCTCCCGCAGCACCAAAGCCAAGGCGGAAATGCGAGGGTGTATCAAAGCAATCTCCGGGAGCCAGCAGGATTCCACGCTCAGCGGCAGCCTGGCAGAACGGGCGTGCATTCTCTCCGCTCACTAGCCAAGGGAAGGCGGTCATGCCGCCTTGCGGCGGGATCCAGCCGAGTACGTCGCGATGGTCCGCCATGAAGCGGTCGAGAACACCGAGATTTCGACTTGTAGTTTCCTGCGTCCTGCCAAGCACGACATCCCGTTTGCGAATAGCGATTTCTGAAAGAATCTCTCCGGTCGTGCTGTTGGTGATAGTGAAGTAAGCGCGCGCGGTCCAGTACTGCTTGCGGCGCTGGGCGTCATTCTCGATGATCCACCCTGTGCGCACACCCGGGAGCGATAGCGCCTTCGACAAATCGCCGATGACAGTAGCGCGTGGCAGGCGTGTCGCCGATTGCAACTGCCTTCCGTGGTAGATCGGATGGTAGACCTCGTCACACACCAACTGGATTCCGCGGTGCGAAGTGAAGTCGTGCAGTGCTTCCATTTCGCTGTCGCCGATGGTCGCGCCAGTCGGATGATGCGGACTGTTGATCAGGATGAGCTTCGTCTTGGAATCGGCGAGCATCTGGATCTCTTCGGGGTCAATGCAGAATCCGTTCTCACGGTTTACATGGTAAAAGCGAGTTTCGAGCCCCAGAGATTCGGGAATGGCGGAGAACGTAGCGAATCCAGGCAGCGGGAGAATGACATTCGCTCCCGGTTCGGCGGCGAGCCACATCACGACAAGCAGCGCCTCGGCTGCACCGGTTACTACCTGGACTGCGTCGATAGGGACGCCCTGCATTTCAGCGATCGCCTCACGCAGGTTATTGGCACCGGTGACGCGACTGTACACCAGGTTGTGGTTCAAGAAGCGTCGGCGCGTCTCGTCATTCGCCAGCGCGAGGATGTCGTTCACCGTCCAAGCGGGTCCAGTGCTCGCCGCCAGGTTGAATTCGATATTGTGTTCGTATTGGTCGAGCCAATCGTCGAGTAAGAAGGGCTTGAGTTGCATGCGAGCCTCGCAACAAGAGTATCCAGCTAATGGATTCTCCGAGCGGGCTTACGGATGATTTTTAGTTTTGCGACATTAGCAGCGAGATGCCGGAACGTCCCGCCATCGAAGAAGGGCTAGTCCATCATACGATTGCCTTCACCACAGAAATAATGCCGCCGATCAGCAGGAAGATTCCCCAGACAATTACCAGAATCACGGCCACGATCGCGCCCACACGATCTGTGATGCTAACGAGAACACCGGGTACGAACGATTGCAGGAATCCGATAATGAAGCAACAAAGCAAGGTTGTGATGATGATCCCGACCAGGCCCTTATTCTGAAGGAACCTTTGATGGCCAAGCACGAGCAGGATGATGAACACAAGTTTGAGGAACATGCTGATGCTCAGAATGGTTGCTGCGGTGCCGGTTGGAAAGAACCCCCAGAGTGCCAGATAGGCGATCGTACCGAATGGAACCGACAAGAACAGGGTCACCATGATCATCAGCTCGACGAAGGCCTTAATGGCCATGATGATCGCAATGATGATCACCACAATTGAAAAGACTACCGTCACGATGCCCTGAATGCGCCCGAGGACGCGCTCCGGGAAAAGCAGCGCCAGGCCCATCAGCAAGACGGCATAGAAGAGCACGCCGTCCAGAAGTGCCATGTAAGAAATGGCGAGACCTGGCGGTTTCTGTCCTCCCTGCGCCTGCTGCACCATCTGGTCGGTGATGTGACTTTTATCGTCGCTGCTGAGATCAGAGCTTTTCAGTGAGTCGCCGGTTTGCAGGCGCATCGTTCCCGCATTGAAGGTTCCTGGCAGGAACGATGTGCCGAGCTCGAGTCCGATCACGATCAGCAGAACGATCGCCGCGAGTATGAAGAAGAGTAGACGCAACCGGTCGAACATAAGATTCGTGACCTAGCTGTTGTAGCCCCAGAATTCGAAGATCGTGTAGTAGTAAATCCATCCGAAAAATCCGGGCACCACCGACTTGTTGGTCGCATCTTTAGGAGGGCAAAAATACGGTTTCTCGCGAATCTTCACCAGCCACAGGATCATTCCGAGCGTGATCGTCCACAGTCCTTGAACCAGGGAATTGATGATGTAGTTCACGAGGTAAATTGGAAGAAACAACGGCCCGAAGATTCTTGCCTGCAGCACATGAACCAGTTCATGCTGTCCAGCGCCGCCCAGGTTCACCGTACCGTGTGTTTGCAGAACACTGTTGCCAAAGCTGCCACTTCCGCGCGGCTTGAAGGCGATGAATCCCTGGTTTTTGCTCAGGTCGCGCGAGGGGAACCCAAAGAAGATGAAGATGATGTTCCCAATAATGAAGCCCCAGATGGTATTGGGCAGGCTCCATGTCATGTCGATGAAAAGCTGTAACCAGCCAATGCCGTTCAGGTCATAGCTGACACACAGGCCAGCTTCAAGGCCATAGAGCACGCCAAAGCCGCCACCAACGAATATTGCGACCATCTTGAGATCGGAATCGTCGATGGCCAGACTGATCAGAAACCCGGTCACGAAGCCATGTGTCGCCGCAACCAGGAAGGTCAAAATTCCCTTTACCCAATTGGGCATCCCTTTGTTGTCATCCGTATCACTCATTTGTCAGATCCTCCAGAAAACTGACTTCCCAAGTTGCATAAACCGGCCGCTCGACATCCACAATGCGTTCGATCAGCGCTCGATGCGGCTCGGTTTCCTGCGGTGCGATGACCCGCAGGTGAAATGGCCTGCTCGCCGGCTCCTCGATAACGAATCCGGTTGTGCCAGTCGCCGTTTCGAGAAATTTCCTGAGACCCTCTTGTGTGCCTCGCCATTTCGACAGGTGCGAGGCGGTCCGGATCAATTCCCTCAAGCGGCCCAATCCCGTGCTCACGAGGTTCTCGGGCTCCTCGCGGGGAGCGAAGATTCTTTCCAAATCAACCCAGCGCGCGAGGAGAGGAACAAATTCGTCCGGCGTCCGCGAGGGATCGAAAATCGAATCGACATCATCGAGGATCGCTTCCGCAGGCGCATTCAGGCCTTCCATGACGCTTAACATCGCGCTCAGCGGATTACTGGGGCCAACGGTCCTTTGAAAAATGCTGGGCAGCAGCCTCGCGATTTCAGAGCTTTTCATGTTCCTGCGTGACCTCGATCTTGTGCTCTCCTGAACAGAACAACCACGTTTCTGGCAGCGTCAACTTGTCGGTGTAAGTAGGAGAGGAAATGTTCTGGTAGTTCAATCCGCCGTTGGTGCTGCGGTAGACGCCGGCCGGCCCTCCGCAGAGCAAGATGTCACTCTCGGGAGCGGCTGAAACGGTCTTCACCAACTGGAAGAGACGTTCTACGCCACGTTGTGCCAGGCCGCTACTCAGTTCCGGAGCTTTCCATGAAGGGTCGGCTTCACTTGCATCCAGACGCAACACGCCGGATTGATAAGAGCCCGCATAGACGTTCAAACCTCGGAACGCCAGCGACCAGCAGCTTCCACCTTTCCAGTCTTTTGTGAATCGTTTCCAATCGTCCGATGAAACTTCCGAACCCAATAGTTCGATTCGCGCTGCGCCTGTGCCCGGTGCATTGCCGGCTGCGCCGAACCCGGCCCACAAGAACGTGCGAGGCCCGTCGTACTGCACAGTGAGTGTTCGGAGGTCTTCATTCGCAAGGCCGATGGCCCTGAATGAACTCGCTTTTGCACCTTCACTTGAGAGGAAAACCCCGGCATTTTGCTCGGAAGCGATAGCGACGCTGGTGATCCCCCGAACGTCGGTGATCGCAGTAATCGCGCTGAATCCGTGATCCGCCTGCTTCGGATCGACCAGAATTTGGATCGGAACTCGCGAACCCTCGAGCGCAAGTTCGTAAAGGCCGACGCTGGTCGCCATTAGCAATACAGGAACCGTGTCGCGCAAAATCCAGGCCAGGCCGTGCACAACAAAGGCTACTGAAGTAGGGGATGACCAAGTCTCCCCATCATCGAATGAGAAGTAGATTGCGTTTTGCTGGCCGTCGCCGGGAAGCGTCGTTACCACAGCGAGCAAGCCCGCCTTTGCAGGGTGAGCCACAATGATGCTGGCAGACTCGCCTGCGAAAGTTCCGGTTCGCTCCCAGCTTTCGCCGTCATTCATGGTGCGAAACACCGAATCCCCACACGTTGCATGCCACGTCTTTCTCTGAAATGGATCTCTTGCAACCGAGGGCACGTCCTGATGCGGAACATCGTCAACCTGGAAGGTCAGGTTCTCGACATAGTTCACCCCGGGTTCCGCGAGGATCATGTCGTAGATATGGGAAGCCCGCAGAGGTTGTCCAAAGTTCCACGTTCCGGGATTGAGCCGTTGATAAAGGCGCTGCAGCACTCGCTGCTGCAACGCAGGTGCATCTTCTTCTCGATAGGCCACAACTCGTGCATTGACGTACACAGTCTTGTGACGCGCCCATTCCACGTCGACATCTGTGCTAATGAGCGTGCGAAGCTCCAACTCTTTTTGAATCTGTAAACGGCTGCTCTCCGTGTGGTAGGCGGCGATCCGCTTGGACTCGAGCGGCCCATTGAGAACATTTGCGGGTAGTTCCGGAACGATAAGCACCTGTACGGTTCCCGGGATTCCATGAGCCCAAACCTGAGCCACAGAAAATGCCTTTGCGCGCGAGACGCCGCCGTTCCGAGTGGCGAGCAGCTCATAGTCGCTGGCGGTGACGGCGCGTTCCAAAGAGCGGAACTCTTGTGGTCCGCGACTGAGCGCATTCTGCAGAGTCTCGGCAGCTCGTCCGCCGGATGCCCGCGTGCGGTTCGTGACTGAAACGCCGGGGATCGCATCCTTCAAAGTCGTCAAGGTCTCGGCTGCGACATTCCCTCGCGCACCGCCGCCAAACCAGTACCAGGCGCGGATCTCCCGCTTCGGTTCTGGAATAGCCGCGAGCGTTTGTGGATTCTCCAACAGTGCGCCACCGGCGCCTTTCATTCGAATCGCAGGTGCAAACGTAATCAGTCCGAGTGTCCGGTCCACGATGTACGCAGGAGTGTTGGGTGGGAGATTCGAGAACGTATCCACTTCGGTCCACACCCGGTAGACCTTGTCTTTGTACTTAATGGATGGAACGCGGTCACTCAATTGAGACGGGGATGCTTCAACCCCCACGATGAGTTGCACGCCGGCGATGGTCGCGTCGATAACTGGCGCTCGCTTCGTTTTCAACGAGAATCTTGGCTTGCCCGTGCTATAGCCAAGCAATTCAGCTTCGACGTATTCGGCGTCACATGCGGTTACGTTGACTTCTGTCTGCCCCGGCGCGATTCGAGCGGATTGCACGGTCACGAAAAGTGGAGGATTCTCGCTGCCAGTCGGCTTGCTGACGGTAACGCGTGAACCGCGCGGAATTTCCAAAGCAGAGTCGGTGGCCCGCGATCGCAAAAATGTAACTTCCGTTGAGGCAGCCGTTGGTGGCTGCATGCGCAAACCCAACAGATTCAGGAACTCGATATAAGCCTTCTCCGGTACTCGATTGAGCCGGTAGAGCATCACCTCAGTCAGATAGGCGTGTGCTTGCAGCAATACCGTGGCGGGATCACTCTCCGACAACTCCCATTGCGGGCATGTCTGATGGATTCGGGCTTTCGCTTCATTGAGGAGCTGCTCGAAGTTGCGATCATCCAGATTGGGGGCGCGTAGGGGCATCAATTCTCCGATCCGGACAAGATCACTGGGACGACGATCTGCTCTGTACGATTGGTCGCGATGACCAAATATTCGAGGTAGATTTCCAGAAGGCCCGGTGTTTCAGGGCTTCGTCTGGCGTCAAGACGCACGATCCGGATTCGCGGCTCCCAGCGGTCGAGAGCCCGCCGCACGAAATGAATCGCCAGTCCTGCTGTTGTGTCGTCATTCGGCGCGAATGTCAGGGTATGCAACATACAGCCATATTGCGGTCTCATCACCCGTTCGCCAGGACGAGTTGTGAGTAAGATCAGGATGGCTTGGCGCACGGACGCTTCATGATCGACCAGCGAGATCGTGTGTTTGGCCGAAAGCCTCATCCCGGAGTCGTTCGCTGCCGTCTCTACGTTGCGTTGCCGGCTGAAGTCCGGATGAACAAACTCAAATGCCATGTAATTTGAATTCATGATTTTTCCGAAACAAAAGTCTGTCCAGCGAAATTGACTTTGTAGCGCACGACTCCCGGCGGCGTCCCATCAGTCAACCCGCTGACCGTATCGAGACACATTTGCCGGCCCTCTATTTTCACTAGCGTGGAGTAGCCTTCCGTCACTTTCAGCGTATGCATACAGGGCTTGATCAGAGCGCCGTACATAGGACATCCCGAAATACTTCTTCCTTCCGGATCGGGTGCCACGAGCACCCGCTTCTTTTCGACCGTTACCAGGTTCTGAATCGGGTCGATCTGCACCTTCCCTAATTGATGAAGACAGACCAGCTGCGCCATTTCATTCAAGATCAACATTTCATGCTCGCTGGAAATCAATCGCGTTGGCTTGAATCAGAATCGATCGGCCGGGTGCTTCGAGAGTCATATCTGTCGCCGCATGAACAGTTACGCGATCCGGAGTCAGTTCGACATAACTGCCTTCGCTGTTCTCGAGGCGCATCGTCTTGCGTGAATCGTCCAATTGAACTTTCTGGCCGTTCGGGGTGCAAAGCGTGTAACGAGCTACCGCGCCAGCCTCGATTCCGGCGTCTGGCATTCCATCGGCCCCATAGACGGGCCCGAGCACCACGCCGTATGCGGGATTCTCCGCACTGCAACATGCCAGGACCATATCGCCAACGTCCGGCAACGTCATGCATCCCTTCTTTTTTCCCGCCCCCGGCGACACGACGCACATCCAGTCGGTTTCGAGACCATTGCATGCCGGGAGTGCGACTGTGATGCGCCCAAGCTTCTCTGGATCATCAATGCGAGTCACAGTTCCGGGAACTGTGATAAATCCGCTGACACGCGGGCGACGCGGTGGCACTGCGGTAGAGATCTCCGACATGAATCCTCGCTCTCGGTCGAGGGTGTGCGTAACCTCTGTTAGAACGAAGTCTCCGTCGAGACCTCCGACGCCACCTTCTATGGAAATGCCACCGCCAGGTCGCAGCTCCACATCGCCTTCCGCCAACCCGGTGAGTGCAATCTCACTGGCAGCTCGGAAATCCAGCTCCGCTTGTGCAATGGCTGTAGCGTGAGCTGGATCGGGCGTGGGCTCGTGAACAAGAATCTGCTGACATGCGTCGCTGCCTTCTGAAAGGTCGGAGCGTTTCACAACTCGCGGACTGGAGGCACTGCCCTCGTTCTTGCTCACGTGCGACGGATCCCACCCTTGCACAGCAGCCGAATCACAGACGTCGTTCTTGTTAATGACGAGCGATGCTTCCAGGAGATCCTCGCCCAGCTTCAGCGTCTTGGCTGACCCATCCCCCTCCAGCGTCAGCAAATGAAGAACATCATCGCGCAGAGTAAGCAAAAGGCCAGCGCGGACAGCCAGATCAAGCAGGCAATCCAGGTTGCTCTGGCGGTACTGAATGAAGCGTTGCCACAGCGGCGTGTCTTCGGAGCCCTCCACCGCAATGCCGAGCTCTCGAACCATCTCTTTGGCCAGGTCTTTCAATCCCACCTGCACATGAACTTTGATCGGAAACTGCTTCCGGAGTCTGGCCAGCCTGTCATACGCGCGAATAAGAATCTTCCTTCCACCCGGGTCGTATTCGTACTCGACCGCTGTTACATCACCCGAGAACAACAATGTCTTCTGGCTGCCAACGAAGATCCGCAAAGATTTCCCACAACCGGTAAAGTCGCGGGCCGGATGCACAAACGAGACCTCGCACACGGATGGTGCAGACAATTTTTGGGCGACAACAATTTCTTCGACCGAGAGCAGGTCCTCCTCGGATAGCAGTTCGCCGTCCAAATCGATCGCAAACGCAGGAAGTGTGCTGATCGCTCTCACAAAGTCTCACTCCCCGCCGATGCTGTTTTTGATCCTGTGGGCAGGTTAGGCAGTCTCAAGAGTGTTCCGGCCGCAACCCGCAAGGGATCCGAGACGTTGTTGAACCACGCAATCAGTCGCCATAGATTTGAATTGCCATAGCTGCCGAACGCGATTTCATCCAGTCGAGAAGGCGTGGTCGTATCTTGCACTTCGGGCTGCGGTCCCCCCGTCACTTCCACGGCAGCGCGAGCACCCGCGTCCTGACTTGACGTCCGCGCGAGCATGTCTTCCAAGTCTGGAAAATTGGACATAGGGGCCTTGGCTTGATCGGCGACACTCACACGACAAAACTTCATGCGCAACCAGGAGCGCCGCGGTATCCCCGATTCGTCAAAGAACTCCAAACGCTCCGCCACAGCTGTGATCAACCCCGGCACATTCCAGCTCTTTCCCCATACGAATCGCACGACGGGTAATTCCGCCTGTCCCTGGTCATTGGTGCTGTTCTCTGCAAGGTTCCATAGAGGACGCGTGAGTGCCCGAACGTCGCGGGTTTCCTGAACACCAGCCGGGCTTGCGGTGTCAGTGGCGAGAGTCGTATCGAACAGCAGGTCAAGGAACATCTCCGTAGTTCCACCGCCGACGTAGAGCAGGAGATCATCGGTCTGGCGGGCTCCCTGGAGCGCTCCGATGGCACCGTTTCGTTGCACAATGCCCGCTGTGCGCTGAGTGACTAGCGTTTCCGGATTCAGCATGCAGCTGATCCGTTCTCCCGTTTTGTCGATCAAAAACGCTACGCGTTCCATGGCATCAATACCCGCGCTGCTCTCGGTCGCGGCGCTGTGACCGCTGTACGGTCCGCATCAATGACCGCCAATTCTGTTCTCTGGCGTTGCGATCTGCGCCAAGCTCTGGCCAGCGATTCGCTGGCACTGTGGCGGCGAAGTGCGTTGACTCTGCAACCTGCACGAGACCGTGATCCGAAAATGAACTGCTTGTGTGAAGCATCGAGCTCGGCAATTCAGGCCACGCAGATGGCTGCCACTCTGAATCCACGCGATACCCGTGAAAGTTGATGTCAGGGCCCGCGGCAGGCTTGAAGGACCGACGAAACAAGCTCCTATCACGGGAAGAGGCAATCTTCCCGTGTCGCTCCGGGAATGATGATTCGAGGTGAGCTAGACGAGTTTGTGACGGTAACTCGGAGAACGATGCTCGAACAGCGGGATTTTGGTTTCGGCCGCGGAACGCGGTTGGCGCCGACTCGGTTTTCTCTTGTGCTTTATGCCACACCGGACCCAGGTTCCTACGCTGCGCTTTCGGCTCCTCCGAGAAGGCAAGCTTTGCTGTCTTCGCATCGAGAGATGCAGGCGTGCTGAAGTTGGGCTGTGGATCGGCGGCCCGCGACTTTGCACTCAACCAGCGAACGACGCGGGTGAACAGGCTTTCTCTCTTATCGCCACCTTTTGATAACCAGTGCGTCTCTGTCAGTGGCGCAACTCGATTGGTTGAGAACGTCGTACCGTTCGAGGCCGCGGTAGACATCTCAGTTTCTGAGAACTCTGCATTGCGCTTGGGTGCTCTTTCCTGTGATGTCCCCGCCCATTGAGCACCAGAACGCGTTGTGTCTTGCTGCTTTGCATTGGCCGGCCGTGCCGTCGAAGGGCTCATCACAGACTCTTCATCGGTAGTCCGAATCATCGGACCCGCATCCTTCACGACCCTTATCCAATGCTCCGGTGGTACGTTCCGCTGCATTCGAAGCCAGTGGTCCGGTGCACCGCCATTGGATCGACCCGATGCTGGCGAGTCCGACTGGTCGATGGGTCGGCGCGTGAACCAATGCAACAACGAATTGAGCAACTTTCCGAACACAAGTTATCCGCGCTCCAGTCCTTCAAAGGTCAGAGTTACGGTTTCAACGGCGAACGAATTGCCGCCGGCATTGAGCGGGGATCCGTTCCATTCTTTTGGCCAGGCGCGGGTGAGATTCCAGCGCGCTACTTCGTTTGCGCCGGCGGAGTCGAGAAGCACGATCGAAACATTCTTACGATCGCAGTTTCCCTTGGCAGCGCTGAGGAACCAAGCCCAGAGCTCTTTGGACGCCGTCAACCCGTAGCGCAGGACGACATCGGCATATTCCACCGGCCCAGGCATGCGATGCACCACTTGATTTGATCCGCCTTCGCGATACGAGATCGTCTGCACGCGGATACCGATGTTGCTGCACTCGGTGAAGTGACCTTGCGTGACGCCCTGGATTTCCAGTTTGAAGTTGTAATTTCGAAACGGATCCTGCCACGCGGCGGAATTGTTTCCGGCAGGCTTCGTTGCTGCTTCGGCCATGGGACGCTCCTTTTATTTCTTTCCTTCGAGTTCGACTTTCGTTCCACCGGCGGATTGGCCGATACGGAACACCACAAATTCGGCCGGCTTCACCGGCGCAATGCCGATTCGGGTGACAACCATTCCCAGATCGACCGTCTCGGGCGGATTGGTCTCTTCATCGCACTGCACAAAGAAGGCCTCTTCAGGGGTCTTGCCCATCAGTGCTCCATCCCTCCACAGCACGGTCAGGAAGTGGCGCACGTCGCGCGTGATCTGGTTCCACAGGGAGTAATCATTCGGTTCGAAAGTGACCCAGAGAGTGCTCAGGCCAATCGATTCCTCGACCATGTTGAACAGCCGCCGCACGTTGACATAAATCCATTGGTCCGAGCCAACGGTGCGCGCGCCCCACACCATGACGCCCTCGCGCGAAAACAGCCGGATGCAATTCACTCCGTTCGGATTGAGCATTTCCTGGTCGGCACGGGTGATCGGATAAGAGATATTCAGAGCGCCGCGGATAATCTCATTGGCGGGCGCCTTGTGAACGCCACGATTCGCATCGCTGCGGCCATAAATACCGGCGAGATGCCCGGATGGCGGAACGTTCACCAGCTGTCCGTCACCCAGCGGATCGCGAACCGTGATCCAGGGGCAATAGAAGGCGCCGTAGCCACCCTTTGACAACCGTGGCTTCAGTCCTTGATCGCCGTTGGGGGTGTCGGGCGTCGCTGGAGGCGCATCGGGCCCCCCCTCCTTCTTCTTCCCGCCCGTGGGGGTGGCCGTGGCGGTCGCCACCTTTGTGAGCAAATCGAGATTCGTAACCATTTCGGGTGAATCCATAATCGCGAAACAGTTCCGCATGCTCTCGCAGTAGCTCAGTAAAGCGTCATAGTGCACAGCGCCAGTGAACCCTGGTGCAGCAACGATCTTCACTTCTTCAATCGTCCGGAGCACGTCGAGTCCGGCACGTGTCTTGCCGGTGCCGGTCAAGCTCTGCCCGTTGCCGATGTTGACCACATAGCAGCGCCGTCCGCCGTTCAGAAAGAATCCGAAAACGGCATGCGACAGCGGCGTGCTAACGGCACCTTCTTTGTAGAAATGCTTGAGGAACATCGACCAGTTGTCGACGGCGACGGCCTCATTCACGCGCGCATCAACAAATGGCGCCTGGCCGATGAATGCTGCAGTGCTGGTTCCCACTTGCGCGATAACATTCGCACCAGTATTTACTTCTTCGACATAAATTCCCGGAGCTAAATAGTTTGGCAAAGTCTTACTCCTTCATTTCGAAGTTGATGGACAACGGAGATGGAACAGCCTCACTTCCAAGATCGACTGTCATCTCCCTTCCCCTTGCGCGTACCCGTAAATTTCCCAATCCAATGGCCGGCACCTGCGGAAATTCAAATTCCCCATGCCTGCCCGTGCGTGTCCAAAGATGCAGGCCGGGCAACTCGACTACAGCGTCGCAAATCGGGATGGCTTCCGGCCCGAGCACCACGCCTTGAAGCGGCCGGCCCGGCACTGTCTCGAACACAGCCTTTCGCACAAGCTTGACCGGCCTGGATTCCAGCTCTTTCCACGTTCGCGTTCGCAATGTCAGGCACGGCTGAGGTGCCACGCCGAACGCCTCCCACAGTTCCGCACCCGGCGGTTCCGCCACAATTTCAAACTCGGGGTGCTGCATCGCCGATTCCAACAACTCACCCAGCAGACGATGAGCTTCCGACGTTGATTCGTCCCAGCAGGTGATCAGATACTTGAGCGACGCCTGCAGGCGTGGCCGCCGAGCCAGATGCTCTCGGGGCTCAGGCATTACATCGAGCAGATATACGCCGACTCCGCGCCCCTTTTGCGTTTGCGCAGGTGGCCCCAGTGTCGCAATGGATTCCCCGAGCACTTCCTTGGTCCATTGCAGGATCTGGTTGTCCACCTCCGCGATCACTCTCATCTCCCGTTCGCAAAGTTATCGTGACTTGCATTGCGACAACGTTTCATCCACGCCGAAATTTGGAACGTAAGGCCCAAATGCAAATCCCGCCTCATATCGAGCGGCTTCACTCGCGCACTCGATACAGACGGGACGGGGTACAGCTATGATTTGAATGTGGCTATACGATTCGAATCACCCCCGACATGGACAAGGCCATGAATACCATCGCGACAGCGAAGAGTCCCATGTTGACCCACGTGGCGGCATCGCCCGTAACGAACATGAATCCTCCGTTGTCTGACGAAATCGCCGCTTTGTCCCGTAGCGGGCCGGCGTTTTTCAAAACAAGGCTGAGGGATGCGCTTCGTAGCGCCGACCTTGGTAACGGTTACTCGCAGATGTCGGCATGGGAGAGGGATGCTGTGCTCGAAGGCTTCCCCCGAATACTTCGAACAGCCGGCAATCCCTTGCTCCCACACCTTTGTCCCAGGCGCACCCATCGCCGAGGCAACGGATCATGAGTGCGCCCTGAGCCCGCTAGGAATACAAGCGGCAAAATTGGCCGGGTGTCCGAGCCACACGAGCCAACGTTACTGGCATAGTGCAAGAGAGAGCGATTTCATTTCATTTGCTGACAAATTTTGTCAGTGTGGGGACGAAAGTTTTTACGGAAAAATCAGACGGGCTGGTTATGCAGGTGTAAAATACTCCACACTTAGCTGGTTTCCGAGGCGCCGGCGTTGGAATTCTACACATTCGATAGCAACTACCTGGATCGGCTCCGTTCGGGGGATCTTCGGACCGAGGAGCATTTTGTCTCCTATTTCAGTCAGCTAATCCATCTCAAACTCCGATCTCGCCTGAATTCTCGTGAAGCAATCGAAGACGTCAGACAGGAAATTTTCGTTCGCGTCTTTGCCACCTTGCGTAGCAGTGAGGGCCTCCGCCAGGCAGATCGTCTGGGACCGTTCGTCAACTCGGTTTGTAACAACGTCTTGCTCGAACACTATCGGTCTTCGTCCCGGAGCTCAGCGAGAGAAGAGGAAGAAGAAGCTGGTGACATTCCTGACTTCAAGGCCGACGTTCTCGGCGAGATGATGACTCGGCAGACGACCGAGATCGTGCGAGGCATCCTGGAGGACCTGAGCGAGAAGGACCGGCGGCTGCTCCGCGAGGTCTTTCTGGAAGAGCGAGACAAAGACGAGGTTTGCCGCGATTTCGGCGTTGACCGTAACTATTTGAGAGTATTGCTACATCGGGCAAAACAGACGTTTAAAGAGCACTATCTGGACAGTGACCGAAAACAGCGTCGCGGGGTGGCCAGCTAGGCCGGGTATCTATGAAACGTTTAACCGGTCAGGGACACTATTCGATAGGGGGCAGTCGAAGGTTATATGGACCATACTGAAGCAATTCGACTGACAGCCGCAGAACGCTACCTCCTGGATGAGCTTTCTCCGGAGCAGCGTGATCAATTCGAAGAGCATTTCTTCGATTGCGCCGAGTGCGCGCTCGATCTTCGTGCCGCCTCGACTTTTATCGAACAGAGCAAAAAGATACTCGCGGAGGAGCAACAAGCGGTTCCTGCGCCGCGCGTGAAGCCTGCCAAGGTTCAGGCAGGATGGAGAAGCTGGTTTCGTCCAGCTTTCGCCGTGCCCGTTTTTGCGTCATTGCTCGCGATAATCGGGTATCAGAGTTCGGTCATCTACCAGCATCCTCAGATTGCTGCCGACAATCCACAAGTGGTGCCCTGGGCCACAATTAACACCCGCACGCGGAGTGCGATCACCCCCGTTATCAGGGCTGAGAAGGGAAAGGGCTTCCTTCTTTTTGTGAGCATTCCTCCGGATCCCCGCTATTCACGCTATGCGGTCGAGTTATATAATCCCGCTGGCAAGAAGGAATGGTCCCTAACAATTGAGGGCAAGCCTGACCAGGATTCGTTCGCGGTCAATATTCCTCCCAAAGATCGTGAAGCAGGCACTTACTCACTGAGACTCCTCGGCATCATTGATAATCAAAGCACGGAAATCGGTCGTTCGACCTTCGAACTTCAGATTGAGAAGTGATCCCCCTCAGGAGGGAAACAAGATGGCTGCCAATCCGAGACTACCTGTGGAGAGCGAGTCGGTCCTCGAGCAGTATCACATTTATCATGCGGAAGCCCAGATTCTTAGTGGTCACCTGAAGCATCCCATCAAACAGCCAATTGAGATGGCGGGGCACGTGGTCCTTGAAAAGACACGTCGTGAAGGCCATATCATGCGTTCGACCGCGGCGGCCAGTATGGAGGGACTGATCTCCTTCAAGGGCGGCCACACACGTGCGTCCGGAAATAAGATCGAGAAGAAAGATCTCTGGGGTAACGACCACTCCGGATGGGTTACGTTGTCCACGTCGGTGATCGAGGGTTTGAATGTCTTTGAAGTGCTGACGGCCGATCGCATCGTCGCGCAGGTTTCAACTGAGCATCCGGTAAAGGATGGTCATGTGCCGAAGGTGACATTCTTAGGAACGAGATTCGAAAACTTGCGGATCGGCGGTTATCCGGTCGAACTGGAACTTGACCTGGGAATTTGCGGATCGAAACCCGAGAACGACCGTCCTTACCTCGAAGATCCGGACTTCTTGGGCAGAGTTGAAAAGCAACTGGAGGCAGTCGCCGACGCGGACGACGTTCCTGATCGACTGGCTGAGGAATACAAGTCGAAGATTGTTTGCATCGACGACCTGCGGAAGAGGGCGAAGAGTGGATTGAATCCGTCGAGAGACGGAAGTAGTTCTTTGCACTGTTCTCTCGTTAAGAAGATCGCCCCGATTCCGATTCCTGGTGTAAAGGTTTTCGGAAACATAATTTTCATACCGGATTTTGGCACTGTGGCGTTGGCCGAGCTCGAGGCCGGTGTGGATCCCTCTCTGAACGAGTTTGGCGAGAGATCCACCGCTGTGGTTGCCGACAGATACGACCACAGTAGCTACTTCACGCTGAACATGTTGAACATGCAACTGGGATGCATCGGTGGTGGTAGCGTTAGAGCCGGCACCGCAAAGGCCAACGGAGCGACGCGGCCGTAGACTCGTCCGGATTGCTCTCCACGGGAACCCCTTCATATATTTGTCTGGCATCGCTGTCGAGATAGAATGAGGCACTCCTCGACACGCGATGCCCCTTCGTCGGACACCTTCGTTGCACTCGTGCAAGCGAAGGCTTCTGATCGCCTGCCTGATTTCCCCGGTCATTATCGTGTTCACAACCTGTGACAAACCAGAGAACGCAGAAACGGTCTACCAACACGCGCGGCAGACGTTTATTCATGGGGATCTGAAACGCAGCCAAGCCGAAGCACAGGCCGGATATCGCCGATTCGCAAGCGATTCTCAATGGGCATGGAAATTCCAAACCCTTGAGGCCCAGTCACTCCTATGGCAGGGGAATTACCCCGAAGTTCTCAAGTTGTTGGCATCCTCCTTAAAAGAATCAACCCCGCCCGATGCAGCGGTTGAGATCCTGACTCTTCGGGGGGTGGCCCACGACCGTCAACATGATCTCGCGGCAGGACGTCGTGAACTGGAGGATGCGAAAACACTGTGTATTCAGATTAGCAGCGGTTGCGGCGAGGTTTACCAGGGCCTCGGGCTCGCGGCGTTAGGACAAAATCAATTTGGGGACGCTCGAGCGTCTTTTGAACGAGCCCTTTCCATCGCAAAAGAGACGGGCAACCTATTCCTCGAATCAAATTCTCTTCTCAACATATCTGCGGCACTTGTGAAGGAGGGAAGGTTTGATGAAGCCATTGACCGTTTGGGTCCCGCCAGTGAAGCGGCAGCCGGCATTGGGGCCGAGGATCTCATAGTCGCCGCACGCGCGAACCTCGGATGGGCCTACTACAGATTGGGGGATTCCGAGAGGGCATCCGATTTACTTCTTGCGGCCCAGAAACGCGCCGAACAATTTCACGATGACTATGACAGCGAAAATGCACTTACGGATATCGGCTACATACAGTTGGACAAAGGGCATCTTGACGAAGCGGAACGCAGCTTCCAACAAGCCCTCTCTCTTGCTACCGCCGCGGACCACAAGGAACACATGTACAACGTGCTGCGTGTATTGGCACGACTCGCGGTAGAGAACAACAATCTGGACAAGGCTGATCATTATGCCAGCCAGGCGCTCGACATTTCTCGCGAAAACAATAGCCCCCTTGACGAGCTTTATCCGCTGTTGGTTCAAGGACAGATTGCCGCCCGGCGCAGCGATTTCAGCAGTGCCGAACAGAGGTTTCGTCAGATTCTGGGAAATTCCGAGGCTCCCTTTTTTCTCAAGTGGGAAGCCCATCACTCTCTTGCTCGATCCTATGAAGATCAGCGCCAGCGAAATTCTGCGGATCGCGAATATCGCGCATCCATCGCCGTTCTGGAGGAAAGTCGGGAGACCGTAAAGAATCCCGATTTTCGCCTCTCATTCCTCAGCAACGGATCGCGCATCTATGACGACTACGTTCATTTTCTTGTCGATGGCGGAAGAACTGAGGAAGCACTGCGCTGGGCGGACTATAGCCGGGCCCGTACACTGGCGGAAGGATTGAATCTGTTGCCCAAAGGAGGTTCCCACAGCGCTCCTCCCCTCAATACCGCCAAACTTGCGTCGGATTCCAAGGGCAGTGTTCTTTTCTATTGGCTGGGAGAAAAGAGCTCATATCTGTGGTTGATCACCACGAACCAAGTACGCGTGTTTCCCCTTCCTGGCTCAAGGGAGATTGAGTCGGTGGTGGATCGCTATAACAAGGTGCTCACAGGTCCCGAAGACGTACTCGAGTCGGCGAACACAGATGGTCGGTCACTCTTTGAAACGCTGGTGATGCCCGCGAGCAGGTGGCTTAAATCGCAGGCCAAGGTCTTTATTGTCCCCGACGGCAAGCTGAACCGCTTGAACTTTGAAACGCTTCTGGTCTCCGAGCCAAAACTACACTTCTGGATTGAAGACGTAACCGTCGTCAATGCTGGTTCGCTTCGAATGATTGGTCAGCCATATCGAGAGACAAGACCTGGCGATCGCAGTGTGCTCTTGTTAGGCGGCGTCGTTTCCCCCAGCCCTGAATACCCGGAGCTTACAAATTCGGTGGTCGAAATGGAAAAGGTGGGCAAGCATTTTCCCGCCAATCAGCAAAAGGTGCTGCAGGGGCTGGAGGCCACTGCGATTGCATACCTGCAAAGCAAGCCGGAGCAGTTTTCTCACATCCATTTCGTAGCTCACGCAACCGCCAGCGGATCCATTCCGCTTGACTCAGCAATTATCCTCTCCCGCCCAGGCGCAGGGAGTGACCACTTCAAGCTCTACGCACGTGATGTAATTCAACATCCACTCCACGCCGATCTCGTTACGATATCGTCCTGCTTTAGCGCGGGGACGCGCTCATATTCGGGTGAAGGACTCGTCGGGCTTTCGTGGGCCTTCCTCCGCGCGGGCGCGCACAATGTAATCGCCGCACTTTGGGAAGCAAGTGATCTCTCCAGCGCAAAGTTGATGGATGACTTCTACGACAATCTGAGCAATGGCGTTCCTCCCGAAACCGCATTGCATTCAGCGAAACTCTCAATGCTTCGCTCAAGCAGCGCTTTCCGGAAACCTTTGTACTGGGCACCCTTTCAGCTGTATACAGTTCGCAAGAGCCCGAACGGCTCAGAGACGTTTACGCCGCAGTGACGGGGTGGCATGTAGTTAGTGGCGCGCCTGATCCCATGCGTGTGGCACTTCAACATAGGACCGATCCAGCGCACTGATCGAAGGACAGCCAAGGAGCCGTAAAGTCCGCTCAACGTCGTTCTTCAGAATTTCCAAAGCGCGGCGAACGCCGGGGTCTCCCGCAGCAGCCAATCCATACGCGTAGCCTCGCCCGATCAGTACAGCGCGTGCGCCCAGGCAAGCGGCTTTCACGATGTCGCTACCGCGGCGGATGCCGCCATCCATCAGAACCTCAATTTGACCATTCGCAGCCTCAACGACCTCGGGAAGAGCTCGTAGCGTCGACGAGACCGAGTCCAACTGGCGTCCACCATGGTTTGAAACGACCACGGCCGCTGCACCCACATCAATCGCACGCCGAGCGTCATCGCCGATCAGTATCCCCTTCACAACGATTGGTCCCGGCCACGATTCACGAATCCACTTCAGGTCAGCCCACGTGACGGTCGACTCTGACAAGGCTGCACCGACATCAACCAGCTCCATTGGACCCCTGCCAGGAATCACCACGTTTTGCAGCTTGGGGACCCCGCCATCCATCAAAAAGGAAACGAGCCATCCAGGATGAGCGAGAATGTCGGGCAAGAATGGAAGCTTCGCGAACGGGGAGTTTCCAAGCAGTTCCTTCATCCCGTTGCGCGGGTCGCGTTCGCGCATTCCCGCCAAGGGTGTATCAACGGTGATGACGAGTGCGGAAAACCCTGCGCGTTTTGCTCGCTCCAGAGCGCCTTCAGCCGCTCCACGACCACCCACCAGGTAGAGTTGGTACCAACAGGGTCCTCGCGAACCGGCCTTCACATCTTCGAGCTTGTGACCGGAGATGGTGGAGAGAATGTATCCAGTACCTGCATCACCGGCGGCGCGCGCTGCGGCAATCTCGCCTTCAGGATGCATCAGCCGGCTGTAGCCAACCGGAGCCAGGATGAACGGCAGAGCCAATTCGTGTCCAACCACAGTCGTCGACAACTTGCAGTCCGGCACGGCGACGGCGCCTCGCGGGCGAAACGTCACATCGCGAAACGCCCTGCAATTTTCGGAGAGTGTAAGTTCAGATTCGGCGCCCCCATCCAGGTAGTCGAAAACAGACTTCGGGACACGTTCTCGCGCCATCCGGCGCAGATCTTCGATGTTAACGACCTTCGAGGAGCTGAGAGATTTCGCCATCTCTTATCGATGCAATCAGTGCTGCGCTGCAAGAGTAAGCCAGCCCGGCGGGATTGTCGACTGCCCCGGATTTCAGCGAGCGCCGTTCGCCAGTCCCAGATAATTCCCGTACCCGACAATCACCGTGGACGCGACCAGAAGAAACAGTGCCAGCGTGAGCAGCGAGCCGGCTCGAACGCCTGCTCCTTTCCATTCCTTAAATCCAATCCCCCAAAGGCTGCTAAAGATAATGATGCTGGCCATGTGCAACGTCCAGCTCGAGAAGCCGTACCGGCCCATCTGGCTTTCGCCCATCGTGTAGAAGAAAAACTGAAAATACCAGGTGGTTCCCGCCAGTGCGCAAAGCAGATAATTGCGCAACATAGGTGCGCGCAAGAAGGACTGCGTTGGCGACGCATCTGTTATCACTGCTGCCTGCGACGAACTGGAGTGTTGCACTACCTCGCGGCTCGGAGCATCCACGGCAGTCTCGATGATGGATTCATCCTTCACACCTTCGGCGCGAATCTTTGAATTAAAGAATTGATACCCCGTCTTGTTTCGTGTGAGCAGAATTAGGCACCAGATGAAGTTGGTGAGAAATCCTCCAATCAGAACCACGACCAAGACCGGTAATCCTTGCCACAGCTTGGCGGTTCCGTGCTGAAGAGTAAGCGCTTTGATCGGATCGCCAGCCGCCAGGCCATATGCGAAGCAGGCGCTCATAACGCCCGATAAGATCGCCACCCCAATTCCCTTGCGAAGGTCAAACTCTCGAATGGCGGCTTTCTGTTGCTCCGGGGACATGACGCGTTCTTTGGAAATGCCCGCCAGTCCCGCGGCTGTAATTCCAGCAAGACAGACGAAAATTCCAAACAGAATCACGCGCCCAGAGCTAGTTCCCAGCACTTGAGTCATGAATTCGCCGCGGAAAATCGGGGGCATGAGAGTTCCGAACGCGGCGCAGAGGCCGAGAACTACCGCCATCCCAAGCGACAAACCCAGATAGCGCATGGTGAGGCCGAAGGTTAGTCCCCCAACTCCCCACAGCAATCCAAAGAAGAATGCCCAGAAGAGCGCGGAAGTAGGAGCCTGTCCCAGCACGGCCAGGAGATCTTTTGTAAGGAACGATGCGAGGATCCACGGAGCGATGATCCAGCTAAAAAAGCCTCCTGCCAGCCAGTACGTTTCCCAAGCCCATAGCTTCACGCCTTTGTACGGAACGTAGAAACTGCCAGATGCGAGACCGCCTAGCCAGTGAAAGAAGACTCCCAATGCCGGGTTAGGATTCATTTGCTCCTCAAGTCAGAGTCAGAGGTGAAAGACTTCTTCCAGTGGGCGCATTGCGCGGTCCGGGAGGGCTCCATCGCGCTGAACAAAGAAATCTCCCATCTCGCGCTGCCATCGATCATTCACTTCGCGCTGTGCCATGCCTGCCCTGGCTCGCTCAAAGTCTTCGGTTTCGAGGTAGCCCACGAGAAGCCCGTCCTCGCGCAGGAAGAGCGAATAGTTTCCCCAACCGGTTTCGCGGAGCGCGGCCTGCATCTCAGGCCATACCTGACGATGGCGCTCCTTGTACTCATTAAGCCTCTCGGGCTTGACCTGCAGCACGAAGCAGATCCGTTGCATCCTTCCCCCTTAACGCAGATAGGCTTCCGTCAACCCGCCATCGACCGGAATAACGTGGCCGGTTGTGTTGCCGCTCTGATCGCCGGCGAGCCACACGATCGCATTCGCGCAATCCTGCGGCAAGATCGGCAGTTTGGTCAGCGTGCGCTGTGCATAGAAATCGGCGAGCTTACTCCTGAGGTCCTCGGTCGTTTCGGACTCCGAGAACTCAATGTTGTATTTCTGTAGCGACTGCATCACACGATCCCGTGGAAACATCGTCGAGCCTGCCACTACTGTGGCAGGAGCGATT
>AR_comb_assmDRAFT_10009875_pt1 | contig 34890 bp, 29 predicted proteins | sample ArasoioldDNA_FD_10543 | JGI IMG/M metagenome (IMG submission 10543) | reverse complement strand
GTATGGCGGCGTGGAGTCCACGCCGATTCTTGGCGACGCCATCAGCGAGAATCACCCGGCATTTCCCTGCACGGTCTACGGCGGGTCCAAGCTGGCGGGCGAGTCCTACACGCGCGCGTACTTTCGCACCTACGGCTACCCGACGGTCGTTATCCGTCCGTTCAATACCTACGGCCCGCGGTCGCATCACGAAGGGGACAGTGGGGAAGTGATCCCCAAGTTCCTCCTGCGTTGCCTCGCCGGCCGGCCGCTGATTGTGTTTGGAGATGGTTCGCAGTCGCGTGACTTCACCTTCGTGAGCGATACCGCGGCAGGCATTCTGCTCGGCGGCGAACATCCGAACGCGGTCGGCGAAACGATCAACATCGGCTCGGGCACTGATGTGAGGATTGTGGACCTGGCGAAGACGGTCGCATCTGTGACCGGGAGGCCGAACGCCGAGATCGTGCACGATGAGCCGCGACCCGGCGACGTGTACCGGCTGATTGCCGATGTCTCGCGCGCTCGCGCCCTGCTCGGATTCGAGCCTCGGGTCTCGATGGCTGACGGCCTGCAGCGTCTGCTGCAGTGGTATCGCGATCAGAAGAAGAGCCCCGAAGAACTGCTCGAGAAGGAAGTGGTTCGCAATTGGATTCCTGTCTAATGATCCCTGTCGCACGACCCTGGCTCGACGAACGCGACGCCGAGGCCGCTCGCCGCGCCATCTTGTCGGGATGGGTCACACAAGGTCCTGAGGTCGCGGCCTTCGAGCGTGAGTTTGCCGTCGCCGTCGGTGCGCCGCATGCCTGCGCCGTCTCGAGTTGTACGACGGCGCTGCATCTCGCGCTGCTCGCCCTCGGTGTTGGTGCCGGCGACGAGGTCATCACCGTCAGCCATTCGTTCATTGCCACCGCCAACGCCGTGCATTACTGCAACGCGACGCCGGTGTTCGTGGACGTCACTGCCGACACGTTCAACATCGATCCGACACTCGTCGAGCCGGCGATTTCCGATCGGACCAAAGCCATCCTGGTGGTGCATCAGCTCGGCATGCCTTGCGAGCTGCGGCCCATCCTCGCGCTCGCCAGACGCCGCGGCATCCCAGTCGTCGAGGACGCCGCATGCGCGATTGGCAGCGAGTTGCTGTGGGACGGACGCTGGGAACGCATCGGCAAGCCGCACGCCGATATCGCGTGTTTCTCATTTCATCCGCGCAAGCTGCTCTCGACCGGCGACGGTGGAATGTTGACGACGCGCGACGAGAAACTCGATGCGACGTTCCGGCTGCTGCGTCAGCACGGGATGACGGTGCCTGATACGGTTCGCCACTCCTCATCGCAGGTCGTGTTCGAGGAGTACTCCGTGCCGGCGTACAACTACCGCATGACGGACATCCAGGCCGCGATCGGTCGCGAACAGTTGAAGCGCCTGCCGGCGATCGTCGAACGGCGTCGCACATTAGCTGCCGCGTATGCGCAGTGTCTTCGCGGCATTCCCGGAGTGATCCCGGCGATTGAGCCGGAGTGGGCGCGCACCAACTGGCAGAGCTACACCGTCCGCCTGCAACCGCCGCTCGATCAGCGGCGCGTGATGCAGCGTCTCTTGGACGAGGGCATCTCGACGCGCCGCGGTGTGATGAACGCGCATCGGGAACCCGCGTATCCGCCCGGATCGTGGCGCGCACCGGGCCCGCTGACGCGTGGTGAGCAGGCGCAAGACACGGCGATCGTGCTGCCGCTCTATCACCAGATGACTGACGAGGACCAGCAGCGGGTCGTCGCGGCACTCAAGCGTGCCGTGTCGCTAGGGTGATGATTTCCATCCTCACGCCGGCATTCAACGAATCAGTCAACCTCGAGAATCTGCACGCCCGTCTCACGCAGACGATGGCGCAGCTCGGAGAGGAATGGGAGTGGCTGATCGTTGACGACCATTCGCGCGACGATACGTTCGCGGTGGTCCAGCGTCTCGCGCTGACGGATTCGCACGTACGAGGAATCCGCCTCGCGCGGAACCGCGGGTCGCATGTGGCGATCACCTGCGGTCTCCATCACGTGCGTGGCGACGCCGCGGTGATGATGGCGTCCGATCTGCAGGATCCGCCGGAAACGCTCGGCGCGCTGTTCCAGAAGTGGCGCAGCGGCGCGCAGGTCGTCTGGGCGACGCGGCGCGAGCAGCCCGGCGAAGGAACGCATGCCGGGTTCGCCTCGATCTATTACTGGATCATGCGGAACATCGTCGGCATGAAGGAGATTCCGGCGCGCGGTGCCGACTTCTTTCTCATCGACCGCATGGTCATCGACGCGTTCCGTCGGTGCGACGAGCAGCACGTCAGCGTATTTGCCTTGATCACCTGGCTGGGGTTCCGACAGGAATATATCGAGTACGACAAGCAGCCGCGCGCGGCCGGACGATCCGGCTGGACGATCGCTCGCAAGATCAAGCTGGTCGTCGATTCGATTACAGCGTTCTCCGATGCGCCGGTCCAGGCCTGCTGGCTGCTCGGCGCGGCACTGATGGCGATCGGCTTTCTGTCGATTGTCGTTGGCCTGACCGTCTTCGAGAGTTTGCAGGCCGCCGTGGTCGTGCTGCTCGGCGCGATCGCCGGTGCCACCGGCCTTGTGTTGTGCGCGTTGGCGATGCTCGGCGAGTACGTGTGGCGCGCCCTCGATCAATCGCGGCGCAGACCGCTCTACCTGATCGAGGGCACCGCTGGTGTGAGTGCGGCGTTTGATGGACGATCATCAGCGGGCCTCTAGCCGGATCCCACGGCCCGTCGTCATCTCCATCGTTGCGATCCTGCTGTTCGGCTGGGTGTTCCTCTATCGTTTCAACACGCTGGGCGGCGCATACGGCGGCTTCGACAACGATCATTTCCTGCACTTTGTTCATGCCAAGCAAGTCGAGGCCGGCGAGCAGCCGCTGCGCGACTTCCTTGACGCTGGTCTTCAGGGCGCACGGCCATCATTGACCTACGAACTCTCAGCGGCCGCGCAGCGGTACCTGGGCGACAACCTGCGTTCCGAGGCGCTGTTGACCGCGAGCGGTATGGCGCTCGCCGCCGCTGTCACCTTCGTGGCGGCTGCGGTCCTCGCACCGTGGCCGTGGGCGCTCATTGCGGTCATGCCGTCGGTCTGGCTCGCGCCGAAGCTGTATGGCTATCCGAAGGTGCTCGTCACCGCGATGGCCGCATGGCTGATCGTCGGCACGCGCGGATTGCCAACGTGGCGCCGCACGGCCGCGATGAGCGTGTGCACGGCGGCGGCGTTTCTCTTCAGGAACGACTACGCCGTGTATTGCGCGGTGGGGTTCGGCGCGTTGATGCTCGTCTCGACGACGGCGTCGTGGCGCGAACGCGTCCAACGGGCTCTCGGGTACGCGGTAATCACGGGTGTGCTTCTCGCACCGTCGCTGTGGTGGATTCAGCACTATCGAGGCGTCGGCGAATACGTGCGCAATGCGCTCGAGATGAGTCGCAGCGAGTATCGGCGGACGCAGATCGGTTGGCCCGTCTTCTCACTCGACGAGGTGCGGTCGGCGATGGGCCTGTTCGAGACCGACACCAACGCCGCTGCATGGCTCTACTACCTGTTTGTGGCCGTGCCCGTACTGGCGACTGGGATCGCCGTGCGCCAGGCCGTTCGAGATGATCAGCGCACGGGTCGAGCGGCAGCCATCATCGCGCTCAGCCTGATGACGATGGCGCTGTGGTACTCGTTCTTGCGTGGCAACCTCGCAGGGCGCCTGGGCGAGATGGGCCCGCCAGTCGTCGTGCTCGCCGCCTGGCTGCTTGCACAAGCGACGACACGACAGCGGCCATGGCCGCACCTGCTGCTGACTGGCCCGGTCGCCATCGTCACACTGCTCATCAGCATCGTCTGCACGTGGCACCTGGGCAGCGTCGCTGGCGAACTACGCTCGGCACGCCTGCTCGAGCCGCTGGATCTGGTTGCCCGGACGAGGCAGGCTGCGCAGGATCTCGCCGCAATGCCGCGGGCGCTGCGTGAGGCGGAGGCCGCCGGACGGATGCAGGCTTCCGACTACTTGTATCGCTGTACTCGGCCCAGCGATCGGGTCATCGCGATCGGCTACTACGCTGATGTGCTGGCGTTCACGGAGCGTCTCTTTGCCGCGGGACGCGCCACGTTCGTGATCGTGTACTACATGGACGAGCGCTATCAGCGCGAGACACTCGCGGCACTGAAGTCACAGTCCGTCCCCATCGTGCTCGCCGGACGCGAGCTCGATCTCCACGAGTACCGTGCGCTGGCCGACTACATTCACACGCAGTACGACAACCACGGCGAGGTGATCAGCAGCCAGGGACCGCTTCGCGTCTGGACGCGACGTGGATTGAATGGGACGCCAGACGGCCCGAACGGGCTCCCGTGCTTCGGGTGAGTGCGCCGATGACGCAGGTAACGCGCCTGCTCGCCGATCCGGCGACGCGCCGCCGCATCACAATCGGGGTCGTCGCGTTCCTGCTGTTCGCGTGGGTCTTTCTCTATCGCTTCAACACGCTTGGCGGTTCGCTCGGCGGATTCGACAACGATCATTTCCTCTACATGACGCTGGCCAAGCAGGTGCAGGCCGGCGAGCAGCCGCTTCGCGACTTCATGGATGGTGTGCATGGCGCACGGCCGTCGCTGACGTATGAATTGTCTGCCGGAGCGCAGCGACTGTTTGGCAACAACCTTCGTTCGGAGGCATTGCTGACCGTCGGCGGCGTGGCCTTTGGTGCGACGATCACGTTTCTCGCCGGCAGCGTGTTGACCCCGTGGCCATGGGCGTTATCGACGGCGCTGGTTTCTGCGCTGTTGTCGCCCAAGTTGTATGGGTATCCGAAGGTCCTCGTCACCGCCGTTGCCGCGTCGCTGATCATCAGCTACGCGCGACGTCCGTCATGGGCGCTCGTCGCCGCGATGAGCGCGTGGTCCGCGGCCGCGTTTCTCTTCCGGCACGACTACATCGTCTACTGCGCGATCGGGTTCTTCGCCATCATCGTGCTGACCGGCAACACTCCGTGGCGAACCCGTGTCACACGCGTCATCGCCTACGGTCTCATGACGACGCTCCTGATGGCGCCGTCGTTGTGGTGGATCGAGCGCTACCGGGGTATCCGCGAGTACGTGCGGAACTCGCTGGAGATGAGCCGCAACGAAGTCGAACGCACGGAGATCGGATGGCCGGTGATGACGTTCGATGGCGGTCTGTCGCCCGTGAACGTGTTCAAGACCGACGAGAATGCCGAAGCGTGGCTCTACTATTTGTTTCTGAGCGTGCCCGTTCTCGTCGTGGCACTCGCTCTGTGGAGGCGTCGCACGCATCCGGAGTCAGGGCCAGAGACCGCCGCTCTCGTGGCATTGAGCGTCATGACGGCTGCGCTCTGGTACTCCTTCCTTCGCGGCAACCTGTCGGCGCGCTTCGGAGACATGGCGTCGCCAGCTGCGGTGCTTGGCGCGTGGCTGCTGTTCAGGGCCACTGCTGGCTGGTCCTCGCGGCGATCGTTAATCACCGGCCTGCCTGTCCTCGTCCTATTCGCACTCACGGTGCTGGCGACGTGGCGCTCGGGCAGCGTCATGAGTGAACTGTGGACGTCGCGTCTGCTGGAGCCCTGGCTCACGTTTGCGCGCGCGTCCCAGATTTCCACTGAGCTCGCCGCGATGCCGCGTTCGCTGCGCGAGGCGCAGGCCGCGGATCGGATGCAGGCTGCCGATTACCTCAATCGATGCACGCGACCGACCGATCGCGTGCTGGTTGTCGGCTACTACACCGATGTGCTGCCGTTTGCGGAGCGCCTGTTTGCTGGCGGGCGTCCGGCGTTCGTCGTCGACTTCTACGCTGACGAACGCTACATGCGCGAGACGATCGCCAGGCTCGAATCGCAATCCGTTCCGATCGTGCTTGGCGGAGCCGAGATCGATTACCAGGAGTTCCATCTCCTCGGGGACTACCTCAAAGCCCGGTACGACGAGGTGGGCAAGGTCTCATCGACGGAGGGCCCGCTGCGAGTGCTCGTTCGCCGCGGCGGGCGTACCGCCACGTCTTCAGGACCGGGCATGCTACCCTGCTTCGGATGAGTGCCGATCAGCACGCGAGTGCGGGATGGCTGCAGGTGCTGCCATTGCTCGTGATTGGTGTGATGGCGTTCATGCTGTGGCGGCCCGCGCTCGATCCTCCGCCGACGGCGGAGCAAGAAAAGAAGATTGCGGATCTCGCGGCACGTCTCGGATCGGCGTCGTCCACCGCGATGGACCTCGACGATCGCCTGCGTTCATTCGGACAGTTCCCGCCGGACCCAACCGCCAGTCGCGCGCTCGCTGATGCGCTCGTCGCGTGTGGAACCAGTGGGTTGGACGAGTCGCGGCGCACGCAGTTGGCGCGTGACATCTACCGCATCACGGTCGTCGGCGATAACTGGGCCACGGTGATCCCGGCGGCCCTCACCGGCATCCAGCACACGATGGCCGAGACAGGCCCCGCGTGCGGTCCGACGGGTATCGACCGTATCGTCAGCGCCGCACGCGCCACGGCCAGTATCGATCCGAATCGACGTCGCGACTGGTGGTGAGACAGCGCCGCGACCTGCGACTGGCACTCCGAAACATCAGCCAGGTGATCGTCAACCGAGCCGCCAAACTCCGCCGCAAGCTGTTCCATCGCAGTCAGCGTTCTCTGAAGCAAGTACGGGAGACATCAAAAGCGTTGCGCGCGTCGGCTCGGGGCTCAGTCGATGCCGGCCGCGACGCCGCGTCGCACGTCTACGTCGGTGCGGTGCGCACGGCTCGATATTGGAAACGGATTCATGTGCAGACGACGCCGCGGCTGCTGACCGATCTGTCCGTGCGTCGCGAACTGCGGCGCGTCGCGCGTGGGGACGGTCCCATCATCGTCGGTCCCTGGCTGTCCGAGGTCGGCTACGAGGTGCTGTATTGGGTGCCGTTCCTCCGTTGGTACTGCGACCGGTACGGTGTTGATCCGTCGCGCCTCGTTGTCGTCTCGCGAGGCGGCGTGGCGAGCTGGTATCGCGATGTTGCGACGCGGTACATCGAGTTGCTCGACCTGTACGACGTGCCGACCTTTGCCGCTCGCAACGCCGAGCGCCAGCGACAAGGCGAGCAGAAGCAACATGCGATGGCCGACTTCGACCGCGAGATCCTCTCGCGAGTACGCGAGCAGCTTGGAGACGAACGCGCCACCGTCTGCCATCCATCGGTGATGTTCCGGCTGCTGCGGCAGTTCTGGCTGGGCAATGAGTCGCTGCAGTACGTGCAGGAGCACACGAAGTACGTGCGTGTCGATCTCGGCGACGTTCCGGGTGTGCCGGTGCTGCCGGAGCGTTTCGTCGCGATGAAGTTCTACAGTGGCAAGGCCATTCCTGCTACTGAACGGAATCGTCAATTGTTGCGCGCGCTCGTCGAGCGTGTCGCCGCTGAGAGTCCCGTCGTGTCACTCGACACCGGGCTCGCCGTTGATGAACATCAGGATCTGCTGTTCGACGGCATTCCCGGTGTGATGCACCTGGCGAGTCATCTCACGCCGCAGCGGAATCTTGGCGTTCAGGCGGCGGTGATCCAGCGCGCATCCGCGTTCGTCGGTACGTGCGGAGGACTGGCGTGGCTGGCCCCGTTGCTGGGCACCAAGACCCTGGCGGTGTACGCGGACGACGAACTTCTGGCGCCGCACTTGTACGCAGCACGGCAGGTCTACCACGGGATGGATGCCGCCTCGTTCACGACCCTCGACGTGAGAGCGTTCGACGCCGTCGCGTTCTCGTTCCATGCCGGGTCTTCAACACACGCCTCCTGAGGCGGCCGGTGCCGCATGGCGCCGCGCGTTCGTGTGCACGATCGTTGCGGCGCTGATGTTCGCGTTCACCGGTCTGTACCGCTTCAACACGCTCGGTGGACGTTTCGGCGGCTTTGACAACGACCACTTCGTGCCGTTCGCGTACGCAAAACAGGTGCAGGCCGGCGAGCAGCCGCTTCGTGATTTCGACGGGCTTGGGTTGCAGGGTGCGTGGCCTTCGCTCACGTACGAGACGTCGGCGCTGACGCAGCGGTGGTTTGGCGATAACCTGCGATCGGAGGCGCTGCTCACAGTGGCCGCGGTCGGACTGGCCGCTGCGCTGACGTTTCTGGCCGCCGCGTCGGTGGCGCCGCTTGCGTGGGCCGCCGCCGCGACGCTGATCAGCGTGTTCGTCGCGCCCACGCTCTATAACTATCCGAAGGTGTTGGTCCTGTCTGCGGCTGCGCTGACGATCGCGCAGTACTGCAGACGTTCTCACGTGGCCGGCGTGGTGGCCGGCAGCGTGGTGACCGCGATCGCATTCCTTTTCCGTCACGATCTGGCGGTCTACGCTGGAGTGGGACTGCTGCTGGCGTACGCCGTTGGCAGCTCTCGCACGGAACGCATTCGACGGACAGGTCTTTACATTGCGCTCACCGTGGTTCTCCTCGCGCCTTCGTTGTTGTGGGTGCAGCGACATGACGGTCTCGTGCAGTACCTGCGCGATGGCGCAGCGCTGAGTGAAGACGAGGCGGAGCGGACGGAACTGGCGGTCTGGCCTCGATTCACACAGCGCGATGAATCGGGCAACGCGGTGGGGATCATGCAGTTCCTCACCGTGGAACAGAACGGCACCGCGTGGCTGTACTACCTGACGCGTCTGCTGCCATTTGCGGCTGCCGCCTTCGTATGGGTCCGCCGCGCAGAGCGCGAATGGTCCGCCACGCGCACAGCGATCCTGGCCATCGCCGCGATGACCGCATTTGCATCACCGCTCATGATTCGCGGAAACGTCGCCGTGAGACTTGGCGACATCGGCCCGCTGGTCGCCGTGCTCGCAGCCTGGACCAGTCACGAGCTGGCACGATGGAGAACCGGAGAGCCGAGCGCGTGGCGCGCGGCACGGTCGGTCATCATCGTCGCGATCGTCGGTGCTACGGCACTCTCCACCGCGAGCGTCGGATTCGTGTGGAATCAGCTCGGCACGGCGGGACTCCGACACTCGTGGCACGCAACCGTGTATCAAACGCAGCAGCTCTCGACGTATCTCTCGACGCTGCCACATTCCGCGATCGATCAGCCCTCGCCTGAAGGTCCATTGGACATCTCGCAGTACATCAATCGCTGCACGGCGCCCACCGATCGTGTGGTGATGATGACCTATCAGCCTGAGCTGTTACCGTTTGCAGGCCGATTATTCGGCGCGGGGCGTCTCAGTATTCTTCCTGACTACGCGCTCAATTCGCGGCAGGAGCAGTCGCTCGTCTCGCGATGGCGCGGTCAGTCGGTGCCGCTCGCGTTCGTCGAATTCCAGGAGTTCTGGTCTCCGGACAGCACCAGCGCCCCCATCGTTCGAGGATATCTGCACGAGCGCTATGCCGATGTGGGCAGCATGCCGGTCGGAAGCGATCGGGTACTGCATGTGTTCGCGGAGCGCGCGCGAACACCGGTTCGCGCCTTCGGGCGGCAAAACCTCCCGTGCTTCCGTTGACGCGCGTCACTTCCCGCGCGGGTCGGGCTCGCAATGCGCGTCGAGGTTCTCGTACAGCGTTCCGTACGGCAGCGTCGCCATCGCTTTCACGTTCAGCGGCGCTTTGAACTCCGTCAACGATGGCGGGTCGAGCAGCAAGTATCGCGAGCGAGGCGGCATTGCGACGCGATCCGGCTCTCGGACAACGGAGAGGCCAATGCCGGGGGGCACGGCGATCAGATAGGGCGGATACTGCGCCGTCAGCAGCGTGTTGCACCAGCGCGGCCGGTTCGTGTGATAGGCGACATGTCCCGAGAGGGCATCGTCAAGCTCAAAGACGCCTCGCCGATCCCATATGAAGTGATCGCGATGTCCTGCTTCGAACTCGTCGACGAACGTGCGGATAGTTGCGATGTTCGAGACGAGCAGGAGCGCGACGACAATCGCAGGCGTGCGGCCCGGGGCTGCCAGCGTGACGAGCGCACCGAACAGCAAAAACGCTGAGAGCACACGGAATTCCGCCTGATTGGTCAAGGTGTAGAGCAGCAGCATCAGCCCCAGCGCGGTGACCATGGCGCTGCCGCCCAATGCGAGATGGATGGCGGGCGCCGAGCGCCAATTGGAACGTTTCCACACCTCTCGCATCACGAGGGCGAAGACCACGACCAGGAACGTCCAGTACTGAACGCGCAGCAGAATTTCCAGGGGCCGGTAATCCGACACACTCAGCGTCCGGTTGACGTTGAAGGTCAGGTTATCGATCACGGACTGGATACCGACGGAGAAACTCATCACCTTGAGAAAGAAGAACCCCGTCGAGAAGGGCGCGGTCATTTTGCTGTACAGGACCAGAACCAACGCGGCGACTGCCAGCGCTGCCGCGACGCCGACACAGAGCCTTCGAAAACTCGAATGACGGAGCAGCGCCACAGCCCAGAGCGGCATGAGGATGAGCCACGTCGGCCGAGTGATCGCCAGCGCGACGAGAATAATGCTGCCCGCGATGGCGGTCGGCTTCGAGCCTGGCGTTGACAACATGCGCGCGAAGAGTGCCGCCATCACGATTGCGCCAGCGTGATGAAACGATTCCTGCATCCCTGTCGCGGCCCAATAGAGCGTCGCCCAGAAGGTGCACAGCAACGCGGCCGACAGCCAGAGCCGGGTGAGCGTGAGTCGCGCGCAAGTGGCCCAGATCCAACCCGCACACCCCAGCGCGATCAAATTCAGGATGACCACGCTATGGCGGTGCCAGTCGGCGATCGATCCGACGAGACCGTACAGGACGATGAATCCGGGACCGTGGGGGCCGAAGGGCGTGAAGCCGGACGGATTGGTCGCTTCTTCGAGGGTGTAGTATCCGCCGCTGAAGCCGGCGTGGGTGAATGTCGATACCTGATGCCAGTAGGCGACTTCGTCGTTGATGAGCGGATGGTAAGCGGAGATTTGGACGCCATACGCCCAGTGCACGAGCGCCAAGGTCAGCAGTGGCACGCCGCTCGTGCAGAAGAGCACGGCCATGATTCGAGCGGCCCGAAGCCCTGCTGTAGAGGCCTTTTCCGCGGACATGAAGCGAAGGCTCTACGCTATCACGTGGCAGATCGAGCGGTGGTCACCGCTGACTGCCTGTCGTAAAATGATCGCTCTTCGACATACTGTCGAGCCTCGTTCTACAACCGAATGATCGACTGCATCGCGGGCTATCACCTGAATCCCTGGACGTGTGGGATTGCCAAGTTCAACGCCATCCTGGCGAAGTACCTGAACGTTCCTGTCGTCGGGCTCCGGGCGGTGGAATTGGGCAGTCACCGGAGACCGTTGTTGTCGCTCAAGCTGTCGGAGTTCAGCGCGGCCGACGCTGCCGATCTGGACCTGTGGGCGAGTTCGAGAGCCGGTCAGTTCGAGTTGTTCCTGCACGCGTTCGACGGAACCGAGGTCGAGCAGCGTCTCGTGGCCGCGGCCGCCAAGGTCTATTGCGGGAACAGCGAGCTCTTCACCGAGCTCCGGACGCTGCGCCCCGACATCCAGGAACTGTTTTGTCCGGGCACGATTCTGAATCCGCAGCGATTCCAGCGGACCGAGCTGTCGGTGTTCACGTTCGGCATGGCGCACAAAATTCGCGTGCCGCTCTATCGCCGGCTGCACGATCTGCTCGAAGCGACCGGCCAGAGCTATTCGGTGTACGTGTCAACGGCGCTCCATGAGAACACCAGCTTCGACGGCTCCTTCGTCGTGCGGTTCGAGGAGCTTCAATCGATCTTCAACGGACAGGTCTACTTCATGGGGTACCTGTCCGACACCGCCGTGTTCAATCACCTGATGGACTGTACGTTCCTGGCCGCCTTCTTCGAGAAGGGCCTGCGCGCGAACAACACCACGGTGAATGCGGCGATGGAAGTTGGCTGTGCGGTGATCACCAACCTGGACCAGCATTCGCCGGTTGGCCTCACCCACATGCACAACGTGCTCGACATCAACCTGTGCGAGCGCCTGCCCGATGCAGAGCAGACACAGCGCATCGGCCGCGCCGCGCGCGAGATCGCGCACGGCCAATACGGATGGGACCAGCTCGTCGCGCAGCTCAGGCCCGTCGTTCGAACGTAATGGAGACTCAATGGCACGCACACTGAAGATCGGCGCGCGAGAGATTGGCGACCACACCCCGTGTTACGTGATCGCCGAAATCGGACATAACCACCAGGGCAGCCTCGACAAAGCACGTGAGCTGTTTCGCGAGGCCAAGCTGGCCGGCGCGCACGCCGTGAAGCTGCAGAAGCGCGACAACCGCGGGCTCTACACCCGCGCCGCCTACGAGAAGCCGTACGACAACGAGAACAGCTTCGGCGCGACCTATGGCGAACATCGCGAGTTCCTCGAATTCGGCAAGGAGGAATACGTCGCGCTGCAGGCCTATGCGAAAGAGCTTGGCATCGAGTTCTTTTCGACGGCGTTCGATCTCGCCAGTGCCGATTTTCTCGAGTCGCTGAATGTGCCGGCGTACAAGATCGCCTCAGGCGATCTCAAAAGCCTGCCGCTCCTGAAGCACGTGGCCGCGTTTGGGAAGCCGATGATCGTCTCGACCGGCGGCGCGTTGCTCGAGGACGTGAAGCGCGCCTACGACGCGATCCTCCCGATCAATCCGAACCTGGCGATCCTTCAGTGCACAGCCGGGTATCCCGCGGCATTCGAAGAGCTCGACCTGCGAGTGATCAGCACCTACCGCGATCACTTCGCGGAGGCGGTCGTTGGTTTCTCGAGCCACGACAACGGCATCGCGATGCCCGTCGCCGCGTACATGCTCGGCGCGCGCATCGTCGAAAAGCATTTCACGTTGAATCGCGCGATGAAGGGCACCGACCATGCGTTCTCGCTCGAACCGGTCGGCCTGCGCAAGTTGGTCCGCGACCTCGATCGCACGTTCAAGGCGATGGGCGACGGCAAGAAGAAGCTCTACGAGAGCGAACGCGCGCCGATCATCAAGATGGGCAAGAGCCTGGTCGTCGCGCGCAACCTGCCGAGCGGTCACGTGATTGGTCCGAAGGACGTGGTCATGAAGTCGCCGGGTGGTGGCATCCCGCCGTACGATCTCGACAAGGTCATCGGCCGAGTGACGCTCAAGCCGCTGCATGAGGATGACTTCCTCACGTTCGACGTGCTGAGCAAGGCCGACGCCGAGTTCGCTCGTTCGTGACGCCTCGACATGCGCGGCGTCATCCCGAGCACGGTCGAGGGGTGACGCTTCGGTGAACGGACGCTTTTCTCTCGACAACCGCATCGCGGTCGTGACCGGTGCCAGCGGCAAGCTGGGTGCGGTGTGGGCCGAAGCACTCATTGAAGCCGGTGCGCGCGTCGCCGCTCTCGATATCGCCAAGGCGGTGCCGACCGCCAGGTTCGAGGAGCTGGCGAAGCGGGCTGGCAGCGCGATTCAGCGCGTCGAGTGCGACATCACGAAACGCGAATCGATCGAAGCCGCCGCGAGCCTCGTCGCCGAGCGTCTTGGCGAGCCGTCGGTGCTCGTGAACAACGCCGGGATCGATCAACCGCCGGACAGCCCGGGCGGCCGTCATCAGCTGCACCAGTTGCCGATCGACGACTTCCGCCGCATGGTCGAAGTCAATCTGCTTGGCACGTTCCAGGTCACGCAGGTCTTCGGTGAGCGCATGGCGGCCAATGGTGGTGGCTCGATCATCAACATCGGGTCGCTGTACGCCTCGGTATCGCCCGACGCCAACTTCTACGCGCACCTCGCCGGCAACGCGCCGTTCATCAAGTCACCGGCGTATGGCGCATCGAAGGCCGCGGTCGTGAATATGACCAAGTTCTTCGCCACGCACTGGGCAGGCCGTGGCATTCGGGTCAACACGCTGTCACCCGGCGGTGTGCTGGCCGGGCAGGATGAGCAGTTCAAGTCGAAGTACGGAGCGCGTGTCCCGCTCGCGCGCATGGCTGAACCCGAAGATCTCAAGGGCCCGTTGATCTTTCTCGCCTCGTCTGCCTCGTCCTACGTCACCGGCCACGAGCTTCGTGTGGATGGAGGCTTCACCGCATGGTGAATGCTGGAGGCTTTACAGCGTGGTGAAGCACCTGACCGTGGCGCTCGTGGCCATGGTCATCTACGGTGCTCTTCACATTCCGCTCGGGCGCATCCCCGTCGCCAATGGCGCGGGTTGGGACGGCATCGACTACGTGGCGATGCTGGACAAGGGCTGGAAGGCCGGCGGACCGAATACGCAGTTGCGGCCGTTGGTTGTCTGGCTGACGCAACCTGCGTATGTCATGACCGGCTCGGCTGCGCTGGCGTTCGACATCACCAACTACGCCTTCACGGGTCTGCTGGCATTTCTGTTTTCACAGCTGATCGACTGGTACGGCGCGTCGTCACTGGCGCGATGGATCGCGATCCTCTGCATCAGCGTGTCGAACGCCTATCAACTGCCGGCCTATTACCCAGTGCTGATCGATCTTGGCGGACACGCGATGATGGCACTGGCGGTGTGGCACATCATTGCCGGGCCACGTTGGGCGGCGGGCGGAGCGTCTGTCGCTGCGGTCTTGTCTCGCGAGTATGCGCCTGTCGTCCTGATCTTCGGTGCGTGGCGCGATCGTCGTCTTCGAATTCCGCTGACGACGACGGTCGCTACCTATGGTCCCGCCGCGCTGATGTACGTGGCCGTGCGACTGATTGTCGTTGCGCGAGCGACGGCCGAAGGCAACACGCTGCAGACGTTCATCCGCAATACGGGTTTGTGGACCGGACCGTTGTTCCCGGCGTTCTATTTCTATTTCCTGCTGACCATCGCCGGTGGGGTGTCGCTGGTGCTCGCCGCGCAGCCGCAGCGTTGCTGGCGCGTGATTCGAGAGGAGCCGGAATGGCTCGGGTTTGCCGTGCCCATCATCCTCGTCACGGCGCTGGTGGGCATCGACATCTGGCGGTATCTCACCGCGTTGACACCGCTCATCGTCGTGCTGTTCGCGCGATGTTCGCAGGAGTGGCGGCCACGTCAGGCCAAGGTGCTGTTATCGGCCGCCGTCGTGCTGACGCTCGTGACGCAAATGCCATTTCAGGGAATGGACCTGACGCGATACTTTACGGAGTGGTTTCCGTACTACGCCTGGACCAATGCGGTGCCTGCTGATGTGCCTGTCACGCCCGACATGCTGTGGCCCGGGTGGACCTGGAGATTCGTGGCCGTGGCGCTGGCGCTGGGTGCGCTGATCGTCTATGCCAACGGGCGCGAACGCACTGCACTGGTGACTACGTGAGCATTGACCTTTCGATCCCGTCGATTGTTCCAAATCAGATGGGCGGCCACGACCGCGGCGCCGCCGACAGCCGCACGTTCTCCAAGATGGATCCGGCGACCGGCCGCGAGTGCTGTCGTGTGGCGCGTTCGAGCGCCGCCGACGTGAACTCCGCTGTCGAGTGTGCGAAGAAGGCGCAGCCGGCCTGGGCCGCGACCACCGTCGTCAAGCGCGGTGAGATTCTGCGGCGGATTGCCATCCTGATGCAGGAGCATCGCGGCGCGATCGCTGATCTCGTGGCGCGCGAAACCGGAAAATCACGCAAGGACGCGCTCGGCGAGACGGATGCCGCGATCGAGATGGGATTCTTCGTCGCTGGGGAAGGCCGCCGCTTCTACGGCCAGACGACGACGAGCGCCGTCCCCAACAAGAGCGCGATGATCGTGCGCCAGCCGCTCGGTGTCGCTGGTCTCATCATCGCGGCGAACACGCCGATTGCCAACGTGGCGTGGAAAGCGTTTCCCGCGCTGCTGTGCGGCAACTCCGCAATCCTGAAAGCCGCCGAAGACACGCCGCTCTCGGCGTGGGCATTTGGCGTGCTTGCGCGCGAAGCGGGCATTCCCGAAGGTGTGTACACGACGCTGCACGGCTTCGGCGAAGAAGCCGGAGCGCCACTCGTCGAGCATCCCGACGTGGCGATCGTGAGCTTCACGGGATCGTGCGAGGTCGGTCGCTGGATCGCCGAGACCGCCGGTCGGCGCCTTGCAAAAACGTGTCTCGAGCTTGGCGGCAAGAACCCATTGATCGTCTGCGACGATGCGGATTTGCCGAATGCGGTGACGTGGACGCTGGGTTCGGCGTTCAGTAATGCGGGGCAGCGGTGCGCGGCCGGCAGTCGCATCATCGTCTTCGAGCAGGTGTACGATCGATTCAAGGCGATGCTCGTCGAGGCGACCCGCAAGTTGAAAGTTGGGACCTCCGACAGCGACGACTACGGCCCGGTCATCAATGAAGATCAGATGAAGAACATGCTCGCCGCCGTCACGCGTGCGAAGGCCGCGGGTGCGACGGTCATCACCGGCGGCGAGCGGTTGAACGGACCTTCGTACGGCGACGGCTACTTCGTTGCGCCGACGCTGATTGAGGACGTCGGGCTCAATGACGAAATCACGCGCAGCGAGCTGTTCGGGCCGATCACCTGTCTGTATCGCGTGTCGAATTTCGAGGACGCGATCGCGCTGGCGAACGATTCACCGTTTGGACTCACCGCGTCGATTCATACGCAGAACATCAATCGCGCGATGACGTTCCTGAACCGGATTCAATCCGGCGTGGCCGTCGTCAATGGAGGCACCTACGGCAGCGAGCCGCATCTGCCGTTCGGCGGGCTGCGCCAGTCGGGCAATGGTTGGCGTGAAGCGGGTACGCAGGCGATCGACGTGTATTCAGATCTGAAGACGATCTACATCAATCACAACCCGAGCGCAGTCTGACAACATGTCGTTCACGCTTCCCGGTTCTCGGTGCTCGGTTCGTGTTCAGGTTCGCGCGGCGGCTAACGCCGCCGCGAACATCGAACGTCGAGCCACGAACCTTGAACTGAACCTGAACGTGAACACGAACCGAGAAATGAGCACCAAGAAGTGAGCACGACTGGATCTCCGTCGGCTGTCGCCTTCGTCCCGGCGCGCGTCGGGTCGAAACGGGTTCCAGGGAAGAACGTGCGTGTGCTCGGCGGTCATCCGATGATTGCCTACACGATCGCCCCGGCGCTCGAGAGCAAGGTCTTCGATGCCGTCATCGTCTCGACCGACTCGGAAGAGATTGCGGCGATTGCGCGCCACTACGGTGCCGAAGTGCCATTCCTTCGTCCGCCTGCGCTGGCCAGCGACACCTCGCCAGACATCGAGTGGCTCGAGTACACAATTGGTGAGCTGAGCGCGAAGGGACGCAACTGGGACTGCTTCAGCTTATTGCGTCCGACCAGTCCGTTCCGCACCGCTGACACGATTCGACGCGCGTGGGAGACGTTCACCTCGCAGAAAGACGTCGATTCTCTGCGAGCGGTCGAGCTGTGCACGCAACATCCGGGGAAGATGTGGATTGTGCGCGGGCAGCGGATGTCTCCGTTATTGCCATTCGGCAACGGAGAACAACCGTGGCACAGCACGCCGTATCAGGCGCTGCCTCGAGTATTTGTGCAAAACGCCTCGCTCGAAGTGGCGTGGACGCGTGTCGTGCGCGAGCGGAGGACGATTGCCGGTGATGTCCTCGTGCCGTTTCTCACCGAGGGTTACGAAGGTTTCGATATCAACGACGCCTTCGACTGGATGGTGGCCGAGCGGCTGCTCGCCGAGGGAAAAGTAACGTTGCCAACCGTGAACACCGAGCCTTATGGGACTATGAAGGTCTGAAATGGGTGATATTCAGACAGACCAGGGTGAATCGCTCGAGCTGCAGTTCGTACCCGTAGACGAGTTCAACCGTCTGCTCGACGCCAACGTCTCGGACGTGTCCCGTGCGCGCGCCTTCGCGGCGCTGGCGCGCATCAACACGCTCTACATGATCGCCGGCGCGTGGTCCGGCCACATCGGGACGAGCTTCAGCTCGCTCGAGATCATGAGCTGGGTGTTCCTGAACGAGATGCGCGATCTGAAGAAGGGGCCGCAACAGGCGGACATCTTCTTCTCGTCGAAGGGCCATGACGCACCCGCGCTCTACAACGTGCTGATCGGTCTTGGTCTGCTCGACGAAGACCTCGTGCACCAGCTCCGGCGTCTGCATGGACTGCCCGGCCATCCGCACATCGAAACGCCCTACATACAGGCCAACACCGGCTCACTGGGGATGGGCATTTCGAAGGCGAAGGGCATGGTGCTGGCTAACCGTCTTGCCGGCCTCGAGCGACGCGTGTTCGTGCTCACCGGAGACGGCGAGTTGCAGGAAGGCCAGTTCTGGGAGTCGCTGTCGTCGGCGGCGAATCGCGGTCTTGGCGAGATCGTCGCGATCGTCGATCACAACAAGATTCAGTCCGACACCTGGGTCGACACGGTCAGCAACCTTGGTGACATCGAGGCAAAGTTCCGCTCGTTCGGATGGCACGTCGCCCGCTGCGATGGTCACGACGTCGCGGCGCTCGAGAAGACGTTTCGCTCCCTCGATGATGTTGAGAATCTGCCCAAGGTGATCATTGCGGACACCGTGAAGGGGAAAGGCGTCTCCTTCATGGAAGGTCCGGCGATGACCGAGGGCCAGCTGTACGGCTATCACTCCGGCGCACCCGGCGAGAAGCAGTACACCGACGGGCTCGACGAGCTGTTGACGTCCGCAAACGCGCTGTTCGAGGAACTCGGCCTCGGAAAGGTGCGCACCGAGACGCGTCAGCGCAATCCGCGCCGGGAGCCACGCAAGACCGACAACCTGATTGCCGCGTACGAGCAGGCGCTGCTCTGGCAAGGCGAGCGTCATCGCAACCTGGTCGTCCTCGATGCGGATCTCATCAAGGATTGCGGCCTCGTGCAGTTCTCGAAGCGCTATCCCGATCGCTTCGTCGAGTGCGGCATCGCCGAGCAGGACATGGTGTCCATGGCGAGCGGCATGGCGCGTCGCGGCGTGCTGCCCATCGTGCATTCGTTCGCGTGCTTCCTGTCGGCGCGGCCCAACGAACAGATCTACAACCAGTGCACCGAGGGGACGAAGGTGATCTACGTGGGCTCACTGGCCGGATTGATTCCCGGCGGCCCCGGTCACTCGCATCAGTCGGTGCGCGATATCTCGGCGCTGAGAGGCGTGCCGAATCTGTCGCTCCTCGAGCCGTGCATGGAAGCCGAGGTCGGTGCGCTGGTGGACTATGCGGTCAATACCGCCGTGGACAGCGTCTATCTGCGACTCGTCTCGGTGAAGTGGCCGATCCCGTTCGGCTATCCCTCGCATCACAAAGTCGAGATCGGCAAAGGCTGGGTCGTCCGCGATGGTGACGATGCGATTTGCTTTGGGTACGGACCGTGGCTGATGGCGAGCGCGTATGAAGCCGTCGAGGAGATCGAGAAGAGCACCGGAGCGACCATTCGCCTGGTGAACTTGCCGTGGCTCAATCGCATTGATCTGCGGTGGCTGCGCGAAGTCGTCGGCGGGCGACGATCGATCGTGACGCTCGACAATCACTATCTCAAGGGTGGACAGGGCGAGATGGTCGCCACGGCGATCGCCGAGCTTGGCCTCGAGCCGGCAGCCCGCGTCTGGCGGGTCGGCGTGATGGCATTGCCGCAGTGCGGCACCAACGACGAGGTGCTCGCACATCACAAGCTCGACGTCGCGAGTCTCGTGTCGAGCTTCAAACGGGCGGTGCCGCAGATCGCATGATCGTGCTGTTCTGGGATATCGACGGTACGCTGCTGACCACGGGTAAGGCAGGCGTTCCGGCGTGGGAGCAGGCTGTCCGCGAGATCGTGCAGCGCGACTTTGAGCTGGCGTCTTTCCGCGTCGCCGGGCTGACCGACTATCAGATCGCGGTGCGCACCTTCGAGATGCTCGATGTGCCGGTGGACGAGGCGACCATTCACAAGATGGTGGGTCGCTACGAGTCGTTGCTGCCGCAGGAGTTGCCGAAGAAGCAGGGTCGCGTGCTGCCCAACGTGCGTGAGATTCTTGAACTCATGAGCGGCCGATCTGATGTGCGCTCGTATCTGCTCACCGGCAACACGCGCGGTGGCGCGCGGGCGAAGCTCACGCACTACAACCTCTTTCACTATTTCGTCGATGGCGCGTTTGCCGAGGACGCCGGCGCGCGCTCGACGATTGCAACGAGGGCGCTGCAGCTCGCTCGAGACGCCGGCCCCGTCGCCGACAACGGCATCTTCGTGATCGGTGATACGCCGCACGACGTCGAGTGCGCGAATGCCATCGGCGCGAGGACCGTCGCGGTCGCGACTGGCGGCTATTCGCTCGACGAGCTTCGATCGCATCGGCCGTGGCGCGCGTTCGATGAGCTGCCTGCGGCGGAAGAATTCGCCCGTCTCATCGACGCGGGGCTGCGTAGCGTCCGGCTTCAGCCGGACCAAGGCGACGCATGAAGCACGGCATTCGCCGCTTGCCGCTGCTGTGGCGTGCGACGCGGCTGGCGCGGCGCTGGTATCACGCGCGCTCGGGTGCCTATCCCGACTGGCAGCAGCTGATCGCCGCGGATTCAGCGCGCTGGCAATTGGCGCGTGCGGCCGCGGCGAATGGTCCACGCGTGCTGTTCGCGACGGCGATTGGCTCCTACGCGCACGCGGTCACGCTCGAAAGCGCACTCGCCGCAGCGCTGACGTTCCGCGGCGCCAACGTGCACGTCCTGCTCTGCGATGGCGCGATGACGGCGTGCGCTGAATGCGAGGCGTCCCTCTATCCCAACGTGGCGCGGTTCGCTGAGCACGGACCGGCGCGAGACCTGTGCCGCGATTGTCAGTGGCCCGCGGAGCGCGTCTATCAGCAGCTCGGACTGACGATTCATCGCTACGGCGACTGGTTGACCCCCGAGGACCGCGTCCAGGCCCGTCGTCGTGCGACCACGATTCCGTTCGAACAGATCGAAGCGTTTACGCTCGATGGCCTTGCCATCGGTGAGCACGCGTACGCCGGGGCGTTGCGTTTCTTCGCGACCGGATCGCTGGACGATCAGCCGCACGGCGAAGCGGTCCTGAGGCGGTATCTCGAGTCGGCGTTGCTGACGGCCTTCGCCACACGACGGCTGATCCGATCGGTGGGCTTTACGTCGGCGGTCTTCACACACGGCATCTACGTGCCGTGGGGCCTCATCGGCGAAGTGGCACGTCAGGAGCGCGTGAAGGTGTCGACGTGGAACGTCGCCTATCGCAAGCGGCGCTTCATCTTCAGCCACGACGACACCTATCACCACACGCTGATGAGCGAGCCGTTGTCGCACTGGGAGGACGACGAGCTCTCGCCGGCGCAGGAACAGGATCTGATGCAGTACCTCGCCAGTCGTCGCGAGGGCATGTTCGACTGGATCGTCTTCCATCGGCCGACCACGCAGAACGCGGACGACATCGCCGCAAAGATCGGGCTCGATCGCACACGACCAGTGATCGGCCTGCTGACGAATGTTTCGTGGGACGCGCAGTTGCACTATCCGGCGAACGCCTTCGTCAACATGTTGGACTGGCTGGTGCAGACGTGCCGCTACTTCGCGACGCGCCCCGATCTGCAGTTGCTGGTGCGGGTGCACCCGGCCGAGATCAGCGGGTTCCCGCCGTCGCGCCAGCCGATCCTCGGTGAGCTGCGCAAGCACCTCCCGACGCTCGCACCAAACATCCACATCGTGCCGCCGGAGAGCGGACTCAGCACATACGCGCTGATGTCTCTGTGCAACAGCGCCATCATCTACGGCACGAAGATGGGTGTCGAGTTGACCGCCGTCGGGCTGCCGGTGATCGTGGCGGGCGAGGCCTGGATCCGCAACAAGGGGTTGACCCACGATGCGACCACGCCCGAGGAATACTTCAAGATCCTCGAACGTCTGCCATTTCCCGAGCGCCTTGGTCCGGCCCAGCTCTCCAGGGCCCGCCGCTACGCCTACCATTTCTTCTTCAACCGGATGATTCCGCTGCCGTTCATTCAGCCGAAAGCGGGATATCCAATCTACAGCCTCAAGCTCGAGGCTTTGCAGCACCTCCTTCCCGGCGAATCCGAAGGACTAGATACAATCTGCGACGGCATTCTCGGCAGGGGGCCATTCGTCCTTCGCGACAAGGCCGCCCACACGCCGCAGCTTGTGAATTCGTGACTCAGCGACGCCGGTCGTGATTACCGTTCTCACCTTCGTGATTGCCACCGCAACGGCGGTGGCGATGGGCGCGGTTGTACGCCGAATTGCGCCGGTGGTCGGCGCGGTGGTACCGCCACGCCCCGATCGGTGGAGCAGTGCGCCGACGCCGACCATGGGCGGGATTGCGATCGCGATCGGCACGATCGCCGGCTTCATTCTGGTCGGATTCGCGAGTCCGGACGCTGCGTCAGCAAGCTCGGCGTGGGCGTGGGTGCTCCTCGCCGCGCTTGGCATGTTCGTCGTCGGCTTCTATGACGACCGACTGCAGCTGTCGCCGATCGCCAAGCTCGTGGCGTCGCTCGTCATCGGCGCCTTCCTCGTGTTCGCGTTGTCCGGCGCCGATCCTGATAGCGCACTGCCGCCCGAGTACACGCTGATTGGCACCATCTGGTTCGCCGGCCTGTGCCACGCGATGAACCTGCTCGACAACATGGACGGCCTGGCGACTGGCATCGCGATCATCGCGACCACGTTTCTGGCGGCGCTGCTCGGCCCACTGCTTGGACCGATGCTCGTTGCGCTGCTGGTGTCGCTGGTCGGCGCGCTGGTGGGATTTCTCTTCTGGAACCGTCCGCGGGCACGGCTGTTCATGGGCGACTGCGGCAGCCTCTTCATCGGCGCGATGCTGGCGGGTTCGTCACTCGTACCGATCTTCAACGCCCGCGTGGCGTTCGTCAGCCCGGCGGTGCTCGTCGTGCTGATCCTCGTCGTGCCGCTCTTCGACACGGCATTCGTGCTCGTGCTGCGACGGCTTGCCGGACGAAAGGCGAGCAAGGGCGGAACCGATCACGTCTCGCACCGGCTCGTGTCGCTTGGCTTCTCGGAGCGAAGCGCCGTCCGGATCCTGTATCTCTTCGCGCTCATCGGCGGGCTGGCGGCGTGGGGAATTCAGAAGTGGAGTGCGGTCGAGCCAATGATGCCCTTCGTGGCGTCGTTCGGCGTGATCGTGATCCTGATCGGCATCTACCTCGCGCGCGTGCCCGCCTATAACGCGCAGGACTTCATCGCGCTGCAGAAGTCGTCGTTCGCGCCGTTCCTCAAAGACCTGGCGTTCCGCTGGCACGCGGGGCAGGTGATGCTCGACCTGGTGCTCATCACGGTGTGCTACTACGTCGCGTATCGGCTGCGGTTCGAGGGCGCGAGCCTCGATCCGTTTCTGCAGTACTTTCTGTCCACGCTGCCGATCGTGCTCGGGTGCAAGCTGCTGGCGCTGCTGGCGTCGGGGTTGTATCAACGCTCCTGGGACACGTTTGGCCTCCGCGACCTGACGACGGTGGTGCGCGGCGTGGGCATCGGATCGCTGCTCACCGTGGCGGCCTCCTACTACCTCTATCGCGGCGAGGGCTCCTCGCGCGTCGTCTTTGTGCTCGATGCGCTGTTGCTGGGGGCAGCGATCATCGCCACGCGCGTGTCGTTCCAGGCGATGAATCTCCTGGCCTCCGAGCGCAATAAGAAGCACCGCCGCGTGCTCGTCTATGGTGCCGGCGGCTACGGCCGGCTGCTCGTGCGTGAGATGCGGGCCAATTCGGCGTGGCGCATGAACCCGATCGGATTCATTGACGACGACCCGCTGAAGGCGCATCGCTGGATTGTTGGTGTGCCGGTGCACGGCGCAATCGATCAGCTCGAACAAGTGATGCGCGTGTACAGGGTTGACGAAGTGCTCCTCAGCAGCCCGGCGATCAACGGCAATGTCGAAGTCAGGATTCGCGAGATCTGTGCGCTGCTCGAACGACCGGTCAGGCGTCTGCGAATGGAGATCTCCTGACCTTACGCGTGGGTATCGATGGTCGCGCGTTCAGCTCGCCAGCGGCCGGCGTTCGTCGTTATGTCTCGGCGCTCGTGCCGGCCCTGAAAGCCGTCGATCCTGGGCTTGAACTGGTGGCACTCGGTGGCAACCGCGACGCGATGCCTGCGGATCTCGCGCACGTCGGCGAGCCCTGGCATCCGCCGACCAATCTCGGATGGAGCGCGATGGGTTTGCCGCGCGCTGCTGCGAGGGCTCGGGTGGATGTGATTCACGCGCCCTCGTACACCGCGCCGTTGTGGTCGAGTGCGCCGGTGGTGTTGACGATTCACGATGTCAGCTACGAGCGTCATCCCGAGTGGTATCCCTATCAGCGCGATGCCATGCGCCGCATGTTCTATCGGCGGAGCGCACGGAGCGCGGCCCGGGTGTTGACCGATTCCGAGTTCTCGGCCGGCGAGATCGCGGCCGCCTATCAGATTCCTCGCGAACGAATTGCCGTCGCGCCGTTGGGAGTGTCCGATCACTTCGCGCCCGTCGATCGTCCGAACGGGACGATCGCGGCTGACATCACATCGCCATTCCTGCTGCACGTCGGCGATCTGCACGAGCGACGAAACCTGGGGCTCGTGGTGCATGCGATGTTCGAGGCGCAGCGACGTCCAGGCATGCCGCAGCTCTCGCTGGTGCTGGCTGGTGTCGATCGCGGCATCGGCGATCGGCTGCGCGGCTACGCGCGCGAAGCGGGGTCGCCTGATGCGGTCGTCTGCCTGGGGCCGGTGACGGATTCGCAGCTGTTGACGCTCTATCGCGGCGCGACCGCACTCGTATATCCGTCGCGCTACGAGGGATTCGGTTTGCCGGTCCTGGAGGCGATGGCGTGCGGTACGCCGGTCATCGCGTCGCGCGCGGCGTCGATTCCAGAAGTGCTCGGCGATGCCGGTATCCTGCTCGATCCCGATGACGAGCCGGGGTGGGCGGAAGCGATCGCGGAGATCGTGAGCGACGAGTGGCAGAAGGGGCGGATGCGGAAGGCGGGCCTGGCGCGCGCGAAGGAGTTCACGTGGGCGCGCACCGCGTCGATCACGCTCGAGGCGTATCGGCAGGTCGCGCCCGCGCGGATGGGTTCGCGTCGATCATGACCAGCGCACCGACCGCGTCGATTGTGATCGTCAGCTGGAATGGCCGGCAGTATCTCGAGCCGTGTCTGAATGCCGTCGCTGCGCAGCAAGGGGTCGAGGCCGAGACGATCCTCGTGGACAACGGATCGTCCGATGGCACTGCCGCCTTCGTCCGCGAGCGTTTTCCATGGGTGCGGCTGGTCGCGCTCACCGAGAACCGTGGCTTTGCTGGTGGCAACAATGCTGGTGCGCGCGAGGCGCGTGGCCGCTTCATCGTGCTGCTCAACAACGACACAGTGGCGGAGCCAGAGTGGCTGGCCGCGCTGCTGCGCGGACGAGAGGCGGGCGGACAGAACGCACTGGCGTCCTCGCGGATCGTCTACATGCACGATCCTCGTGTGATCGATAGCGCCGGCGACGGATTGCTGCGCTGGGGCGGCGCCTTCAAGCGGCAGCACGGCGCGAGCATCGAGTCGGCCACGGAGTCACGTGAAGTGTTTGGTGTGTGCGGCGCCGCGTGTGTGATTCCGCGGATCGTGTTCGAGGAGCTCGGCGGATTCGACGAGGACTTCTTTGCCTCGCATGAGGACGTCGACCTGTCGTATCGCGCGCGGCTGCTCGGATATCCGTGCCGGTATGTCGCCGACTCAGTGGTCCGCCACCATGGCAGCGCGACGCTCGGACGCGTCAGCGAGTTCGCGGTCTTCCACGGGCAACGCAATCTCGAATGGATGTACTTCAAGAACACGCCGGGCTCGCTGCTGCTGCGCACGCTGCCTGGACACGTGATTTACACGGCGGCTGCGGCGGTTCACTTCACACGGAATGGCTTGCTCGGAGCCTTTCTCCGCGCCAAGTGGGCGGCGCTGGCCGGGTTGCCTCGCCTGCTTCGCAAACGCGCAGAGGTGCAGCGCACGCGACGCGTCGGTGGCGACGCGATCTGGCCCCACCTCGAAGCACGCTGGCTCGCGACCAAGCGTCGCGAGAAGGAGTTCGATCTGCGTCTCGCCGGAGATAACCGGTGACGTCTGAACTGGCCGCCGCGGCGGAGTTGGCCGCCGTCATCGTCAACTACAACGCCGGGCCCGAGATTCGTGTCGCGTTGCAGTCGATTGCCAGCGAGGCGGCCGGCCATACCTGGGAAGCGATCGTGGTGGACAACGTCTCCACCGACGGCAGCAGCGACTACGTCTGGGAGTTTGCCCCGCACGCACGTGTGCTGCGGAACACGGTCAACGTGGGATTCGGCCGCGGCATCAACCAGGGCGTCGCCGAGTCGAGGGCACCGTACATCCTGATCATGAATCCCGACTGCCGCCTCGAACCTGGCGCATTGATGACGATGCGCGCGGAGCTCGAGACGCGGCCGCGATGCGCGATTGTCGGTCCGCGTGTGCTGGATCCGGACGGGTCCGAGCAGGGTAGTGCGCGCGGTGATCCCGACATGCTGACGGGTCTGTTCGGGCGAACCGGCCCGCTCCGATTCTTGTTTCCATGGGCGCCCGCGGCGCGCCGCAATGTCGTGAACACGGGTCGCCAGAGCGCGACTGTAGACTGGGTGTCAGGCGCGTGCATGCTGGTGCGCCGCGCGGCATTCGATGAAGTCAGTGGCTTCGATGCGCGCTACTTCCTGTACTGGGAGGACGCCGATCTCTGCCGTCGTCTTCGTGCGGGTGGCTATGAGATTCGGTATGTGCCGTCAGCGACCGCGGTGCATCAGGTCGGCCAATCAAGCCGCACCGCACGTGCCGCGTCGATCAAGGCATTTCACGAGAGCGCGTATATCTACTACGCGACCCACGTGGCACCAGGCCCGCTCAATCCGAAACGCGCGATCGCGCGTGTGCTGCTCGCCGCGCGATGTTGGTGGCGACTCAGGAGCGTGCCCTCGGAACGCGGAGGCGGTGCAGAAGCGCGGACCTGACTACAGAATCTCGTCCACCAACGTCGCGACATGTTCGCCGATCGATAAACACGACGTGAGCCCAGGCGACTCGATGCCCGCCACCTGAACCAGGCGCGGGTTGTTCGCATCCCTCCCAATCAGAAAATCGGAGAACGACTGCTCAGGAGGGTGGAGCTTTGCCCGGATGCCACTGCCGCCGAGCCGCAAGTCCTCGAGTCGCAGATCCGGAAGCAGCGACTGGGCCGGCTCGAGGAATGATTCGACCGGGGAGCGGTTGTCCTCGTAGTCGTCCTTGCGGTTCTGATAGCAGACCGTCGGCCCCAGCGTGACGTTGCCCGCCATCGTCTTCGTCAAGTGCACGCCGAGGCCGTGCGTGTGTGGCAGCGGGTAGACGAGCCCGTTGACGAGGTCCCGCTTGGCGGGCACCAGCTCGACGTACTCTCCGCGACAGGGATAGATGCGAAAGACCTGGCCATCGAGCATCGCCGACACTTCATCTGCGTAGAGACCGGCCGCGTTCACCACCGTCTTCGCCAGGATCGACTCGGCGCGCGTGCGAAGCTCCACGCCGTCAGCGCCCGAATCAGCACCGATCAACGGCGATCCGGGCAGCAGCGCGACATCGTGCTCGGTACAGAGTCGCGCCAGCGTCCGGACCAGCGCCTCGGCCTCGAGGATGCCGGTATTCGGCGAGAACAGCGCGGTCTTTGCCGCGACGTGCGGCTCGCGCGTCCGGATGAACGCCTGGTCGACCATTCGCAGGCCTTCGACGCCGTTGCCCTCGCCGCGCACGCGGATTGCCTCGAGTGCTGCGATCTCGCTGTCGTCGTGAGCGACGATCAGCTTTCCGCAGCGCCTATGCGGGACGTTGTAGCGCGCACAGAACTCGTAGAGCATCCGCGCGCCGTTCACGCAGTGTTGTGCCTTCAGGCTGCCGGCCGGATAGTACATGCCGCCGTGAATCACCTGGCTGTTGTGGGTGCTTGTGCCCATGCCCGGCCTGGGCTCGCGTTCGAGAACACATACGCTGCGTCCGCGCTGTGCCAGCGACCACGCCGTCGCGAGTCCCACGACGCCGGCTCCGATGACTGCGGTGTCGATCTGTTCCATGTCAGAGTTACGATTATTGATCTTGCGCGTCCTCGTCACGGGAGCCAACGGCCAGCTCGCCGCCTTCATCATTCACGCGTTTGCCGATCGCGAGGTGATCGCGCATACGCGACAGTCGCTCGACGTGACCGATCCCGCTGCGGTGGCCAGGACCGTGGCCGCGATCGCGCCCGATCTGATCGTCAACTGCGCCGCGTTCAACGACGTGGATGGCGCGGAGAGCCGGTCGGTCGAAGCACTCGCGATCAACGCATTTGCCGTGCGCAGTCTCGCGCGGGCGGCTGATGCCTCCGGCGCGACGCTCGTGCACTACAGCAGCGACTTTGTCCTCAACAGCGATAGCCGCGAGCCGCACAGCGAGGACCTGCGGCCTGCACCGCGTGGCGTGTATGCCTCGTCGAAGCTGCTCGGCGAGTGGTTCGCGGGGACAACCGCGCGCGCCTACGTGCTGCGCGTGGAAAGCCTCTTTGGATCGCCGGCGCATTGGACCGGTCGCCGCGGCACGCTCGATCACATCGTCGATGGCCTGCAGCAGGGCCGCGAGGTCAAGGTCTTCACCGATCGCATCGTCTCGCCCAGTTACTCGAAGGACGTCGCCGCGGCCACGAGGCATCTCGTGCTGAGCGGAGCGGCCCCCGGCGTGTATCACTGCGTCAATGACGGCCATGCCAGCTGGCACGATGTCGCCGCTGAGGCGGCGCGCATTCTGGATGTGCCCGCACGCCTCGTGCCGATCACGGTCGATCAGCTGACACTCCGTGTACCGCGTCCGCGCTACTGCGCGCTGTCGACAAAGAAGCTGGCGGCTGCCGGGTTCGCCATGCCGACGTGGCAGGACGGCCTGCGCCGATGGCTCGACGGTCGTGCTCGCGGATAGAATGAAGCGCTCGGTGTCTGCACAAAGGACCAAGGACCAACAAAGACAATGCCCAAACGCGCAGTGATCACCGGTATTACCGGCCAGGACGGCTCGTACCTCGCGGAGCTGCTGCTCGAACAAGGTTACGAAGTCACCGGCGTCATCCGGCGATCGAGCGCTCCGAACCTCTGGCGGATCGAGCACCTGCTCGATCGCATCACGCTGCGTCCCGGCGACCTGCTCGATCAGCAGTCGCTGATGCGCATCGTCCAGGATGTGAAGCCGCACGAGCTGTACAACCTGGCGGCAATGTCGTTCGTGCCGGCCTCGTGGGATCAGCCGCTGCTCACCGGCGACTACAACTCGATGGGTGTCACGCGGCTGCTCGAAGCGGTGCGGCAGGTCGATACCAGCATCCGTCTCTATCAAGCTTCCTCGAGCGAGATGTACGGACGAGTGCGTGAGGTGCCGCAGACCGAACTGACGCCGTTTTATCCACGCAGTCCGTACGGCGTGTCGAAGGTGTTCGGACACTACATCACCGTCAACTACCGCGAGAGCTACGGGATGTTTGCGGTGTCGGGGATTCTCTTCAACCACGAATCACCGCGCCGTGGTCACGAGTTCGTCACTCGCAAGGTGACAGACGGTGTCGCGCGTATCAAGCTCGGGCTCGCCGATCATTTGTCGCTCGGCAACCTCGATGCATGCCGCGACTGGGGGTTTGCCGGCGACTACGTGCGGGCGATGTGGGTGATGCTGCAGCAGGACAAGGCCGACGATTACGTCATCGCCACCGGCGTCAGCCACTCGGTGAAGAATCTCGTCGAAGCCGCCTTCGAGCACATTGGGCTTGACTGGCAGAAGTACGTGCGGACCGATCCCGCGTTGATCCGTCCAGCCGAAGTCGATCACTTGATCGGTGACGCGTCGAAGGCAAAGAAGGCGCTCGGATGGAAGCCGTCGATCTCCTTCGAGCAGCTCGTCGCCATGATGGTGGACGCGGATATCGCCCTGCTATCCGGTAAGCCGGCGAAGCCGCATTGGATCCCGCGGTAATCAGCCCCGAATCCTCGTCGCGATTGCCCCCACGATGGCGATGACGAGAATGACGGCGACCACGCCGACCCACATTCCGGCCTTGAAGATGTCGCCAGCCAGCTCACACCCGGCAAGCGGGATGGCGGCGAGCACTGGTACGGCAAGACGTAACCCACGCATAGGTTCCTTTCGACCTCCTGGGGCCATGTAGTGCAACCTGCGAACCAGATCCCGGTAAGGTTGAGCTCACCGCCAGCTGCCTGCTCAATCGGGCGATGCCGTCGGTACACGAAACGGTACGGAGAGTGGCCTCGCCACCTCGTCTTCAACGCCGTCAAATCGATCTGCTGCCACGCGATCCTCCTGTTTCAAGGGATCTTCGAGCTGAGAATCTGCCGCGCGATCGCGTCAGCGAGCAGTTGGTTGCCGCGCAGCGTGTAGTGGCAGCAATCATCTATGTAGACGGCCGACGATTCGCGATCGAAGATGCCGGTCGCGTTCAGAAAGTTGACTCGCGACTTCAAGCTCTCCGACTCTTTCACCAGCAGCGGATATCCCTTCTCGGCGCCGCGCTTGAACGGCGACGCATCGGAGCGCGCAAGTTTGGCCTCCTCCGCACTAAACGAGCGGTTCGTGAAGTACTGATTCGGTTGGAGGATGTGAAAGTAGGGCACTCCCCGTGCCGCCAGCATCGTCTGCATCAGCATTGAGGCTTCGGACCAACTCTTCGCCGCGTCAGCCAACGCGCGACTCTCGTCACGCTGCGTCACGCTCGGCGTGGCCAGAATCAGCGACGCCTCCGAGGGATTCGATGGGAGCGCCGCAAAGCGTGCGACTTCGGCTTGATAGCTCGCCGTGGCGCTGCGATGCAGCCGCTCGAGGACGAAGTTGATCGCCGCGAACCGGTTTCGCTGCAGGCGTTCCACCAGGTGGTTGATCCGTTCCTTGTATTGGCTGATTGCCGCGAGTGACTGCAGTTTCTCCGGCGTCAACGTCGCCTGATTGACGAGATTCACCAGCGGGTCGAGGTGCATCGCGCTTGGCATCGAAATGTCGAGGCCGCGCTGATTGTTGAAGCTCGAGAGCGTGACCTCGTTGAAGCCGTCGATGTTGAGCACGAGATCGAACGCCTGTCCGATCGACAGGAAATACGAGAGCACGAGCAGCTGCTGCGGCTGCTTGTAGCCTTCGTGACTCAGACACAACGGGACGATCTCTCGCGTCTTGAAGAATGCGTTCGCCTTGAGATCCTCGACCATCCGATGTGCGCCGACCTGGCAGAACCACGCGCCGACCGATCCGCCGAACATGCCGATGACGAACTGATTCGGCGATGTCTTCACGAAGGGATACTTGTGCGTCGAGGCGAAGCCGAAGTTGTTCGTCGGCACTCGCGCTGGAGACGAGGCGTTCTCGCGCAGCGCCTCGGGGATGTCGAACGGGTAGCCTTGCCGATGCGTCGGGCCGAAGTAGGGATGCAGGCCGTCGCCGGTGAGCCGGCTTTGCTTCGTTTCGGCGATCGGCTCGTAGGGCTTCTGGTATGTGTAGAAGAGCCGCCCGGTGTCGTTGTAGAAAAGGAACAGTGCCAGCAGTTCGGCCAGCACGCAAAACACGATCACATTGACGAGGATGACCCCCAGGGTCCGGCGCAGCATCGGCGTCCATGATAGTGTCATGCGAGACGTGACGATCACTCGCGATCAGAGCCGGGATACGGGCATGGCGATGGTGCTCCTGCTTCTGCTCGCCCTGCTCAAATGGGGCCGCAGCGAGCTGCTGATCGCCGCCTTCATCGTCCATATCGTGAACATGATCGTGCCGCAGGTGTTTCGGCCGGTCGCGGTTCTCTGGTTTGGCCTTGCGCACCTGCTCGGCGCAGTCGCCTCGCGCGTGCTGATGTTTATCGTGTTTGCGCTGGTTGTGACGCCGATTGGCCTGATTCGACGCGTGCTGGGAAAGGACTCGTTGCGCCTGCGCGCGTTCCGGGCGGGCAACGAATCGGTGATGGTGGTGAGAAACCACACGTTCACTGCCAGCGACCTGGAGAAACCATACTAGTGCGGGACCATGGGTCCGGAGCAAACCGTGGGGAGTGTATTGGCACACTTCGTTGATCGAAAGCGAAGCTTGGGTGCGTGGATCAAGTCGGTTTGCGGAGCGACCCATGGTCCCGCACATTGTTACTAGCGCATGGATGTTACTAGCGCATGGATTTTCTGAAGGACCTCTGGGGGTTTTTGAATCAGCGGAAGAAGCTGTGGCTGCTGCCCGCGATCCTGGTGCTGCTCGTGTTCGGCACCGTCATTGTGCTCACCGGCGGGACGGCCATCGCTCCGTTCATCTACACGCTGTTCTGATGCATGAGAACGGCGATTCTCGGCATCTCCGCCTACTACCACGATAGTGCCGCGGCACTGCTCGTCGATGGTCAGCTCGTCGCCGCCGCGCAGGAAGAGCGCTTCACGCGCCGGCGCCACGATGCGTCGTTCCCGATTCACGCGTGCCGTTTCGTCCTGGACGAAGCGGGCATCCCGTTCGAAGAGCTGTCCGCGGTCGCCTTCTACGACAAGCCATTCCTGAAGTTCGAGCGGCTGCTCGAGACGTATCACGCCTTCGCACCGACAGGTCTGCGCAGCTTCGCTACGGCGATGCCGGTGTGGATCAAAGAGAAGCTCTTCATGCGCCGGCTGCTCGCAGAACACCTGCGCGAGCTTGGCGACGCGCGCCATCGCGTCCTCTATCCGGAGCATCACCTCTCGCACGCGGCGAGTGCCTTCTATCCATCACCGTTCGAGGAGTCGGCGATTCTCACCATCGACGGTGTCGGCGAATGGGCGACGACGACGATCGGGCGCGGAGGCGGGAAGGACATCGAGATCCTGAGCGAGCTGCAGTTCCCGCATTCAGTCGGTCTGCTGTATTCGGCGTTCACCTATTTCCTCGGGTTCACGGTGAACAGCGGTGAATACAAGCTGATGGGACTCGCTCCGTACGGCAACGCCGCCGCACGTCGAACGAAAGACTTCGTCGGGCGGATCACCTCGGAACTGGTGGACATTCGGAAAGACGGCTCGATGCTGCTCAACATGCCCTACTTCGACTTCGCCACCGGCCTGCGGATGGTGAACGAGGCGAAGTGGGAGCAGCTGTTCGGCATGCCGCGGCGTCAGCCCGAGTCGGAGTTGACGCAGGCACACATGGATTTGGCGTTGGCGGCGCAGGAAGTGACGGAGGAAATTGTTCTCCGGCTCGCGCGCACCGCTCGTGACCTGAGCGGCAGCCGACGTCTGACGATGGCCGGCGGCGTCGCGCTGAATTGTGTCGCCAACGGGAAGATTCTCGAGAGCGGGATGTTCGACGACATCTGGATTCAGCCGGCGGCCGGCGACGCGGGCGGCGCGGTCGGCGCGGCATATGCGGTGTGGCATATCCACCAGGGGCAGCCGCGCTCGGCGCGGCATGCCGGCTGCGATGCGATGTCGGGCTCGTATCTCGGGCCAGAGTTCTCATCGAAGCAGATCGAGCAGACGATCGACCGCTACCACGCACGCGCCCAGCACCATGACAACTTTGCGGCGCTGGCCTACGACGTGGCGTCGCGACTCGACGCGGGTGAGGTGGGCGGCTGGTTCCAGGGCCGCATGGAGTTCGGTCCGCGCGCGCTCGGCAACCGCAGCATCATCGGCGACCCGCGCAATCCCGAGATGCAGAAGCGGCTGAACCTGAAGATCAAGTTCCGCGAAGGCTTCCGGCCGTTCGCGCCGTCTGTGCTCGAGGAAGACGTCGCCCAGTACTTCGAGCTCGATCGCCAGTCGCCTTACATGCTGCTCGTCACGCCGGTGCGCAAGGATCGCCAGCAGCCGCTGCCGCCCGACTACGCCGACCGGCCGATGTACGATCGCCTCTACGCCGTTCGCTCCGACCTGCCCGCGATCACGCACGTCGACTATTCAGCGCGGATTCAGACCGTCAGCCGCGCGACGAATCCGCGCTACTGGACGCTCATCGACGCCTTCAAGCGGCTCACCGGTTGCGCCGTGCTCGTCAACACGAGCTTCAACGTCCGCGGCGAGCCGATCGTCTGCACACCAGACGAGGCCTATCGCTGCTTCATGCGGACCGAGATGGACTTCCTGGTGATGGGCGATTACGTGTTCGAGAAGAAGGACCAGCCTGCCTTCGACGATCAGGAGTGGAAACCCGCGGCGGATTAGGCCCGGCGCAGATTAGCCGGCGGGTCTGGAAAGCAAGACCCGCCCTACGACTGTCGTTAGCGGACAGACGTAGGCCGGGTCCTGTTCTCTGGACCCGGCATCACGATCTCCGCGCTATCGCTGCGTAATCCAGATACGTGAAGAGCAAGCTGTTGAGTTTCTCGATGTTCCCGTTGAGCGTCTCCACAGAGTCACCCAGCACCTCTGACTTCGGGATCGGCTGCAGCTTCTCGTGCTCGGGGTACGGTGCGCGGTAGCGGATCTCGATCTGCTGGAAACCGCTCGCAATCAGCAGGAACTTCAGCGTGTCGGGATGCAGCGGGCGCACATGCGTGATGTCGCGAATGTAGCTTTCGAAGAACGCGAACCAGCAGGCGGGATTGATGGTCTCGAGGACGATCGGCGCGCCTGGGCGCAGCGCCTCGAAGGCGGCTTCGAGCAGTCGCGTCAGATACGCGGGCTCCAGGTGCTCGACGACTTGCGCTGCGAACAACCCGCCGAGTGATCCGGGCGGCACGCCACGCAGATACGAAAGCGCGTCGGCCTTCGTCGCCTCGAATCCCTTCTCGCGGCACACCGCCACCATCGCATCATTGAGATCGATCCCGCGCGCGGTGACACCGCTTTCACGCAGCAGCGCGAGGAACTCGCCCCGGCCGCAGCCGATGTCGAGGACGTCGGAGGCACCGGCAAAGATCGGGACGTAGTCGCGCAGCTGCCGCTGGATGTCCTCCTGCGAACCGCGGAACGCATCCTCGAACCCGACGTACTTGTGGCTGAGCGTCTCGACGCTGGATGACCGAGGGCTCGATCCCGAGTCCGACGCTGCGTCAGTCCGGCTAAGGCCGGACACGACAGGCTCGGTCCGGC
>AR_comb_assmDRAFT_10023950_pt1 | contig 34959 bp, 56 predicted proteins | sample ArasoioldDNA_FD_10543 | JGI IMG/M metagenome (IMG submission 10543) | reverse complement strand
GTCGGCGATTGGTTGGGTCCGCCGGAAACTGCCGTACCGCCAAAGTTGACGTTTGGGGCCGGCGCCGGCCGTACGCGGTTGGAACGATCGCGGGTACGTTTCATGATGCCTCACTAGGGATGTTTGTGCTGGTCAGAGGTAGTGCCAGGTAGGGGCGTGATCCCTATCGCCTAGGTCCGTAGTCACGCGCGGGTGACGTCTCATATCCATTGCCTGGCTTGCCTGGCCAGGTCACGCGGCGGGCAGGGTAGGCAAACGCGCGCCATACCTCGCGGTATGTCCGTTTGCGGAGGTGCCCTGTGTCGTGACCTGGCCTGGCCAATTGCTTAGGGGACACGCGCGGCGTTTTGCTATTCACCCGCGTGTCATGTGGAACCGTCGCAAAGCGTTGGTTCCGGGGCAGACTCACCCATCCTGACTATCGCTTGCGCCATAGCAGGTTTACGCGTGTGTTCCGTTGGTCTAGTGGCCGGCCTCAGTGTGTTAGAGGTGCGGGATCACCGTTTGTCGCGTGGATTGGCGCGGTTGGGCGATGCTTCACAGCATGGCCGTCGCATAGCTCACATGCTCGCAACGTACTAGGACGCGTGTGTCCTCAACTATTCAGTTCTCAAGTTGCCAGGATCCGGAGCGACCTGACGGCCGGCCTTCCACCTGCTGTACTCACCCGCAAGGGGCTTGCCCCGAGCCTAATGCCACAATGCCTCAATTCCCAAATACCTGTTTGCCACACTGTCCGGTATGTCCGATTTGTCGGGGGGTCGATAAGGCTCTGACCAGGCAAAACAGAAAGTTGTGTGGCCTGCGTCACAGTTAGCACCTGACAGTCGAAAAGCTGTAATCAGTGATAGACAGAACGTAGTATGCCCAGGTCAGGATAGGTAGAGTTGCATGGTTAGCTCTGCTAACGATACTCGTATACCCCTAGGGGGTATCTGAGCTGCATAAACGAGCCAGATAACCGGACATACCGGACATTCAGGACTGACTACGATCTGCATAACTAGGACTACACACAGTCATAGTCCCAGGCCATAGGGTAACTCAGCTATGACTCCCCTACTCGATACCGTATGGCCAGGTCACAGACCTAAGATCACACAACTGTTCTAGTCACTGAGCTACTGTTAGAACATAGCTAGCAATCATGGCTCTGACCTTGGCTCTGACCATGGCTGCTCTGACCATGGCTGCTCTGACCATGGCTGCTATGGGTCCTACCTGCTATGGGTCCTACCTGCTCTGACCATGGCTGCTCTGACCATGGCTGCTCTGACCATGGCTGCTCTGACAGTCCCTAGGACGTCGCTACGGCAGTCCCTACGGCAGTCCCTAGGACGTCGCTACGGCAGTCTCTAGGACGTCGCTAGGACGTCGCTACGGCAAGTCCCTACGGCAGTCCCTATGTCGTGTCACGACAGACTGAGCTACCCTCCCGGCCATGGTCACTGTGTCGTGACACGACAGAGTTAGCCTGGCTCAATTGCATCGTGCCACGACACAACGCTCTGTAGTGGTTAGCCAGGCTAACGAAATTGCATCGTGACACGATATGAACAGACATTCGATTTCTCGTTTAGGCTGCTCAGATTGGTCTAGCTGAACATACGTTCTAAATATGGTCTTGACCTGCATTAAGGTAATTCCCTAGCAGGACTGCGGTTTTTTGCCAGCGCTCCCGGAGGATGGCCGCTCCTTACGATTCTCTCTGGTCCAAAAGTGCCCAAGATGATCTTATCGAAAGCGTGTTCGAAAATGCGCCCTGACGCCCCGAGAATCGTCACGGAGAGTAACTACCCTCCGGGCGGGATCGCCCCGCGAAGCCGGCGGATTCCCCCGCGAACCGCGCGCATGGCCAGGATTTCCCGCGCAGCCGGCGTGAAAACCCAGGCGAGCGCAGGCGGCGCGCTCACGGCGCGGATGTACGGAATGCGGCCGGATGTACGGACCGTCGCGTCGTCGCCGTCCTTACCGGGGTTCGCGCTCATCGGCCCAGTCGAAGGCGTGGCCGTACGCCTGCGTCCATGCCTCGTCCAGTGCCCAGGAGATCATCTCGCGCACCATCGTGTCGGAGACCTCTCCGTGGCACGCAGCCTCAATGCGCTCTTTCTCGGTCCTGATCCACGCGATAACGGCCGGCTCGGGCTCGGTGCGGCACTTCAGCCGGGCCGTCTTGACCATCGCATCGACCGCGAAGTTTCCCGCCGCACTGAACATCCCCCAGGTGGGGACCAGCGTGCCTGGTGGGGTGATCCATTTTCCGTCATCGCTCATGACCGCCATCATGCCATCCGGTCATCGTGCCAGGTCAGCGACGTGCAATTTCCGGACGTCCGGACGATCACGAGCGCGGTTCCCTAATACCTGTGTGGTTCCCTAATACCTGTGTGGTTCCCTAATACCTGCCCGCCGCCGGATAACCCTGCGCGGGGCGGTGAAGGGAGAAGCGGTTCCCCGGGATGTGACCGCCCCGCGCAGGGCGGAGGGGTACCGGCGGTGTCATCTGCGCCGGTACCGGTCCCAGGATCGCGCACGGGACCGGATCAGCGCTACGGCCCTGCGATGCGGTCCAGAGCCTCAGCGATACGGTCAAGCCGGGCCATGTGTTCCCTGTGACGGCGTTCCGGGGGGCTGTCAGCCTGCAACCGGGACTCCAGGAGCCTCGCTACGGCCTCCAGGTCGTCCGTGGCGAGGATTTCCCCGGCTTGCTTAACCGCAGCTTTGCGGCGCTGGTAGGTCCGCAGGGACAGGCCGGACTTCTCGGCGGCGTCCTCGTCGCGCAGCCCGGCGTTCACCAGCGCGATTATGTCGCGGGCCGGCTGCTCGGCGTTCTCGGCGGGCATGCCCCAATCATGTCACCGGCCCGCGCGCCGGATCAGCGCCACCGGGGCCGCCGGGCACGAGCGTTCGCGCGCTGCCGGGCGTGCCGGGCTCGGTCCGGTCCCGGGTCGGCCGCCAGCCGGTCCCGCGCGGCGGCGTTCATGCACGCCCGGCACCAGGACGCCAGGCCGCCCGGCTTGCGCGGGTCGGTGCTGAACGCGTCCCCGGGCAGCAGCGGGTCGCCTTTATGGCGCTCGGCGGGGCACAGGCGCAGGACTTCCGCCATGCTCCGAGTATGCGCGTCCTCCCCCGCGAGCGCGCCCGCGCGTTACCCTGGTGACAGCAGCGCTTGTGAGGCCAGATCCGCGTGCGGATCCCCCGGGAGCCACGAACGCGCCCCAGGTCCGGGAGGCGCGGTGTACGAGCCCAGTGAGCCCAGTGAGGCCGTCCAGGCCGCCGCCGACGCCCGGGGGCGCGACTGGGACGCCGGGCCGGCGCTGACCCCGGAGCAGCAAGAGCGCGCCCGGATCGCCGCGCAGAGCCGCGAGGTCAACACCGCTATCGCCCGAGAGGACGACGGCTGGGAATGGGACGCTGCGGCCGGGCAGTCGCGCAGGGCTTCCTGGGGGCCGGTGTCGTGAGCGAGCAGGAGTGGCGCGGCGGCGGATGGCAGGACCCGGATGGGCGCATTTACGTCGGAGGCTACGACGTCGGTGAGCCGCCCGAGGCGCGGTTCAGCAGCGGGGATCGCGGTCGCGTGCTGCAGGTGTACGCCGGCCCGGACGCCGGCTGGGTGCATCCGGATGGCGAGCAGGCGCCGTACCCGGACGGGCTGCGCGGCATCCCCGGGCACAGCCGCATTGACGACCCGGACGGCGAGCACTACTACGACTACGACCCGCCGCCCCGGGGCACCGACCCGGACGGCCTGGGCAGGCTGCGGAACTGGATGAGCCGCCACAACACCGAGCGGGTGCAGGACCCGCGGGCGGAGGAGTACAACGACGGGGCGCGGTCGGTGAAGCGGGAGAAGCCGGCGCTGGACGCCGAGACGGCGCTGGAGGTGCTGCGGATCGAGAACCGTCACTCGCGGGTCACCGAGTTCCGCCGCGAGTGGCGCGATACCGGGGACGGCGGCCAGGTCCGCGCGGTGTGGTGAGCGCCGTGACCTGGCTGGCCCGGTGGCTGCCCTGGCGCCGCGTGAGAAGCGCCCCGCCGCTGCCCCTGGTGCGGGAACCCCCGCCGCCCGCGACCTGGCAGGAACAGCTGGAGCACGCCGTCGCGCTGGCCCGGCCGCGGTGCCGCCGCTGCGCCAACGGCCACGTCACCGTCGAATGGCGCGACCAGCTCGGCTGGATCCCGGTGCAGCATCACTGGGTGTACTCCGATCAGCTGTACGACGCCTGCCCGGCCCTGAACGGCGGCTACGCCGCCTACGACAGCCATGAAGCCCTATGGGCGGAGCTGGACCCGTACCTGGGCCGTGCCGACTACGGCGAGGTCAGCTTCGCTCGTAAGGAATTTGCGGAGGCCGCCGCATGACTCCCGCAGGCCCCGGGCTGGAAGACTTCGCGTGCGGCCAGCAGATCACTCACCGGTCCGATCTTTACCGTCCTGGCGGACCCCTGGGGCCGGCCTGGAGTGCCGCCTGGCTGTCCGGCCGGCACGGCGCGTACGCCCGGCAAGGGCACACCCGGGTCCGGCCGGGAGCACCAGCTACGCTGCCCGGCGGCCGGGTCCTGTGGCAGATCACCGATACCGGCGACGGCGAGATGGGCCTGCTCCAGGAGGGGCCTGACCGGTCCTGGCTGCTGTTCGCGCAGCTGATGCCCGGACGCGGCACGGCGGTAGTGCTGCAGTATGCCATCTGCGCCCGCACCGACGAGCTGGCCGCCGAGCTGGCCGCCGCGCTGACCGCCGGCTCCGCGCCCGAACCGCCGCGCCCGCGCGAGGTCGGCGTCACGTTCTGGGCCGGCGGCCCGGGCGGGGCGCGCCGCAGCCACCGGACGATCAGCGCGCCGCCCTGGGCGGAGATCGCCGGCAACTACACCGCGCGGCTGCGCGCCCCCCTGGAAGCCCTGATGGACTACCGCCCGGAGGACGAGGCCGGCCGGCTGGTGCTGCTGCACGGCGCGGCCGGGACCGGGAAGACGACCCTGCTCCGCGCGCTGGGGCTGGCCTGGCGGGACTGGTGCGCCGTCCAGTACGTGACCGACGCCGGGCGGTTCCTGGACGATGCCGGCTACGTCACCGAGGTCATGCTGGACGACGACGCCAGCCCGGACCAGTGGCGGCTGGTGATCGCCGAGGACTGCGGGCCGCTGCTGCGCGGCACCGAGTCTGGCGACGCGCTGGCCACGCTGCTGAACCTGGGCGACGGCATGCTCGGCCAGGGCCAGAAGCTGCTGTTCGCGCTGACCACCAACGACGAGCGCGGCGTGCTGGACGCCAAGCTGACCCGGCCCGGCCGGTGCCTCGCCAGCCTGGACGTGCCGCCGCTGGCGCCGGGCGAGGCGGCCCGCTGGCTGGGGCGACCGCTGCCGGCCGGCACCGGGACCGACCTGGCCAGCCTGTACCAGCTGCGCGGCGGGACTCCCATCCCCGGCGCGAGCGAGACCCCTGCCGCCGCCGGGGGGTACCTGTGACCGCCCCGCAGCCCGTCCAGGAAGTCCGCGTCACCCCCGGCCCGGAGTCCGGGCAGCAGCCCTCAGGCGAGCAGCAACCCGCAGGCGAGCAGCAGGAGCCGCTGTCACCCGGGACGGTGGCGCTGTTCCGCGACCTCATCATCGCCGCCGCGATGGCCGATGACCCGGACGCCGCGTGGGAGCGGACGGTGGCCAGCGCCGCGCGGCAGATCCTCGCGGTGACCGCGGAGTTCCGGCGCGCGTTCCTGGCCGGGCTGCGGGCGGCGGGCTACCCGGTCCCGGAGCGCAAGCCGCCGGGCGCCGCCACCTGGCCGGGCACGGAGTGGTCCGCCGATCCGGAATACGAGCTGGACCCGGCGGAGGTGCCCGGCGAGCCCGCTGACGCCTGGCCGCACGAGGACCAGGGCGAGGACGGATGAGCGGGATGGCGCGTCCCACGGCGCGGAGTGAGCCCGGGTCCGGGGCGCGCTGTCCTCACCGGGGAGGTGACCGATGCCCGATGACCTGAGCGACGACGTGGACGACTGCACAGCCAGGATCCGGATCCGGTGCGTCGGCTGCCAGGAACCGGCGTCGTTGCCCTGCAACCCGGATACGGATCTGAGGTTCGGGCTGGGGGACACGCTGGTCGGCAAGGCCCCGGACGGCACGGTGCTGTACCGCTGCCCGAAGTGCTTCGACGGCCTGTGGATAACCGGCGGGCGCCGCACAGGAGGTGACCGGTGACGTATCGCACGCGAATCTTCACCGAGCCCACGCCTGACCCGGTCCCGGAGCCCCCGGAACTGTCCGGACGTCCGGAGATTCACGATCCCGAGCCCGCTGCTTCCGGCTGGGAGCCGGTCCCGGCAGGCCGCGCTGCCCGGCTGCACGGGGGGCTGCTGCCGGGGGCGGTGGTGACGATCAGGCCCGTACCGCAAGACCAGGAGGCACCCGATGGCAGCTGACCTGAGCAAGGACCCGGTGAACGCGCTGGCGCCCACCGGGCAGGGCGGCGGGAACGTGACCGACTCGCGCGAGCGGGCGTTCTCCGCGCCGGGGTCCGATCCGGCCGCCGTCAACGCGGGCGATAAGTTCGGCCTGGCCGCCCCGCAGACCGTCGCCAGCGACTTCACCGCGCCCAACCGGGAGCACGGCGAGGGCGACGGCGGCGGCCACGGCTGGGACGACGTCAGCGGCCAGTCCTGGGGGCCGGGCGGGTGAGCAGTGACCGGCGGCAGAAGGTCGTGCCCGGGGTACTTGCCTGCCCGCTGTGCCTGGCCGACGTGCCGGTGACCGTGGAAGTGCACGGGGACCAGTGCAGCGTGCCCGGCGGCACGTTCAGGTGCGAGCCGTGCGAGATGACGTTCCGCGTCCCGGCCGGGCGGGTCAAGGACAGGGCTAAGGCCGCCCTGGGCTCCGGCGCGGGCGATGCGGCGAACGAGCGGGACACGATGGCCCTGGCAGCTGAAAGTCCCGGCCAGCAGTAAGGGGGCGGCCCCGCTCCCGGGCAGTGGGGGAGAGCGGGACCGGTTACCGTGGCCATGCTGCCCGGCCGGGCGGCCTGCGTCCAGCCCAGGGCGCGGGTCACCCCATCGGGCTGGCGGGCCGGTTCCCCGGATCGGCCAGCCAGGAGCACAGCGCGGGCGGCGCGGCGGCCACGGGCACGTCCCGCACGAGCCGGTACTCCCCCTCGCTGTTGCGCACGCCGGGACCGGGCGCGACATGCCGGCACATGACGTCGACCGCCCAGCCGCCCGGCTCGCGGTGATTGCGGGCCGCCGGCCAGGGCTCCGGCAGCCGGTAGGCCAGCCGCAGGTTCCCGGCCGGGCTTGCCAGGGTGAACGTCCGGGGCAGGCCGATGCGCTGTGCCCGTGCCCACTGCGCCAGCTCGCCGTCGTCTTCCACGGTCACGATGCGGCTGGCGATGCGGGCGATGCCGGCCGGGTCGCGCGGGTGGGCGTCCCACCAGGCCAGCGGCGGCGGGTACTCCGCCCGGAATGCCCGGTACATCACCGGGTGCTTGCCGGCGTTGTGCAGGCTGACCCGCCCCGGGCACCCGGCCAGCCGGCAGCCGCACCGGCCGTCCGGGTCCACCGGGTGCAGCGGTACCGCGCGCAGGCCCCGGGCGGCCAGCAGGCGGGCGGTGGCGGCGCTGTCCACGTCAGATATACAGGGGCAGCGGGGAGCAGTTGCGGGGGTCGGCCAGCCAGGAGCACAGCGCGGCCGGGGCAGCGGCCACGGGCGCGTCCAGCACGAGCCGGTACTCCCCGGTGCTGTTCCGCACGCCGGGGCCGGGCGCGACATGCCGGCCCATGACGTCAACGGCCCAGCCGCCCGGCGCGATGCGGTTCCGGGGCGTGATGGCCCCCGGCACCCGGTAGGCGAACCGCAGGTTCCCGGCCGGGCTGGCCATGGTGAGCGTCCGGGGCAGCGGGATGCGCTCCGCCCGCGCCCACTGCCTCAGCTCGCCGTCGTCTTCCACGGTCACGATGCGGCTGCCCGCGCGGTCGATCCCGGCCGGGTCATCCGGGTGCGACCGCCACCAGGACGGCGGCGGGTACCGGCGGTAGCTTCCCCCCGGCCCCGGCACGCTGCTGTACCGGGGGTGCCTGCCGGCCCGGCGCGGGATCTGGCGGCCGGTGCAGGACGGCCACGGGCAGGTGCACCAGCCGTCCGGCCCGGCCGGCCACAGCGGCACCGGGACCAGCCCCCGGGCGGCCAGCAGCCGCGCGACGCCGGCCGGCTCAGGCGTCACGGGGGCTGCCGGGCGAGCCGGGACAGCAGCCGGGGGGTCTTGGGCTGGTGCCAGGCCGGCGTGTTGATGTCATGGGCGGAGAAGTCGCCCGCGTGCAGCTCGCGCCCGAGCCGGGCTTCCAGGCAGCCGATGCACAGGAACGCGCCGCCGTCCCGGTCGCGGTACGCGCGCCACTGCGCGGGGGTCAGCAGCCGCCCGGGCTCGCGGGCCAGCCGGGCGTACCGGTCGCCCGCGTCTTCCATCCCCGCCGCGGCCCAGATCCCGGCGTGCACCATGTAGTACTCGCCCGGCTGCCCCGGCTGGTTCGTCGGCCAGCCGCAGTCCGCGCAGGGGGCGATCGTGTCGTTCACTGAGCTGACGTCGCTCATGGCTCCAGCCTAAGCCGCGCGAGGATCGTCCGGACGTCCGGAAAGTCCGGGGCTGTTATGCGCGCGGGCCGGCTTAACGTGGCCATGCTGCCCGGCCGGCGCGATTCTAGTCCTGAGCGGCGTTACCGCGCCAGGTTCGCGTTGCCCGGGTGGGCCTTGGACCCGTTCGCGGCCGACGCCAGCTCCTTGCCTGCCCCGTACTGCCGCGCGGTCTCGGGGCGGGGGTCGGCGGCGAACCCGGCAGGCTCGGAACCGCTCGGGTACACCTTCGCCAGATCGCTCATGGGTCCAGCCTAAGCTGCGCGGGCTGCCCTGAACTGTCCGGACTCCGGAGGATCTGGGGGCTGCCATCATGATCGTTTTTTATTGACTGGATCAGGACCGGGACTTAAAGTCATGCACTGAGGCAGCCGGCTGTCCGAGGGCTTCCGCGAGACTTTCGCGTGAGATGCAGGGCCAGACCGCGGGCCGATGTTCCCGGGAAGGGAAATATCGTGCCCGAGACAAGTCATGAGCTGCGGCGCATCATGGAACAGGCTCCCGGCGGGCAGCACGGCGAATCCTCCGGTAACTCGTCGGCCAGTGATACAGCCCGTATCACTTTCAAGGACGGGCAGCATGGAACTGAGCCTGGAACTAAGCCTGCGGAAGTAGTGCACAGCACCGCCAGCGCGCCGGTCGGCCTGGTCAGGCACCGCAACCAGCCCCGCCGGCGATTGACCGACCAGCAGAAGCTGGACATTCTCGATGAGTACAGCCGGGCTCAGTTCGGCACCAAGCAAGACGTGCTCAAGAAGTACGGCCTGTATCAGGCGACGCTCAGGGCGTGGGCTAAGAAGCGGGATGCGGGCATGCTCGCGATCACTGTCCGCCCGGCTGATCCCGCTGCCCCGGACGTGAGCAGGCTGGCTCACCTGGCCACCCGGCGCGATGAGCTGGTCAAGCAGAAAGAGCAGGTGGACGCGGAGCTGGCCAGCGCGAGCGGGGAACTGCTGGAGCTGGTCCTGGCCATGGCCGAGACGCTGGCCGCCGAGGCTGGCGATCAGGCATGAACGTAGAGAAGCGGAAACTGACGGACATCACGGTCAGCGCGGACCGGGTGCGCGAGGATCCCGGGGACCTGTCCGACCTGAAAGCCTCCATGGCGGAGCGCGGCCTGATCAACCCGGTCACGATCACGGCGGATGGTGACCTGATCGCCGGCTTCCGGCGGCTGAGCGCGGCCCGCGAGCTGGGCTGGGAGGAAATCGACTGCCATGTCTGGCATCAGCACGAGGCGGTGCAGCTGCTCGCGACCGAGGTAGAGGAAAACACCTGCCGCCAGCCGTTCACCTACGCCGAGGCGGAAAGGGCCTGGCGGCGTCACCGGGTCTTGCTCGGCCTGCCCGAGGAACCCGAGCGCTACCACCGGCCGCGGACGCCAGCCGAACGTGCCAGCCAGGAGGCAGAAGTACCGGAGCGCGCGAGGAAAGCCGCAACCGTGACCGGGTACGGCGTAGATGTGCTCAGGCGGGTCCAGGCAGTTCGCAAGGCAGCTGAAGACACCACGCTCCCGCCTGCCGTGCGCCAGGTCGCCCAGCAGGAGTACGGCCGCCTGGAGACGCAGACAAACCGGGGGAAGAAAGCGAAGCTGAAAGGCCCGGGGGGCGCGCTTCAGCGGATCGAGGCAGCCAGGCGGGCGGCAGCGGGCGAGCCCGAGCCGGAGACCGGAGTCGACGTGGGCGCCGGCCCGGACGGAACGATTCAGCTCACGGTCAACTGGTACCGCCCCCGCGTGGTTAACCTGAGCCCGGACGCCGCACGCGACCTGGCCAGCGCGATCCTCGGTCAGCTGGAGCGGATGACACCGGCTACCGGCTAGGCGGTCAGGGACCGGACCTGGTCATCGCTTGGCTTTCGCTCGCAGGCCCGGCCGCGCACCCGATGATACGTCGTGAGGATGGTCCGGACGTCCGGAAGGTCTGGGGCGGGAGAGGCCGCCCGGCTCCGCAGGTTGCCGGCCGCGGGCGGCCCTCTGCATGGCTGAACGGCGGCCGGGCCGGGCTCGTTCGGCGGGCGGGCCTTACGGAGTCATGACGGCGCGGCGCCGGCGCGAGGGCGGGGCATCGCTGGCGTGCGTGTTGATCCACGCGTCCAGGTCGGCCGTGCGGAACCGGCGGCGTCCGCCCATCTTGTAGCTGCGCGGCGCGTCACGTCCGCGGGACAGCTTGTTGCGGAGCCCCTGCGGGGTCATCTTGATGTAGGCGGCGGCCTCGTCCAGTGAGATCACGGGTCCGGCCGTCATGGGGGGTGCGGCGCTCATATGCGGGCCTGCTTTCCAGCGGTGCTAGGTGGTGCTGGAGTATGAGTCGAGGCCGCCGCAGTATGCTCCGGTGATACCCGGGCTCCCCGGGATGATCGTAAGATCCGGGGGCAGCAAACGCAATCTGCCCTGGAAATGCCCTGGAATGCGCCCTGGTGTGCATCGTCGCAGGTCGCACCGGGTCTGCTGTTATTGCGAGCCAGTGACCGCGACAACCGCCTGACCTGCGACGATGCGCGTTTCCCCAGGTCGCTACCTGCCCTGAGTATAATCCGCTGACCTGCGGTTATAACCCGGTATCCTCGCGCAAACTGCCCTGAATCTGCCCTGGCGTTTACGGTGAGATGAAAGATTTCCTGCGGCTTGCACGTGGCAGACGTTCCGGATTCCGGACGATCCCGTCGAACAGTCATTCGGGATAGGTCGGATGTTTCTGCGTGGCAGGATGGTCGGATGGATGACGCACAAGAGGCTGCCGCCGCCGCCGACCTGCGGCACCAGATCGAGCGCGGCCAGGACTGGCTGGCGCACTGGGGCACGGACGAATGGGCGGCGGACCGGGACCGGCTGGCGCACTGGGGCACGGACGAGGACGAGGCCGTAAACCGGTTCGCAGAGAGACTGGCAGCGCTGGACGACGGTCACCTGCTGGGCGCGTACCGGGACTTCACCAACACCATCGGGCCGGTGATGTGGCTGCTGTGGGGGACCGGGAGGGTCGTCGCGATTCCGGGCATGAAAAGAGCCCGGCCCCAGGGGAATCCCCCAGGACCGGGCTCGGGTGCAGTGCGCGCCTAGCCGCGCAGCTCCGGCAGCAGCGGGCCGAACTCGGCGTCGATGATGCCGCGGATCTTGTCCCGCCAGTACTCCCGCTCGGCGCCGGGGATGGGCTGGATGTAGTTCAGCGTGACCGCGGCGCGGCCGTCACCCGGCTCGGTGCCGTCCGACAGCCGGGTCCGCTCGTGGCCGACCTCGTCCTGGATGACCGACAGCGGAACGCCCCGGTGCTCCATCAGCGAGTGCCAGTAGACCCGCATCGCGTGGTTGTGGATGCCGTGCTCGGACGGGCTCTCGTACCGCTGGTCGGCGCGCCGCCTGGCCGGGTCCGCGCCGCCGTTCGCGGTGAACCTCCCGGTGCCGTCGCGCAGTTCCCGGGACTCGTGCTCGCGGGCGGGCAGCAGCGGCACGCCGTTGACCGTAGCCCGGTTCAGCGCGAACTTGACCGCGCTCTGGAAGGCCGGGATGCAGACCGGCCCGGGGGGCGTGCTCCCGTTGCGCAGCCCGCCGGTAGAGAAGATCAGCCGCCGGGTCAGCCGGGGCCACGCGCTCATCGGCTTCCCGCGCGTGTTGCCCCGGCCGCGCTTGATCTCCAGCGGCAGGGTCACCTCGATCGGCTCGATGATCTCCAGGTGCCGGCGCAGCGCGTTCAGCGCGACCGGCGTGGCAGTCATCACCCGCTGCGCGTTCTCGGACTTGCCGTCTGAGAAGTGCGTCACGTAATGACCGCCGTCGTTCTTGCTGCGGGCCAGCGAGTAGTTCATCGTGATGAGCTGGTCCGTGCTGTCGACGTCCGCGATGTCCAGGCTGCCGTCATCATCAAGCACCGTCCAGCCGAGGCACAGCACCTCGCCTAGCCGCATCCCGCCCGTGGTCGCCGCGACGAGCAGCGCGGCCCGGTACCGGTCCCAGGCCGGCGGCTGCCCGCGCTGAGCCCGGGGCTGGCTGGTATCGGCCCGGAACGCGGCTACGATCTTGCCCGTCTCCCACCCGGCCTTGCGGCGGACCCGGACCCGCTTGCCCCGCTCGGCCTTGTCCAGCCGCGCGGCCTCCAGCTCGCAGGGGTTCTGCGTCATCCCGGTGCGGCGGTCGCCCCTGGCCTGCTTGCATATCTGCGACAGCAGCAGGAACAGGTTGTCGATCGTGCCGAGCGTGTAGGCCCGGGTCGCGGGATGCACGCCGTCGCGCAGGTCCTCCTGCCAGCGGCGGATCGCCGGCGCCTCGTACTGGAGGTCGGCCAGGTCCCGGTCACCGAACCACGGCGCGATGCCGGTGCGGAACTGCGTCCGGACCTTGTCGTTGCTGCCCTTGGACCGGTTCCCGCGAGTGCTCGCCATGAACGTGCCGGCGGCGTCAGGCGTGTTATCGCCCTGGCGGAACGTGCCGAAGTACCCGGCCAGGGTGACCACGCCCTCGCGGGCGGTCGTGCCGGGCGGCAGGGTCTTGTCCCGGATGCCCTTGCGCATCGCAGTCTGGTGGTACAGCGCCTCGTCGTAGCCGGGGAACGACCGGCGGCGCGCCTGGCGGACGCCGTCGACCACCTCGGTCCAGGTGGCCAGCCAGCGCATGCCCTGGCCGTGCTCGGCCTTCGGCGCGGTCTTCGCGCCCCGGCAGCCGTCACCGCCCTGGCACGCCTGCTCACCGGGAGCCAGCCGGGACGTGTGCCACCGGTCGGTGGGCTGCTCGCTGCGGCGCCGGCTCATCGCGCGCCCCTTCCGTTGAGGTAGTTCGCCATCTGCTCGTACGTGATGCCCATCGGCTCGCCCCGGGCGTCTACGGCATCCTGCACCGCGTAAACCAGCGCTCGCCGGACTTCCGGGCCTGCCTCTGCGGACAGCGTCATCACGACGTTCCGGATCTGCGCGTCTGCGGGCGGAAGCGGGCCTCCGGTCGCCCGGACGGCGCTGCTGACGGCCTGGCGGACAGCCGGGACCAGGTCCTGGGCCAGCCGCGCGAAGATGACCTTGATCTCCGTGTCGTCCAGCGACGCCAGGATCGCCAGCTCCTGCATGGCGTGGAGGGCGTACCCGAGAGAGACTTCCGTGTCAGATTCTGCCTTGCTGGCGGCGAACATGCGGTACCCCGCCTCCTGGGCTTGCTCGAAGGTATCACCGTCGAGTTCATCGACCTGGGTACCGGTACCGAACCTCTCGTCCAGGACCAGGCCGCACCCGTCCGGGAACAGGTCGGCCAGGACGATGCCGGGATTGGCCAGGCTGAGCGCCGCGTGCGCGTCGTCCCGGGTGATGTCCCTGCGGGTCTCCCGGTCCTCCTCGTCCTCCTCGTCGGCGTATCCGTCGAAGTCCTGGACGGCTGCTGCCCGTAGCGCGGCTGAGTCGGTGACCCTGAGCGTCATCGTCATGGTCAGCAGCAGGTACTTCTCCTGCTTCTGTCCCTCGCGGTCTGTCGCGGTCTTGCTGTTGTCGTTCATCGTCGGTAGTCTCCTGATCCTTGATTGAGATTTGTCTCCTGATCAAGCCGCCGGCCCCGGCGTGCATGTACGTGCACCGCCGGGGCCATGTGGCGGCTAGCGGGCCTGCCGCCTGCGCCTGAGCGGTCCCGGGTGCGCGATGTTCTTCTCCCGGCTGCGCGGCCAGTCCAGCCATTCGCGCTTGCCCTCATCGCCCGGCTTCGGGTCGTCGTAAGCGGCGCTCCGGCACATCCGGTTGACAGACCCGTCCGGGGCGATGTGCACCCACTCGCCGTCCGTTGTCCGCTGGATGATGGGCCGGCCGCAGGCTTCCCGGGCACAGGGAACGCGCGGGGTGTTCTCGGTCAGCTCGCGGAACCGGTCGGCCGGGGCGACGTCCGGGTTAGTGCGGGTGAACCGCAGCCCGAGCGTCCTGAGCGCCTGCATCACGTCACCTGCCGCGATCTTGCTGCCGCCCATGTTGGCCGCGCGGGTAAACAGCTCGATGTTCTCCACGTACTCGGCCGGGTCGCCGTAGTCGGTGCTCACGCGCTGTCCCCTGCCGTGTCCGCGTGCTCCAGCAGCTCGCGCCCGATCTCGCAGAGGTGGCAGCCCTCGGTGAACAGCGCGACGCCGCGGACGTCGGTGCCGCAGCCATCGGTGCCCCGGTTGGAGCCCGCAGCGGCCCGGTCGCGGCTAGCGCGGTCCGGCCTGGCTAGCCGGGTGTCGGCCCGGCGCGCGTCCCAGCCGCCGGGGTAGGCGTCGTAGCTGATAGCGGACTTGCAGCTGCGGGTGCCGTTGTGGTGCAGCCACGAGTTGCGGTCCGCGTAATCCGGCGCCCCGTCAAGGCTGGTGATGACCTGCCCGCAGCCGTCGCACCGGGCGTGCCAGTGGTAGATGGTCGCCGCGAGCAGCGAGCGCACGGTCGAATCCGGCGTACCCGGCTCGTTCTGGCGCATTCGCTCGTCGCTGCGCACGACGGCGGCGAGCAGGCCGATGACGTCGTACTTGAAGCTGAACTCGGTGAACTGCATGTGTTTGTCTCCTGATCGTGTCGTGCGTGCTACTCGCCGGCCGCGTCTGTCACCGGGATGCCCAGTGCCTCGGCGGTGCGCCTGATCCGGTCGATGTAGCCCTGGTTGCGCTTGCCCGCCATCGGGGCCAGCCGGTAGCGGTGCGCGGGGTACGCCTCCACTTGCTCGGCCACGCCCAGCCTGACCAGCTTGAGTGCGTGCGCGCTGGCCGTCCGCCGGGCGACCTCAGCCTGCTTCGCCAGCTCAGCGCTGGTGACCCACCTGCCCCGGGCGAGCACGTTGTAGACGCGGATCTCGTGCGCGCTGACCTCGCTGCGCTCCGCCGTCCTCGTTGTCATCATGCGCCCGTGCCCGTTCCTGTCTTTTCTTTCGCGCGTGTCATGCGTCCCTGTTCTCCTGTTCCTGCTCGGCTTCCAGGCCCTGCTCGATGAGAGCCCTGATGGCAACCGCCCTGGACCAGCGGCGGCCGGCGGCGTACCGGTCAAGCCGCGCGACGGCTTCCCGTGGCAGCCTGGCCGTGATCTGGATGGTGTCGCTCATGACTTCAGTCTACTTCATTATGAAGTCACGGTGGTAAACGCCAGCTCAGCGGCCTGGATCCTCCGGACGTCCGGACAGTCAGCCGTCGTCGTTGTCCTCGGCCCAGTGCAGGATCAGGCTCACGCCGTCCCGCGTCGCGGTCGCGCCGGGCACCTCGCCCTTCGCGAATAGCACGGTGAACTCGCCGCTACGCAGCCAGGCCGCCCGCTCGTGCACGTCGAGTTTGCCCCACCGCTGCCCGTACGTGACGCCCGTGTCCCGCACCGCGCGCCGGTCCGCTACCCGCGGTGTCGCGGCGGCCAGCTCGTACTGCTCGCGGATCCGGGCGCGCTCGAGGTCTTCGTCCGCCCACGACAGGCCCCGCAGCGCGACCTGGCGGCGCTCGTAGTCCAGCCGGGCCAGCGCCGCGTCGATCTCCGCCTCGTTGCCGGGCACGACGGTGATCTCGTACACCGGGTGCAGCAAAGAGCCCAGGACCTCGCCGGCCAGGGCCTCAGCGGCGTCCAGGCGGATCATCGGCGCGCCGCAGCCCTTCCGGTCCGGGCCGGTCCCCGAGCACCGCAGGTATGCCGCGCGGCTGGTCCTGCGCCCGCACCAGATGCGGTACAGCGGGCCTCCGCAGCTCGCGCACCGGGCCGCGCCGCTCAATGCGCAGCGGTTCTCTTTCAGCACGGGGCCGCGCTTGTCCCGCTCGTCCAGGGCCTTGCCCGCGCGAGCCCAGGTGCCCGCGTCGACCAGCGGCTCGCAGGTGGTGATGGTCTGGCCGTCCGCGCCGGCATAGAGCCCCATGTAAACCGGGTTGCGGACGAGCTGGCCGACCGACCGCGGCCACCACTTCCCGGACTTGCCGCGCTCGCTGCTCGCCTTCGCGACGCCGGCCGGGCGCACGCCCTCGCCTTCGAGCCAGCGCGCGATCCGCGCCAGGGATTCCCCGGCGATCACGCGGCGGTAGATCTGCGGCACGTACTCGCGGGCCTCGGCGGTCGGGACCAGGCGGCGCTCGTACTTCGGCCCCTCGCTGGTGAACCCCCACGGGGTGCGGTTGTCCAGGGCGCCGTTCGCGCGGACCCGGTCCATGCCGCGCCGGATGTTCGCCTTCAGGTCGCGGGAGTACTTGGCGTTGCCCTCCATCGCGAGCAGCGTGCGGATCCAGCCGGGCAGGTCCCCGGTGCCGAACTCGGGCTCGTCCACCGATTCGACCCGGCCGCCGGCCAGCCGCACCGACACGGCGAACGCGATCTGCGCGTCCAGGTCATCGCGCCGGTCCAGCCTGCTGCTCTGCGCGACCACGACCACGCTGTAGGCGCCGGCCCGGATATCACTCAGCACCTCGGCCAGCTCGGGCTCCTGGTCGCCCCTGGACGCGCTGGCCGCGTGCAGCCGGAACGTTTTAACTGGCTCGTACCCGCGCGCCGCGATGTGGCCGTCAACGTCGCTGACCTGATTCTGCTCGTCCTGCTTGTCGGTGCTGACCCGGAACCACCGCGCCGCGCGCTCGCCTGCGCTGTCCACCATGTTGTCTCCTGATCGTCAGCTCATGGTACGGAGGCTGGAAGGCGGAGGAGTCGCATCCAGGAGTCCCCCGTCTTTCAGCATCTGGCCTGCGGGAACCTGATCGTCCGGACGTCCGGAAAGTCTCACGCGGTCTACAAGGCAAGTTTTCGCAGGTCAGAGGCGGTGCGTGGTACCATCGGGGGCATGACTCACGCAGACCACGGCATCCCGGCGGCGGACAACGGCGCGAGCGACGAGCGGTATCTGAGCGTCCAGGACCTCGCCGCGCGCTACGACGTGTCCCGGGCAACCGTCTACAACTGGAACAAGCGCGGTACCGGACCCGCGTACCTCAAGCCCGGCGGCAACCTGGTCAGGTACCGGATCGCGGACGTGCTCGCCTGGGAGAAGTCCCGGGAGCGGGAGCGGGCGGCATGAACGACGACGCCATCAAGTGCGAGCACTGCGACGGCCGGGGCTGGAACCCGCCGCCCGGCGTGACCGCGGACCAGGTCCAGGCGGCCCGGCGGATGCGGCGCGAGGACGCCGCGCTGCGGATGGACGAGCGCATCGAGCGGCTGCGGGAGCAGGGCAAGATCCCGGCTGAGCCCGCGCCGTGACCGCGGTCAGGCCGCTGTTCGAGCAGGTCTCCGACACCTTCGCCATGCTGGCCGCGTTCGAGTTCGACCACTGGACCCAGGTCGCGGATCTGTGCGAGGCGCTGCCCGCCATGCTGGAGGACGCCAGCTCGATGATCGCGCGGCTGTCGGACCGGATGAACGAGCTGCCGGTATCCCCGCACCTGCCCGCCGAGCTGGACGAGCTGTCCTCCCGCGTGGACGACACGGCGAGCTGGTGCGGCGACCTGGCCGGCGAGTTCGGCAAGATCCACGAGCAGGCCATCGAGCTGTCCGCGCGGGACCACGGCGGCGGGTTCTGGAGCGCGGGATGACCTAGAGACATGACAGGGGGCCGCGCTCCGATCCCGGTAGCGCGACCCCCGGTAACGAGGGACAGGCCCGGCTGAGCCGGGAGCGTCCGGACCCCACTGCCAGGAAGGATCCGGCGCGATGCCATCACCAGATCAAGGACGACACCCTGTGACCATTACCGATGATAGCAGTGCCCCCGCGACCGCAAGAGACCCGCGCGACACGATCACCATGTGCGGGGTGCTGCTGGCCCGCTGCGAGCCGTGCGCCGGCTGGCACGAGCCGGGGGACCACACGGAAGGGCTGTGCTGGTGCGGCCTGCCGGTCCGGCTGCACGAGATCGGCCTGGCCCGTGCCCGCCGCGCCCGCCTGGCGGTGAGGTCATGAACGCGGCGATGGACGCAAGGACCGCGCAGGCGCTGGAGATCGCCCGGCAGCTCGCCCGGGACGGCATCCCGGTATTCATCGCGCCGCCGAGTGACGACCCGAAAGACAGCTCCGGCTTCAAGCTCCCGCGCGGCTGGCAGCAGATCGCACCCGACCCGGCCGCGCTGGACGGCTGGCAGCCAGGCTGGGCCGTCTGCGCGGTCATGGGCTGCGGCCTGGACCTGGTCGACATGGACCTGTACGCGAACGCCGCCGCCGGCACGCTGATGAGCGAGCTGATGCCGGTGCACTACGGCTACGCGGCTACCGTATCCGGCGGGGTGCACGCGTTCATCCGGTCGATCGGCGTCGCGTCGCGGAACAACTTCATGCCCGGCGTCGATATCAAGGCCGGCACGCCGGACGGCAAGGGCCGCGGGTTCGCGTTCCTCGCGCCGACGATCAGGAAATCCAAGGTGACCGGGCAGCCGGCGCACTACGGCTGGATCGCGCCCGCTGATGCCGCCCGCGCCCGCGCCGCCGGGGACGACCGCAGCGGGGTGCCGCTGGCGCAGGCGATCGAGCGCGTCCGCAAGGGCGGTGCCGCGGTTCCCGCCGGCCAACCCTCCGGACGTCCGGACAATCACGGCGTGCCCGGTGCCGGGGAGTTCATGAAGGCGGGGCCGTGGGCCGACATCGAGGGCACCCTGGACGGCGGCCGGAACGAGGGCGTCATGCGGCTCGCCTCGGCGCTGCGCGGCCAGGGCGGCTGGTCGCTGGAAGACGCGGTCGCGCACATGGACGAGCACGTCTGGCCGCTGATCAACCCGGCTCAGGGCGGCCACGAGTTCACCCGCGAGGAATACGAGGCGACGATCCGGGGCATCTGGGACCGGTACGAGGACGGCGCGGTGCAGGACGTGGCGCAGGCCGCGGAGCAGCTGACGGCGCTCGGCCAGGGCTCCGCGCCCGCTGCACCTGACCAGGCCGCGCCTCCAGGTCCCGGCGCGGTGCCGTCCGGCGTCGGGCTGACCGATGCCTACCTGGCCGAGCGGGTAGCCCGGCAGTGCCTGTGGGGCCGGTTTCTGTGGGCACCCGGGGTCGGCTGGCACACCTGGGACACGCGCAGGTGGGCGCAAGCCGATCAGGCCGACGTGCACGACGCCGTCCGGCAGTACTTCATCTGGCTGCACGCCAGCGCCGCGAACGAGGGCGCTGACCATACCGTGCTGGCCAAGATGTCGACGCTGCTGTCCAAGGCGCGGATCGGCGCGATCACCGACCTGACCCGGGGGATATACGGCATCCGCGCCGACGCGGCCCGCTTCGACGCGTACCCCGACCTGCTTAACACCCCGGACGGCGTGGTGAACCTGCGCACGGGCGAGATCAGGCCGCCCGACCCGTCGCTGCTGCTCACCAAGATCACCAAAGGGAGCTACCGCCCCGGGTTCACGCACCCCGACTGGGAGCAGGCCCTGACCGCGCTGGACGCCCCGGAGCGGGCGTGGTTCCAGCGGCGCATCGGGCAGGGCATCACCGGGCACCAGACCCCGGACGGCGTCATGCCGGTGCTGCAGGGCGGCGGCGAGAACGGCAAGGGGCTGCTGTCCACGGACGGCGTGGTGCCCGCGCTCGGCGACTACGCGTACATGGCCAGCCCCAAGCTGATCGCCGCGACCAGGGCGGACCGCAGCGAGCACTCCACCGAGCGGGCCGACCTGCGCGGCAAGCGGCTGCTGATCGGCGAGGAACTGACCGAGGGGCGGGCCATCGACGTGACCGCGCTGAAGCAGATCATGGACGTCGGCCGGATCACCGCCCGGTACGTGCACAAGGACAACATCACCTTCGACGCCAGCCACTCGCTGATGGTCACCACCAACTACGTGCCGGTCGTGGCCGAGACCGATCACGGCACCTGGCGCCGGCTCGCGCTGCTGAAGTTCCGCCACACCTTCCGCAAGACCGCCGCCGAGGTGCTAGGCGAAACCGACCGGCTCGGCGATCCCGGGCTGAAGCGCCGCATCAAGTCCGGCACGGACGGCCGGCACGACGCCATCGTCACCTGGGCGGTAGACGGCGCGCGGGCCTGGTACGCCGACGAGCGGACGGCCCTGGAGCCCACTGCCACGATTTCGGCGGACACCCGGGCGTGGCGCGCGAACGCCGACCGGATCCTCGGCTACTGGGACAGCCGGCTGATCGCAGCCCCGGGATGGTGCATCCTGGCCGACGAGATGCTGGACGCGTTCAACGCCTGGATCACCGGAAATGGTCACAATCCGTGGCCACGGGAGACGTTCGCCCCGAGGTTCGAGCAGCACCACGAGACCACCGCGCACGGCGTGGAAAGCCGCAGGACAAAGGCGCTGTCCCGGGTTTCCCGGTGGGCCGGAGAGGCACCGTGGCGGCCCCTGAAACCCGTTCCGAGGCAAGCCACCGTCTGGCTCGGCGTCCGCTTCAGGACCGCCGATGAGCAGGAAGAATCCGGCGAAGGTGCAGCCCGTGCACAGTCTCCGAAAACTCCTCTCGTGAAGGGGGATTCCGGAACATATGTCAAACCCTATGCACCCTCTGCCCCCAAGATCAGCAGTGACGGTGAGCAACCGGGCGGACACACTGATTCCGGCACTGCCCAGCCTGCCGGGTCCGCGCCCGCGCCTGTTACGCCGGGTAACCAGAACGGGAGCGCCACCGGGGCGCCTGCGCCTTCCGTCACCGACGCCGTCGCGGCGGGCCTGGACCTGTCGCAGGAGCAGCTGGCCGGGATGAACGACGACCAGCTGGCGCTCATCACCAGGCTCGCCCGGAAGCAGCGGAAGGACCCGTGATCCTCCGGACGTCCGGACAATCCCCCGAGCCCTGCCCCCGGCCGCCGCGCCCCTGCCTTCGCGCGTGCGCGTGTGCGCGTACGTGCGCTCGCAAATGCGCGCGGATATGCGCGTGAATGCGCGCACAATGCGCCGGCCAATTCCATCCCGACGGACTATACCTGCGACCTGCATAAAGGCCAGGCGGGCGTAGAGCCGGCGCAATCCGACCCGACGAACTATACCCGTTGACCTGGGAAGACGCCTGAAAAAAGGCCAGAAATTCCCTCTATTAATTGCTTCCCTACTGGCCGGTAGATTGCTAGGTTGATGGCACGAGAATATCTCCCGGAAAGGGGCGCAGGAAACGCGCTGGAAAGGACACGTGATGGAGATGACCAAGGACGAGGCGGCGGCCCGGCTGACCGTTCAGCTGACCGAGCAGGGCTGCCACGGCGTGCTGACCCGCCAGCAGTTCGGCCCGGAGCCCGATGACTGGGGCCTGATCATCTGCCGCGCGCAGACCGGGCACGACGGCCCGTGCGACACGGCGCTCTGCGTCCCGGTGCCGCAGTCCGCGGACGGAGCCCCGTTCCAGGTGGACGCCCGCCAGACCGAACTTCTCCGCCACCTGCACGAAGACCTGCCCGGTGACGATGACGACGGCGAGCCCGACCTGCTGACGATCGCGGAGGCGGCCGGGTGGTTCCTGTCGCAGCCGGGCACGGTGCTGGTGCCGCCGTCCGGCATAGGCGCGCTGCTCGTCTTCGGCGAGCCCGAGCTGGCCGCGCTGGCCCGGCTGCTGTCCGGTATCGACGCGGACGCGGTCCCGGACGGAGCGGACCTGACCCTGTTCGCCATGCTGACCGCTGCGGTCCGGCAGGGGCTGGCTGGCGCGTCATGAGCGCGCCGCCGGGGCACCCCTGCCAGGTCAAGGCGGGCTCGTACCCGGACCGCGCGGCAGCCGAGCAGGCGCTGGCGAAGTTCGTCGCGATCACCGGGGCGTTCGCGCCGCGGATGGGCACTTACCGGTGCCCGCGCTGCGACCGGTTCCACTTCGGCCGCCGCCCGGATTTCGCCCGCAGCTACGGGCGGCGGAGGTGATCGCGGGTGGGTGACCTGGAGGCAGCGATGGCCGCCGCCAGTCCCGAGCGCCGCCGGGCGATGACCGAGCTGCTGGCCGACCCCCGGCGGGTGAACCGCTTGATCGCCGCCGCTGCGGACACTAGTACCGGGCTGGCCCGGCTCGCCCGCGTGCACCTGGAGGCCCTGGGCGCGATCCCGCGCTGGCGGGGTGAGCAGCGCCCGCCGCGCGACCGGTACGCCCTCCGGCTGCCGCCCCCGGCGACCCGTTCCCGGCTGGCCGCTCGCGCCGCCGCGATGCGCAGGGACTTCGGTCCGACGCCCCGGTTCGAGCCGCTGCCGGTCACCTGGACGCCGGACCGGGACGGGCGCGACGGCCCCCCGGCTTCCGGCCTGCGCTGCCCGGAGCGCGGCTGCGAGGTCCGCTGGCGGGGCGGGCAGGACCGGCTGTGCCCCGACCACGACGGCAGCGGCGACGGAGATGATGATCTTCTGGCCGCGCCAGCGCTCAGCCTGATGGGCGTGGCGGCCGGGCCGGACCTGCGCGGCGGCCTGTGCGTGCCCGGCAACTCGGCCCCGTCGCGGTACGGCGCAGGGGCCTGGGATGGGCGCGACCCTGCGGGGGCGGTCCGGCTGTGCCGCCAGTGCCCGGTGCTGATGCGGTGCCGCAGCTGGATACTGAGCCAGCCCGTGCTGTCAGGAGACATGACCGTGGTCGGCGGCCTGACCGGGTACGAGCGCGCTCAGCTGGCACGCGGCGAGAAGCCGGTACCCGCGCACCGGGCAGCAGTACGGACTACCGAACGAGCAGGAGGAACGCCCGTGAAGATCACTACCATCGGCTGCGACCTGTGCAGCGAACTCGTGCCGCAGGACGAGACCTGGTCAGTCTCGGGCATCGACGTCTGCCCGTCCTGCCAGCAGCGGCCGATCGCCGACCTGATCCCGCTTATCGAGGCGAAGCGGCAGGCCCAGCGCGACAAGTCGGCCGCTAATCGCGCACGGTACTACGCCGCTGCCCGGCCGCGAGCGCAGGGAGCCTGACGTGAGCCCGTTGTCCGCCGCCGCCCCGCCCTACGGCGCCTGCTGGCCCGCGCGCAGCTCGGTGGCCGGGACGCTGATGACCGGGACGAGCGTGATGGTGCCGTTCTCGTCCTCGCTCGCCTGGTACCGGTCGAAGTGCCGGTGCTCCGGGCTGCGGATCCGCTGAAACCCGAATACCCGGCCGCGACCGTCGACGGTGATCTCCCCCTTCGGCCTGCTTACGTTCGCCACGGCTATCTCTCCTGATCGTCGCCTGTGTAATGCCTTAATGCCTCATAACCACACTAGCACGACGAAACTCCGGACGTCCGGACAGTGCCAGAACGCCGAAGATGGCCAGCCGCAGGATCTCTCCCGCGACCGGCCCTCCGCTCGTGCTACTCGTCCTCCCCTTCGATGTGGTACCACCGGCCGCGGAACCACCGCTCGATGCGGATGCGCTGGCCGCACGTCATGCACGCCGCGGTCACCGGGTAGGCCGCCGGGTCGCGCAGGTCGGCGGGCGCCCCGTCCCGCTCGCGCCGCGCGGTGCCCGGCTCCGGGGCCGGCGTGTGCTCAGCACCCATCGCTGCCCGCCGGGGTCCAGGTCACGCATCCGCACAAGCGGCGTGAGTAGCAGACCAGGCGCCGGCGCGAGTGGCCGGTCAGTGCGTGCCCGCACGTACAGTGCGGCTCGCGCATGGCCAGGAACCGCTCTGCTACCCCGCGCAGGTGCTCGATCACATCCGGCGGCCACCAGGTCATCCCGGCTTCGCGGGTCATGGCGCCGGGCACCCGTCATATGGCGACCAGTTCGACGCTCCGCCCGGATGGGACATCGCGGTGCGGAACACCTGCTGCTGCTGCGCCGGGGACGCGTGCCCGAAGTCGCCAGGGTTACCGCCGTACGCGGCCCAGGTGGAAGCGCTGAACTGGTACAGGCCGTAGTGCTGGCTGGAGTTCATCACCTGCGCGTTGCCGCCGCTCTCGCGGGAGATCACGCACTGCTCGAACGAGCTGCCCGGCGTGATGGGTGAGCCGGATACGGGCTGGGACGATGCTGGCGGCGCGGTGACTGTCCGGACGTCCGGAGTTTCGGGTTGCTGCGCGGGCGGGCTCGAGCTCGCGGGTGCGGGACTGCCTGGGAACGCGGCGTACGCGGGAAGGTGCGCAATGCGGAGCACCTGGCCAGGCGTGATCGCGTCCGGGTCGGAGCCGAGCACGGAGCGGTTGCCCGCCCACAGCCGGGGCCAGCTCACGCCGTGCGCGGCGGCGATGCCGGACAGCGTGTCGCCGCGAGCGACGGTAACATAAGTAGCGTGGAGCGCTGGCTGCCCGTGACGGGCTGGGAGGGACTGTACGAAGTGTCTGACCATGGCCGCGTGCGCAGCCTGGACAGAGTTGTTACCCAGGTCTGGGGGGAGCACCGGGTCCGCCGCCTGTATCGCGGCAAGCTCCTGGTGCCCAGCGTCCGTCGCTCCGGTCGTCCGGGAAGTGAGCACCTGGCTGTCTGTCTCAGCGACAACCGTCCTGGGAGCCGTCGCAAGAGCACACAGGACGTCCACAGGCTCGTGCTGGAGGCTTTCGCCGGGCCGTGTCCTGAAGGGCAGGAGGCCCTGCACGGGACGGGAGGGATTTTTGATAACCGCTGGCCGGAGAACCTGAGCTACGGCACTTCCGCTGGCAATAAGGCCGACATGCGCCGGGATGGCACGTGGCTCATGGGCAGCAGGCACCCGAACGCCAGGCTGTCCGAGGACATCGTGCGAGCGTGTCGCGCCCGGTATGCAGCCGGGGAGACCCAGCGCGCTCTGGCGGCGGAGTTCGGTGTTTCCGTAAACATCATGAACCGGGCTGTACGTGGTCATAGCTGGGCTCACGTATGACTCGACGGTGTACGTGGCGGGGGCGGGGGCCTGCTGCGCCACCACGACGGCGGGCGCGGGCGGGACATCGGGCGGCGGGACATGGGCGGGATGGGCGGACATGATGGCGCCCGCCAGGATCGCGCCCTTGAGCGCGGGGATAATTCCGAACACGGTGCTGGTCTCCTAGTCAGGTCAGCCCCGGGGGCCGGCTCGCGCTCGCAACGCGGCCGGCCCCGCAGCGGGGTCACAGGGGGGTCAGGTCGCGGCGGCCTCGCGGAGCTGCGCGATGTTCGCGTCCAGCTCGTCCAGCTGGGCCTCCAGGGCGTCCAGGTCCGGGAGCACGTCCAGCGCGCCGGACATGGCCGCAGCGGCCAGCTCAGCCGCCAGCGCGGGCGCCTGCTCCGGCGTGGTCAGCGCGGACATGATCCGCACGCTGCTGCCGTCGCCTTCGGGCAGGATCGCCCAGACGATCACGCAGCAATTCCCGCATGGGAGGACTTCGGTCCAGATCATCGCTTCACTTCTCCCTCGACCAGCGGTGGTCGTCGTGGTCGGGGTAGCTGGTGAACCGGCGGTCGTCGCCGCCCGGGTGCTGGGCTCGGAGCAGGTGCCGCTCCCCGTAGTACAGCGGGTTCAGCCGCACGGCGAGCAGGTCCAGCTCGCGGTCCACCGCGATCGCGCCCGGCATCCTCAAGACGGCGGCGAGCGAGCCGGCGTGACCGAACGCGGGAGCCGGCGCTGCCTTGGATACCGCGTGAGACTGGCGCACGGCAGCCGATCCTCCGGACGTCCGGAGTTTCCGCCGCTCGCGCCGGCCCCTGAGCGCGGTGACGACGGAGTGCGCGCCGATCGCCAGCGAGCCGGCGGCCCACACGCCGGCCAGCAGCAGGGCCAGCATCCCGGCGGACCTCATGCGGCCACCTCCGCACGGCGGGCAGCGCGGCGGTTGCGACGGCGCCGGCGGATGACCAGCGTGGCGACGGACGCGATGAGCGCGGCGGCCAGGCCCGCGCCGGCCAGGTCCACCGCTCCGATGCCGCCGTGGTGCGGGGCCAGGTGCCCGGCCGGCAGGCTCGTGGCGGAGCTGACCGGCTGCGCGATGCCCGGCAGCGGGATGATCACGTTGCTCGCCACCGCGCCGGACAGGTGCAGCGGGCCGGACACGGCCCTGACCGGGGTCGCGGTCCACAGGATGTTCAGGTAGTGGTTGCCCTGCGCGCCGGCCGGGACGTGCGAGCTGACGTGCACGGTCCTGGCGGCGTGCGGGGCAAGGGTGAATGAGGACGGGCCGTTGACGGTCAGCCACGGGTGGCTCATCGTGGTCCTGGTCGCGTGGTCCGCGGCCGGGTACTGGATGGCGTACGGGCTGTACCGGCCCAGCGACTCGTGCACGATGATCGGCTTCGTGCCCGTGTTCACGATCGTGAACTGGCCGGACGTGTTGGCCTTCATGGTCATCGTGGCCGGCGCGGTGATCTCGTAGGGGTGGGTCTGGACGGGTGTTGCGGTCATGGTCTGTCTCCTGATCGGTGTCAGTGTGCGATGCGGGGGTGAAACGGGGGTGAAACGGGGGCTGCCGCGCCCCGGGCACGTGAGCACCCGGAGCGCGGCAGCGTTGGCCGCGTAGGCGGTAGTTAGTGCGAGCGGGCTCTGCGGTTAGCTGCCTGCTGCTTGCGGGTAGCCCAGCGGACATTGCCGGGCTCGTAGTTGCCGTTGTTGTCGGGGTACCGGTCCAGCGTCGTGCCGGCCGGCCTCGGGCCGAGATTGGCGTCGATCCAGGCGATGAACACGCGCACGTCGTGCCATGGTGCGCAGACCGTGATGCCGCGCCCGCCGTAGAAGGCGAATGACGGATGGCGGCTGTCGTAACAACGGACCATCATGTTGCGCCAGGTCTGGTACAGCGGGTGCCGGGATAGCCCGTGCCTGGTCACTGCGGTCAGACGGGCGGGCGACTGCTGGTTACGGGCGAGGTTCGCCTGGCCTTCCGGCGTGGCGTGCCAGTCCGTGAGGGCACGGGACGCGACCGCGAGCTGTTCGGGCGACCCCACCCATGACCGCAGCATGGGCGGAACTTCGCCGCGCGGGTGCCGGGCCAGCCCGTCGTACCGGGCGCACCCGCACGAGATGACGCGCCCGCTCAGCAGCTCCGGTATGCGCGCGAGCGTGGTGTTCCCGCAGTCGCACCGGCACTCTGCCGCGCGGTAGGTCTTGCCGCCGCGCCCCGGCTTGCGCGTCTCCGGGTTGATGACGGTCAGGCGGCCGAACCGGTCGTCCGTGCTGACGTGCAGGGCCGTGGGCCGGCCGCCTGAACCGCTCATCGTGTTTCCTCCCGGTTAGTTGGTAGTAACCACGTAATTGATCTTACGGGTTGGTCGTGGCAACGTACAAAATGTTCGTGCTGTACGCGCCGGGCGCCACGGTCGGCGCCAGGGTGGCGAGCCAGTCCTGGCTGACGTGGAAGCCCCCGGTGGGGTTGGTCGTGTTGAACGTGAGGACCGGGGTGTTGCTCAGCGTCTGCCTGCCCTGGTCCAGCTCGCCGCCGCCGACCTGGTTGGTCTGGTACGACAGGTCGCTGGCCGGGAAGCTGGCGTTGCCGGTGCTCGGGTCAGGCGCGGACATCGCCAGCGAGAACCCGTGCTGCGCGTTCGTCGCGATGGTGAACTTCACCGCGGCGGGGGCGTTCTGCCCGGGGACCAGGCTGAACGACGGCGAGGTGTCGAACGCGAAGCTGATGTTCGTGTTGACGGTGATCGTCGCCGTGCCCGACGAGCTGGCCGGCGTGTCCGCGAACGCGGGGCCGGCTGCCCCGAGCGCGGCGGCTCCCGCTCCGCCGATGAGGGCGAGAGCGGCGGCGCGGGTCGCGAGCTTGCGGTTGAACTGCATGATGGTTCCTTTTCCCGGGCCGGATTTCAAAGCCCGCCCGTGATTCGCCGGGGCGCCTCGTGCGCTCCGCGGCTGGGTACTGCTCCGCCCGAGGGCGGGTTTTCCCGGCGCTCCGCCCTGATGGCGTGCGCCGGAAACTCGTGGTAGCCGGGGATGAGCCGGCCGGGGGAAGATGGAAGCCGTGACGACGGCCGATTCCCGCGCCCCCGGCTGGCAGCCCGTCGCCTGGACGCCGGAGCGCGAGCAGCGCGGCCGTGTTCCGGATCGCGGCACGTACCGCTGCCCGGAGGATGGCTGCCTGGTGGTGAGCGCCAGCCTGCGGGTGCTGGTGGCGCACGTGAAGGCGCACCGCGAGCCAGGCCAGGCCGAGGCCGAGGCCCGCGCCATCACCGAGGCCCGCAGGCGCGATACCATGCGGCGCATCCAGGCCCGCCTGCCCCGGTCGCAGGCCGCCGCTGAGGAGCTGGCCGCCCGCGCCGGGCTAGCCTCCGCTGCCGCTGCCGCGCTGCCTCCGGAGCCGCCCGTCCTGGCGTGCTTCCTGCGCACGCGGGACCGCCCGCCGCCCCCGAAGATGCGCCGCGCCATGGCCGCCCTGCTGTGTGACCCGCGCCGCCCGGACCCGGTCATCGGGGCTGAGGCGGGCGGCAGTAAGCACGTCGCCTGGCGGGCGCGCCACGAGCTGGAGGCCGCCGGCCTGATCGCCCCCTACCGGGCGCTGCCCCCCCGCGGTCGCGAGCCGGGACCGCCCGGCCCGGAGCGGCTGGCCGTCATCGCTGCCCTGACCGCTGACCCGGAACGATCCAGCCGCGAGATCGCGCAGGCGGCCGGCGTCAGCAAAACGCTAGCCGGCAACGTCCGGCGCGACCTGGAGGCGGCCGGGGTCATCTCCTGGTGGCGCGACCCGCGCACGCCGTTCTCATCCGCTCCGGCTGCTGCGGTGAGTGCTTTCGCCGGGCTGGCCAGCGCTGCGAGCACCGCGCCGTCCCTGACTCCTGCGGTGAGTGCTTTCGCCGGGCTGGCCAGCGCCGCCGGGACCGCGCCCGCGGCCGTGCCCGCCGTCGCCGCTGCCGCCGTGCGGCGCTGCCCGTCCCCGCGGCACGACGGCGAGCGCGTGCTGCCGGCGAGCGCGTTCTACCTGAACCGGGTTACCGGCGGCCGGACGTCCTGGTGCCGCGAGTGCATGCGCGAGGCAAAGCGCGAGCAGAGGCGGGACGAGCGGGCCGAGCTGGCGCGGTACCGGGAGCTGCTCGCCGCCGCCGCCGTCCTCGTGCCGTGGCCGCCCGTGCCCCCGGCGAGCGCGGCGGCGGTCACCACCACGGCCCGGTCCATGGCCACGGTGAGCGGCTAGCCTGGACCGTATGAGCGCCACCTGGACTGACAGCCCCGCCGCGGGCCGGGACTTCTCGCTGACCCGCGCCGAGGCCGGGGCCGCCGCCGCCGGGGCGCTGGCCGCCGGGGCAGCCGCGCAGGGCAGGAGCACCGGCACCGCGGTCACGGCCGGGAGCGCCGGGCGGTGCCACGCCGGGATGATCGATGACCCTGGCCCGGCTGCGATCGCGGCGGCCCGCGCGGCTGGCTGGCAGCCTTAGCCCGGCCGTGGTCTCAGATCCCGCGCAGGTGCATCACCACGCCGGGCTTGGCGGCTTTGTCCGGACGTCCGGAGGATCTGGCCGGCCTGCGCGGCGCGGGCTCCGGCTTTGCCGCCTGGGTCATCACGCCGGCCCCGGCCGCGGACCACGTCTCGAGCCCGGCCGCGTACTCGCGGATCGCCCGGTCCGTGCACGCGGGCAGTTTCCCCCCTTCGGGCCGCGTGGCAAGGACCCGCTGCGGGCCGTGCGCGACGCTGAGCCAGCCGGCCCGCGCCAGGGCGTTGCACAGGCCGCGCAGCCCGGCACCGAAGTGCTCCGGCGCGGTCTCACCGGGCGTCACGCGGTAGTACGCGGCCGGGTCAGCGGGCTCCGGCGTGCCGGCCGACCGCTCCAGCGACTGGTGGCTCGTGCGCGAGCCGACGACGGTGATCTTCGCGGTCATGGTCCTGTCTCCTGATCTGTGTGCCTCTTGCGGTCTGCGCCTAGCTCGGTCAGGTGCAGATGTGCAGGTGCTTGCCCCCTACGCAGGCGCGCACGTGGCCTCCGATGCCTGATCCGCCCGTGCCCGTGCCTGTGCCTGGGTCCTGGGCGTACGGGTCCTGGGTGGGCTCGGCGGACGGCGTGTACGCGGGCACCGGCTCGGCGGGCGCGGTGACGGCCGGCCCTGGGTCCGGCGGTGCCGTGTGGCTGTCCGCGTTAGCTGCGGCCAGGCCGATGATGCCGCACAGCACGGCCACGCCCATGGTGACCAGGACCCACGCGCCGCGATGACTCCGCCGCGACCGCCTCGGATTGCGCGGGTTCGGGTCCTGCGGTACCTGGCCGCCGTCTTGCGGAGCGGTTACCGCCGTGACTGCCTGGACTACGAGCGCGAACACTGCCCGGGAAAGGTCCAGCAACGCGGGCTCACCTGGCAGCGCCCCGCCCTGGCGCACAATGGCCTCCAGGATCTCCATCGTCGCGGTCGTGACCGGCTCCTTGGCGTCCACGACGCCGGTCGCGACATCCTCATCGGTGAGGTTCGCGGTGACCGTTACGATCGCGAGCGCGACGGCCTCATTGATCTCGTCCTCCAGGTGGTCTCGCCGGGGCTCGCCGTCCGGGAGCGTGGCACCGTGCTGGGCGGCGGTCTCCATGATCTGCGCCGTCGCGGCCACCATGGCGGCCTTGAGCCGGTCAGCGCCGGCGGGGCTGGTGTTGCTTACGGTCATGTCGTGTCTCCTGATCGTTTCGTCGGGTCGCCCTCGTGGCGCCCGTGGCCGGCCAGGTGCGAGCGCGTGCCCGTACCTGGCTGACCACGCGGGTCAGCGGGCAGCTGGATGTTCCGGACGTCCGGACGGTTCACGCGCCCAGGCACAGGTCGTCGTGCGCGGGGCACTCCACGACGCTGTACGCGTAGGGCTCGCCGGCGGACAGCCCGTCGCGGTGGTCCAGCCACGGCCGGTGCGCCGGCAGCAGCAGCGCCAGCACCGCGAGGATCGCCAGCGCCAGGGACATCACCGCCGCCTGCGCGCGGGCCGGGCTCATGCCCAGCTGTGGTGTTTCGCGGCGTGCAGCGCGCTGCGCCGGGTGCCCGCGCTGGTGACGTACGAGCGCTGCCCGCCGCGCTGGCTGGCCTGCGCCCGGGTCCGCGCCCAGCCGATCACGACGCCGCCTCTGACTACGTAAAAACGGCGGGATCGGCGGGGAGTCCGCGCGCTCACGACGCGTCCGCGGTCTCGATGCCGTACCGCTCGCGGAACGCCTTCACCTGGTCCTGAAGCCAGTAGCGCAGGCTGTCCACGGTCATGCTGCGGTGCCCGTGGCCCTCGTAGTCCGCCTCGGCGTCCACGCGGCGCACGAACGGCTGCCCGGTCAGGCCGAGCGCGTCGGCGAGGTGCGCGAGGAACGTCTCCAGGTCGCGCGGGTAGCCGTAGCGGTCGGACAGCACGGTCATCCGCTTGTCCAGCCGGCGCAGGATGGGCAGGATGCGCTCGGCCTCGCGCACGTCGACCTGGCCGCCGTCGAAGTGCACGCGGTAGGCGTACCAGGGCGACGCCCCCCTGGCGGTGGACGTGTCCATCTGCGCCTTGACACGCAGGCCCTTGAGCGCGGATACGCCCTCCGGCACGCCGTCAATCTCGTAGCTGTCCACGTCGTACGCGTCGTACTCCTGGCGGCCGAACTTGCCGCGCGCCAGCACGACGGGCTGGACGTACACGTGCGCGTACCTGTCGCCGAAGCTGTTGCTGCTCTCGACGCGCACGAACAGGCGCAGGTCAACATCGGTCTTGATGGTCTTGGTGGTCATGTCTGTCTCCTGATCTTTGGTGGGTGAATCTCCGGACGTCCGGAATCCTTAGCTGGCTTTCGGCTCGGTGTAGCCCATCCGGTGCGCGACCTGCGCGAGCCGTCCGGTCGTGACCGCGCCCGGTTCCGGGACGTTGGCTATGACCGTGTTGTTGCTGTTCGAGTAGTGGGTGCCCCACTGCGAGCGGTGCGCGGTCGTGATCTTGCGCAGCAGCCGCCCGTCCGAGGTGACGGTGAGCGTGATCCACGTGTCCGGCTTATCCGGCTTGGTCGCGCGGACCTGCGCCACCGTGCGCCCGTTGTGCGAGCTGATCTTGGCCATGGTGAATGTCTCCTGATCTGTGGCGGGGGGAATCCCCCCTTCAGTGGGTTGTCCAGCCGGTCTGCGCGTGGTCGGCCATGGCCTGCCACGGGTCCGGCTGGCGGGTGGGGGCGTGGTACGGCGCGCGGGCCAGCTCCGCGTAACCGCCGCGCCGGGGTGGCGGGACCGGCTGCCACTGCGGCGCGATGTCATCGGGATGCACGGCCACGGGGACCGCGCGGGGCACGTACGGGAAGTCGCGCTCGGCTGGCTCGCGCCGGGGCTTGCGCATCGTCTTGCTCATGGTGTTTTCTCCTGGTCATGCGAGCGCCGCGCCGGCCCCGACTCGGGGGCTTTGGGATGGCCGGCGCGGCGCGGGTACGGGGGGTCAGGCGCTCACGCGGGCGCGGCTGCGGATGGCCGCCAGCCTGGCCTCGGGCGAGGTGCGGGCGGTGCGGCTGCGCGCGGCTGACGGCCTGGCCACCTTCGGCGCGGCTTTGACAGCGGCCGGCTTGGTGCCGACCTTGGCGGTCGTGCGGCCCGTGCTCCGGGTACGCGCGGCGGGCTTGGCAGCGGCGGGCTTGGCAGCGGCGGGCTTGGCGGCGGGCTTGGCGGCGGGCTTGACGGCCTGCGGCTTGCGCGCGACGGTGCGCCTCGTTACCGTGACGTCCGGCTCGTGGGCCACGGCGATGGTCGTGCTGCCGTCGCCGGCCAGCGTGATCTGCACGCGGGCGCCCTCGGTGGCGATGACGAGCGTGTCGCCGATGCGGGCGAATCGCTTGCTGCCACGGGTGAAGTAAATCGTCTCGGGGCTGCTCAGTACGGTCATGATGTGTCTCCTGATCTGTTGTCAGTGTGTGGTGGCCTGGCTCATCGGTGCGGGTAGGCCATCTCCCGCAGACGCGCGCCCGGCTGGCCAGTACGCCGGCCGGGTACGCGTTATCGCCATGTGTGGCGGCAGCGGTCAGGCCGCGCGCAGCTTGCGGCCACGGGACGCGCGCTTGACGGCCGGCTTGGCCTGCACGGGGAGCACCAGGCCGGCTGCTATGCAGTCCGGGCAGCCCGTCTGCGGGTCGCTGGCGTCGTGCTCGGGCAGGCCCTTGCGCGGCGTGTGGATGAACACCTCGTCGTCGTCGTCCGCGTCGTCGTCGTCGTCCGCGTCGTCGTCGTCCTGCGCGGCCTCGGCCTCGGCCTCCAGCAGCTCCAGCTTGGCGTACGCCTTCAGCAGCTCGCCCTCCAGCCGCGCGACGTTGGCGCGTGCCTTGGCCAGCGGGTCGATCTCGCCGGCGTCGTCGCCGTCCGCGTCGTCCGCGTCGTCGTCCTGGTCGTCGTCCTGGCCCTTGGGTGCCTTGCCGTTGCGCTCGTCACGCACGGCCTTGGCCTCGGCCACGGTCCAGAGCGGCTTGCCGGACGGTGACGGCCCGTTGACCAGGTCAACCCGGTCGTCCTGCGCGTTCAGGATCTCGTGCACGCTGAACGAGTTCTCGGACCGCTCGTCGGGCGCGTAGGCCAGCGCGGTGGTCCGCCAGTTCATCAGCGTCTTGGGCGCGAGTTCGTCACCCGCGATCTCGGCCGCGAGCGTCGCGATCGTCTGCTCGCCGTAGGTGACGGTCTCGCACGCGGCGGCGACGTCGCCCAGCTCCCACTGGGAGCGCTTCAGCGCGGTGTACGCCTTGCGCCCGCGATTGACGGCGGTGCGGAACTTGATGGTGGTGTCGGTCATGATCTGTCTCCTGATCATCGGTGGGTTGGCCTGGCTCATCAGTGCGGGTAGGCCATGTCCCGCAGACGCGCGATCGTCCGGACGTCCGGAGGATTCCGCGCGTTATCGCCTAGTGGCTGAGGTAGGTGACTCCCACCCACGCGCAGAGCGTGAGCGTGAGCCAGAGGGTGACGAACAGGTACGCGGGCAGCCGGCCGGTCATGCGCTCACGCGGCTTTCAGCGCGGCGCGCGGCTAGCTCGGTGCGGACGGCATGCGCGGCGGCAGCCGGCCCGCGTGCCAGGTCCAGCGACGTGAGCACGTCGGTGCGGACGTCGGCTAGGTTCAGTGCGGTCCATACGGGCATCGGTGATCTTCCCCTGATCTGTGATGGAGCGTGTCTCTCACGCAGGCCGCGCGTACGCGTGTCGGTACGTGCGGCCTGCGCGGGGGCCGGCCAGCATCCCGCGCGATGCTGGCCGGCGGCTCGGTGGCGTTCCCGCAGCTCAGGCAGCGGCGTGCCTGGCGCGCAGCGCGGCCAGCCTGCGGCCTGCGGCAGTGTCGGGCACCTCGGTGGTCTTGACCGCGTACGGCTTGGCGGTGCTCTTGGCGGCCGGCTTGGCAGCGGCCTGCGGCTTGGCGGCCGGCTTGGTGCGCGGCTTGCGCGCGGCCTGCGGCTTGGCGGCCGGCTCGGTGGCGCGGACCATGATCACGCCGGTAACGATCGCGGGATTGTGCGCGGCCAGCCATGCGGTGATCTCGGGCATGACGTCGGTCCGCGTGTCGTCGGTGCCGTTCGCGAACGTGACCGTAGCGGTGAACACATCGGCCGGCGCGGCCTGCGGCTCACTCACGGCCGGCGCGGTGACCTTGGGCGCGGCCTGCGGCTCACTCACGGCCGGCGCGGTGACCTTGGGCGCGGTGACCTTGGGCGCGGTGGCCTTGGGCGCGGTGGCCTTGGGCGCGGTGGCCTTGGGCGCG
>AR_comb_assmDRAFT_10199555_pt1 | contig 35014 bp, 30 predicted proteins | sample ArasoioldDNA_FD_10543 | JGI IMG/M metagenome (IMG submission 10543) | reverse complement strand
TCTTCTTCGTTGCCATTGAAGGTGCCTCCGTGAACGATTTTCCCTTGCAAGGGTTAACCACTTTGGGCCCTTGATCTGAAGAACCAACCCTACTCATAGTATGGGAAGGCCCTATAACCCAAGATATTGCGGCACGATGAACGAAGTGTCAATAGAATTCTGCATTCAAGAAACGAAATTCGTCGATCGTCGTTGGTCGTTGGCCGAACTTCCCCGAACGACTGACGACCATCGACAACCGACTGGTAGTATCGCCACATGCGCCGCGATCCCATCGAGCTTGAGATTTTCAAGAACGTCTACCACTCCATCGCCGAAGAGATGGGGGCTGCGCTGCGGAGAACGGCCTTTTCCCCAAATATCAAGGAGCGGCGCGATTATTCGTGCGCAGTCTTCGATGGCGACGGCCAGGTCATAGCTATGGGCGATCACATGCCGGTACACCTGGGATCGATGCCGATGTCTGTACAAGCCGCGATTGACGCGGCCCCGATGCACCCGGGCGATATGGTGATGCTGAACGACCCTTTTTGCGGTGGTACGCACCTGCCGGACATCACTCTTGTGGCTCCTGTGTATGTATCCAAGCGCGAGAAAAGGGGACACGTCTCTCCAGATTTCTACGTCGCGTCGCGAGCACATCACGCCGACGTCGGCGGAGCTTATGCCGGTTCGATGGGGCTGTGCCGCGAGATCTATCAGGAAGGTGTACGCATTCCGCCGGTCAAGCTGATGCGTGCCGGAAACATGGATCGCGATGTGCTTGCGATGCTGCTGAATAATGTCCGCACGCCAGAAGAACGTGAAGGAGACCTTGGCGCCCAAATCGCCGCATGCCACACCGGGGCGGAGCGGCTTCGGGAAGTCTGTGCCCGTTACGGGGTCGAGAGGGCGAAGCGAGCAGCGGCAGATCTGCTCGGTTACGCCGAAGAACTCATGCGCGCATTCTTGCATCGGGTTCCCGCGGGTGAATACCAGGCCGAGGATTTCCTGGACTCGGACGGGATCACCGAGAACCCAGTCCGCATCGCTGTCAACATCAGGTTCCATCCCGCAGACAAGAAGCAATCGATGGTCACCGTCGATTTCACCGGGAGTGATCCGCAGGTTGAAGGTAGCATCAACGCCGTCGAGGCGATTACGTACTCGGCATGCTTCTATGTCTTTCGCTGTCTGCTAACGGAAGACGTGCCTGCGGCGGCTGGACTCATGCGGCCGATCGAGGTTATCGCTCCGGAAGGCACGATCGTGAACGCCCGGCCTCCTGCGGCTGTGGCGGGAGGAAACGTCGAAACCTCCCAGCGCATTGTCGACGTGCTGCTGCGTGCTCTCGCGCAGGCGATTCCTGACAACATCCCAGCGGCTGCTTCCGGGACGATGAATAACCTGACGATCGGTGGCATTGATCCGCGTACTGGCGAGCCTTTCACCTACTACGAAACTATTGCCGGAGGGATGGGAGCCCTGCCCGGCAAGCCCGGCGTGTCCGGCGTTCACACGCACATGACGAATTCACTAAACACCCCGGCGGAGGCCTTGGAATACGCCTACCCAATGCGGGTGCGGACTTATTCTCTGCGTCCTACGAGCGGGGGGAACGGCAAATTTCCCGGGGGTGCGGGCATTGTCCGCGAAATCGAAGTGCTCACCGACTGCGAGGTGACCCTGCTCGCCGACCGGCGCTCGCGGGGCCCGTGGGGATTGTCCGGCGGATCAGATGGCGCGGCTGGAAGGGCAACAATTTTGCGACAAGGCGGCTCGCTCGAACCGATGCCGGGGAAATTCAGTACCCGTCTGCGTAAAGGAGAACGTATACGCATTGAATCGCCCGGCGGTGGAGGTTGGGGAAACTCGATTAGAAGACTCTGAATACATGTTCGTTCCAGAGTCGGATGATTGGCGTGGAGAGTGAAAAGATCACTTCCTACTTCGTTCGGTACTCGAAGACGCCATCGCGAGCGGAACTACAAGGTTTGGCCCGACGCCCGCGCCCACTCCGCGGCCGCCCGCATCCGTTCCCGCTCCTGTTCCAGGCGCGCGCGCTCGCCCAACAGTGCCGCGTGAATCCCAGGCAACAGCTCCCGCAGACGTTCTACCTGTTTCCGGTATTTGGTCAGTTCTTCCTGCAGTACCGCATCTTTGTCGGCGGGCATCGATCGCAACCACATACCGGCGCGCATCAGCTCCGATAAGAGTGCACTCATTCGTTGCGGGCTTATTCCCCTCGAAGTGGTTTCTTGTGATGAGCCCGACATAGGCAGGCTGTCCATTAAGAACGAGAGGCGGCCGGTCGATTCATGGAGTTCGAAGGCAATCTGGTGCATCTCGAGGGTGGGCATCAGGCGTTCCATCCTGATCCGGATTGGCGTTCGGTCGACACTTCCGGCTGGGCCGGGACAGGAGCGAGGTCTTTCTCCACCTGGCACCAGGCCTCGTGCACTTGCATCAGATGCGCGATCTGCTGCTCGATCCCCGCCGCCGATTGTTTACCCTGCGCCTCGACCAGGCCCGCCTGCAGCTGTTGGTAGAAACGCTCCAGGTCGGTTGCGACCTTTCCTCCGCGCTCTTTGTCGAGTGTAGCCTGCAGGTGCCCCACGATGAGAATCGCATGATTGATTTCGCGCGTACGTCCTTCGATGTCTCCGCGGCGATGCGCTGCCAATGCGCGCCTTAGGTCTTCCACTGCCTGCTCATACAGCAGGATGACCAGCCGCACTGGGCTGGCACCCGCCACCGCTGCTTCCCGATACGACAATCCCGGATTCATGACTGAAACCTGCTGCTCCTTTTAGGAGGATGAACTATTGCCACTTCCCTGATCCATCGTTCCCAGGATCTGCGTGACTTGCGCCAGCAACAGCGGATAGGCCTGCAGCGATGCATTCACCTGGCTGAACTGATGCGTGAGCTGCGTTTGCTGGGCGGTCAATTGCAGTTCAAAGTTGCTGATACTGTCGGAGATGTTCTGCTGCTGTTGCTTGTTCTGCGCCAGATCCACATTGATCAAGCCTTCCGTTGGATCGGTCAAGTTCGTCAGGTCCGTGTGAAACGCGTTGGCAAAGCCAGTCGATGTCTCGTTCTGGAAAAAATTCAGAACGGCGGAGGGATTCGCTGCCATCACCTCGCTGACGCTCTTGCCGTCGGGCGTGGTGCCCATGGTCAGAGTGCCATCGTTGTTCATGTTGATTCCCATCGCCGCCAGGTTGACCAGCCCGTCATTCCCTGTCACCGAGAAGGTTACGTCTCGCATCAGGATGCTTTGCAGCACGCGTAACGCGCTGTCGGAACCCAGTGGACCCTGCGCGTTCGTCGCGGCATTCACGGCAAACTGCGAGTTGATGTCGTTCACCACCGAGTTGTACGCATTCACAAACGTGGTGATGGCGTCCATCGCCTTTTCAGTATCAGGGCCAACCGTGAGCTGAACCGTGCTGCCCTGCGCAGCCCCCACCAGATTTAACGTCACGCCTGAGATCGCTCCTGCAACGGTGTTGCTGGCACTGGAGTATGGGATCCCATCGATCGTCAGCGAAGCATTCGTGCCGCCCGCTGGAGCGTTGAAATTCAAAACCGTCGTATTGTTCGTGATCGCCAGCGCTCCCGGCGTTCCGGTCGCTGTACTGGTAATGGCCAAGCGCGCCCCATTGGCGTCTGTCACGACCGAGGCGGAAATTCCCCAATTGTTCTCCGTGCTCTGCTGATTGATCGAATCGGCCAGCTTGTTCAGCGTGTCATTGGTGCCGGCAGTGATCTGAATATCAGCAACCGTTCCGCCGCTGCCGCCAATCTGCACCTTCAGGTCGCCCGACGTCGCATCGGTCGGCAGAATGGACACGTCTGCGCCTCCCGCCACCGAGTCCGTATATACCAGTCCCGAGCTCGCAAGATTGTTGACGACAATGTTGTGATTTCCCGCCGGCGCCGTACTATCCGCCGATGCCGTCAAGATTGCCGTATTGGAAGAAGTCGCCGCCTGGCCGGTTAGCGCGCCCAAAGGATCTGACAGTGCGGTCACTGCGCTTGCAAGGTTGTTGAGATCGTTGTTAACGAGTCCTAATAGACCGGCTTGCGTTTGCAGCGTCACCTGCTCCGACTGCCATTCCACGAGCTGGCCGCTCTTCTGATTCAGGATCTGGTTCACCAGCGAATTTACGTCGATTCCGTCCCCGTTCAACAAGGTTGTGGGATTAAGACTAATCGGCATCAGGATTGCCCTCCTTCTCGCGCAGCTTCGGCCTTTCCTGCCCGGTCTTTCGCCTGCTTCTCGAGCGCCTGTTCAATCGCACGGGCCAGACCTAATACCTGTGAGCTTGGAACTTGCAGAATGACCTGGCCAGACCCGCCTGGAACGGAATTCCCCGTCAGCGATATTTCGTCCTCGGCGGCTCCCAAAGTCGTTGCCATCGGAGTCTCCACCGGCGGCCCCAAGGCCCTCGAACAGATACTCCCACGCCTTCCAGAGAACCTCCCTGTTCCCATTCTGATCGTGCAGCACATGCCCGCGGGATTCACCGCACCATTCGCCGAGCGCCTCAATAAGCTTTGCGACATTCAAGTCCGGGAAGCCACTCATCGCGAACTCCTCAATTCCGGTGTCGCCTACATTGCCCCCGCTGGTTCACATATGCGCGTTGCGCGACGCATATCAGATTCGCGCCCTGTCATCACGCTCCATCGCGAACCTTCGAGCGCCATGCACGTTCCCTCAGTTGATGTGTTGATGAAGTCGGTCGCCGCCGTCTTCAAGAATCGTGCGATGGGAATCATCATGACCGGGATGGGCTCCGACGGCTCGGAAGGAATCGCCGCAATCTATCGCCAGGGTGGATTAACGATTGGCCAGGACGAGGCCAGTTGTGCAGTTTACGGAATGCCTCGGGCCTGTGCGGATCTCGGCGTTCTCTCCCGCACGGTCCCTTTATCCCAGATTCCTACTCAGATTCTTCACGCGACACGCCCACACCAGCATGCCTAGATTCGTCTCGTCACTCGTTTGCTACTTTGGACTCGTCAACACCGTGTCATACGGATCCAAAACAATTTTGTGGGTTCCGGCAGGCGCTGTCAGGTGAAAGGTCGATTCTTCTCCATCCGCAAAAACGCGCCCGAGCAGCACAAGCTGCTTTCCGGACGCTGCGTATACCGGAACCGACGTCACCAGATCCTGCGGCGCATCTTTTTGCACGATGGTCCCCGTCACTACGGAACTCGTCCCCTTCGGAGTGAACCGGACCCCCTTCAATTCCAGCCGTGGCATTGACGTTCCGTTGATCCATCCAGTCAGAAACCAGTCGAGCGAATTCTTGCCTTCATACTGCAGCGACGACGGAAGCTCTTCCACAAACACTTCCAACAACTCGGCCGTGCTGACCGATTTCCCTTCGTATCGCTCCCTCACCTTTCGCAACGCTCGCACAAACGGTTCGTCGACTCCACTCTGGCTTGGGGTTTTGCGACCTTTCTCCTGCTCGGCGGCATCCTTCAACATCGTCCTGAGCATGTGGAACAACCACGCGCCGCGGCCATAGCTGATTGCTTCATATCCCGATGGAAATCGCGACGACAGCAATCGCGTCCCTAACGTCACCGGACCCGCCTCCATCGGCGTCATGCCATCCTTGTTTTTCTCAACCAGGGCGCCACGGTACCCTTCCATAACCTGCCGGAAGCCCGACGGATTCTTCTCCTGCAACATCATGAGCGCGCAATAGTTCGCCAAGCCTTCGGAGTACCACTGATCCCGATAGCTGTCCCACATCACAAGATCGCCCCACCACTGATGCGCCGTCTCGTGGACCGGCACCGATTCCTGCAGCAAACTTCGATGCGGCTCGTAGTGCAGTTGTTCCCGCTGTTGCTGATCAAGAAATGCGTAGGATGACAAAAAAATCAGGCCCGGCCATCCTTGACTCTCGCGTCCCGGCATCTGCGTAAGCGCGAGATGACTGTAGGGAAATGGTCCAAAGCGCTCCGCGAAATACTGGATCGCCCGTGCCGCTGACTCGCCCACCGTCATTTCCGTGTGCGTCGGTGCCGGACGCGACGGAAGCATCACCCGCGGCCTCTGTTTGATCAGTTCCGACGGTACTGGCGGGATTACCTCAACATGCGGCGCTGGAAAATTTCGCTCCACTCCTGTCGCCGCATACGTCTCTACCTCGATGTCCCCGGCGCGCGTGGTCGCCTCTCGGTATTTCCCCAGATTGAATCCCGCGAGTGGAATGGGCCGATCCGAAACCCACCGCGATGTCTGTTCCCCCGCTGCTTTCGCAATGCTGTCGGTCGCAAACTGAGCCTGCTTCCCGGTTGCGACCAGTGTCCAACCTTGCGGGTAGCTGAACTGCAGATCGAAGTCCGCCATCTCCATACCGCGATTCGGATACCACGTTCCGCGCGCGCCGACATACAGCAAGCCGCTGCCTGCCTCGGCCAGAACTTCGCCACCGTATGCAAACTCAAACTCAAACTTCTGCCCCGCCTTCAACGGCTGCGGCATCACCACCGCCACAAGGTCGTTGCCTTGCCGTGAGAGTTGTGTTCCTGCCAGCGCAGGGTTGTGGATAAACTCCACCGGCTCGCCATCGAGCTTGAGGCTCTCAATTTGCAGAAATCGCGACAACTCAAACATCAGCGTGCGCGGTCCGCCTTCGATCACCTCGCACTCCAGCTTGGCTCGCGCGTGAATCTCCTTCGGAGGCACCACATCTGTCGTAATCGCATAGCGACGAATAGCAATTGGACTCGGCCGCTCCCTTTCTACTTGGACTTTTCCGTCGGTGCCTGCATGTCGCGCATTCCTGGCTTGCGGCGCCACGAATGAACTCCAAACATCGTAGAAGTTCTCACCGTTGTCGTTTGTCTTCGCCTGTCCTACCTGGACTTGTTCCTCAGCGGTCGAATCGTAGAACACATCAAAGACGCCGCTCTTCCCCCCTTGCAGCCGAGCATGCAGGAACTGGTCGCCTTGGCCCCCTCCCGTCCCCGGACCCGCATCGGAGGGTCCCCCGTTCACGGGAAGCATCCGGCTGAATGTCAGCATCAGCCGCATGGCATCGATTACCGCCAGGTTCTTCGCCGTCGAACCCCACTGGTTCACAAACTCTTCTTTGTTATCGCTCTCCCGCAGATCCGGGCGAAGCTCCGCCGCGGCATCGTCGTTAAAACGAAAATATGCAGTCGCGAAACGCTCCTCCAGGATCGCCATCCCCGTAAACAGCGCCATCGATCGCCGTTCCACTTCATTCGGGGGCGTCAGCAGAATTTCCCCTTCTCCTTCAAAGAAGGCTCCCGTAATTCGTCCCATCACATCCTGCGTGAAAGCGATCGTTCCATCGTCCAGACTGATTTGAATCGACGATCGCGTCAGCGATGCTCCACGCACGCGGTACACCCTGGCCGGATCCAGTCCCACCTGTCCGAGTTGCAGGTAGAGAGTCTCCGCAGGCTTCTCCGCGGCACTCATCGCCACCGGGAAACACACTGCAATTGCGATGAACGACAACCACATTACTCGGCTCGTACGTAGTACCTTCGTCACGTGGGTTCGCAGTTCCTCCGTTGCTAGAATGCGCCTGAATGCGCCTACGTGTCACCTTTCTATTGTTCTGCCTGGCGCCGGCCTCCAACGCTGCGTGGGCTGACACCATTCATCTCAAGAATGGCCGAACTATTGTCGCGGATCATGTTCGCGAAAACGGCACTCGCTACGAATACGAGATCGGCGAAGACACCTACGCCATTCCGAAATCCTCGGTCGACCGCATCGATGCCGGCGGCGTCCCCGTTCGAGGCAGCACTGGTGCTGCGAAAGTCGCAGACCTGCCCACTTTCACTCCCGCCGACAGCCTGGCCAATGAAGGCGACCTCGTCGGAAAGATCATCCAGGAAGGAAAAATTAACCCCGAATCGCTCGCGGCACTCGAGTCCAGAGGCAATCCGGAACTCAGTGCCACCGCCAACTTCATTGCCGGCAAGTTCGAGTTCGATCACGGGAACATCGCCCAGTCCCGGCAGCATTTTGAAAACGCTCTTCGCTTTCAGCCTAACAATTCCACCATCCTTATCTATTTCGCCGCCGTTCTGGTACGAACCGGGAACGCTAGCCAGGCAGTTTCCTATGCGCAGCGCGCCGTCCAGGCAGCGCCTAGTTCTCCCGACGCTCACACCATGCTCGGTTATGCACAATTCGCCTCCGATCACACCAAAGAGGCCATCGCATCCTGGAAGCGTTCTCTCGAACTCCGTCCTGATTCCGCCGTACAACAGTTTCTGGCTAAAGCTCAGCGCGAGCAGAATGTCGAATCAGAATTTTCGCAGGGGGAAAGCACTCATTTCACTCTGCATTACGAAGGCCGTCAAACCTCGGAATCCTTTCGCAGCCAGATCCTGCAGGTCCTCGAAGCCGATTATGACGACCTCGTACGCGATCTCGGCAATCCCCCCCGCGACAACATCCTAGTCACGCTTTATACCGAGCAGGCCTTTTTCGACGTTACGCAAGCCCCGACCTGGTCCGGCGCCATGAACGACGGAAAACTGCGCATCCCCGTCAGCGGGCTCAGTTCCGTCACCTCTGAACTCGCTCATGTCCTGAAGCACGAACTGGCTCACTCCTTTATTACTCAGCTCAGCGCCGGACGTTGCCCACCCTGGCTGCATGAGGGGATCGCTCAGTTCGTCGAGCCGAAAAACCTCGGCGGGGTCGGACGTCAGCTCTCCCAGCTATTCAAGGCCCAGCACTACATCCCGCTGAATGTGCTCGAGGGCAGTTTCCTTCGCTTTTCTGGTTCTGAAGCCCATCTCGCATACGCCGAGTCGCTTGCCGCTGTCTCATACATTAACGATTCCTATGGGATGAGCGACGTCCAGCGCCTTCTCCAGCGCATCGGCCAGGGCAGTTCCACCGAAGCTGCTCTGCGTGCCACCATCCATTCCGACTACGGGCAGCTCGAATCCGACCTGGCAAGATACCTGGCCGATAAGTATGGCGAGTGATCTCTTCCCCTACCTGCAACTCCTATGCTAGCTTCGCCCTTGGGCTTTTCTGCCATGCTCTCCCGTTTTCTGTCCAACCATACCGCGCTGCCCGTAGCCGTCGAGCCGGTGCCCACAGTTTTCCCCAAGATCGAGGGTGCCGATATCGCTGCCGTCTTCGTTGGCAAGCGCGTGGCGGGAGACTTCTATGACTCCATTCGCGTCAGCTCTGAGCGTGTCCTGATCGGCATGCTCGACATCGCGGGCCGCCGGGAGAACAATCGCAGCTTGCTGGTCACAGCGCAGGACATTTTTCGCAGTCTCGGCACCGAGCTCTTTTCCCGTTCCGACATCAACGAATCCGATGCCATGACCGAGCTATCCCTGCGGCTCAATCGCACCATCATCGATGTCTGTTGTGGCGTCCACTCCTGTCCCGCCTTCATCGCCTGCTACCACGAGAAGTTTGGCACCATCTGCTACACCAACGCCGGACATACCCCTGCGCTACTCCGCGATGGCACAGGCGTTACAGAACTAGCCCCGACCGGACTTCCCCTAGGTCTCTTTTCCCACGCCACCGCCGAAGCTCCAACGGTCGGCTTGGCGAAAGGCGCGTCGTTGCTAGTAGTGTCCCGTGGAGTCATCGACACTGAAGGCGGCGACTCCTCCGATGCTTTTAGTCTCGACCGTGTAAAGGACATCTTTCAGACCGCTCCCACCGCTTCCGCCAAAACGCTCTGCTCCTCGGTCCTGACAGCCGTAGCCCAGTTCTCCGGTGACACTCCTCTGAAAGACGATCGCACCGCCCTGGCTCTGGTTCGTACCACCTGAAGGGGCCAAAAGCTGGATCGTGAGGCACCCCCTCAGCCTCTCCCCGCATCCTTTCTGGAGGAGTTAAAATAAAGTATTGGCCTTAGCTCACCGTTTTCTCCGCAAGCCCAGGTAGCGGAACGGCCCAAAATTCCTATGAAGAAACTTCTCTTTACCCTTATTGCTCTTGCTTGGATGCCGGCCCTCGCGGCCGGACAAGTCGTCGAAGAGATCATCGCTCGGGTGAACAGCCAGATCATCACCAAGTCCGAATTCGGCCGCAGCAAAGACCAGTTGCGCGACGAGGCTAAGCAGCAAGACCCCACCAATGCCGAGAAAACCTACACCGACCGCGAAAAGGATGTCTTGCGCGATCTCATCGACCAGCAGCTTCTCTTGGACAAGGGGAAGGATCTCGGTATCTCCGCCGACACCGACCTCATTAAGCAGCTGGATGGGATGCGTAAGGAAATGAAGCTCGCTACCCTGGAAGATTTGGAAAAGGAAGCCGAGAAGCAGGGTGTCTCGTGGGAGGACTTCAAGCAGACGCAGCGCAACCGTATCATCACGCAAAAAGTCATTGGACAGGAAGTTGGCGGGCACCTGGCTCTAAACAAAGATGACGTGGAGAAGTTCTACTACGAGCATAAAGACGAGATGGCGCATGCGGAGTTCATCCGCCTGAGCGAGATTCTCATCACGCCCAAGGCTGCCCCAGCCACCACAGCGCCCGATCCGAACTCTCCGGCGGCGCCCGATGACGCTGCCAAGCAAGCCGCCGATGCAGCCGCTCTCACTGCTGCCGAAGCCAGGGCAAAAGACGTTCTCAAGCAACTTCATGATGGCGCCGCCTTCGACGAGATCGCCAAGAAGAATTCCGATGGTCCCTCCGCCGCCGATGGCGGAGCTCTCGGGACCTTCGAGCGCGGCAAACTCGCCAAAGAACTTGAAGATAAAACCTTCGCCCTGAAAACCGGGGAAATCACCGATATCATCCGTGTTAAACAGGGCTATGCCATCTTGAAAGTCGAAGAGCACGAAGCGGCCGGCGTCCCTTCCTTGAAGGACGCAACTCCGCGAATCCAGGACGCTCTCTATTATCAAAAGCTGCAGCCCGCTCTGCGTTCCTACCTCACCAAGCTGCGGGAAGATGCTTACATCGACATCAAGCAAGGCTATGTCGACAGCGGCGCCAGCCCCAACCAGACCAAGCCAGTTGAAACCACCACGGCCAAAGAAGCCGATGCCAAAAAGCTAGCCAAGAAACACAAGAAGCTAGGCATCCTCTAGGCAGCGCTAGCTAGCCGGCGAATCGCGGGTAACTCTGCCTACGTAGCGCCGGCATCCTGCCGGCTGTCGCGCGGGCAACTTGCCCGCGCCGCGGGATGCGATGATGTCACCGCGACCGACAGTCCAACCATTCCTCCACCAGATGCCTTATACTCAGACATTCGATGAAGGACTTTTACATCTGCGATTGCTCGCGCCACGAGAACAAAGTCATCACCTCGACCTTCGTGGTCGTCACCAAGCAGATCAAACCCAAAAAAACTGGCGAACCTTACCTCGCTCTCACGCTCGGCGACCGCAGCGGCCAGCTCGAAGCCAAGATGTGGGACAACGTCGAGGATGTTCTGGAAGCCTTCGAGCAAGACGACTTTCTCAAAGTTAAAGGCCTGATCAACAAGTACAAACAACGCTTTCAACTCACGATTCACAAGCTCCGCAAGCTGGGAGATTCCGAAATCGAATTCGCCGACTACCTTCCCAAGACCACAAAAGATATCGACGAGCTCTGGCAGACTCTCTCCAACTTCGTCGCCGGATTCCAGAATGCGCATCTGAAATCACTGGTTCAGGCCTTCATGTCTGATCCGGAGATCTCAGCGGCCTATCGCAATGCTCCTGCCGCCAAAACTCTCCACCACGCCTTCATTGGAGGCCTGCTCGATCACGTCGTCTCGTTATTTCGTTCTTGCGATCTGATGTCCAGGAACTATCCTCAAATCAACCGCGACCTGCTCCTGACCGGCGCCTTCCTGCACGACATTGGCAAGATTCACGAGCTGACCTACAACCGCTCCTTCTCCTACACGACAAAAGGCCAGCTGCTCGGCCACATGATCATTGAACTGGAAATGCTGCAGGCGAAGCTTGCCCACATTCCAGGATTCCCCGAAGAACTCAAGACCATGATCGAGCACCTGATCATCAGTCACCACGGGGAGTACGAGTTCGGCTCGCCCAAACTTCCCATGTTCCCCGAAGCGCTCATGCTGCACTACCTGGACGACCTCGACTCCAAGATGGAGGCCATGCGCGCTCAATTCGAACGCGACTCCACGCTTGATGGTGCCTGGACCAGCTACAATCCCTCGCTAGGACGCCCGCTCCTGAATACGGAAAAATTCCTGAACCCGAAGAAGGCGGCGCCAGAGGAATCAGCCTCTGAACCGGTCAGCGATCATCACGAATCCCGCACCGAATCCGCCAAAGAAGATTCCGCCTTGCCGGGCCTCGTCTCCCAGCGCTAAAGTATTTTTTGTCGCGACCTGTTCTGGCCGCAGGCCAGTAGCGCCGGCATCCTGTCGGCTCTCGCGCGGGCAACTTGCCCGCGCCCGGCCAGAAGTGGAGATTTGCCGAAGTCATCTCGGCTCCCAACTAGAGGAGAAATCGATGGCAAAACGAGCGAAGGCGCCAGAATCCAAGTCAAAGAACTCGTCGCAAACTCCAGCCGCTAATCCTCCCAACTGCACTGTCACACTTCCAGTCGTTCCTGCGCTCTACGGAATGAAAACACCGCATAAGTTCCTTCCTTTCTCGCATGCGGAAGAGCGACTCTCTAATTCCCGTAACTACTGGATCTGCACTGCTCGCCCTGATGGACGTCCGCACTCGATCCCGGTCTGGGGATTCTGGCTGGATGGTGCTCTCTACTTCGGCACCGGACGCACCACAAGGAAAGCGAAAAATATCGCGCACAACGCTAGTCTCTCGGTTCACCTCGAATCAGGAGACGACGTCGTGATCCTCGAAGGTGTTGCTTCTGAAGTCGACATTACCGATAAGCCAACCTTCAAGAAGCTCGATGCGGCCTCGCGCGCCAAATACAAAATGCCGCTCATGGTCATGCCGGAAAGCATTCTCTATTCCGTGCGCCCCAGCATCATTCTGGCGTGGACCGAGAACGACTTCCCCAACAACGCCACCCGCTGGCAATTCGCATAAACAGCCGCAGTCTCGTAGCGCCGTCCAAAGGAATGCTGCTGAGTTTGAACAGGCTGATCTCTGGGATAATACCCACAAGCCATGATCGACTTCAGCCGTTTCGAGATTCTCACCTTCGACTGCTACGGAACCCTGATCGACTGGGAAACGGGCATCCTCTCCGCCCTTCATCGCATTCTCTCGGCCCACGCGAAGCAGATAGACGATGCAACTCTGCTCAAACTCTACGGAGACTTCGAACTCCGCTCCGAGCAACCTCCCTTTCGTCCCTATCGTGAGGTCCTGGCATCGGTCGTTCGCCAGTTCGGAGAAGAACTCAGCTTCACCCCGACCGCCGCAGAGATCCAATCCCTACCGGACTCTCTCGCCAACTGGCGTCCATGGCCCGATACCGTCGCCGCCCTCCACCAGCTCAAATCACGCTTCCGGCTGGCGATCCTCTCCAACGTCGATGATGATCTATTTGCAACAACGCGCCCTAAACTCGGAATCGAATTCGACGAGGTCATCACCGCGCAGCAGGCTCAGGCCTACAAGCCATCTCTAAAACTCTTCGAACTTGCTCTGAGCCGCATCCAAGCCCCGGCCCATCGCGTCCTTCATGTTGGCCAAAGCATCTACCACGACGTTGTCCCCGCTCAGGCTCTGGGACTCGCCACCGTCTGGGTCAATCGCCCTTCGGCCCGCCCAGGCGTAGGCGCAGTCAAAGCTGCCCAGGCCAAGCCCGACCTGACCGTGACCAGCCTCGAAGAGCTAGCCTCCGCAGCAACGCAAGGCTGACGCTCTCGACAAGATTGAATGGGATATAAGAAGAGGACAGAGGATGACCGCACTCTGCCCTAGAAATTCACCGGCAATTTCACAACTTTCTTCTGGATCGCCCACATCACCAGCTCGGCCTTATTGTGAATTCCCAGCTTGCGCATCAGATTGAATTTGTGCGCGTCCACGGTCTTGCTGCTTAGGCCCAGAATGGCCGCCACAGACCGCACTGTCCTGCCTTCCGCCAGCAGTTTCAGCACTTCACTCTCGCGCGCCGTCAACTCCCGCTTCCGCGACGAGATCTCTTCCACCGGGAACTCGCGGATCTCCGCTCCCATAATCTCCCTGCGGATCATCTTCACCAGATCCTCCGAAGTCGTTTGCCGCAAGTCGCACTTCCGCCCCTGGACATCTGCTTCTTCGCGCTCACGATAGGCGAGGAAGATCACCTTGCTCTTGGGAGACTCCTGCAAGATCATTTGCTCTGTCTGTGCGAGGGCACATCCGAAGATATTGGAGTCGGTAATGATGACATCCGGACGGTGCTCGTAAATCATGTGAAGCGACTCGGCGGCATTTCCCGCCTCGGCGATCACTTCCATGTCGGGTTGATCTTCCAGCAGGCGACGCAAGCCTTGGCGCAACAAAACCAGATCATGCGCCAGTACGCAACGGATTCTCTTGTCGTCTCGGATCGGTGTGGGGGCGCGCACAGGTACTTCCTCTCAGGCCAGAACAAATTTGGGAGTGGCGCACCGGAGTACGAAAATCGCAGCGGCGATGCCGACGCCCTCTTATTGTAACCCTCGCGACGATTAAGGGTTGCTCAGGCAATTACATTTATCTTCAAACCGCACCAAACCGGCAACTGTCATAACTTGACAGTGGCAATCTGACCCGAAGCACACAACATCCCAGCCCGCTCAGGTACAATCAAAAATTTAATGTTGCGCTACTTCACTGCCGGAGAATCTCACGGGGAGGCCCTCGTCGCCTTTCTCTCCGGAGTTCCCGCTGGGCTCAAGATCGATCAGGCATTCCTCGATCGTGAACTTTGGCGCCGCCAGCAGGGCTACGGCCGCGGCGGTCGCATGAAGATCGAAACCGACAAGGCCCACATCCTCTCCGGCGTCCGGCACAGCATTACCATCGGTTCGCCCATCTCCGTCCAACTCGAAAATCGTGACTGGAAAAACTGGCAGGAATCCCTCCCCATCGGCGAAGGCGATCCGGCCAAACACAAGCGCGTCGCCTCTCCGCGCCCCGGACACGCCGACCTCGCCGGCGCCCTTAAATACAACTTCCCGGAAGCCCGCTACATCCTCGAGCGCGCGTCAGCCCGTGAATCGGCCGCCCGCGTCGCCATCGGCGCAATCGCCAAGCTGTTCCTCCGCGAACTCGGCATCGAGGTCCTCAGCCACGTAGTCACGACTGGAAGCGTCACGCTCTCAGAGAGCGTACCTTGGGAAAAGATTCTCGCGCTTCACAGCCGAAATGAAGTTCTCCTCAACTGCGCCGATCCCGAAACCGAGCAGCGCATGAAGGAAGAAGTCGACAAGGTCCTCAAAACCGGAGACTCTCTCGGCGGCGTCTTCGAAGTCGTCGCTCACGGCGTGCCTCCCGGCCTTGGCACGTACGCGCAATGGGACGAGCGCCTCGATGCTCTCCTCGCCGCAGCGGTCATGTCCCTGCAGGCTGTAAAGGCGGTTGAGATCGGATCGGGTGTCGCTGCCGCATTCACTCCCGGCTCGCAGGTACACGACGAAATCGGATACTCCGCTACCTCAGGGTTTACCGCCTTCTCGCGCACCCACAACAACGCGGGTGGAATCGAAGGAGGCATTTCCAACGGAGAAGAGATTCGCGTGCGCGGATACCTGAAGCCAATTTCGACTCTCCGGCGCCCGCTGCAATCGGTCGACTTTGAATCGCGCGAACCTGTGAAAGCCGCTTACGAGCGCTCGGATGTCTGTGTTGTCCCGGCCGCCGGTGTCGCCGCCGAAGCTATGGTCGCTCTTACCATGGCTCGTTGTGCTCTGGAAAAATTCGGCGGTGATTCCATGACGGAAACGCTGCGCAATTTTCAAGGCTACTCTCAGCAACTCAAGACTTTCTGATGATTTATCCCATCGTTAAATTCGGAAATCCGGTCCTCGAAAAGCCCGCCGAGAAAGTGACCGTCTTCGACGGTGAACTCGAGAAGCTCATCGAAGACATGTTTGAGTCTATGTACGAAGCACACGGCGTCGGCCTCGCCGCTCCCCAGATCGGCATTGGACGCCGCATCGCCGTCATCGACGTCACTTTCAAGGAAGACCCAAACGCGAAACTGGTCCTGATCAATCCTGAAATCATTCACACCGAAGGCAAGCACACACAGAGCGAAGGATGCCTCAGCATCCCCGACTTCCGCGAAAACGTCACGCGCCCGAATAAAGTCACCGTCCGTGCCCAGGACGTTCACGGCAAAGTCTACGAAAAAACAGGAGAAGAGCTGCTCGCCCGCGCCTTCCTCCACGAGACCGATCACCTGAACGGCAAGCTCTACATCAGCCACATCAGCGCCCTGAAACGCGACCTGATGAAACGAAAAATCAAGAAAATGATGAAAGCAGGAGAATGGTAGGAATTTTGTAACTGAGCAATTTGGTAATTGCGTAATTTGAAACTGATGATGTGCTGTCATGGCGCTCCGAGTCACGCCGGGGCAGTCCGCGGAGCGACGGAATGTGAAAGCCGGCACGGCAGTGCCGGGAGAGCATGGCACAGGAGCGACGAGTCCCGAAGGGACGTCACGCTGCCTTAAGAACCCACCGAGGCCTGGATCCCGGGGGATTTTCAATTACCAAATTACAAAATTACCAAATTCACCAATGCCCCTCGATCTCATCTTCTGCGGCACCCCGCTCTTCGCTGTTCCGACGCTCGAAGCTCTCGCCGCGGGTCACCGCATTCGTCTCGTCGTCACGCAACCCGACCGCCCCAAAGGACGCGGTCTCGAACTCGTCGCCTCTCCCGTCAAACAATCCGCGTTGAAACTCAATCTGCCGATCACCCAACCTGATCGCATCAAGACCAACGAAGAATTCCGCGCCCAACTCACTTCCATCAAGCCCGACGCCATCATCGTAGTGGGCTACGGTCGCATCATCCCGCAATGGATGCTCAATCTTCCGCCCCTCGGCAACATCAATCTTCACGCCTCGATCCTCCCCAAATATCGCGGCGCAGCTCCAATCCAGTGGGCAATCGCCAACGGTGAAACCATCACCGGAAACACCACCATGCGTATCGACGCGGGCCTCGACACCGGCGACATCCTCATCCAGCAGCAACTCCCTATCGACCCCGACGACACTTCCGAAACTCTCGCTCCCAAGCTCGCCGCAAAAGGTGCAGCCCTGATGCTCGAGACTCTGGCGGGACTCCAATCGGGTACGATCCATCCCCGAAAACAAGACGACGCAAGCGCAACCCTGGCCCCGATCCTGAAGAAGGAAGATGGCCAAATCGATTTCTCACGTTCCGCGCAAGAAATCCTGAATCACCTTCGTGGATTTCAACCCTGGCCCGGCGCCTACACAAGATTTCGCGGAAAGAACCTGCAAATCCTGAAAGCTCTTCCTTGCGCCGATCATCTCGCGCCCGCTGTACTCAAAGCCGAAGGCAATCGCCTGCTTGTAGGCTGCGGCCAAAACACAAGCATTGAACTGCTCGACCTTCAACTGGAAGGAAAAAAGCGCACCTCAGCAAAAGACTTCCTCCAAGGCTATCGCCCAAAAAACGAAGAAAAGCTAGGAGCCTAACCAACTCACGTAGGGACAGCCGCCTCGGCTGTCCCGCGACGGCGAAGCCGAGCGCCGGACCAACGGACGATGGTACGAACGAAACGGCGCCCGCCCCAGAAGTTCTCTGTGTTCCTCTGTGTCCCCTGTGGTAAATGATTTTTGCCAGTAATCTGTTTCGGCCAGCAATCACTCCTTCCGTACAATCTCCCCATGCCCGTCTCCCCCGCCCGAGCCGCCGCCTTCGATATCCTCCTCCGGGTCGAGCGCGAATCCTCCTACGCGGCAGAACTCCTACATGCCAGCACGTACGAAAAACTCTCAACTCCCGATCACGCGCTCACTACCGAACTGGTCATGGGAGTTCTCCGCTGGCGCTCCGCTCTCAACGACACGATCTCTGCCGCATCTTCGCAACCGCTCAATAAATTAGACCTCGAAGTTCTAATCGCACTTCGTCTAGCGGTCTACCAATTCCGCTGGCTCGATCGAATCCCGCAAAGAGCCGCACTCCATGAAAGCGTGGAACTGGTGAAGCGTGCGCGAAAAAAGTCGGCCGCGCCATTCGTGAACGCAGTCCTCCGAAGGCTCTCGAAAGGCTCGGTTCTTCCTTCGTGTTCCTCAGTGTCCTTAGTGGTAAATGATCGCACTCCCGAAGACTTGGCGAAGTCCTGCGCACATCCAAGATGGCTGGTAGAAAAATGGGCAAACCAGTACGGAATCCCAGAGACCATCAAAATATGCGGCCATGATCAAGCCGTCCCAACTACGACGATCCGCCTCCGCACCCCCGAAGCGGAAAGCAATTTGGCAGAAGAAGGAATCCAGCTCGAACCCAGCGCGCTTCTCGCCTCTGCCCGCCGCGTCCCCTCGTCGGACGTGACCCGAACCCAAGCCTTCCGCAACCACGAAGTCGTCATTCAGGACGAGGCCTCACAACTAGTCGCCGCCCTGGTTGGCCGAGTAGAAAAGGGAGCACGTATCCTCGATTGCTGCGCCGCACCTGGCGGAAAAACGCTCGCTATCGCCGACGCTAATCCCGACGCGGAAATCACCGCAGTCGAAGTCCACCCGCACCGTGCGCGCCTCATGCAGAAACTCTGGGGAACTAATGAAAAGAAGATCAAAACACTCGTGGCCGACGCGCGAACTCTTCCGCCCTCACAACCCTACGACCGCATCCTCGCCGACGTGCCCTGCTCCGGCACCGGGACGCTAGCGCGCAATCCCGAGATCAAATGGCGACTCAAACCGGAAGACTTATCGGAGCTGCAGGATCGCCAACTTGCAATCCTACGTTCCGCGCTGCAACACCTCACCCCCGGTGGACGCCTCGTCTACTCAACTTGTTCGTTGGAAAAAGAAGAAAACGAAGATGTGGTGGAGAAAGTTCTAGCGGAAAACAAATCCATCCACCTGCTGAGCTGCCTTCAGGAACTCGAAGGCCTCAAAGAATCAAGTCAGCTGACTTGGCCAAACCCGTCAAACCTGATCAGCGGCCCTTACCTCCGCACAATTCCCGGAGTCCACCCCTGCGACGGCTTCTTCGCCGCCATCCTGGAAAAATTCACGTAACACCCGAATCACGTAGGGACAGCCGCCTCGGCTGTCCGAGCGACGGCGAAGCCGAGCGACACCTAGCAGGAGATTCCCCCGTGACTCTGTGTCTCCGCGGTGATTTCTCTTTCCTATCTCACCTCAAAACTCACCACAGCTCCAGCCACAACTTTCTGCCCCGGCGCTGGCACCTGCGCCACAATCACACTCGAGGGCGACGGTTGCGCGGGTGCTCCCGGATTCCCACCACTTTCATCCGCTGGAATCTCCACGATCGATGCCACATTCACATTCCCCAGCCGGAACCCGGCATCCGACAGCGCCCGGCTCACATTCCCCAGCGGCTGTCCCACAAAACTCGGCATCACAAATATCTGTGGCGCGGTCGTACTCGTCACCAGCAGGCTGATCTTCGGCGCCATCAGTTGACTCGCATTCGCCGTCGGGTTCTGTGCCAGCACCTGGTCCGCCGGAACTCCCGCCGTCGCCACTTCTGCCCTCGACGCGATATCCAGCCCGCGCCGCCGGATGTTCAGCTCTGCCGCGTGTTCGCTCTGACCGGTCACATCTGGAATCGCCACTCGTGTCGGCCCCAGGCTCTGCGCCACACGCACCTGCCATCCGCGCCGCACCTTCGTCCCCGGAAGCGGCAGCTGCGACATGATCCTTCCTTCGGGGATCTGCGGGCTGTAATACTGCCGCTCGATCGAAATTTGCAATCCCAGGTTCACGACCGTTCGCTCAGCCTCAGCCGGAGCCAGCCCCACCAATGGTGGGACGGCCACCTCCTGCCCGTGGATCGCCAGCCGCATCGCCGTCAATCCGGAAAGCATGGCGACGATCACCAGCACGAGCGCCAACATCGCAAATCGCACCGCAGATTTCATGTTCAGGAATTATAGGCAATAACGACTCACCTAGGGACACCCGCCCCCGGCCGTTCAGGCAAGGATCATGTGGGGACAGCCGCCTTCGGCTGTCCCGCGAGCGAAGCGAGCGCTCTGTTCACCTCCCTGCAAGCCCAGAGCGCCCTTTTGCAAGCCAACCTTAATCCACCGTTCTACCTTCGAATAGATTGGAGTATCATATGCATATGCGGCCCCTACTTGCAGCCTCGGTCGCGGCTTTCAGCCTCCTGGCGATCACCCTCGCCTCCGCGCCCTTCGCCCACGCTCAGATCAATGGCACTCCTGCCTCCGTGACCTCTCCCGGATTTGGCGGACGTGCCATCAACGGCACGCCTGCTAGCGTGACATCGCTCGGACCGCGCGGCTTTGCTCCCACCCCGCGCGCGACCTTCACCACTGTTCCGGGCGGCATGCCTCAGGGCAATGGTATGCATCACGGAAACGGAATGCATCACGGGGATGGCCATCATCATTCGCAGAACGGCCAATTCGTCGCCCCGCTGTATTACGGGTATCCGGTAGCCTATCCCGTCGAAGTTCCCATGGCAGACGATCAGGCCGACAGCGAGCCGGCCTACGACCCTGAATATCAAGGTGGGCCGACCATCTTCGACCGTCGCGGTTCTGGGATGGATTCTTACATCCCTCCCGTCAAGAGCGCCCCTGCCCGACACGCGGCCGAGCGCGCCGAAGAGTCAACGCCAGCGCCTGATCCTCCCGATCCGCCGCTGCCTCCGACAATCCTCGTTTTTAAGGATGGTCACAAGCTAGAGGTTGGAAACTACGCGATCGTCGGCGCGACGCTCTTCGATCTCACTCCCGGCCACGCGCGCCGGGTACCGGTCGCCGATCTCGACATCGACGCGACTCGCAAAGAAAACGACGACCACGGCATCGTGTTCCAACTCCCGCAAACTCTCCAGGGAAGTTAAGGAAAGAATGAACCACGTAGGGACAGCCGCCTCGGCTGTCCAGCACAGGTAGCGCTGGCAACGTGCCCGCGCAGTTACGCGGCTGCAGCCAACCCCGCCTCTTTCCGTTCTCCGGCCCCTCGCTCCCGCATCCGCAACAACGGCTGCTCCACAAAGTAATACGAAGCACTCGCCAATCCCACCGCGAAAATCACCCCGTACCACGGACGCCCATGCTGTCCAAACACAAACAGCTGCTGCCACAAAATAGAGGCTGTAACTGATCTTCCCCAGCCAAACGACGGGACCCACATTCAGCAACCAATAAGGCCTCTGCACCACATGCCACAGCAATCCTGCAATCGAAAGATGCATCACCGGCCACAGCACCAGCAACAACAACGGCGTGACATGAAAGTGCAGGATGCCCATGTAGACCGGCACCAACGCGACAGGCAAGATCATTAACGCCGCCCACGCACCGCGAATCTTCGGCATGTGCTTTGCGAAAACCGCCAGCAGACATCCGATCGCCAGCATGTCCGCCACGGCCGGAAATGTCTCATCGGCTTTCCCATGCAGCTGCAAGAAATGACACGCCACCCGATACACCGGTGCGAACCCAACCACTCCCACCAGAATCGCCGCACGATGTCGATACCACATCTTTAAAACTCCCGGCCACAGCAAGTAGAACTGCTCTTCCACACTCAAGGACCACAGGTGCCCCAGATACCACGGATGCGTGTAATCAAAATTCGCCAGATACAAAACCGCGGTCGCCATGTGATACCACTGCAACTGCGGCCAGAAGATCACAAATGTCACCAGCATGAACACCAGCGACGCCGGAAGAATTCGATAGGCCCGCCGCACATAAAACTCACGTAAACCAATCGTTGAACTCTTCGCCTGCTCCCTCAAAAGTAAAGTGGTGATCAGAAATCCAGAAATGATGAAGAAAATCCGTACTCCCAGATTCGCAAACGCTCCCGCAATATCCGAGTGATATCGCAACTCCGCCCAATGCCCGATTACCACCAGAGAAATCGAGATGGCTCGCATCCCATCGAGCGAAGGAATCCGCGTCATGCGCGCAGCCTATCAGCCCAACCAGCAGCCGATCAGTGACGCATACCCCAATCCCAAAAAATATTCCTGGAAATTTCCCATCTCGGAACAGCCAGGCTCACCCAGCTAGATCTCTAGCCAATGAATCGCGCCCCCGAGTGTGAGTGAAATGAACCATCCCGTAGGGATCATCGAAAATAGCCCGCCAGTTCACTGGCGGGAACGTGCCGCCAAATATCCTCCCCCACTAGATCCGCGCCTTCAACCCTACTCATACCGCAGCGCCGTAATCGGATCCACGCCCACCGCCTTCTTGGCCGGCAAGCTGCAAGCGATCACCGCCACCACTGCCAACAACACCGTCACTCCAAGCAAGATCAGCGGATCTCTTGAACTCCCCTCAGCCCATTTCGCCAGCACTTTGTTCAACGCCAGCGTCAGCACCACGCCCAGCAGGATCCCGCTCCCCACACTTCCCACAATCGACGCAAACACGATCTGCAGCACATGACGTCGCGGGGCTCCCAGCGCAATACGAATCCCGAACTCATTGGTTCGTTGCGCCACTGAATACGAAACCACGCTGTACAACCCCACGGCCGCCAGCGCCAACGCCAACAATGCGAATGCACCAAACAGCCAGGCCACCAACTGCTCCTGCTCATACTCCTGCTGGCCGCTGATCCAGTGCTCCAGGTCCTGCACTTGCCCATTGATCTGCTGCTCGGCATCCACCGAATTCACCTGCATGCCGATCGAATGCAACAACCGCAATGGATTCGAATCCGACCGCACCAGAATCTGCGTCCACATCACCATGTTCAACGTGTACGGCACGAATACCTCGGGAACCACCGCATTCCGCAACCCGTCGTTCCGCTTGTCCACAATGACGCCGACAATCTGCAGCCACGAGTCCGATCCCGCCGCCGACAGCCGGTAGGGTGGCTCGTCCTTAAATTCAGGAACTCTCAGCGAATGCCCCAGCGCATCGCCATTCGGAAAATAGAGTTTCGCCATCGTCTGATTGATCACGGCAACGTGCGCTGCATTGTGATTCTCCGTTTCATCCCAGAGTCGTCCCTGCGCCAGCGGAATCTTCAGCAGAGGAAAGTATCCCGGACTCACCATGTTGATGCGAACCTGCTCGCCTTGACGCTGCGTCTGGCCAAGAATTTCAATTCCTGTTCCCCATCCATTCGAAGGCGGCGTTGCGTTGGTTGAGATCGCCGTCATCGTTACGCCCGGAACAGTCCCGGCACGCCGATGCAGTTCCTCGAAATAAGCCTGCCGCGCCTGCAGCGTCGGATACGTCCCGTCATGCACTGGAATCCCCACCGACATCACATTGTGCGGGTCATATCCCAGCGGCGTATGCAGCAAATGCAAGAACCCTTGCATCGCCGCTCCAGCTCCAGCCAGCATCAGCAACGTCAAAGCGGCCTGGGTCGCGATCAACACTCCATGCGTCTTCCTCCCATGCACCACGCCCACGATCTTGCGCGTGCTCTGCTGCATGACCTGGCTCACCTCGGGCCGTGACAGCTGCAGCGCCGGCCACAGTCCAAACAAGACTCCCGTGAGAATCGCCAGTAAAACACTGAAGATCAGCACCGGGAAGTTGATGTGGATCGACGCCTCATGCGGGAAGGAATACTTCGGCAGCAAAGCCACCATGATCGAGAGTGCGCGATAAGCCAACAACACCCCAAGCACCGCTCCGGTCAGCGACAGGAGCAACGACTCCGTCAGTAACTGACGTATGATCCGCGAGCGGCTCGCTCCAATCGCCGTACGCACCGCCATCTCATGCTGCCTCGCCGTGCCCCGCGCCAGCAGCAGGATCGAAACATTCCCGCATCCAATCGCCAACAGCAGCGCGACAGCGGTGAACAGCAGCGATAGCGTCCCGCCAAGATCGTGGACAAAGTTGTCGTTCAATCCCACCACATGAAATGGAAGCATTTCGGTGGGAAAGTGTTTCGGCGTCTCCTTCGCAAACTGCTCGATCAGCGGCGCCAGGGCGCCATCCGCCATCGCATGCGTTACTCCCGGCTTCAATCGAATACCAACGTAGTAGCCCTTCACGAGATCTTGCGTGACTTTCAGCGGCAGATACACGTCTCCGTCGTCCCATGTGAAGCGCTCCGCCGCGACTCCAACAATCGTGTAGTTCTTGTGAACCAGTTGGATCGTTTGCCCAAGCACGCCACGATCGCCGTTAAAGTGTCTCTGCCAGAACTTGTAACCCAGCACCACAATGGGCTGCGGTTCCTGCCCATCGATGGCATCGGAAGGAATCAGTCCGCGTCCCAGCGCAGGCGGAACTCCCATAAACACGAAACCGTTCGACGACATGTAAACGCCCTGCACGTCCTCTGGAAGATCGTGCCCCGTGACAGTCAAACTCCAGTCATCCGTCATGAACGCGTCTTCCACGACCGGCGACTTGCGGATCTGCTGCCACTGCCCCCCGGTTAACCCAAATCCCCGCTGCTGCTCGGGCGTCTTGAAAAGGCGCATGTGCACCATCCGATCCGAATTGGCATACGGATACGGATCCATCAGGATGGCATGCACCACACTGAACACCGCCGTAGTCGCACCAATCCCCAGCGCAAGAGAAATGATTGCGGTAAGAGAGAATCCTGGATTCTTCAACAACTGCCGTAGGCTGAAGCGGAAGTCCTGAAGCAGATTCTGCATGGGCAGGCTCCTCCCGAGAGTTGACGCGGCAGCCGCACGTATGTCACCAGACAAAACGGCAGTCAAGTTGCTGAATTGTAAAGGGGAAACAATTTTGAGGAATGCTTTGTTTCGTCCGAAACCAACTAGGGCTGTCCACCTTCGGACAATTCGAGTAGGAGGTTTCAGTGCCGCGCCGCAAGCTCGTGTAGCTCTGGCGCCCCTCCCGGGGTCGCGCGCAGAGCGGGCGACAAAAATGCCGAATGCGAGAATAGACGGAAATCAAATCCCTTCATTCGTTTTTCTTCGGCGCCGGCGGCACAACAAACTGATCCAGGTATTGTTCCAATTCTTGCCGGTGCCTGGCGCGGTAATCTGAATAGTCTTTGGCAATGTCCTCATCAGCCAGCTTGAAGAGCACATAAGGTTCGAGAAGACCGGCCTGATGCAGTTTCAAAAGCAGGAGCAGAGACGGGTTTTCCGTCACTGCCTCGGCGGTTTCGACATCGCCCTCGAGCAACTCCAGTACATCGACCTCCGCGCTCAGAGCTTCGACTTCCTCCGAAAGGCTATGCCGGTACACAGCTTCGTGGGGAAAGCTTTGTTTGAATTTGCCGCCGTCTTTCCAGTCCGTGCGAATGGAGTGATACGCCTGCCAGGCATCGGAGAGATCTTTCGGGCGCTGCGGAACGAGCTTGGCAAGGTCAACATTAACATCGAGCATCGATTCGTCTCTGCGGGGAGCCTTCGGATCTGACATGAGCCCGGCATATTTGAAATTCAGTTCAGTCCTGTTCAGGCCGGCCCATGCCATCAGATCGCGCCACACGATTCGGTTGTAGGGCTCGGCGACCGCAGCATGAATGAACATGGTCCGCGCTTTGGACATTTCTCCTTCCTTCACCAGCATTTCCGCATAGTAGCGGTACGCTGTTTCCACATTCGGATCGAGACGGATCGCGCGTTCATACCACTCCCCGGCTTTCGCATATTCATTTTGTTTGTGGTACGTGTTGCCGGTGAACAGAACCGCCGCATAATTCTTTGGTTCCAATTCCAAAACTCTCGCATAGTTCTTGCGCGCTTCAGCGAAATCACGCCGGGAGAATGCCGCTTCGCCCGCAAGCATCGCCTGCTCTACAGCCCGGTTCTCGGAGAACTGGATGGCGCCACTTGCGGGAAGCGCTCCGAGAAGCTGGTGCAGATTTTGCGCGAGGGGACTGTTGTTTCCAAGGTCCAGCGCTTCTTGCACAAGATTCTTGGCGCGAACACGCTCCTTTGCGGCGGCCTGCTGGTCCGCAAGAGTCGCCGCATGACGAACCAAAGACGCCGCAAGTTCAACTAGTAACTCGTCATCCTTAGGATTCCTTTGCACCAGCTCTTCCAGCAGCGGCAGAGCTTCCAGTCGCTTGCCTTGCTCAAAGAGTTGCGTCGCCTCCCGACGTTTCCCTTCATACACCGAATCTTCTTTGGTTTGAGCAAGCGCGCAGCGGAGCGAAACAACAGTGCCAAGAAGCAATACGAAACAGCAGACTGGCAAACGTGGGAACCTCATAAGAACTCCCATTCTCTGGAAACGTAACGATCGCAACGAATCGTCAAGCGCTCGTGTTTGCGCACAAATTGTGAATAGGGGAGGAGATGGCCTGGACGCCGCCTCCTCCACCTCCTTCAGTCACCGGTGCTCTAAGTCAGTTTCTGTTCCGCATCCGCATGGCGGGCATGGACTGCATATTCATCTGCCCGGACGCAGGCGCCGACCCGCTATCGCTGTGGGCTGGCTTGTGCGTTGCGTTTCCAGCCGCTGTTGAAGTTCCAGGCGTGTTCTTGCGCACGCTCGCCTCGCAGTCGAGACACGGCAGGTCATCAAATGTAATCTCCATCGGACGCATCATGTCGTTGTCTTCGTGATCGAGAATATGGCAGTGCCACACGTACCCTGGCCCTTTCGTTGGATCAAATGGGAATGTGTTTTTCCCAGGGAACAGGTCCGACTCTTTCACCGACTGCGGTGCCAGACGAATCCGCAGCCGCGTGATCATTCCCGGCGGCGCGAGGAATACATCCTTCCATCCACTCTCACTCGGCGAAGGCGGTGTAGGGTCACCAATCAGAAAATCATGGGTGCCCGTACCGTCCCCGGTGTCCACCGCAGTCTCCGCATTGACTCGGATTGGTGCGTGATCGAGCGGAAGGTTGGTGCCGTTCAGGCTTTCCCAGTAGGCCTTGAAGCGATCCACATCGATCTGCTGGCGATCCTCCAACTGGAATTCAACCAGATGAATGTGGATCGGATGTGCATCCTCGGTCAGGTTCTGGATGTACCACGCTTCCGTCGTGCCAACCCTCGGGATCTCGGTGACATCTTCGTCGAAATGCCGTCCGTCGATGAACACTCCAACCGGGTCGCCGCTAGTTGCGTCCTCCGCCTCATTCAGCGTGAACAACTTCGGATTCCCGATGTTCTCCGTCTCTACCAGAGTAGGAATGGTGATCAGTGTGGAGGGCAGGCTCTTGGGATGCACCGCCCTCGAGTCCACCACCGTGAATTGCATGACGACACTCGTGTTCGCATCCGGCGGGTCGCCGCCCGGGTACGGAGCATTGGCGGAGTTGTTCAGCACAACCTTGGTTCCGGCCTTCAGGTTCGAGAAATCGATCAGGATGTCGCCACGTTCACACACCGCCAAAAGGAGTGATGTCAAGGTTGCCGGTGCGGGCAGGTAGCTTCCGTCAGCGCCCACCTGTATGAACGACATTCCGTTCGATAGACTCAAGTTGTAGAAGCGTGCATTGGATCCGTTCACGATTCGGAACCGATACTGGTGCCGCTCCACGTTCATGTTTGGCCACGCCTGGCCGTTCACCAGGATCGTGTCGCCAAAGTACTCAGGATCCCAGTACGGATGTATACCGGGGTTGTCGCCCACCACTGTGAAGTGGATCGAACCATCCGTGTTGAACGCTTTATCCGTGAGCATGTGTGGCATCTCGAACTTGCCCGACGGAAGAAGAGGAGCGACGGTATCGTGCCTCGGATCGCGGATGATATACGTTCCTTCCAATCCTGCGGCCAGGTTGAGACGCGTCATTCCAAGCGCGTGATCGTGATACCACAGCGTCGTTGGCAGCTGTCCGTTGAAATACTCAAACGTGCTGCCATCGAAGGTCTCTCCCACGTTAGTCAAACCCTTTGAGAACCACGACCTTGGGAAACCGTCGGAGTCTGACGGTGTGACGCCCCCGTGCAGGTGCGGCACGGTCACAATTGGGGACTGGAACTCCGGATATCCCGGAGGAAACGGTACGAACGGCGGGGTCGGTATCGCAGCGTTGTTGGGATTGGCCGCCATGACTTGTGGGATCGACCGGAAACATGTGCGGTTCTCCCAGATCGTTGGTGTAGTGAACGAAGATGCGTTGGTCCGCAGTCGCTTCGAAAGTCGGTCCAGGGGTTGAGAAAACCGTCTGGTTTCTAGTCCTTTGCCCAGGCTCGGCGGTGTTCACCTTCCCGCCGTATGCGTAGACTTTCGTCTTTGGAAATCCTCTTGGCAAGATCTGCTGGAAGATAACGCTCTCCGTCACCTCGTACAGCGGGACTCTTTGGCCGATCGTCGAATCGAATTTCGTTCCCGTGGAAACGAAAACCGGGGGTTTGGTCAGCTGGTTGACAAACTTCGGAACCGTCGAAGGATCCAGAGGAGCGACTCCGGTCTTTCCGTTCGGCTGGGTCATCCAGTTTTTCACGTGCATGTGGGGCCGGTCTTTGTGTGCTTTCGGCTGAGTCTGGGCTGCGGGCGCCGCGCTCGACGCCATGTTGTGAGAATGAGCGGGGGCAGGAGGGCTTGCGGGAGCAAGCAGCGCCGCGGTCGTGTGCGTTGCGGTCTGGGCAAAGCTGGCGGTCATTGACAGTGCCAGTGCCGTTACAACTCCCGTAAGGATTCTGATTGTCGCGTGGCAGATCGTGCGAGTTTTCATTTTGTAACCCCTCGATGTTGTTCGCTGGACGAGACTTGGGTTGATGCAACGACCGGACACTGGCTCGCCCTCTGTCGCGACGGGTCGTATCCGCCTGCGTCAGACGAACGGGTCGAGTCAGTTTTTCTAGCGGACGATGATCAGCGCGGAAGTGAACGCCCCGAAGTGAACGGTCGAAGTGGACGCGGAAGTAAGCGCAGAAATCAGCCCAGACGTAAGCGCGGGAGTGGGACTAGAGAGCTGACGGGTCGGATGGTATCGCTGTTGATTAGAAAATCAAACGAAAAACGTAGCTGGCTGTGAATCGTTAGGTCAGAAACCCACCCGATCGAACTATATCCTGATCACGGCTACTCCGCCCTTTGTATGATCAGCAAGGCTGGGCACGAAAACGTGGAAGGCCGAAAGAACGGCAACACACAACCAAACGATCCCGTTAGGGAATCACTGAAAATAGCCCGCCAGTTCACTGGCGGGAAGACAACCTAAAACACAAACCGCGTGCCGGAGGCACGCCTGAACTCTCTTGATGTCCGTGAAGGTTCCAAGACGCGCCGCAACTGTGATCAAACATCATCGCGGCTTTAGCCGCTGCCGTCGGCACCCTCGGCCGGATAATTGAAGAAAAGCTGATTACCATCAGGATCGTCAACCACTAACAACCGGTAACCCCACGAACCGGCCTTGACCGCCACGCCTCTGCCTTCAAGTTCCGCGCGCAGCGCGTCCAACGCGGCAGTGGCACCTTCACGCGTCGCCGGCTCGACGTTCAGCGAAATGAACATCAGCCCCTTGCCAACCTTCTCCGGCCACGTGTCGGCCAGGATCAGCGAGCAGCCCTGCCGATCGACCTGCGCGACGTGAGCTTTGCCATCTTCGTCGTAGCGCCACGGGCTCGTGAAGCCAAGCCGGTCGATATAGAAACGAAGCGAGGCCTCAACATCCGCAACGTGCAGCACAGGCCGCGCGAACCACTCTGTCATAGGGTAGATGTCCTCGAAGAAAGATAGCTTGTTTTGGAGCGTTATTCCTGGATCGCCCGACTTGCTCCGAGAGAGATCATCGGTCCGGTCGCACGACTCGGACTTTTCTTTCCGTGACTACCACAAAACAACCTATCCATCCGCCAACATCCTCAAACGAAAATACGTCTCGAATACGCCGTACCAGGCTCTGACGGTCAGGAGTGCGGAGACGTACTAGTAGGAGACCACAATGAGTTCCGGGCGCAAATCTCCGCGCATCGGAGAAGTCCATATCCTGGGTGATAAGGAACCGGCCCTCCTTTTGCGCCGCCAGCCAAATCTCAGAATCTCCACACCCACTCAGATGTTCGTCCGTGACAGTATCAACATCATGCTGCAGAGTGCGAAGGGTTGTGCTCAAGCCTATGGGCAGGTTTTCGTCAAGCTTGATCCTCATCGCGCATGTGGAGCTGGCGGTGCGATTTGTGGAGTGGGACCCACGGGCAAGTCCTCGGTGGCAGACGCCGCCGCAAATTCAATCGCCGCTTGAATATCTTCCGCCTTCAATACGGGAAAGTCGGCAAGGATATCTGCGGTGGTGTCCCCCGCAGCGAGGCTGGCCAACACCGTGCGGAGAGTGACCCGCGTGCCCTTAAACACCGGTTCCCCGCCGCATACCTGTGGGTCTCGAACGATGCGGTCTTCATGAGTCATGGCGTGGTCTCTTCTGTTCTTGCAGATGATAGCACCGCTCGAAGCGCGACGATAATCGAGATCAGGGCAGAATCTCTCATCAGGACTCGGGTTAGAGCTGTGCGACGAGGCGTGGAATCCCACCCTTGCCGCAAAGAGCAGATCAAGGATGGGGAACCCGGCGCTTTCCGAAATTCCTCAAAATCCCCTCGAGAACGGCGAAGACGTCCCTCTGTCCGTTGGCGAATTCCTGAACTGCCGTCAGTCAGTGCGCAGGATCTCCGTGGGATCGATGCGCAGCGCGCGAAGCATGGGAGGGAGTGTGGCAACGAGCGCCGTGAGCAGAATGGCACACGTGGGCAGCCCAAGCATATCCGCGTCAGTTGCTTTGACCTGGTAGAAAAGCGACTCGACATAACGTGCCGCACCGAATCCTAGTGCGACGCCCGCGCAGCCTCCGAGTGCGACAACCACGAAGACATCGAAAGTCACGATGCGCACGATGCCCGCACGAGTCGAGCCAATCGCCATGCGGATACCGATCTCGCGTCGCCGCTGCAGGACAGAGTAGTTGAGAACGGCGTAGAGCCCGATGCCTGCGAGGAGTAGCGCGACGACAGCAAAGAACCCGGCGAGCATCGCGATGAGTCGCTCCCGAATGGTCTGGTCGCGGAGCAATTCAAGCTGCGTGGTGATGTTCGAGACGCGAAGGCCATTGTGGCGCTGCGCGATGAGCTGGCGGAGCGAGTTGGCCAGGATGAGCGGGTTCTGGGCATTCGTGTGAATGGCGAAAGTAGCAAAGTCGACGACCTTCGGAGTGGATTTGTCGTCGATTTCATCGAAGGGAACGTAGAAGACTGCGCTGTTGGGCTCGCGCAGGTCGTTGTACGGGACGTCGTGGGTGACGCCGACGATCTTGTAGAGCGGTTGATTGGCACCGCGTTCAAAGGTGCGCCCGATAGGGTCTTGTCCGGCGAAGAAGGTCTTGACGAAGGTTTCGTTGACGATGGCGGCTCCCGGCGAAGTGTCTTCTGGGCGAAAATCGCTGCCGGAAACAAGGGAGATCTTCATCGTCGACAGCCAGCCTGGGGAAACATTCATGAACCACGCGGGAGTCGGGCTGGGAGGCGCGCCGTTGATGGAGATGTCGCTGTTGATACGGATGCGCCCGAGAAGGGGCCAGCCGGAGATGGCAACTGAATCGACGCCGGGAGCGGCACGGAGCGCCTCGGCCGTTTGATTCCACACGATCGGAAGCTGGCCCTTCCCCGCAACGGTTTCAATCAGGAGCAGACGGTCAGTGGAGAAACCGAGGGGGCGATTCTGCAGGCGCTGGAAAGATGTGACGAAGAGCGACGACAAGAAGAGGACGAGGAAACAGAAAGCGACCTGAAGACCGATGGCTCCACGCATGAGACGGCGTGGCGAGTGCGGATCTTCGCCACCCTTGAGGGCGGCGACGGGCCGGACGGCAGAGGCACGGAGAGCAGGAAGCAAACCAAGCAATAGGACGACGAGAATAATGAGCCCGAAGCCGAACAAAAGCACACGCCAGTCAGCGGGAAGGTCGAGGCGTGCTGGGTTGTCAGGCGGATTGATAAGTCCCAGCACAAAGGGCGCCGACCACGCCGCGAAAATTGCACCAAGGACCGAAGCCAGGACGGCAAGCAGCGCGCTCTGGGCCAGGATGAGTTGGACGAGACGACGACGCCCGGCACCGATCGAGACTCGGAGAGCCATCTCATGGGCGCGTCCGGCCGCCTGTGCGGTCATCATGTTGGCGACGTTGACGCAGGCAATGAGCAGGACGAGAGCGACCAGCAAACCGAGGATGCCGAGTAGCCGGCGATAGTCACTCTGGAGCTCGGAGATTCCGGCTCCGGCTGCATTGAAGACAAGCGTCTGATTGAGAAAGCGGTCGATGTTCGTCTGGGTCATGCCGCGGAAGCACGTGGAGCACTCGACCTGAAACGCGTGGCTCACGGCGGAGAGATGCTGACGGAGCGGCTCAAGATCCGTAGCTGGATTAACGTTGGGCTTCAACATCAGGAACATTCGGTGCCAGTTCCAACTGGCTTCACTGGCCAGGCGGTTCATATTGAGCGGCACAAAGATGTCGGTGACCGTTCCTTTTTCGGTCCCGGTGAAATCGCGGGGGCCGACGCCGATGATTTCGAAGGTCTGATCGCCGATGTGGATCGAGCGGCCGAGGACATGCGGATCGCGGCCGAAGCGCTGATTCCAATAGTCCCAGGAAAGCACCGCAAAAGGGTTGAGGCCGGGGCCGCGGTCGTCGCTGGGAGTCAGTAGACGGCCGAGCGCGGGCTCAAGGCCCTGCGGGAAGAAGAGCGGGAACATGTTGCCGGACACATAAACGACATGGGCTTTCTCCATGTCGTCGTCGGTGGACCAGGCGATGTCCGTGCGGTCGGCGTCGCTGATGGCGATGAGGTCGGCCTGTTCCTTGACGGTATCGCGCATTGCGTTGAACTCCGGCGTGGACCAGTGGCTGTCCTCGAGAGGCTTGCCGTCGAAGCCGATCATCCTGTGGGAGAGCACGTAGAGCTTGCTCGACCCGGAGATAGGCAGCGGGCGCCAGAGCAGGGCGTCGATAAGACGGAATGCGGCGACACAGGAACCAATACCGAGGGCGAGGGAAATCACAGCGGCCGCGGACGCGAGCTTGTTACGGCAGAGCTGCCGCCAGCCAAAACTTATATCGGAGACAATCGACTCAAGCCACCCGGTAGTGCGTATGCGGTAGCTGGCCTCGCGGGCACGCAGCGTCGAGCCGAATGCACGTTGTACTTCCTTGGGATCCCGCCCTACGGCGATGGCTTCTTCAATGTGGGACTGCAGCTCTTCATCGATCTCGTGATTCAAGCGCTCGCCAAACACGGCATTCGAGATGCGCGTCCACCAAGACATGTCATGCCTCCCGGAGAACTCGATTGATGGCCACGCTCACTGACTGCCAGCGCGACTCTTCCGCGCCCAGTTGTTTCTTTCCTGCGGCGGTCAGTTCATAGACGCGGGCCCGGCGACCGGTGTCTTTCTTGATCCACTCGGCGCGAATCCAGCCCGCTTCCTCCATCCGATAGAGCGCTGGGTAGAGTGAACCTTCCTCGGCTCGCAGAACTTCGCCTGAGTTATTGGCGATGGCAGTCATGATGGCGTACCCGTGAAGGCGCGGTCGCCGGGACAATATCTTGAGGACGAGCAAATCAAGCGAACCCTGGAGGGAGTCGGTCTTCGCCATATTTAGATGTCTTTATATAGATATCTTAGTATGGCGTCAAGCCCGGGTGGGTCGCCGAGAAATCGTCATTCAGCTTCGAGAAGGGACGAGCCAACAACTTTGCGACAGGGAAGTCGGCTGAAGGCGTCCCGATCAGGCAGATTTTCTCGTCGGGAGACTGAACTCAATGATCTTCCCTCGATCTTGTGGAGGGATCCATTTCGTTTTCCACTGGAACCTATTCGGTATGTAGAACTCAATAATCTTCGCCACCGCCAACCCCCGTCCTTCTCGTTTGCTCACTTTGAGTGACCTTGCCATTCCCACCCGCACTGACAACGAACAGAATCGCAAAGCCGTAATTTTCGCAAGAGCTCTTTGCAGAGCGCGCATGAACGCATCCACATGGTCTTTCCTCTAATCCGTTTGATACTCCGAGGAAGAATTGCGACGTCACATTCTTGTCATTTGATTGTCAAGAACTATGCCGCAAATTCGCACCGTTTCCCTATCTCGGTGCTGGCCTTCAGAATTACGAGCTTTTCGCTCGCTTGCAGAATGGTGAATTTAGATGGAGTGTCGTTACACCTCTACACTCCCAGGCGCCAGCTGCGACAAAATGAACTTGAAATCTTGTCAATAGGCAGAAATTACACGAATCAACTTAACCTCAAGAAAACCAAACAAATATAAAGTTGGCGATCATGTCCACTTTAACCCTCTCAATTTGCTAATCTGGATATATAGGGAAGTTTTCCGAGGCGCGGCCTAAGGTCGCGCCTTTTCTCTTGTCCGATCCCCACCAGATTGCGTAGGGACAGCCGCCCGGGTAAACACGAGATATGAACGATCCGGCAGGGGTCATTGAAAATAGCCCGCCAGTTCACTGGCGGGACGCCGCAAAAGAATGCAACGGGGCCGCCCCACTCCACTTGACAACCAAGTGAAATGGAGTAGTCTTTCTTTCGGGAGACCACTTGGATGTCTAATAAAGACAAAGAATCAATCCAGCTGCTGCAGGGGACACTGGATCTCATCGTTTTGCGCACGCTCACGACGATGGGTCCACAACATGCTTATCAGATTGCCACGCGTCTCCAGCAGATCTCCGACCGGCTCCTCAACCTCAACCAGGGCACTCTCTATCCGGCATTAGTGCGGCTGGAGCAGTACGGGTGGATCAAGGGAACGTGGGGAAGGACTGAGAGCAACCGCGAAGCCAAATACTACGAAATCACGAAGGCGGGACAGAAAGCTCTGAAAGAGGAGACGCAGGGGTGGAAAAGAATGTCGGCTCTGGTGGAACGGCTCTTGCTTGAGGAGTCTTAGCCATGAATCACTTGAGGCGCATCTTTCTGAAGTTTTATCTGCTTTTCTCCAACTCCAAAGTGGAAGCGGAACTGGAAAGAGAAATTGGCGCGCATCTGGCGTTGCTGGAAGACGAATA